>ENA-ORBV01000996-ORBV01000996.1-microbial-mat-metagenome-genome-assembly--contig:-NODE-996-length-64217-cov-7.359760_pt1 | contig 64217 bp, 69 predicted proteins | sample MGYA00237777_ERZ505514 | MGnify/ENA primary metagenome ERZ505514 (study PRJEB26160, sample SAMN06269048) | microbial mat metagenome | isolation source: Oligotrophic lake microbial mat | place...
CTACACCTCTCTATTCGTCGGCAGCGTCAGATGTGTATAAGAGACAGCTTCGAGGCCGCGTTCGCCGAGCTCAAGCAGGCCGCCGGCATGACGACCACTCGGCCCGCGCCCTCGCGCCGAGCGCGATCCGCAGGCGCGCAGCCCCACGGGGCCGCAACACGCGCCCGCCGTCCGGCACCGTGACGACAGGCAGCGACCGCTTGAGCGGTGGCTGCCCGCGACGCCATCACACTGCCCGTCGATACCGCGGCCCTACCTGCGGTACTCGCTCAGAAGGCCCAGGGGTAGCAGGTCGCCTCGGACGACGAGGCCTGCTCGGGGGTGCAGGTGGGCGGCGGCAGGCTGAGCGTCCCTGTCGTGCAGGCGAGGTCCTCGGTGCTCGCGGAGAGCATGTGCGATTCGTACATCCCCACGATGACGCCGCCGTCGAGCGACGTGATCGTCAGCGTGCAGTCGATCTCGGAGATGGGTCGCGGGTATCCGAAGTAGGCGTCGAGGGTGGTCTCCATGGACAGCGCGTCGTCGCGCAGGGTGACGGAGGCGTCGAACGACAGCAGGCGACGGGCTACCGCAGCTCGACTCGGGTCGAGCAGCCGGGTCGAGCAGCATAGAAGGCCTGACGCTGTTGGGATGGGCGCTCTTGTTCCTCAAGCCCTGCGGGCGGTCAATCGGCGCTCAGCGGCGCACGCGCGCCATGACCAGCAGCGACCAGCAGCGACCAGCCGGGCCAGGCCCCCGGCAGCCGTCCCGCCGACTCCCTGCCCCCGGGTGCGGACTCACGGCCGACTATTGACCGCCGCCTACGCGTGGTGCGACTGCACGCAGGACCCATCCGGACCGCTTTGGGGTGGGTCCAATACGGGATGTTCCGTCATCTACTCCAGCTCATCCGGGCTATCCGCCAGCCAAGGAGACCACTGTGAAACAGCCGATGACCGAGTTGCCAACACGCCTCGAGGCAGGCGGCGTCTGCATCCAGGCCCAGGACTGGGGGGGTCTCAACGTCGCCCGGATCCGCTTCCCGAAGGGGGCGGATGCAACGCCGTTGCTCGAGGGTCTGCCGCAGAACCTCTGCCAGTGTCCGCACTGGGGGACGGTGCTGCGCGGCTCGATCCACGTGCGCTACGCGGACGGCCGCGAGGAAGTCGTCCACGCCGGCGAGGTCTACTACTGGCCGCCCGGCCACACGGTCTGGGTCGACGAGGACTACGAAGCCGTCGAGTTCAGCCCCGCGGGACCGATGGGCGAAGTGATCGACCACCTCAACGCGAAGCTCTCAACCTGACGGAGAAGCGACATGCCACTCGTGACCTTTGACGTGATCAAGGACGTCTTCACCCCGAAGCAGAAGCAGCAGCTCATCGCCCGTGTCACCGAAGCGATGATCGAGGTCGAAGGGGAGAACATGCGGCCCGTGACGTGGGTGCGCATCAACGAGTTCGAAGGCGGCGACTGGGCCATCGGCGGCAAGGCACTGCAGGCATCCGACTTTCAGGCGCTGGCGGCGGGCAAGGCCGCCTGAGCACGCGCCTGGCACGCGGCCGGTAGGTCGGGGCGGCGCTCGCAGGAGGCCGCCCCGACTGCTTTTCAAGCTCCCGGAAAACAACCGGATTTCTCCATCGGGGCTGCAAGCATCGCCGGACAGACGGGCGTACAAAAGATGCGAACCCTGACGGAGACGCCCCATGAAACGACGGAAGAACCTGCATCGACTCGAGCTGCCCGTTGTCGTGCTGCTGACGGTGATCGACCTTCACTGCTGGCGGCCCGCCGTATCGGAGACGTCGCCCGCGAGACGGGCGCGCTCGACGAGGATTTGCGGCTCGTACGCGCGCGCACCGGTCGTGCGTACGAGCTCCGCGGTGCGGTCCAGCGCGGATTCGCTTTCCTTCCGCGCGTTCGCACCCTCGAGCGCGAGCCACACTCGGGGCGCGGCGAGCTGCGCGCGCACTCGTTATGAGAAGGGGACCGAGCCTGGTCCGATAAGAACGGGAAACGTCAACCAGGGCGGTAATGTTTCCGACTACCGACTCCTGGCGCGCTCGCCGTCCTTGATGACGATCGGACGCTCGACGAGGATTGGGTTAGCGACCATCGCCGCGAGCAGCTGCTGCGGATCGGTGACCAGGCATGGGCTCGTTCGTGCGGTGTGTGCCCTCACTCAGGCAGCCGGGCGCGGCTTCCGCGCTCGCTTGGTGGGTTCGAGCGAAACGCGAACCCGCGTCCCCGTGGCTTTGGCGAATCGTTCGAGGGTCGAAAGACTCGGTCTTGCCGCTCCGCTCTCCAGGCGCGCGACTGTGGATTGCGAGGTGCCCATCCGCTGGGCGAGTTCCGTTTGAGAAAGCTTCGCCTTCGTTCGTGCATCGATAAGCATGCTCGCGAGCGCATACTCTCCCGCCAGAGCCTCGTAGCCCTTCTTGAACCCAGGCTCCTTCATCCAGCGCTTCTTCAGCCTGCTGACCGGAATAGTCACTACACGACCTCCTTCGATCGAGCCCGAGCTGTTTCGAGGGCTCGTGCCAGCGTCTTCTGGGTGTTCTTGGCGAACGCATGAACGACGACAACGCGCTCTCCGGTCGCAGTCGCATAGATGGCGCGACCGATGCCGTCCTTCCCCATCATGCGCATTTCCCAGAGTTTCCCTTCGAGGTACTTGACGTGTGGCTGGTGCATGGCTGCGAGGCCATGCTTCTCAATGAGCTCCGTGATGCGGAGAAATCTCTGTCGTACGTCTTCGGCCAGAGCGTCGAGTTCACGCGCTACTCTCCGATTCAAGACCTCGACCCGCTAGGTCATTGCCCGAATGGTATATCAAAAAAGAGATCTGGTCCAGCCGATTTTCGCTTGAGGCGCCTCGACGCCGACATTGACGGCAAGGGCCATCTCGCTACAGAGAAAGGGCCGAGCCGGGATCATCCGGGAGCACGCCGCCGCTCATGTCCGTAGCGGCACCCCCTGGATCACGGATGTCGGCCAGAACCTGGACACACGGTCGAAACCGATGTCCGACGCCGTCAGCAGGTGATTGCGAACGTACTTGTCGACCTGACCCTGTACCGGTGTCTACCGTCTGAGCAACGCAGCCATTCGAGTCGCAGGCGTCCGTGCTCACCGCGGTATTGATGTCAGCGCAACTCCAGGCCCAGTGCCCGCCCGCCGACGTGAGCGGCGACAACCAGGTCATGATCGGCGAGGTGATCGCCGTCGTGCAGTTGGCCCTCAATGGCTGTCCCGCGGCGTCGTGCACGTGCTGCGCATGTGATTCTGGCGGTGGTGGCATCGCGTGTGGAACGGGAGACCTCAATTGTGACGAATGCATCGCGCTCGGCGGCACGGCTGCTGCCGATTGCTCGGTGTGTGGCAACTCGTGGGCATGGACAATCCCCAACAGTGCAACATGTCAGCTGGCGCCAGCGCGGCGTCCACCGGCACGGCGTCCCTGCCGAAAGCGCGGAGTATCGTTCGGCGGTCGCGCGCCCCGTACTACTGATCGGAGCTTGTCGTTGCCGCTTTCTGCCGGTGTCCGTTGGGGAGGCGGACCCATCCGGACCGCTGTGGGGTGGCTCCGATAAGGGATGTTCCGCCATCTACTCCAGCTCATCCGGGCTATCCGCACGACGACGACCTCGGCGTGCGGGTGATGTTCCCGGTCCACAAGTACGACAGCGGCTTCTCCGCCGTCGACGGCAACAATGGCTTCTTCGAGCTCGGCAACATCATCCAGACGCGCCACTTCTCCAACTTCACCACCGACTGCGATGCGGACGCACCGACGGTCTTCGATCGCCGGGCGATGACCTTCCCCGGCATGAACGAGCCGCGCGCCGACGACTTCGCGCCCGCGCCGAACGACTTCAGCGAGTTCTACATCGGTCCGATCGCCACCTTCCTGCCGTTTTGCGGGCGCCTCACGCAGCCGCCGATCCCCGGCGAGAACGACCACGGCCAGAACGCCGCCCTCACGCCCCTGGGCGAGTTCCTCATCGGGCGCATGATGGCGAAGGGCATGATCGTCGAGGTCGACCACCTGCCGCGCCATTCCTATCGCCGCGCCGGCGAGATCCTGGAGGCGAACGACAATCCCGGCGCCGGCACGCACGGGCTCGACAACTCCGGCCGCCTGTACGAGCTGGGCGGCATCTCGAAATCAGGCTTCGGGCGCTGCCGCTCGGCCACCACGCCGGCCACGGCCGACGACGGCTTCCAGGCGCGGCTGCAGAGCACCCGCGACCACAGCGGTTACCCCGGTCTCGGCTTCGGCCTCGACCTCAACGGCTTCGCCGGCGCTCCGGGACCGCGCTTCGGCGCGAAGAGCGGCTGCGGCGCTACGCAGACCGATCCGCTCACCTATCCGTTCACGTCCTGTTCCGGCGACGTCACCTTCGACCAACCGAAGGTCGGCCACCGCATGCTCGACTTCAACACCGAAGGCCTCGTCCACATCGGCCTGCTGCCCGACCTGATCGCGGACGTGCGCCGCGACGGCGTCAGCGACGCCGACCTGGAGCCGCTGTTCCGCTCGGCCGAGGCCTACATGCGGATGTGGGAGAAGGCCGAGGGCCGCGCCGCGGCGCTTGGCAAGGCGGGAGTGCTCCGATAGTCGCGGGGCGTGGACGGCGACGGCGAGCACAGCGACGAGGCGTTGCTGACGGCGGCGCGCCAGGGCGACCGGCCGGCCCTGGAGGCACTGCTCGCGCGCTACCAGGCCCGCATTTACCGCTACGGGCTGCGCATGTGCGGCGATCCCGAGGACGCCAAGGACGTCCTCCAGGAGACGATGCTGGCGATGGCGCGGCGCGTCGGCGCGTTGCAGGCGGCGGGGGCGCTGCCGACCTGGCTCTACGCGGTGGCGCGCAGCTTCTGCATCAAGCGGCGCCGGGGCCGGCACCCGCGGGGACGCTCGCTCGACGACGCCGGCGGCGCTGATCTGCAACTCGCCGACCCGGCGCGCGGGCCCGAGGAGCGCGTCGCCGGTCGGCAGATCGAGGCGGCGCTGGCGGCGGCGATCGCCGATCTCAACCCGGCGCAGCGCGACGTGCTGCTGTTGCGCGACGTCGAGGGCCTCAGCGCGCCCCAGGTGGCGGAGGTTCTAGGTATCCGCATCGAGGCGGTGAAGAGCCGCCTGCACCGCGCCCGCGTGGCGCTGCGCGATCGCCTGGCACCGGCTATCGGCCTGCCCGCCGCCGAGCCGGCCGCCGCCGGCTGTCCTGACGTGCGGACGCTGTGGTCGCAGCACCGCGAGGGCGAGATCACCGCGGATCTGTGCGCGCGCATGGAGGCGCACCTCGCCCAGTGCCCGCGCTGCGCCGCTGCATGTGAGTCCCTCAAGCGCACTCTGGCGGTCTGTCAGAGCGCCCCGACCCCGCGCGTACCGGCGGACGTCCAGCAGGCCCTGCGCGCGGCGCTGGACGCCCCGGCGTAGTCCGGCGCCCGCCGCGCCCCACCCCTGCCCGGCGACGCCGAGCACCGCCAGGGGCTGGGGGCCAATCGCGATCCCCAGCGAACCCTTTCCGCCTCCGGGTGGCTCTCTACCAGTGGAAAGCGAAGGAGCCCCCCCAATGACCAACGAACGTCGTGTCCGCCTGCTCGCCGGCAGCATGGTCGCCATCAGCCTGCTGTTGGGCTATTTCGTCGCCCCGGCCTGGCTGCTGCTGGCCGCTTTCGTGGCCCTGAACCTGATCCAGTCGTCCTTCACCAGCTTCTGCCCGGCCGCGAAGCTCCTGGGGGGATCGAAGAGCAATGGGGTGTCGTGTGGTGCCCAGTCGAGCTGACCTGGCTGGGGTGCTGACCGCGGCGCTCCTGGCGCTGGGGTCGGCCGCCGGCGCGCAGCCGCTGACCGTCGAGGAGGCGGTCGGTACGGCCCTGCGCGACAATCCCGACGCGCGCGCCGCCGCCGAGCGCATCGGCGAGGCGGAGGCCCGCTTGGGCGAGGCGACGTCCGCCTTCTACCCACGCGTCGATGGCCGCATCGGCTTCGCCCGTACCGACAACCCGGCGCAGGCCTTCGCGATGATCCTCAACCAGCGCAAGTTCAACTTCGACCTGAACTTCAACGACCCCGGCCCGACCCAGAACGTCCGCCCCGAGATCCTCGGTGCCTTGCCGATCTTTCGCGGCGGCCAGGACTACCTGCGCCGGCAGGCCGCCGAGCTGGGCGTCGAGGCGGCCAAGCTGGAACGGCTGGCGGTGCGCAACGCCCTCACCGAGGCGGTGATCGACGCGTTCCACGCGCTGGTGGCGGCGCCGCAGCTGGCCGATGCCGCCGGAGCCTCGGTACGCGCGGTGGAGGCCGCGCTCGACCACGCCCGGATCGGCGTCGACGCCGGCACGGTGCTCAAGTCGGACGAGCTGTCGCTGGAGGCGCGCCTCGCCGAGGCGCGCGAGCAACAGCTGCGCGCCGCCAACGCGGTGGAGCTGGCGCGCACCGGCCTGCGCACGCTGCTCGGCCTGCCGGCCAGCGAGACGGTCGAGATCGCGGCGACGGGCGGCGAGTCGGCGCCGATGATGCCGGCCACGGTCGACGCGGCCGTGACCCGCGCCACCACGGCGCGCCCCGAGCTCGGCGCGGCGGCCAGCCAGGTGGCGATGCGCGAGCGCGAGGTGAAGGCGGAGCAGGCCGGGTATCTCCCGACGATAGACGTCGTCGGCGGCTACGCCAACGACTCGAGCAACTTCCAGCTCACCCACGAGAACGACAGCTGGGTGGTCGGCGCCACCGCCGAGATCAACATCTTCTCGGGCTTCCGCACCCGCGAGAAGGTCCGCGCCGCCGAGCACCGGCTCGGCCAGGCGCGCGAGGTCGAGCGGCGCACCCGCCTGGAGGTGGAACGGGAGGCGCAGAACGCGTCCCTGTCCTACGGCGAGGCGCGCCAGCGCGACGCCGTCAGTCAGAGCGGCCGCACCGCCGCGGACGCCGCGCTGCGGCTGGTCGAGGAGCAGTACCGGGCCGGCACGGTGACCGTCACCCGCTATCTCGAAGCCGAGGCGGCGCGCAGCGCCGCGCAGTCGCGCGCCATCGTCGCGCGCTACGACGTCCGCCGCGCCGAAGCGGCGCTGCAGAAGGCGATCGGCGCCTGGGCCGACGACGAGGGGCTCACGCCATGAACGCTCCGCAGGGTTCCGACTCGTCTCCCCGCATCCCCCGCAAGGCGATCGCCGCCGCCGCGTCCGTGCTCGGCCTGATCCTCCTGCTGCTCTACCTGGAAGGCGCCCTCGGCGGTCACAAAGTGAAGCCCGGCCACGCGCCTTCGGCGCCGGTGGCGGCCGCCGGCGCGGCGACGGTGGTGGTCGAGGAGCGCCAGATCGACGACGTCGTCGACTGGCCCGGCACGGTGACGGCGCGGCTCAGCGCCGAGGTCGCGCCGACGCTGCTGGCGCGCGTGCTCGAGGTGCGCGTGCAGGCCGGCAGCGCGGTGCACCGCGGCGACGTCATCGCGGTGCTCGACGCCCGCGACCTCACCGCGCGTCGCCGGCAGGCCGAGGCGGCGCTGGCCGCGGCGACCGCGCAGGCGCGCCAGGCCGAGGCCGACCTCGGTCGCGCCCGGCAGCTCTTCGGCAAACAGGCCCTCACCCGCCAAGACCTCGACGCCGCCGAGGCGCGCGCCGCGACGGCGACGGCGCAGGCGGCGCAGGCCGGCGACGCCCTGGCCGAGGCGCGCGTGCGCCTCGGCGAGACGGACGTGCGGGCACCGTTCGACGGCGTCGTCGCGACACGCCACCTCGACCCCGGCGATACCGCCGGGCCGGGCGCGCCGGTCGTCCTGCTGCAGGATCCGTCGACACTGCGCCTCGAGGCCGACATCTCCGAGCGCTGCGCCGCGCCGCTCGCCATCGGCGCCGAGTTGCCCGTGCAGGTCGGCGCGCCGCCCGTCGAACTCGTCGCCCGCGTCGAGGAGCTGGCGCCGGTCGCCGACCCGAGCAGCCGCACGCGCCACGTGAAGGCCGTGCTGCCCCCCGACGCGGCGCTGCGCCCCGGCGCCTTCGCCACCCTGCGCCTCGCCTGCGGCGCGCACCGCGCCGTGATGGCGCCCGCCGCGGCCGTGCGCCGCGCCGGCCAGCTCGAAACCGTGCGCGTGCTCGTCGCCGGCGCCCCGCTGGTGCGCAGCGTGCGCACCGGCAAGGCGATCGGCGACCAGGTCGAGATCCTCTCCGGCCTGCAGGCCGGCGATACGGTGCTGGTAGGGCGATGACTCTGATGCTGGAGGCCGCCGCGGCCGCGACGCCCCCTTGCGGATCGGGACATGACTGACCTGACTCCACGACCCGAGCGCGGCTGGACGGCGCGCATCGTCGAGATCTTCATCACCTCGAAGCTCTCGATCCTCTTCCTGCTCGCCTCGCTCGCCGCCGGCGCGGTGGCGCTGCTGGCTACGCCGCGCGAGGAGGAGCCGCAGATCGTCGTGCCGTTCGCAGACGTGATCGTCGACATGCCGGGGGCGACGGCCGCCGAGGTCGAGAACCTGGTCGCCACGCCGCTCGAGTCCAAACTGTGGGAGATCGACGGCGTCGAGTACGTGTACTCGCAGGCCCGCCCGGGCCAGGCGGTGGTGACGGTGCGCTTCTTCGTCGGCGAGGACCGCGAGCGCAGCCTGGTCAAGGTGTGGAACAAGGTCATGTCCAACCAGGACGCCATCCCGCAGGGTGTCACCGGGTGGATCGTGAAGCCGGTCGAGATCGACGACGTGCCGATCGTGTTGTTCACGCTGTCGTCGGCGAATCCCGACTACGATGGCGCGGCGCTGCGGCGGGTGGCCGACGAGGTGCTCGACAAGCTCGGGCGCGTTCCCAACACCGGCCGGCGCTGGGTGGTCGGCGGCGAGCCGCGCCAGGTGACCGTGTATGCCGACCCGGCGCGCCTGGCGGCGCGCGGCGTGTCGCTGCTCGAGGTGCTGCGCGCGCTCGAGGCCGCCAACCTCAACGTGCAGGCCGGGCGCTTCGAGCGCGGCGGCGCCGAGGTCGCCCTGGAGGCGGGGCCGTTCTTTCGCTCGTCCGACGAGGTCGGCGCCGCGCTGGTGGTCAGCCGCGACGGCCGCCCGGTCTACGTGCGCGACGTCGCCCGAGTCGTCGATGGCCCGGCCGAGGCGGAGAGCTACACCCGCATCGGCTTCGGCCCGGCCGCGGCGTCGGCGCGCCGCGTCGGCGAGGGCGCCGCGCCGGCGCCCGGCGAGGAGCGCCCCGCGGTCACCATCGCCGTCGCCAAGCGCAAGGGCACCAACGCCGTGCGCGTCGCCGAGGAGGTGATCGCGACCGTCGCGGGACTGCGCGGCACGATCGTGCCCGACGAGGTCGACGTGCACGTCACGCGCGACTACGGCGAGTCCGCCAACCACAAGGTCAACGAGTTGGTGAAGCACCTGCTCATCGCCATCGCCACGATCATCGTCCTGCTCGCCATCGCCCTCGGCCCGCGCGAGGCGGTCGTCGTCGCCATCGCCGTGCCGATGACGCTGGCCATCACCCTGCTGCTCGATCTGCTGTTCGGCTACACGATCAACCGCGTCACGCTATTCGCGTTGATCCTCTCGCTCGGCCTGCTGGTCGACGACCCGATCGTCGACGTCGAGAACATCTTCCGCCACTTCCGCCTGCGCCGCGAGCCGCCGCTCGACGCGACCCTGACCGCCATCGACGAGGTGCGGCCGCCCACCATCCTGGCGACGTTCACCGTCATCGTCTCCTTCCTGCCGATGTTCTTCATCACCGGCATGATGGGCCCGTACATGGCGCCGATGGCCTTCAACGTACCGGTGGCGATGCTGACGTCGCTGATCGTCGCCTTCACCGTCACGCCGTGGGCCGCCTACCACCTGCTCAAGGGCGAGTACGACAAGGGCGACGCGGAGCCGTTCGACCTGCACCGCTCGGCCGTCTACCGCGGCTATCGCGCGCTGCTGCTGCCGCTGCTGACGCAGCGCCGGCGCGCCGCGCTGTTCCTGGGCGCCGTCGGCGTGGCCTTCGTCGTCTCGGCGCTGCTCGCCGTCACCCGGGCCGTGCCGCTGAAGATGCTGCCGTTCGACAACAAGAACGAGATGGCGCTGATCGTGGATATGCCGGCCGGGGCGAGCCTCGAGGCGACCGACGCGGTGGCGCGCGACCTCGGCCGCTATCTCGCCGGCGTCGCCGAGGTGACCGACTTCGAGAGCTTCGTCGGCGTCGCCGCGCCGATGGATTTCAACGGCATGGTGCGCCACTACTACCTGCGCCGCGGCGGCAACGTCGGCGAGGTGCGCATCAACCTCCTGCCAAAGGAGGAGCGGGTGCAGCAGTCGCACCAGATCGCGTTGCGCATCCGGCCCGACATCGAGCGCATCGGGGCGGCGCACGGCGCCAACGTCAAGATCGCCGAGGCGCCGCCGGGGCCGCCGGTGATCTCGACCGTCGTCGCGGAGGTCTACGGGCCGCTCGACGCGCCGTACGGCGACCTGGTCGCGGTGTCGAAGACCGTGCGCGCGGCGCTCGCCGAGGTGCCGGGCGTGGTCGACGTCGACGACTTCTCGCAGGCACCGCACGAGATGGTGCGCTACGAGCTCGACCGCGAGAAGGCGGGGCTCACCGGCGTCAGCGTAGCCGAGGCGGCGCAGACCCTGGCGGTGGCCGTCGGCGGCGGCCCGGCCGGCCGCCTGCACGCGCCGCACGAACGGCTGCCGATCGGCATTGACGTGCGCCTGTCGCGCCCGACGCGCAGCAGCGCCGCCGAGCTGATGGCCGTGCGGGTGAAGTCCGCCACCGGCCAACTGGTGCCGCTCGGCGAGATCGGCAGTGCCCGGCGCGACGAGGCCGAGCAGGTGATCTTCCACAAGAACCTGCGCCCGGTGGCATTCGTCATCGCCGAGATGGCCGGGCGCAGCCCGGTCGAGGCGGTCCTGGCGATGTTCGACTGGGAGAAGGCCCATCCGCTGCCGGCGGGATACTCAATGGACCTCGCCGGCGAGGGCGAATGGAAGATCACCGTCGACGTGTTCCGCGACCTCGGCCTCGCCTTCGCCGCGGCGCTGGCGATGATCTACGTGCTGCTGGTCGCCCAGACCGGCTCGCTCGGCGTGCCGCTGGTGATCATGATCGCCATCCCGCTCACCCTGATCGGCATCATGCCCGGCTTCTGGCTGCTCAACCTGCTGTTCACGTCGCCGGTCGGCGAGTACGCCAACCCGGTGTTCTTCACCGCCACCGGCATGATCGGCATGATCGCCCTGGCCGGCATCGTCGTGCGTAACTCGATCATCCTGATCGACTTCATCGAGCACATCCGCGCCCGCGACCCGCAGATGCCGCTCGACGCCGTCATCGTCGAGGCCGGCGCCACGCGCCTGCGGCCGATCGCCCTCACCGCCGCGGCGGCGATGTTCGGCTCGATCGTCATCACCCTCGACCCGATCTTCTCCGGCCTGGCGTGGAGCTTCATCTTCGGCATCTTCGCCTCCACGGCGTTCACGCTGCTGGTCGTGCCGGTGGTGTACTACCTGATCTACCGCCACGGCTGATGTGGTCGCGGCCCTTGTGGCCACACGCGCCGGTAGCCATCGGGCGACGCGCCGCGTCGCCGTGCGGCGACAGGCGCCGCGACTGGACGGAGCGCGGTTGTCCCGGGTGACAAGTCCCACGATGGGGTTGCCTGGGGCGCGCGTGCTTGCGGACTCACGGCCGACCGTTGACCGCTACCTGCGCGTGGTGCGAGTGCACGCAGCACCCATCCGGACCGCTGTGGATGTGGGTCCGATACGGGATGTTCCGTCATCGACTTCAGCCCCTCCGGGCTATCGGCATCGAATCGACGCGGACGCTAGCACGCCGCGCAGAATCACGATGACGACATTCTTCATTAGGCACGCGTCGATGTCTGACACGCGCATGCCGTGCGTGGCGCCGCAGGAGGACATCCGCCGCTACGCTCGCCCGCCTCGCCGCGGCGGCCGCTGACCCCGTTCGCTTTCGCCTGCAACCATCAGACGCTGCACACCCCGCCAGGGCTTTGTCCCTCCCTTGGCATGCTGGTAGGTTCCCGATCGTCATGTCGCGCGGACGACTTCCATGGGTGTGGGACTACGACATCGACGAATCGCAGTTCCGCGCCCTGCTCGCCGGAGAGAGCACGATGGGCAGGCTCGACCAGCGTTGGGCTGCGGTGCGTCTGCTCGAGTACGGACCCTATCGCGAGATCGTGCGTCTCCTCGGATTCCGCGCCCTGGTGGCCAACTGGCCGCGCTGGCGGACGCACGTTCGTTCCGCGACCCGGAGACGAGGCCTCGATTTCCTCGTCGCGTGGCTGCCTGAGCACCATCGGGACCTGGTGTAGTCGTCGATGGCCGTCGATCGATCCTTCTACTTCGATCGCCTCTATCCGCTGCAGGACGAGGTGCTGCGGCTGCTCCGCCAGATCGAGACAGGCTTCTACCTCAGCGGTGGTACCGCGGCCTCGCGCGGCTACCTCCAGCATCGCTTCTCGGATGACCTGGATCTCTTCGTCAACGATGATCGGCGCTTCGGTTTGTGGGCCGATCGCGTCGTCACGGCACTCGCGTCACGCGCCGGTTGGACGGTCGAGGTCGTGCTCCGCGAGGAACGGTTCGTGCGGATCACCCTCGAAACGCCGGGCGTTCCCCTCAAGCTCGAGCTCATCGACGACGTCCCGTCGCACGTCGGTGCCGTGACGGATCACCCGATCCTGGCGCGCCTCGATTCGGCGGAGAACATCCTCGCCAACAAGCTCACGGCCCTCGTGGACCGTGGGGAGCCGAAGGACCTCGCCGACGTCTGGGGCTTCTGCTGTGCGCTCGGGATGTCTCTCGAGGACGCGCTCGTCGGCGCGCAGAGCAAGGCGGCCGGACTCTTTGCACCCGACGTGGCGCGATGTCTTCTCCAGGCCACCGCCGACGACTGGCGCCTGGTGCGGTGGATCGACGCGCCGGGCGCCGAGCGTTTCGTCGCCGACCTGTGCGCCCTGGGCGAGCGTCTGGTCCTCGTCGGTGACGGCTGATCCCCAGGCCGACGTAGGGGAACCGGCGAGCCTACCGAGGCGCTCAGCTACACCGCGCGTCGTTCTGCGGGCACTTGCGTCGCGCGCGCGCGAACTCGTATGTCCCGGCGGCAGGGCAGATTGCGACCGTGACGACGCTCACCGACATTCCGGAGATCAGGTACGCACGCAGCGGCGATCTCAACATCGCCTATCAGCGCTTCGGCTCGGGACCGGACGTGGTGATCATTCCGAGGACGTCTGATAGCGCGCGTAATGTGAAAGAGGCGGTTTGGAATTCCTATCCGCCAGGAGACTTCGCGCACCGGCTTCCGTGACCGCTGCGGGCGCCGTACCCCGGGACACCATGCTCACGCACGTTCGTCGCGAAGCGGCTTACTGGCGCGACCTGCTGAAGCGGATCGCCCTCGACATGGGGCACGCGGCGAAGACCGAGCGCGACCCGGACCGGCAGCGGTGGTTCGCTAGCCGCGCAGCCCGAGTGCGGTAGCGGCTCAACCGCGGAATGCCGGATGACTGGGTGGAGGACAGCTGAGACGCCAGGCGCGCCGACGGCCATGATCGACACGCCGGGCGCTCCGGCAACCAAGGGGCAACGGAGTTCCGCGTTCCGTCGGACGGAACAGGGCTGTTCCTCCGCACGGAACGGCGAGTTCCTCCCGGCGTCACGACAAGGCTTTGCCCTGCGGCGCTTGACGTACCGGTCAGGTCGTGGCTTGTTGCTTCGCCGTGTGGCCGGCCTTCACCCTGGCGCTCCTCCTGCTGGCGAGCGGCGTCCACGCCGCACCAGCGGAACTCCCGTGGCCGGTCACCGCCCGCCGCCCCCTGGCGATCGCCGTGGACGGCAAACGCGCGTACGTCGCGACCGGCGACAACCACGCCGAGCTGGTCGTCGTCGACATGGACACCGGCGAGACGCTGGGGACGTTCGACGCGGACGGCGGCGCCGATGCGCTCAGCGTGCGCGTGATCGAGCCCGGTGTCGTGAAGATCGGCCGCCGGCAGAGTGACGCTCCGGAGGTGTACCGCCTGGACGTGAGCGACCCGGCTGCGATCGTCGTCCTCGAGACTGGTGAGCGCGACCGGAGCGCCCGATGGAGACCCGCGCCGCTGCCACCGGTCCGGTTCCGCGACGTGAACGGCGACGGCGTGTTCCGACTGGCGTGCCTGGGTGACTCGAACACCGTTGGACCGCAGAGGTGGTGCAACAGGCTGGTTGACCTGATCGACTTCGAGGTGGTGAACGTGGCCGTGGCGGGCGCAACCGTCGTGACGCCGAACAGGCTTTTCGAGTCAGACGCCTCGCAGCAGATGGCCGCCGCGCTCGCGCTCGATGTCGATGCGGTCGTGCTGGCGTTCGGCACCAACGATCGGCTCGCGGGTTCGACGCCGGAAGCCATTGTCGACGCCTACGTGGCTCAGGCCGAGGTCGCGATCGCTGCCGGGCTGGAGGCCTACGTCGCGACGACGCCGCCCATGGGCAGTGGCTGCAGCGGACGGCCGTGCGAACGGATCACGCTGGCCAACGAGCTGCTCGGCCTCGCGTTCCCCGGTCGGACGGTCGACTTCTTCACCGGCGTGACCGAGCAGCATTTTCAACCGCCCGATCGACTGCACCTGAACGCTGCCGGCCAGGCGCTGCACGCGGAGCGTGCGGCGGCGGTGATCGCGAGTCCGCTGCGGTGAGGTGCTACCGCCGCCGATTCATCCGCTGATGCCCCGGCGTCCCGTCGAAGTCCTCCGGCACGCCATCGTGCAGCCTCTTCCTGATACGCATCGCGCGGCTCTCGAACCACGTTCTCCGCTTCGGGTCGGGCTCGATGCCGGCGGCGTGCTCGAGGGTCCTCGGCGATCCTGGTGAGGAGGGCACGCCAGTAGGCGATCTCGAGGTGTGGGTCGTCCGGCATGAGCGCGGGTAAGGCACGCGCGCGACGGATTCAAACGGAACGGAGGATCGTGTGACCGAAGCGACCATGGCGCCCTGATCAGACCGGACTTATCGCGCTAACGATCGGGTGGTGGCGGCGCTGGATCGGAGGCGACTCCGATTACACGAGAGTCTGCGTGGTGTGCCGGCAACCACGCAGACTGCTCGCAGACTGAGCCCTCCGTCAAAACGGCTTGCTGCACCCGCCAAGAACGAAGAGCCCGCAAACAGTCGCGCCCGGGATTTCCTTGGCCACCACTCGCTTGCAGGTGATGTGCTGTCCCGGATCGGCCGCCGCGAGCGACGCTTCCATCTTGTTGAAGGCCACAAGTACTTGCTTGTCCATCGGGAAGGCCACCTTCAGGAATCCGCAGCCGTCGAGCGGAAGATCCAGCTCCGCACGGTTCAATGCAGTGCTGTAGCGGAACTTCGCCTCAGTTCCGGCATGCGCGGAACCTGCAATGCCGAGGGCGGCGACGATCGCCGATGCAATGAAGAAGAGCCGGAGCATAAGGACCTCGCTGGTGTCGGGGCGAGCCAATCTCGCCTCGGTGATCGTAGGTAGGATAGACCACCGCCGACTCACATCGCGCGATCATGCGATGGGGCCGCGTCAGTTGCCAGAGAAAGGCGGCGGGCTGTTCGTCGCGGACCGGCTTGCCTGCGGGGAGCGAGGTCCCCTGGTCGACCATCTCGTCGGCGTTGTCCGGCCGCTGATGGAAGCGCACCTCGTGAGCTCGGTGCCGGCGATCGAGGCCCTGATGGTTGCCGATGAACGAGCTGCGGAGCCAGGCGAAGGCCGAATAGAGCGGGCGTCGGTGCGCAGGATGAGTCGCTCCCTTGGGACGTCTCGGCCTGCGTTAGGCGGGGGAAAGCGACGCGGGGGCATTGGCGAAGGACACGAGCAATCAGCGCGAGCTCCGAGCTCGACGCGTGCAGGTCGAGCAGCGCGTGGCGCGACCCCTGCGCGCGGATTTGGTGACGTCCGCGATTGAGGCCCTCGACGATCCAGTTCTTCGCTCCACTTGATGAGGTCGACACCGTTGACGACGATCCCGTCGATCTCGGTCTCGAACTCGAGCATGGCGTCCGAGGGGCCGACGATCTCCCGCACGTAGCGGAAGGTCGGGTTGAAGAACACCTGGAAGGCTGCGGTCAAGTACAGCGTCGCGAGCTCTCGTCCGCGCTGTGGCGAGGGGACGATCGGCGAGTAGAAGATCGCGTCCTCGGCCAGGAGCGTCGCCAGGTCCGACGGGTCGTGAGCGCGGACCATTCGATGCCCGAACGCGATGCACGCCGGCTGGCGAGCTCGAGCGTGGCCGGTGCGCCGTCCGCCCCCTTACTGCGTCGCGAGATCGACGCGCGTCCGCGCCGCCGCATCGCGCGGAGGACGCGCCTCGCTCTCGATCACGACACGCCCCAGCACGCCCGGCGTGATCTCCGCCCGCCCCGGGAGTGCCGCGCAGATCGGACCGCCGGGCTGGTAGCCGACGGCGAAGCCGTGCGAGCCGTAGGTCAGCGGTGTGGTGCGCGCGATCGTCGCCTCGCCGACCGGCACGTCGCCATAGAAGAGCGCGATGTCGCCGCCGCTGCCGGGCTTGCTGGCGGTCGGCGTGAACGCGACGCGCACGACCACGGGACCGGGCGGGAGCGCGACGCTCGCCGACGCGACGGTGATCTCGGTGCCGAGGAAGTTGTACGCGTAGTGCAGGCGCCGGCAGCGAAGGAACATCACGAAGCCGCCGGAGTGGCTGCCGTGCGCGACGATCGCGCCCTCGACGTCGCCGGTCGCCGGCACGTCGAGCTCGGCCGCGATGAAGAACCTTCGCCCGCGCAGGTTCGGCGCGATCGCCTCCGGGAGGGAGCCGATGCCGGCGTGCAGCTCGTGACGATTGCGGCGGTGGCGGCGGTCGGCGAAGCGTCCAGGTTGGTTGTTGAGCGGCAGCACCTGGTACTTGACGGCCTCTTCCCACCACAGCTGCTTCATCTGCTCGAGCTTCGCGGGCTCGGTGGCGGCGAGGTCGTGGACCTCGGAGAAGTCCTCGGCGACGTAGTAGAGTTCCCATGCGTCGTCGTCGAAGGGCTTGCTCACGTCGGTGCCGTCGTAGGCGATGGCCGGCGCCGGGTGGAGCTCGACCGGCGCGAGCGGCCAGCGACCACCGCCGGATGCGACCTGCAGTGGGCCCATGAAGCGTAGTGTCTCCTCGATGGCTCCGGCCACCGCGGTGGGATCGTGCCGTACCTCTTCAGCGGCCTCGGGGTGTTGCAGCAGAAGCCAGAGCCCGGTCGAGATGAGGCTCATCGTGGTGTCGTGACCGGCGACCAGCAGGAGGACGATCATCGCCAGCAGCTCGTCCCGCGTGAGGCGCTCGCCCTCGTCCTCGGTGAGGAGGAGGGCGGAGATCAGATCGTCGCCGGGCTCGGCGCGACGCGCGTCCACCAGTCGCCTGGCGTCCTCCAGAAACTCGTCCGCCGCGCGCCCGGCGGACTCGAGGACCGTCAAGTCGATCGGCAGCTCGTCGACGGCAGCCACGGCGACCGTCCAGTCGTGCAGCTTGCGGCGGTCCGTGTCGGGCACGGCAAGCAGCTCGGTGATCGTCATGATCGGAAACGGCTCGGCGATCTCCTCCATGACGTCGAACGAAGGCCGGTGCTGCAGGCGGTCGAGCATTCCCTCGATCATCTCCGTCAGGCGCGGCCGGAGCGACTCGATACGGCGCGGGGTGAAGGCCTTGGCGACCAGGCGGCGGACCCGGGTATGCTGCGGCGGGTCGATGAACAGCAGCATGTTCTCCGAGATGCAGCAGACGCTCGACGTCGCGATAGCGCGACAGCACGATGCCGACCTCGGGATGGCACGCGGTACCAGGGGATCGGATCGTGGCGGAACGACGGATCGCGCGGAACCCAGCGGCTCGGGTCGAGCTCGCTGTCGACGATGCTCATGCCAGACTCTCCTCGGATGCCGCGCGCACGCCGCACGCTGCGACTTCCGAGCGCCGGAATCAAGGGATCAGAGGCCGGGAGAGCTCGGCCGCGGCCGTCGAAGCGACGTTCGACCTCCTCGGCGGCTGCGACGGCACACGTCGGGCAACGGTGCGCCGACGCGACGGGCGAGCGGACGCACGATCGGCCCACCACCGTGAGCGGGCGGGCGAGAGCGGTGCGGATCGCGCCATCGCCGAACATGACCGGCGATTCCCACCCCATCCAGAGAACGGGCGAGGCGGTGATGAGCACGTGCGGGGGCCGATGCTCGGCGGCGGCCCACACCGCCCCGAAGCTGACGTCGCTCGTGAGGACGACGTCGGTACCCGCCGTCCTCCGGCGCTTCCGCGCTGCCACGTCACTGCGCAGGCCGAGAGCGATGCGCAGCTCTCCGCGACCGGCGATGAACATGGTTGACCGCTGTTCGGTCCGTGGCGTAACAACCAGGCAATCCGCACTCTGCGGGATCGGTACATCCTTGAAAGGCGGAACTGGAATGATCAGGTCGCACGAACGCCCTCTTGATGAGCGAAGGGTTGCGCTACGGACGACGCTCAGGCGGACTCTTCAGCGGCTCACGATCTCGACGGTACTCGTTCTGGCGTCGGTGATGATGAGTGCGCCGAGCTGGGCAGGGAGCATCGCCAGCGCAATCTTGTTCAGCACCGACGCGCAGAAGCTGGACTGCTTCGTTTCCAACGCCGGAGCGAGCCCGGTGACGATCACCAACGTCTCGATCGTGAACGGTGGAAGCACGATCCTGTCGCTGAGTGGCGATTCGTGCGTTGGCCAGCTTTCACCATTCGGAAACTGCGGCTTCTCCGCCGCCCTCGACGCGAGGTTCAGTGCGAGAGGAGTGGTCGAGCTGCGCGGCAGCGCCAAGGGACTGCGCGGTCAGTGCCAGCTCACCACGTCGTCCAACCACCTCGTCGCGACCACCGACCTGCGCTGAGGGATCGACCCTCGAGGACGAAGGCCAGACCCCGCTGGCGTCCGTTCGCCCCCGGAAGCCATCCGAGCAGGTGGTCGAACGAGCGGTTCTCCATCATCAGCACGACGACGGCGTCGAACGGCGCATCGGACGGGTCGGCGACGTCATCGTCCCGAAGCAGAGTCGTCGAGCATCGCCTCTTCATGTGATTGTCGTGTCCTTGCCGCTGGGATGATGATCCAGCCGCGACCCCGCGAACACCGTCGGGTCGGCGCGCCATTCGCGCTCGATCGAACAAGATCGTGAGCGCCATCCACAGGAGGACGGTCGATGTTTGCAGTGCTCGGATGCGAGAGCCGCTTGAAGCGGAGCCTCCTCACCGCCTGTGCCGCGCTCATACTTGCAGCAGTCGGCAGCGCCGAGGCCGCGCCGCCGCAGGGCTGGGACAAGCTCATCCCCAGCGGAGCGAGCCGCTTCAAGGTGCTCTCCCAGTTCGGTGGCGAGGCCGTGCTCGACAAGGAGACCGGACTCACCTGGCAGCGCTCGCCGTCACCGACGAACCTCTTCGATTGGGGCTCGTCCGCGGCCCTGTGCATCGGCACCGCGGTCGGAGGCCGGCGCGGCTGGCGACTCCCGTCGGGATGGGAGCTCATGACGCTCAAGGATCCGGGCCAGTCCAACCCGGCCCTTCCACCGGGGCACCCCTTCCAGGACGTCGTCGAGTCGACGATCTACTGGACCTCCACTGCCTCGCTCGTGAACGCCAGCTCTGCCCTTGCGCTCACGTTCTCCAACGGTGCGGCTGGCGTCATCACCACGACCAAGACCGGACTCGGGCTTCGGTGGTGCTTGCGCGGACCCGGCGGAGACTATCCCGGCACGCCGTGAGACGGGAGTCGCAGTTGCCCGCGAAACGCCGGTCGACCCACTGACTTCGGCTTCGGCGCGAAGCGTACTTGACGAGGCTGCTCTGGCGCGGACCGGAGAACGCGCGACGTCCGATGATCGTGCCCATGTCGAAATGGGGCCGTCATCGCTGCTCGTGGACTTCGCGGGTGGCGCACGGTAGCGAGCGGGCGGGGGAACGCGCGATGGTCGGTGTCGAGAGGATGGATCCGGAACGCCTGCTGGATCGCTTCGAGATCCAGGATCTCACCGTCGCGTACGCGGACGCCGTCGACGGGAAGGACTGGGCGCGCTTCGAGTCGCTCTTCACGCCCGACGGGTTCATCGACTACCGCGAGGCGGGGGGGACGTGCGGAACGCCGGCGGAGGTGGCGGCGTGGATGCCCGGGGCGATGAGCGCGTTCAAGTGGAGCCTCCACTCGATGTCGACCTGGACCGTCCGCTTCGAGAGCGCCGCGTCCGCCCGCGGAACGCTGCACGTCCTCGCGCGCCATGGCGTCGACTTCGAGGGCGTGGAGGAGCTGATGGACGTGGGCGCGGTCTACGAGGACCGCTACGTGCGCACCGACGGCGGCTGGCGCATCGCCGAGCGCATCGAGCGGACGAAGTACATCGTCGGCGGCAAGCTCGCGGCCCTGGTACGCCAGATGGCGGGAGCGCCGGTTTGAAGGCACCCGGATTCCCCGCCGACGTCCGCGACATCACCCCGGCCCTCCTGACAGCGGTGATCTCGGAGACCACGCCGGGCGTCGTCGTCGAGGCGTTCGAGATCCTCGAGGTCAAGTACGCGGGCGAAGGGGTGGCCTCGACGGCCGACCGCGTGGTCCTCGATCTCTCCTACTCGGCCGGCGCGCCGGCCCACCTGCCGACCCGGCTCGTCCTGAAGACCATGCTGGTCACGCCGCACGCGCCGGCCACGATGTACGAGAACGAGGTGCGCTTCTACGCCGGGATCCGCGGCGAGATCGACATCGAAGCGCCGCGATCGTTCGGCAGCCACTTCACTTCGGGGTCCCGCGGCCACTTCGGGCTGCTGCTCGAGGACCTGCGGCAACGCGGGGCCCGGTTCCCGAATGCCACCCAGCCGGTGACGCTCGCGGAGATCGTCTCGCTGCTGGACCAGCTGGCCAAGCTCCACGCCCGATACTGGTGCAGCCCGCGCTTCGACGCCGACCTCGCCTGGGTACCGACGCCCGTCCGCGGCGGCATGGCCGACGTCTTCAACGACTTCGGCTACGACATCGTCCTGAGCCAGGTCGATCAGCACCCCTTCAAGCAGGAGCTGATCGCGCCGCTCGGACGCTCCGTGGCGGAGCTGTGGGAGATGCTGTGCCGGGTCCGAGCGGAGCAGGCCGCCGGGCCGGCCACCCTCCTGCACGGCGACCCGCACGTCGGCAACACCTACCTCCTCCCCGGCGAGCGCGGAGGGCTGCTCGACTGGCAGCTCCTCACCAGGGGCTGCTTCGCGCACGACGTGATCTACCTGCTGGTGACCGGCCTCGATCCGGCCACCCGGCGCGCGCACCAGCGCGAGCTGCTCGACCACTACCTGGGACGCCTCCGTGCGTGCGGCGTCGAGGATCCGCCCGACGCCGATGCCGCGTGGCTCCTCTGCCGGAAGGCTTCGCTCTGGGGGCTGGTGATCGGCTGGCTGATCACCCCGCCGGCGAACTACGGAGTTTCGATCACCCGGGAGAACATCGTGCGGACCGTCACCGCCGTCTGCGACCTCGACGCCTTCGACGCGATCGGGTGAAGCGCGCATCGAACGGGCGTGTGACCGCGCGCCCAGTCAACTTCACCCTCGAGCACTCGACGCTGCCCTCGGGGCCGAACAAGGGCGCGGCCAAGCCGATCACGCCGGCCACCCGCTGGTCGCCCGACGAGCGCCTCGTCTGCTAGCAGGCCCGCCTCGCGACGAAGTGGACCGCGCAAACGGGCTGCGGCCCGACCACACCCGGCGACAAGGGCACGCCGGTCACCGGACTCTACGTCGCGAATCGGCTTTACGCCTCGCAGTCGCGAAATCTGGACATGGGTCCTGATATGGGATAGGAACCATATCCAATGTCTTCCCGATTCGAAACGGTGGTCCCGATCTCGGAGCTCCAGACCAGCTCCCGGGCGCTCGTCGACCAGGTGCGGAAGACCGGAATTCCGATCGTCGTCACCCAGCGCGGGCGTCCGGCGGCCATGCTGGTCAACTACGACCTCTACGAGGGCCACCTCGCCACCCTCGACGAGACGTCGTTCCCCGACTGGGAGGAGAAGCTCGGTAGGGCTCAGCGCGAAATTGCCGGCCAGAAGCTGATCCCTCATGACGAGGTGGTAGCCGGCCGCAAGCGGCGGCGTGGTCGATCGTAGGCCTTGGCCAGGATTCTCTGGACGCACCAGGCCGCGGCCGACCTCGAGTCGATTCCGACCGCGGTCCGGGATCGGGTTATGGCGCGAGTCGGCCTCCTTGCCGAGTTCCCGATGATGGGTCCGGCAATGGACGGGCCGTACGAAGGCTTCCGGCAGCTCGTCGTCGCCCGCCACCGGGTGATCTACCAGCTCGGAGGTGACGAGGTGAGGATCGCCTACATCCGGCACGGAGCGCGGCAGCTCGGGATCCGTGCCGTGCGCGGCCGGAGCTGAACACGACCTGAGGCGACGTCGCACCGGCCCCATCCACCAGCCCGGTCGAGATTCCTACGGATTCAGGAGATCATCGACACACGTGTACTGGTTGTCCTGGTCGTGGATCGAGTCGTCGTCGGACAGCTTCTCCCACGTCAGCGCGGTTCGCTTGTCGCGGATCGTCCCGTCGCCATTGTCCTGATAGGCGCGCGGCTCTCCGCGACGCAGTTCGCCGTCCTGCCCCTTGCCCGCGCAGTCGATCACGGTGCCGGCCGTGTTCCAGCACGTCGTCTGGCCAGTTCGGACGGGTCTGCTTCTCCTCGCACCGGCGTCGGCCTCAGGGACGAGAGCGGGAAGCACCATTCGCGCCCCGCGGAAACGGAGCAGCGCAAGCGAATCTCGTCCGGGCTCCGCATAGCAGACGGGCCGATCCGTCGCTGCGCCGGACCGCGAACGTGGGACACCCACGATGCCCGGCGGAAAGTAAGTTTAATTGCTTACGATCACCCTCAGACGCGGCGGATCGTGTCCGAATACCGCGCCACATGCGGATCGCCGGTCACGAGCGTCACGCTTTCCGCGAGCGATTGCGCGACCAGCATGCGATCGAATGGATCCTTGTGGAGGGCCGGCAGGGCATCCACTGCGAGCGCGTGCTCGCCGGTGACCGCGAGTTCGGCATAGCCGTTTTCGAGCAAGCCGCGCCGTAGCGCGCGCGGATCGACGCGGAAATCCTCGCGCCCCAAGGCGCGCTTGATGGCGATTTCCCACAGGCTTGCCGCGCTGTAAAGCAGTTCGTTGGCCGGGTCATTAATCAGTTTTCGGGCAGCGGGCGGCAACCGTTTCGGCGCGCCGGCCGCCCAGAGCAGCAAATGCGTGTCGAGCAGCAGCTTCATGCGCCGCCGCCGAACAATCGCGCGATCTCCTTGCTCCCCATGCGGTCAAAATCATCGGGCACTGCGATTTGCCCGGCCATGAAGCCCAGGCGCCGTGCCTCCGCTGGCGCCGGCGCGTCGAGCGGCGTCACCTTCACCAGAGGCTTGCCCGCCTTTGCGATCACGAAGGATTCGCCCTTTGCGGCGCGCTCGACCAGCCGCGAAAGGTGCGTCTTGGCCTGGTGGATATTGACGATGCGCATCGCTTGCCTCCAGTGGACTTAGTTCATCAAGTTTAGTCCGTATGGACGGGCGGAACAAGCGACGGGCCGCGGCGAATTCCGGAAAAGTGGGTATCCGCTTTACTCACTTGAGAGTCCCGAGTTCCGTCCTATCCGGAAAGTCGCAGGCCGTGGTATCTGTTGAGGTCGAGGCGGTCCGGAGGAATTTCGCGAGAGGATGGTCTGAGGCGCTGCCCGCGAGAAATTCGGGCAGCGCGCGTCGCAGCGCCATGGCGGTGACCATCTCGGAAGGCGGGACACCGGGTCGGATCGTGCGGAGCCACGATCCGAAGCAGGCCCAGACGGATGCCGGGGCTCGAAGCGCCAAGTATTGGAGCAGGCCCTGGGCGACCAAGCCGAGCTGGATGTGACGGTGATAGGCGGCGATCTTTCGTTGGACGGCCGCACGGTAGCGGTCCGATTCACGATGAAGATACTGGTTGCCTGAGCGGCGCCGGGACAACGGCTTCATGGTCATCATCCAGAAGTGGTAGCCGTAGGCGCCGACCACGCGGAGGGCCTGTTTGAAGGAGAGCTCGATCTTGAATCGGATGCCGTAGAGCCGAATCACGTCGATCGGGTCGAGTGCCAGATCGGTCGACAGCAGCAGGATCCTACCTCGGTTGGGGTGGTCAACGGCGACGAAGCGGACTTGGCGCCGCAGCGGGCCGGTCATCGGGCGTCATATCGACATCACCGAGCTGCCGGCAGTAGTTGACGCCATCGAGCGGCAAAAGACCGTCGGCCGGACGGTTGGTCCGCGTCGCTCAGCCGCGCTCGTCGAACCGACGCGCTTCCGATCCTCGTTCGCTCGCGGTCGCCGGCCGATTTCATGTCCTCCCTGCCCTTGTCCCCACGCACGCGCGACGCGATCGTGCTGCTGCTGCGGTGCATTCGTGCGCACCCGCCCGGATCGAGAACGTCAGCGCGCGAGCGCGCGGCTGGGTACAGAGGCGAGACGCGCTGCCGACGATCTGGCGCGAAGGGCCGTATCGCTTCTTCTTCTACGCGAGCGACCGTCCGGAGCCGATGCACGTCCACGTCGAGGGTGGCGGTGGCAGCGCGAAGTTCTGGCTTCGACCAGTACGCCTTCGAGCCAGTCGCGGCCTTGCGCGACATGAGCTATCTCGCCTCGAAGGCATCGTCGTCGCACGTCATGAGCAGTTCGTGAGGGCATGGAATGAGTACTTCGAGAGCTGAGCAGTCGACGCCGTCGGCCGTGGCCGTCAAGATCGCGAGCGACGCGTTCTCGGTGGAGCTCGACGACGGGCGCACCGTCACGGTCCCGATCGGATGGTATCCCCGACTTGCCCACGCAAGCTCGCGCGAACGGCAGAACTGGCGGCTGATCGGGACCGGTGAAGGCATCCACTGGCCGGACCTCGACGAGGACGTCAGCGTCGAGGGCATTCTCCTGGGGCGCCCGTCGGCGGAGAGCCAGGCCTCCGTCAAACGCTGGCTCTCGAGCAGAGAGCCGCGCGCCGGCAAGCGGATGCAGCCAGCCCGCGCAAAAGCCGCCAAGCCCACCGCGCGCCGTCGAATCCGCAACTGATCCTCTTGGCGACGACCAGCGTCGCTCAATCGTCGAGCGAGAAGGCCGTGATGACGTCGAGGCTCAGCCCCGGGAAGTTCGCCGGCTGCAGGTCGTAGGTCACCGTCCCGAGGGTGAGCGTCCCGGGACCGTTCTCCTCCTCGAAGTCCAGGCAGGAGAAGTTGCTGCCGGTCGTCGCGGCGCTGAGCTGGCCGCCGGGAACGTCGTCGGCGTCCTCGAGCGAAACCGCGATGGTGCCCGTGGTGAGGGGAAGGGCGCCCTCGAAGGTCGGCGGCCCCTCGTCGCCGCACGGCAGCGAGGTCTCGGTGGTGATCCGGACGAGGAAGCCGGGGTTCCCGAGCTGGGCGAGCTCGGCGATGACCAGGCCACCGGGTCCGGTGTCGGCGGTGCTGGGTCCGACGACCGGCGGGCCGTTGCACACTCCCGCGTGCGGCGAATCCTCGACCACGCCGCCCGCGGCGGTGCACTGCTGCGCGGTGAATCCGGCTTCGCCGACGACACCCAGGTCGTGGTCGTAGACCAGCGAGTAGCCGAAGGCCGTGCCGCCGTTGCAGTCGATCAGGCCGGCGCCGACCACGGGGAACTGGTCCGGCAGCGGCTCGATGCAGATCACCACAGGTCCGCCGCTGGTGAAGGAGTCGAGCGTGATCAGCGGCGAGGCGCCGACGACGTCGATGCGCGCGATGCCCGTGGCGGGATCGACCTCCGTTCCTTCCAGCTCGATGAAGCCCTCGAACCCCAAGGCGTCGGTCGGTCCGAAGCTGCTGTACGAGCGGATCCCGCTCGTTCTGGGATCGATCGAGAAGCGCCGGCGCCCGAGCGGCCCCTCGGGCAGCGGCTCCGGCGTGGGCAGCGCGAAGAAGTCGAGCGGCAGCATCACTTCGGAGAGGAACGAGAAGCCGCCGCACGGCGCGGCGACGCAGCCGTCGGCGCCCGAGCACGACAGCGTCACATCGTCCTCGGTGGCGTCGGTCTCCTCGCAGTACAGAAAGAGCGGGTCGCGGCCGTCGGGGAAGTACACGTTCCCCGTCACCGAGCCGTCGTCGGCGTTACGCGTGATCGCCCAGCGCGCCCCCTCGACCTCCTTGCTGATCAGCGTCCGCTTCTCGTCGGGCGTCACCTGGATTCCCGACCCACGTCCCAGGCCGAGGACCCCGGAGACGTCCGCCGGCGCCACGCCGACGATGGCCACGGCGCCCAGCACCGCGAGCGAGAGAGACGCAAGCACAAGTCTCGAACGACGCATCGGCGACCTCCTGGTCCGGACTGGTGGCAAACGGACGTAGCGTTACGAGCTCTTCGCGGGAACACCGGTCGAGCCGTCTTTACAACAAATGGCGCGTGAGCGTCGGAAAGTACGCAGTGTGCGGCTCGCCCGTCAACGCGTTTTCACGCCAACGGCTGCCATGGCGATGCGTTCGGTTCGCAGCGCGAGCGAGGGACTCAGCGGGAACACCGGGCCGAGTCGCGGCGCCGGAGTCCGCGTCGTCAAGGGCATGCGCGGCCGCGCTGCGCGCCCGCGCCGAGGTCGGCGAGGAGCTGCCCGCACAGCAGTCCGTGCTCGTCGGTCAGATCGACGACGCGGCACGTGACCTTCGCTGAAGCCCACGACCCAGGCGAAGGCGTCATTGCCCGCACGGCTGGTCGACGACCAGTAGCCAAACGACGCGCTCGTACAGCTGCACGTGAGCACCGTGCAACCGCCACCACAGCTGGTGTTGAACGCCGCCGACACGGAAGGGTTGAGGTTCCCGAAGTTCTGGAGGCTCAGGAGCTCGAACTCGTTCGGCAGCCGCCAGTCCGTGTATCCGGCGAAGCCTCCGCCGGCATTGAGCGTTGCCAGGAACGTGGTGAATGCCGGGCCGTCCGCCAGGCTTCCCGTGGCGCTCCACGCGTACGTGTTGTCCTTGTCGTGGATCGTCCCGTCATCCGACTTCTTCTCCCACATCAGACCCGTTCGCGTGTCGGTGATCGTCCCGTCGCCATTGTCGACGTAGGCCCGCGCCACGCCGAGCTGCAGGTCGCCGTCCGTGCCTGATCCGAAGCTCGTCGTCTGGCCCGTCTCGAGCACCTGCGCGGGCGGCGCGGCTTGACACACGGCCAGGTCCGCTTCGCACGTGGTCAGGTCGCCGTCGCACGTCGTGAGATCCGACTCGCAGGTCGCCAGGCTGCTCTGCGCCGTCGCGAGGTCTCCGTTGCAGGTCGCCAGCGATCCGTCACACGCAGCCAGGTCACCGACGTAGTCGGGCAGGCTGCCGCCGATCTCCGACGCGGCCTCGACGTCGTTCGAGCACTGCGTCAGGTAGGCGTCGAACCCACCGGGCGCCTCTGCCGTGCAGCTGGCGCCGCCGTACTTCGTCACCGCCTTGCCGAGCGCGTCGGAGAGCTTCGTCGAGCACTTGGCCACCGCGGCACTCAGCTTCGCGGCGTCGGGCGCCTTGGTGAACTTCGACTCCGCCGTGAGCCGGCACTGGGCGAACTTCGCCGACGCCAGCTCGAACGTCGACTCGCACTTCTGCGCGTCGGTCGGCGGGGCGGCAGACGCCGGCTGGGCGACCATCGCGAAGAAAGCAGCGCGAGCAAGGCAGGAATTCAAAATGCGCATGGGGTCCTCTCAGGGGTCGGGCTCGGGCAGCTCCGAGGGGATGTCGGGCAAGGACCTTCCTGATGGCCGCGATGCATCTCGGCGGCTCGGAGCCAGGATCGCCGGTGATCGGTCTCTGGTGTCGGCTCTGACTTTGCCGTCAAAGCTGCCTTGCGAGCGGTTCGCGACACAAGACGCAGCCGCCGCCCATCCGTTCAGTTTTCTGTTCAATTTCGTTGCGGCGGCGGCGAACGGGCGATTACCTGCGGATTGCGGCCAGCCGGACCGCTCGTCAACGACCCGCGGCGTCGCCGCCAGGACGAGGCCGACATCGTTCAGCTGATGCGAAGCAACCTGCCGACGCTGAACCTGCCTTTGCTCGACGAGTACTTCGCGCTATTCGACGAGCACGATGCGCTCGCCCGATTCCTCGACGAAGCACGGCAGCAGGACGGCTGACCCGCTCTCGGCCGGCGGTCCGTCGCAGCGCGATCTGCGCCCCGACGTGCCGGTGCGATCGATCGAGGAGTTCGTCGCCTTCCTCGAGGCGGTCGAGGAGGTGGTCGGTCGCGACGAGCGGCCGCGCGGGCCGACGATCGGCTGGCGCTTCCTGCTCTGAGAGATCGTGAACAGCTGACGCTTCTGGCGCGGCCGCCGTATTGGTAGCTTCGCGCGAATGCCGCACGGACCAGCGGACTGCCGCAGACGCGTGGACGCTCCGAAGCGAGCGCATCGAATCGCGGCCTTGATCACGGCGCTTCTCACGACCTCCGGCACCGCGATCGCGAGGCCCGTCATCGACGGGATCTCCGTGCCCGAATCCATCGAGACGGGCGTTCCGCGCCGCGATCACGGTCTCGGCCCCGGGGGGGCGTCGACCCGGTGGTCGTCTCGTTCGACGGGCAGCGCGTGCGCCTTCCGAGGCTTTGCAGCGCTTTCTCGATCCGCTCAGAGAAGCGCTCGTGCATCGCCTTCTCCTTCTCGCGCCGCTCAGCCCAGCGACAGAGGAGAAACGTCTCGGCGCCGTCCGCGCTCGGACACACCTTCACCTCGACTCCCTCGCGCACCTGCGCCTCGACGGTTGGACGCGCCTCAACACCTTGTCTCGCGAGATTCCTGAAAGGCGGTATCCGTTCGCCTTACCGCGTCGCTGACGGCGTCGCCGAGATGGGCTGCGGATAGGCGGCATTGACCCGAGCGCACGGGCTCGAAGCCGTCAAGCACGTCGTGAACGCGCGCCGTATGCCGGCTCGAAGAATCTTCGACGGCGTCATGGCGGCTCTGCCGGAACGTCTGGACCTCAACGACCTGGAGCGCATGGCGACCGAGGGTTCTCGGGCCCTGTTCATGGTCGTCGAGCAGCACAGAGATTCTTGGCGATTGATCTTGTCCGCCGCGTCCGATCCCGCGGTCGCCCAGCGACAGCGCAAGGGTCGGCAGCTCGTCGTTCAGCGAGTGTCGCAGCTCATGGAACCCTGGCTCGCGCTTCGAGGCGTGGAGGACGCCGAGCGGCGCTTGCCGGCTCTGGTCGAACTGTTCATGTCCATCGCGGAAGGCATGTCGCGCGCGCTCATGGACGGCATTGGCGAGGGGAACGCGGAAGATCTGGGGGCGTACGTGGGGCAGCTCGGGCTGGCGGCGTTCCGGGAAGCCTGATGGGGCTCTGGGTGCCGACCATCCTGCAACCCAAAGGCGAAAGCGAAGGCCAACGTTATGGGGAGAGGTCGGAGCGCCAGGTCACGCTCGGAAGGAGAACCGAGTGTTTTTTCGGTTGATCATCGTCTGTGCGGCGCTAGACCTCTGGTTGTGGTCGACGGGCACCGATCCTCCGCTCGAGATCGTCCTTTGCGAGGTCTACGCCGCGTCGAATGGCCTCGTCGAGAAGGTGAGTAGGATTCCCCAATGCTGATGCTGCCCGCTCGACTCTTGCTCATCCCGGCCGCTCTCGTCGCCCTCGCCGCGTGCTCGGACGCGCCCTCCACGGACAGCGGGCCGGCCTCGGCGACGTTGACGAACGACTTCGGCGCCTACACTCTCGGCTCGGGCGAGGAGGCACCGGGGGCTGCGTCGCCTGGACGCTCGGCAACGAGAAGCCGCTCTACGTCGCCACGGTGAGTGTCAGCAACCGCGGCGCCTACCACCATTCCAACTGGTTCGTCGTCCCCGAGAACCGCTACGCCGGCCCCGACGGTTTCTTCCGCTGCCGCGACCGCGGCTTCGACGAGACTGCAGCCGCGGTGTTGGGCACGGTGATCTTCGCCCAGTCGACGCAGTCGCAGATCGAGGAGCAGAGCTTCCTCGACGGTGCGGTCATCAAGATCCCACCACGACACAAGGTGGTCGCCGGCGTCCACCTGCTCAACCCTTCGAGCCGTACGTTCACGACCGAGCTCCGCATGTCGCTCGGCCTCGTTCACCCGCGCGAGGTCGAGGTCGTGCTCGCACCGTTTCAGATGACCTACCACGACCTCGACATCCCGCCGCGAAGCGACCTGTCGCAATCGGGGCGAGCGGGCATGGATGCGGTCGCCGCTTCCGGCTTGTCCGCGCAGGTCGCAGCCAGGTGCCAAAAAGTGAGAACCTTGGGATACGGCGCACAGAATGCCGCCGGTGCGGCGGTAGCGGCGGGATACGGTCGAAAGCGAGGCCCGACGTCCGCGGCCAGGAAAGGCCAGCGATTTCGGGTGGCTCTCCCCGTGCCTGAGCTCGGCACGGCGCTTGATGAGGGCTCCCGGGCAGACCGCCTAATGGGAGGCGGCGCCAAACAAGGAGCCTAGCCATGACCTTCTCCCGCTCGATCGCGTCCCGTTCCCGCAAGCTCTTCCTCGGTTCGCTCGCCGCCGCGCTTGCCCTCGCGCTTGGCAGCGCGAGGGCAGCGCCGGCCGCGGAGGTCGCACCGCAGATCTCGCTTCAGGGCGGACTCCTCATCGTGAGCTTCTCCGCGCCGTCGCTCGCCGATGAACCGTCGCCCGGCGACTTCTCTTGCTTCGTGGGAAGCCAGGCTGCCAATGGCAATTTCACGTGTACCACTCAAGCCGCTGCCGTCAGCGGACGCGTCGTCGGCGTGACCAACAGCTTCGGCGCCGTCGTCGGCCACAAGGTGCGCATGGTACGTGAGGTGGGGACGACGACCGAGAGCTTCGAGGCGGCCCTCGCGTTCACCGGTGACAGCGCGCCCTACCTCTGGATGGCGGGCTCCGTCGAGCGCACGACGCGCACGCAGTCGTGTTCGGGCGTCGGTGCCCGCAGGCGGTGCATTTCCTTGGTCCGGGTCACCGGCCCCTCCCCGTTCACCGGCGAGCTGCTCTCCATCTCGGGCTGAGCTCGACGCCGGCTCGATTGGACGGCACGCCGACCACGTCGGCGGCGTGCCGTTCTTCACCGACGCTCCCGTGTACACCTCCCGGATCGACGTGACGCTCGGCCCGGCCGCGGGTGGACGGGTCTGCCGCAGCCTGGCCAGCGCCGACCTGCGCTACGTGGAGGATCTGTACGCCCCGACCGACGACGACGCCGCCGGTGCGATCTTCGGCCGCGGTCATGCGCTGACCCGCGACGGCGCGCTGCGCATCGTGCCGACCAACGGGCACACGCCGGGCGCGCTGTCGCTGCTCGTGCGGGGGACGAGCGTGGACCTGCTGTTCGTCGGCGACGCCGCGTTCAGCGATGCGATGCTGGGCTCCGGCGAGGTCGCGGGAATCGACGCCGACCTCGAGGAGAAGCGGCGGAGCTATGCGCGGATCAACGGCTACGCCGGCCGCCGGCCGACCGTCGTGCTGCCTGCGCACGACCACCGCGCACCGCAGCGCCTCGCGGCCCTCGAGACCCTCGTCCCGGCGCCGTGAGCACGGCAGGGAGATCACCGGGGCGCTCGAACGGGCTACCTTGCGGGCGTTTCGAGACGGGTTGTCGGGTTGGCGGGATCAACTGGATCTCCGAGTTGAGACCCTCGCTCGTGGCGTTCGTGATCCGGTGCTTGATGTAGGTGAGGACGTTCGGCAGCCGACGCTTGATCATCCTCGCCTTTCGATCATCGGCGCGAGTCGAGAATGAGTTGCCCAGAAGTACCAGCGCCGGAAGAACGTCCGCGCCGCTCCGACGTACCGGTGGTCCCACAGCTTGGCGGCCGTCTCCTTGATCGCCCACGCACGGGCCACCTTGAGTTTACTCCGGCGCAGCGGCGCAAACTTGCTCCAGGCATCGTCGTCGAAGTTGTCGGGGCTGCGCAGCCACGCGTACTTGGTCCCGATCGGGCGATCGTCGCCTGCCGCCTTTGCGCAGCGTGACCGTCACGGCGCAGTGAGCCGGGGCTCGACTCTCGCGCATCGCGACGGTCACGGTCCGGTAACAATCGGCTGCTAGAGCATCCTCGTTCGCTCTGTGGAGGCAGCACATGATCGAGGTGATACGACCGCTGGACTCTGCCCAGCCAAAGGCGCGGAGGCGCCGCCGTCCGCCGGCGTTACCCGACCCGCCGTGGGATCCGCGGCTCGTCGCGGCAGCGATCGACGAGCTCGATGCCGTCTGCCGCAAAGCCGCACAACTCGAGCGGCGCTTCGCGGGGGAACTCTGCGAGGTGCACTCCAACTTTCGCGACAGTGCGCGCAACCTCGTCCACTACCTAGCGTTGCGCGACCACGACATCCGCGCGTTGCAGGATCGCCTCGCGACGCTCGGGCTATCGTCGCTCGGTCGCACGGAGTCGCACGTGATCGCCAGCATCGATGCGGTCGCGCGGATTCTTCGCCAGCTCTCCGGCTGCGCGGAGACGGCAGCGCCCATCGTGCCACTTCCGATCGCCTTCGCCGCGGGTGAAGCGCTGCTTGCCGCGCACACCGCGGCGGCGCTCGGGCCGCGTCGACCGGAGTGCGGTGCGCACATCATGGTCACCATGCCCAGGGAGGCGGCGGACGACTACGAGTTGGTGCGACAGGCGCTCGCCGGCGGCATGGACTGCATGCGCATCAACTGCGCGCACGACGATCGGGAGGCGTGGTCGCGGATGGTGGCGAACCTCCGTCGTGCGATGAAGGAGCTGCGCCGCGACTGCCGGTTGCTCATGGATCTGAGCGGACCCAAGCTACGCACCGGTCCGATCGATCCGACATCGCAGACGTTGCACTGGAAGCCGGTGCGCAACGAAGGTGGGGAGGTGACGACTCCCGCTCGAGTCTGGCTCACCGCTGCGGAGAACCCGCAGCGGCCGCCCGCTCCGGCCGATGCCTACCTCGAGGTGGGTGGGGAGTGGCTGCTCCGTGCGAGGAAGGCGGACCGGTTGCGCTTCACCGACCTGCGCGGCAAGTCGCGCATGCTCGAGCTACGAGCGCACGCCCCCGGTGGTCGGTGGGCCAGCGGCGCGAAGAGTGCGTACCTCGCAGAGGGGCGGAAGCTGCGCGTCCGTCACATTCGCAAGGGACGGGTCGGGCCGCGGCTCATCGAGGCGATCCCGCGCGCGCCATCGTCCGATCGCCACTCGATTACCCTGCGGCCAGGTGACCGGTTGCTGGTGACGGCCGCCCCCATTCCCGGTCGTCCTGCGGAAGTCGATGCCCGAGGCCGCCGGCTGCAGCCGGCGACGATCTCCTGCACTGCGCGTGCGCGTCACGGTCGCACCATCGGTGGGCGTGAAGCTGCGCGGCGGCAAGGGGATCAACCTGCCCGACAGCCGCCTCCGCCTGCCGGCGCTGACCGAGAAGGACCTCGGCGATCTCGACTTCGTGGTTCGCCACGCCGATCTGGTTGGCCTCTCGTTCGTGCGCACCCCGGACGACGTCCACGAGTTGCGCCGGCAACTGGCGCTACGTGACGCGAGCGCGCTCGCGATCGTCCTCAAGATCGAGACCGCCGCTGCTTTCGAGCACCTGCCGAGCCTCCTTCTGGCCGCCATGCGGTCCGAGCGAGTCGCGGTCATGATCGCGCGCGGCGATCTCGCTGTCGAATGCGGCTACGGGCGGCTGGCCGAGGTCCAGGAGGAGATCCTGTGGTTCTGCGAGGCAGCCCACGTACCCTCCATCTGGGCGACGCAGGTGCTCGAAAGCCTCGCCAAGAGCGGGGTGCCGTCGCGGGCCGAGATCACCGACGCCGCGATGGGCGAGCGAGCGGAATGCGTCATGCTGAACAAGGGCCCGCATGTCGTCGAAGCCGTTCGTGTTTTGCAGGGCATCCTGCAACGGATGGATGCACACCAGCGGAAGAAGAGCGCGCGGCTGCGGCGCCTGCGGCTGTCGTCGACCGCCGCCCGGCGTGTGAACGGGGGAAGTGAGAACCATGCAACTCGAGAATCCCATCGCCCGCCATGAGGCATCTGTCCGGAACCACTTTCGCTTCCATCACCGGCACTCGCACCTCGCGCCGGTGTTCGGCGCGGACTCCTTCGGCGTGCGCGCGGAGGCGTTCGCGCGCTTCTTCGGTACGCCGACCTTCCTGATCGCGCAGACGTTGCTCGTCGCGGTGTGGATCATCGTCAACTCCGCGGGGATCACGCACTTCGATCTCTATCCCTTCATCCTGCTGAACCTCGCTTTCAGCACCCAGGCGGCATACGCGGCGCCGTTGATCCTGCTCGCACAGACCAGGCAGGCGGATCGCGACAAGGCGCACGCGGAGGCCGACGCACAGCACCGCGAGTCGCTCGCCGTCGCGCATGAAGAGCGGCTGGACTTCGCATCGGAGCAGACCGTCAAGCTGCTCGAGCTGCTCGAGCAGAACACCAAGTTGACCGCCCTGACCCAGGAGCTGACGGCGCGCATCGAGAAGCTCACTGCCGAGGTCCACGCTGCGATCATCCGCTCGTGACCGGTGGCGATAGGTGACGTCAGGTGTGCCGAACAGGTAGCACCGGAACGGCAGTCCACCAAGACGTTGTGCTCGCGCGCCGCTCACCGGATCCGTGCGCGAGCTCGGAGATTCATGGGCATCGACCACTGCCAACAACAGATGACGATTGCGTAACAGCCGGCGCTGAGCCATGTGGGCAAGGCTTAGGCCCGACCCAACAACGGAAGAATGGTTGGGTCGGGCCCCGTCCTGAGCGCGTCGGTTACGAGACGATCGTCTCGCAGTTGGCGTTGATTGTGTCGTTGCCGCCGCGCCCGACGATCACGTCGGGATTGGAGCCTTTATGCTGCCTATCCGCAGTGCGATGACCGATGAACCGCGCGGTATGTCAATAAGGACCTTTGTCATACCTATCCGCCCACAGCGTGGCGGCGATCATCGTCCGAATGACTCGCATGGTGGCCCCCATGGTGGGACGCCCGGCGCGCCAGCGCGATCGTCCCTGCTCCGCGGCTCGTGGCCGTGCCGGAGGGGAACTCCTCGCCGTGCGCTTCGTCGACCGTGTGCACCCGCGCGCCGGAGTTTTAGCCGCTCGTGCGCTGCATTCCGCGTCATCGCTTGACACGTCGTCGCCACGCGGGGAGGTTCCGTTGGAGATGTACCTCCACTCACCGAGGAAACGCTCATGACGGATCGATCGCAGCTAGACGTGTTGAAGCGCCATGCCCGCCGGCTCCGAGCCCTCCTGTGCACGGTCGCGCTGGTGGGCGCGGCCGCGCCCGCCGCAGCACAGGTCGTGTGCGGCGGGACCGTCGGTCCGGGCGGGACCTTCACCATGACCAGCGACATCCTGGCCTGCACGAGCGACCCCGCGCTGCGCGTCGTCGGCCAGGTCGTGCTCGACATGGCGGGACACCGCCTGTCGTGCGATTCGAACGCTGCCTTCGTCGTCGGCATCTCGATCGAGGGGAAGGATGCCACGGTGCGGAACGGCTCCGTCGAGTTCTGCACCTTCGGGATCGGGCTCTTCGGCGGGGGCCGGCACACGGTGCGTGACGTGACGGTGCACCGTGGCCTCGTCGGTATCGTGGTGGCGACCGATCGCAACCGACTGCTGCGCAACGGGGTACGGCAGGCGACGGCCGACGGCTACTCGATCAGCGGCAGCGACAACGTGCTCGACGGCAACGCCGCGGTGGGGAGCCCCGTCGGCTTCCTCATCCAGGGGCTGCGCAACTCGTTCGTCGGCAACGTGGCGTCGGAGAACGACGTGGGCTTCGAGGGCTCCGGGTCGGCGGATACGACGCTCAGCCGGAACATCGCCGAGGGGAAGGACGTCGGGTTCCGGGTGATCGCCGGCACCGGGGGGCATCTCCTGAGAGACAACCTGGCGATCGGCACCAGGAATTTCGACAGCTCGCGCGGCTTTCTGGTCGCCGAGGCCGACGGCACCAGCTCGAGGCAAACCGCGCGTACAATCACTTCCTCGAGGGCGTCGCGGTGTCGTCGGATGCGAACGTGATCCGCGACAGTAAGGCCTTGGGCAACAGCCCGGACCTGAACGACTTCAATCCCGGCTGTGCGAACAACACTTGGATCGACAACCTCGGGAGCAAGGTCCAGTCCTGCATCGACTGACGCGTTCGCGCGGGAAGCCCGCTGACGCTCGTAACGCATGCCGCGTGACATCCGGACCACCCAGTTCGAGGCCCGCGCCGGATCGCCGTGGAAGATGCGGCCGTTGCTCGCGATCTGGATCCAGTCGATGGCGTAGCGCTCGGCCGCCTCCAGGTAGCCGCCGAACACGAGCCCGACGCCGCCAAAGCCGCTCACCTCGACGTTGCTGACGCGGACGAAGTCGAAGCGTGCGCCGGGCACGGCGACGTCGGAGTAGAACGAGATGCCGTCGGCCCGGTTACCGGCCTCGCGACCCGCACCGACGACGATCAGCCCGCGCAGGCTCACCCCGCCGGCGGAGCCGATCAGCTGCTCGCGCCGGGCGAGCCGGTCGGACAGAACGTGATCGTGTAGCCGATCGGGTTGCCCGAGGTGCCCTTGCAGTTGAAGGTGCTCGTCGGGTCGTCGTACTGGAAGCTGTACGCCGTCGGGCAGGTGCTCTTGAAGCTCTCGACGATGGGATTCACGACACGCGCCCACTGGTGGTTGCTCTCCTGGCAGCCGTTCGCAACGGGGAACGGGCCGAGGTTGCCGCCGCTCGACCAGCTCGGACAGCCGCAGCAGTCCGCCGACGCGCCGTTGGTGTAGCACGAGCCAGTGTGTGTCCCGGTGCAGCCGTAGAGCTCCTTGAAACGCTTGCAGCTGAACGGCTTGTCGTCGAATCGCCCCTTGAGACGCTTGTCGGCCGTGCAGGCGGAGTCGGCGTCCACGCAACCGACGTACGTGCCGCAAATGCGCTTCTTGCCGTCGACGTTGACGTTGACGCCGCACGTGGTCGTGCCGGGGCAGTTGCTGTCCCCCTTGCAGAGGCAGGTGTTCGGCACCGTACTGGTGTCGCAGTGTCCGCCGCCGCAGTCGGCGTCGCTCGAGCAGGCCATCGGCCACACCGCCTGTAGCGGATCGGGGCAGGTGTCCTCGTCCAGGCTCCAGTCGCAGAGGCAGCTCGTGAACTCGCTGGTGAAGCTGCACGCCGACGCCTGCCCCGCGCAGTCGGACGAGCTCGCGCAGCCAGGGCTGCCGCACCACGGCTGCAGGTTGGCGAAGCCGGCGGGCGCCGCGCGCGTCGGGCCCAGCGGCGCGATCTTGACGGGGACGTTGAAGCCGTTCACCTGGCTCACGTCGTAGGTGTCGTAGTTGACGGCACCTGAAAGTAACGCGAACTCGGCGAGCGTGGTCGGCGCCTGCCCCCCGGTTCCAACCGGGCACTGCAGCGCCGACGCGCAGTCGCCCGTCTGGCACGCGACGCCGCCGGCGCCGCACTGGCCGGTGCACGCACCGCTCACGCACTGTCCGCCGTCGCGGCAATCGGTGTCCGTCTGGCAGGCGCACTTTCCCCCGCCGAGGCAGCCGTTGCACTCCCCGATTCCGGTATTGCAGGTCGCACCGCCGGGGCAATCACCGTCGGTCGTGCAGGCGAAGGCGTTGCAGTCGGAGTTGCTCTGGCAGGCGAAGATGCCGGCGCAGCCCGCGTTCGTGCAGCAGTCGGAGTCCACGTCGCAGGCCGTGCCGGGCGTGCTGCAGGTCGTGAAGTCGGGGCAGCCGGTGCGCGCCCAGAAACGTCCGCCCCAGGAGATCGGCTGGGCGCCGTAGTTCTGGTTCGGCAGGTGGATCGTCTGCGACGCTCCCATCGCGAGTGCAGCGCCGCCGCCGAGCGCTGCTGCGTAGCGGCACACGTTGCTCGGCGACTGGCTGGTGTCGCACACCTGGGTCGATGCACAGTCGGCATCGGTCGCGCAGGTGCAACCCTGCACGGCGCAGGTCGAGGTCGCGGTCGGACAGTCGCCGTCGACGGTGCAGGAGGCTGCGTTGCCCATCGTGGCGACCCAGAGATCCTGGGTGCAGTTGTTGTCGAGCACGACCGTCCGGCACGTCTGCGAGTTCGGGTCGCACAGCGTCCCGTTGCCCCACGCGGGGCTCGCGAGGGCGGTCGCGATCAGTGCTACGGCAGCGAGGATTTCGGCCAAGGGACGGGGGCGGGCGCGCATGTGAGCTCCTTCTGCCGCGACCCTCCCACGCGGACGCGGCTCCGACGTGCTTTTGCTTTCGGAGCAAACCGCGCCAGAATTTAGCCGCCGGCCCAAGTGGCAGGCCGCGGCGCGATCGATTGCGTACGCCTCGGGGACGACTAAATCTCCGGCTCCAGCAGTCGGCTCACAGAAAGGACATCCGTGCAGCAGATGCGATACGAAATCCGGAACGTCGGCCCCGCAGCCTGGCTCGCCGCGCTCGCCTGTCAGGACGCGACGCGGCTGGTGCCCAACTACCACACGCGGCTCGACACCATCGAGCACGTGCGACCGCAGTCGCTGAGCGTGATGTTGCAGCTGGTGCTCGACATGATCGAGGAGATCGATCGCTGCGAATGGGACGTCGCCCGCACGGGCTGACGAGCAACCAGAGAGCGAGCCAGATCTCGTCGTTGCCGAGCCCGGGGGTTCCGGAGTCGAGGCCCAGCTCGCCGTCAGCGACGCGGCAGCAGCCCGGTCCCGACCGTCGGGACGCGGAACCGCGGCCGCGCGCCGCCGCAGCTGCGCGGGAACCGGCACGAACTCTCGCTGCGACCCGTTGCAGCGTCGAGCAACGCGATGGCGAAGTCGAGGCTGGTCGCCGAACCGAGGAGCGATCCCGCGGCGACGACGTTGCCGCCACCGTCGAGCACGACGTCGCACCTCACGACGCGTCAAGTAAACGGATTCAGGGTCGGGACCCCGTGCCCGGCGAGGTGGGCGACGTTCCGGCTGGCCACTCCCAGACCGGCGACCGAGGCCGTACCGAGGAGGAGCGCGTCCCGAACGTCGATCGCGCGTCCACGGCGCAACGCGGCGGCTTCGATGCGAGCCGCCGCTCGCGCGGCGTCCCGATCGAGCGGCAACACGGTCACCGCATCGCCAAGCCAGTGGGCGAGCCACTCGGAGAGCGCCTGCTTTCGACGACCAGCGGGAAGACGCGCCACGCCCCGATCGAGCTCGAAGACGACCACGGACGCGACGATGATCCGATCGAGTCCCGACACGAGAGCCGCGACTCGCGGGTCCGGGCTCGGGCGCGCGAGCTCCGATACGACGTTCGTGTCGAGGATCCAGTCGGTCATCAACGAGGCCGTCTCTTCGTCGATCGGCGCGTGGGGGCGAACGCTTCATCCGGGACGAACGAGGCCCGCTCGGGGTCGAAGCCTTCGATTCCTCCCGTGCGCTCACGCCAGCGCTCCAGGCGAGCGAGCAGGCGCGCACCGGCCGTCGCTCCCTCCCCGGCTTCTTCCAGGCGGCGCAGCTCGTCGATACCGATGACGACTGCCACGTCGCGCCCCCGCTTCTGGATGATGGTGCGACGCTGCGAAGCCGTCCGGAGGATCTCCGGCAGTTGCGCCTTGGCTTCCGCGACACCCATTCGCCGCACGGGATCCGACATGACCATCTCTTCTACAAGATGACCACTTTGGAGGCAACACCTCGTCCTCGGGCGGCCCGGGCGAACGACCGTTGCCGAGAAGCGACCTTCGGAATAGGAGATCGCCGTGCCTTCGACGAAGCTTTCGTTCCGCGCCCGGCTCCGCGCCGGCGAGTCGCTGGTCGGCTCGATCGTCACCATGCCGCTCGCGAGCGTCGCCGAGATCGTCGCCGACGCTGGCTTCGACTGGCTGTGGATCGACATGGAGCACGGCCCGCTCGACCTGACGACGGTCGAGGCGATCCTTCGGGCCCGAGGATCCGCGGCGGGAATCGTGCGCGCGCCGGCCAACGACCCGGTGTGGATCAAGCGCATCCTCGACACCGGCGCCGAGGGCGTCCTGCTGCCGCACGTGAGCAGTGCCGCCGAGGCGCGCGCCGCGGTCGAGGCCGCCTACTACCCGCCGCGCGGCAAGCGCAGCTTCGGCGTGTCGCGCGCGCACGGCTACGGGCCGCGCATGAACGACTACCTGGGATCGTCGATCGACGAGACCACGGTGATGGTGCAGATCGAGGATGCGACGGCGGTCGCGAACATCGACGAGATCCTCGCCACCGACGGCATCGACGCGGCGGTGATCGGGCCATTCGACCTGTCCGGCAGCCTCGGCCACCTCGGCGACATCACGCACCCCGACGTCGCGGCGGCGATCGACGCCGTCGCCAGCGCCGGACGTGCGCACGGCGTCCCGGTCGGCATCTTCTGCGGCAGCGCCGAGCTCGCGCAGGGCTATCTCGCGAAGGGCTTCTCGCCGATCGCCGTCGGCGTCGACTGCATGCTGCTCGCGGCGAGCGCGCGCACTCTGCGCGAGTCGCTCGCGAAGCGCTGAGCGCCGCGTGGATCACGCTCGCGTACGGCTCGGATCGAGCGCGGTCGAGGTCACACGCCTCGGCTTCGGTGCGGGGCCGATCGGCAACCTGTTCGCGGCAGTCGCCGAGGCGGATGCAGCCGCCGCCGTCGACGCGGCGTGGCGCTGCGGCCTGCGCTTCTTCGACACGGCACCGCTGTACGGCCACGGGCTGTCCGAGCGACGGCTGGGCGAAGCACTGCGCGCGCACCCGCGCGACGAGCTCGTCGTCGCGACCAAGGTCGGACGCCTCCTCGTGCCGGATGACGGGCCACCGCCCGACGACGGCTTCGTCGCGTCGCCGCCGCTGCGGCCGGTGTTCGATTTCTCGTACGACGCGACCCTGCGCTCGCTCGACGCGAGCCTCGAACGGCTCGGGCTCGACCGGGTCGACGTGCTGCACGTGCACGACCCGGACGATCACGCCGAGGACGCGCTGCGCGGCGCGTTTCCGGCGCTGCGCCGGCTGCGCGCGCAGCGCGTGGTGCGCGCGATCGGCGCGGGCATGAACCAGTCGGCGCTGCTCGCGCGCTTCGTGCGCGAGGCGGAGATCGACTGCGTGCTGCTCGCCGGGCGCTACACGCTGCTCGAGCAATCGGCGCTCGCCGACCTGCTGCCGCTCTGCGTGGAGCGCGGCGTGAGCGTGATCGCCGGCGGCGTGTTCAACAGCGGGCTGCTCGCCGATCCGTCGCCGCGGGCGACGTACAACTATCACCCGGCGCCGCCGGAGCTGGTGGAGCGGGCGCGGCGACTCGCAGCGATCTGCGCGCGCCACGACGTCGATCTGAAGGCGGCGGCGCTGCGCTTTCCGCTCGCGCACCCGGCCGTCGCCTGCGTCCTCACCGGTGCCCGCAGCGCCGCCGAGGTCGAGGAGAACGCGCGCCTCTTCGCGACTCCGATCCCGCTCGCGCTGTGGGACGACCTGCGCGGCGCGGCAGTCCTGGGCGACGACACGCCGACGCCGGGCGCCGCGAGCGAGCTCTACGCATGACACCGCTGCGCGTCGCGCTGGTCGGTGGACCGATGTACGACCCGATGTACGCTCTTCTCGATCCGCGCGAGGCCGAGGTCGTCGTGCACGCCGATCACCCGACGCTGAACCGGCGCGTCGCCGAGCTGCTCGGCAACGGCGAGCGCCTCGACCTGATCTCCACGCACGCCAAGTACGCGCCGTCGCAGGCGCGCTGGCTGCGTCCGCTCGATGACCTGGTGGATCCGGCGCTGCTCGCCGAGCTCGCGCCGCGCGCGGTCGCGCTGTGCCGCTTCGGCGGCGCGCTGCTGTGCGTGCCGCGCAACGTCGACGTGCGGGTACTGTGGGTGCGCGAGGATCTCTGCCCGACGCCGCCCGACACCTGGCAGGATCTGCTCGCGAGCGGCGCCAGCTTCGCGTTTCCTGGCCGCGAATCCGGACTCTTCGGCACCTTCTTCGAGCTGGTGGTCGGCAGCGGCGGACGCCTGTTCGACGCCGACGGCCGGCCGACACTCGACACACCAGAGGCGGACCAGGCCATCGCGACGCTCTGCGCGCTTGCGTCGCACGCGCCGCGCGAGCTGGTCGACTGGCACTACGACCAGGTGGACGCGGCTTTGCTCGACGGACGGGTCGCGATGGCCGCGGCGTGGCCGGGCGGGTACGGCGCGATCCGGCGCTCTCCGCACTACCCGAATCTCGCCCCACATCCCTACCCTGCCGGACCGCGTGGCCGCTTCACCTACGCCGGGGCGCACGCGTGGGCGATTCCGACGACGTGCGCCGATCCGGAGCGGGCGCTCTCGCTTCTGCACCGTCTCGCGGGCGCCGAAGCGGCACGCCGCGAGCTCGCGAACGGCGGCGTCCCCGCGCACGCCGCGACCTTCGCCACGGCACCCCCGATCGACGACAAGGACGCGCGCCGTCTCGCGTTGACCCGCGCGGCGATCGACACGCAGATGATCACCTATCCACCGCACGCCACGTTCCCCGCGCTCGAGGACGCCGGCTGGCACGCGATCCGCGACGCGCTGATCGGTTCGTGCTCGCCTGGCGCGGCCGTGCGGCGCATCCAGACCGTTGCCGAGGAGGTACTCGGATCATGAGAATTCGCGCGATCGACACCGCCGACGTCCGCTTCCCGACGTCGCGCACCCTGGCCGGCTCGGACGCGATGCACCCGGACCCGGACTACTCGGCGGCGTACGCGATCGTGCGGCTCGACGATCCCGGGGCCCCTTCGGGACACGGCTTCGCCTTCACCATCGGACGCGGCAACGAGATCGTCGTCGCGGCGATCGAGGCACTGCGTCCCATCGTCGTCGGCGCCGACCTCGACGCGCTGTTCGCCGACATGGGTGCGTTCTACCGGCGCTTGACGCAGGACGGGCAGCTGCGCTGGATCGGCCCCGAGAAGGGCGCCATCCACATGGCGTCGGCGGCGATCCTGAACGCACTGTGGGATCTGCGCGCCAAGCTGGCGCAGAAGCCACTGTGGCGCCTGCTCGTCGACATGACGCCCGAGGAGATCGTCCGCCTGATCGACTTCCGCTACTTGACCGACGCGCTGACGCCGGCGGAAGCGCTGGCGATCCTGCGCGAGCGCGCGCCGGGGCGCGCCGCGCGCACCGAGCAGCTCGCGGCCGAAGGGATGGCCGCGTACGTCACGTCGGCCGGCTGGATCGGCTACGACGACGCGACCGTCGTCGCGAAGTGCGCCGAGGCGCTCGGCCGCGGGTTCACGCGCTTCAAGATGAAGGTCGGCGGCCCGGCCGATCTCGACGTCGCACGCGCCAAGCTGGTGCGCTCGCAGATCGGCAACCAGCGCATCCTGATGATGGACGCGAACCAGATCTGGGACGTCCCCGAGGCGATCGAGCGCATGCGAATGCTGGCCGAGTTCGATCCCTGGTGGATCGAGGAGCCGACCAGCCCCGACGACGTGCTCGGTCACCAGACGATCGCGCGCGCCATCGCGCCGATCAAGGTCGCGACCGGCGAGATGGCGCAGAACCGCGTGATCTTCAAGCAACTCCTGCAAGCCGGTGCGATAGGCGCGTGCCAGATCGACGCCTGCCGGCTCGGCGGCGTCAACGAGGTGATCGCCGTGCTGCTGCTGGCTGCGAAGTTCGACGTGCCGGTGTGCCCGCACGCGGGCGGCGTCGGGCTCTGCGAGTACGTGCAGCACCTCGCAGCGTTCGACCAGATCGCCGTCGCACCAAGGCTCGAGCACCGCTTCGTCGAGTTCGCCGACCACCTGCACGAGCACTTCGTCGATCCGGTGGTGGTCGAGAACGGCGCCTACCGGCTGCCGAGTGCTGCGGGGTACGGCGTCGAGATGCGTGCGGACAGCCTGAACGCGCATCTCTTCCCGGGTGGGGCGGTCTGGCGTGAAGGCTGGCGATCGTGAGTGCATCGCCCCGTCTCGACCGGCTACTCGACGAGCCGCTGGCGCGCGCTCCTGACAAGCTCGCGCTGGTCTGCGGTCAGCGCGGCCTCAGCTTCGCCGATCTCTCCGACCTCGAGCGCCGCCTCGCCGCCGCGTTCGCCGCTGCCGGCCTCGCCGGCGACCGGCTCGCCCTGCTACTGCCGAACGGCATCGAGCTGGTCGCCTGCTATCTCGGCTGCTGGCGCGCAGGAGTGATCGCGGTGCCGTTCGAGTACGTCGACGCACCGCCCGAGATCGCCACCGGCCTCGCCGACTCGGGCGCGCGCTGGTTGATCGTACACCAGGAGAAGCTCCCCGATCTGGCCGCGATCGACCTCGCGCGGACCGCGGTCGAGCGCGTGATCGTGCTCGGCACGGCCCCGCCGGGCCACGCGAGCTTCGCATCGCTGCTCGACTCCCCGCCGCGAGATCTGCCCGACGTTCCCGCCGAGACGCTCGCGCTGATCCTCTACACCTCGGGCTCGACCGCGCTGCCGAAGGGCGTCACCCATTCGCACGCGTCGGCGGCTGGCATCGTGCGCAGCGTGCTCGCGGCTCTCGACCGCATCGACGGCGACGCGCGCATGGTCGTGCACGACTCGGTCGGCCACATGGGCGGCTGGATCGAGGTCTTTCCGGTCCTCTGGCGAGGCGGCACCGTCACCCTCGAGCGCGAGTTCGACGTCGCGCGCTTCTACCACGACCTGCGCGCGGAGCGACCGACGGTGATCGGTGCGCACGTCGATCACCTCTGGCAGATGGCCCGTCACGCGGCGGCAGAGCGCGCGGCGGCAGAGCGCGCGGACTTCGCCTCGGTCGACACGGTCTTCACCGGCGGCGACGAGCTGCCGCTCCCGCTGCAACGTGCGTTTCTGAACATGACGGGTCTCCCCATCCAGGTCGGCTGGGGCATGACCGAGGCCATCTGGCTCACCATCGCGCGCGCGCCCGAGCTCGAGCGTCGCGGCTTCATGGGTCGCCCGGTGGCCGAGGTCGAGCTGCGCGTCGTCGACGTCGCCGCGGGCCGCTTCGGGCAGGACGTCGAGGACGGCGCCGCCGGCGAGCTCTGGGTGCGCGGCCCGATGGTGACCCCCGGTTACTGGCGGCGGCCCGAGGCCGATCGCGAGGTCCTGGTCGGCGGCTGGCTGCGCACCGGCGACATGGGGCTGCGCGATGCGTGGGCAAACCTGCGCCAGGTACTGCTGAACGAACGCGATCGCCATGCTGCCCTCGCCGACCGCCGACGCGACACGCTTGACGGGGCTCAAGCGCACGTCGCCGCACGCGAACACGCCGTGGAAGCTGGTCTGGAGGCCGAGGCGCTTCGCGACGTCGCGCACGTTCGGCCGCGCGATCACCGGCCCGTCCGCCAGCTTGAGCGCCGGCAGATCGGCGTCCGGTGGGCAGCCTCCGGGCCAGAGCGTCGCCAGCTCGGGCGCATCGGGCATCAGCCAGCGGAAGGAGATCTGGTTGCGCGCGAGAAAGCGGCGCAGGTCGCTGCACGTGGTGTCCCAGCGCTGACCGACGATCGTCACGCGCGGTGCGGGTGGCTCGGCGGCGCGATATCCGCCCGGAAACGGCGTGCCGAGCGTGATCGGCACCTCGCCGAAGATGGTGCCGGGCAGGCGCCAGCCGAGCGTACGCTCGATGCCGTCGATGGTCTTGACGACCTCGATCTTGCCGCCGAGGACGGCGAACAGCGCGCGCTCGCCGCCTTTCTTCGGCCTTGCGTGATCCCAGGGCACGGGCGCGAGTGGCTCGTGCCGTGGGACCTCGATCTGGCGGCCCGATACGGTTGGTCGGCTGTCCGGAACGCGGTATCTCGTCGGAGGCCGTGCCACCCAAGCGCCAGGAGGCCTCATGACCAGCGACCTACGCCGCCGTCGACTGCAGGTGCTCGAGGAGCACTTCCAGTCCGAGATCGATCACGACTGGGACGCGTGTCTGGCAACGTTCAAGGACGTCCCTCGCTACGAGATCGTCGCGACCGGACAGGTGTACGAGGGGCGCGAGGCAGTCGTCGCCTACCACTGCCGCCAGCGCACCGCGTTCCCGGACCAGCGGCACGAGAACGTGCGCATGCACGTCGCCGATGACGACACGGTCATCTCGGAGTTCGACCTGCTGGGAACCAACACCGGCGAGTTCATGGGGGTCCCACCGACGGGGCGCTCGTTCCGTGTGGCGGTGATCGCGGTGTTCACGTTCGACGGCGAGCGGATCACCAACGAGAGGGTCTACCTCGACGGTGCGAGCCTGCTCCGTCAGATTGGACACGCGGACCTGCTGCCCCTGGCGGGCGTCGAGAGCTTCGCCGCAGCCGACATGAAGTAGGACCGCGACCGACGCTGCAGCGCTCCGGGTGCCGGGTTTCGGCACGCGTTCGTTGCTCGGACAGGTGCCCTCCGATACGACGCCGGCATGCAAACCTACGACCGGATCTTCATCGGCGGCGAGTGGCAAGCTCCGAGCTCGACCGAGACCATCGACGTCATCTCCCCGGCGACCGAGGAGGTCGTCGCTCGCGTTCCCGCCGGCAAGGCGGCCGACATCGATCGCGCCGTCGCCGCGGCGCGCGCGGCGTTCGACCACGGTCCCTGGCCGCGCCTGACGGTCGCCGTGCGCGTCGACTGGATCCGCAAGCTCTCCGCCGGCCTGCAGGCGCGCATGGACGACATCGCGAGGGCGGTGACGACGGAGATGGGCTGTCCCATCACCATGTCGACGATGGCGCAGGCGCTCCCGCCGGGCATGGTGCTCGACAAGTACGCCGAGATCGCGAGCACGCACCTCTTCGAGCAGGACCGCGCCGGGCTCTTCGGCCGCGTCATCGTGCGTCAAGAGCCGGTCGGCGTGTGCGGCCTGATCGTGCCGTGGAACTTCCCGCTCGCCATCATCGCCTTCAAGCTCGGCGCAGCACTCGCCGCCGGCTGCACGACCGTCGTCAAGCCCGCCCCGGAGACGCCGCTCGACGCCTACATCCTGGCCGAGGTCTGCGAACAGATCGGCTTGCCTGCGGGCGTCATCAACATCGTCGTCGCGGGGCGCGCGGACAGCGAGCACCTCGTCAAGCACCCGCAAGTCGACAAGATCTCGTTCACCGGCAACAGCGTGGTCGGGCGCCGGATCGCGAGCATCTGCGGCGAGCAGCTCAAGCGCTGCACGCTCGAGCTCGGCGGCAAGTCGGCGGCGATCGTCCTCGAGGACGCGGATCCGGCGATGGTCGTGCCCGGTCTGGTTCCGAACGGCATCCTGAACACCGGGCAGGCCTGCGCCGCGCAGACCCGGCTACTCATCCCGCGCAGCCGCTACCGCGAGTACGTCGACGCGATTGGCGACTTCCTGCGCGCCGTGCCGACCGGCGACCCGATGGATCCGACGATGCAGCTCGGCCCGCTGGTCGCCGAGCGCCAGCGCGAGCGCGTCGAGGGCTACATCAAGAAGGGTCGCGACGAAGGGGCTCGTCTCGTGGTGGGCGGTGGTCGCCCGGCCGGGCTGCCGAAGGGCTGGTACGTCGAGCCGACGCTCTTCGCCGACGTCGACAACGACATGACGATCGCACGCGAGGAGATCTTCGGGCCGGTGCTGGTCGCGATCCCCTACGACTCTCCGGAAGACGCCGTGCGCATCTCGAACGAGTCGGAGTACGGCCTCTCGGGCTCGGTGTGGACCAAGGACATCGAGCGCGGCATCGAGATCGGCCGTCAGGTGCGTACGGGCACCTACAACGTGAACGGCTTCATCATCGACTTCGGCTCGCCCTTCGGCGGCTACAAGGCTTCCGGTCTCGGCCGGGAGTTCGGTCCCGAGGGCATCGCCTGCTTCAGCGAGTACAAGAGCATCGCGATCTTCTGACGCTTCGAGTAGCGCCGGGCTCGCACGTCGCGAGCGAGCCCGGCGCCGCGTCGCGAAGATTCAGGCGTTCGGCTTGTCGCCCTTCGCCGCGGCCTTGCGCATCTGCTCGAGGCGGTCGATCAGGCCCATGCGCTCGACGCCGATGCTACCGGGCAGACGCTCCTCGATCTCCTGCGGCGTCCAGCGGCCTTCCTTGAACATCGCGCGGGCTTCCAGGGGCTGGTTCCAGACCGCGATCTTGCCGCCCGAGACGGTGTAGACCTGGCCGGTCACCTGCCGCGCTTTGTCGCTCAGGAGATAGACGACCATCGGCGCCACGTCCTCAGCGTCACCGATGCCGCCGATCTCCATCGGCACGTTCGCGCTCATGCGCGTACGCGCGACCGGCGCGATGCAGTTCGCGGTAACGCCGTAGCGGTGCATGCCGGCCGCCGCGCTGCGCACCAGCGAGACGATGCCGCCCTTCGCCGACGCGTAGTTGGCCTGCGCGACCGAGCCCGCGAAGGCGCCCGATGTGAAGCCGATCAGGGTGCCGCTCTTCTGTTCGCGCATCGCCGCGGAGGCGGCACGGAACACGGTGAAGGTGCCCTTGAGATGCGTCGCGATGACGGGATCCCAGTCCTCCTCGGCCATGTTGAACAGCATCCGCTCGCGCAGGATGCCGGCGACGCAGACCACACCGTCGATGCGGCCGAAGGCGTCGATCGCGCTCTTCACGATGCTCGCACCGCCGTCCATCGTCGCGACCGAGTTGGCGTTGGCGACGGCCTTGCCACCCGCCTTCTTGATCTCCTCTACGACCTCGTCCGCGATCGCGCTGGTGGGCTCCTGGCCGTCGATCGAAACGCCGTAGTCGTTGACCACCACGTTCGCGCCGGCCTCGGCGCACTGCTGCGCCACGGCGCGGCCGATGCCCCGGCCTGCGCCGCTCACGGCGATCGTTTTACCTTCGAGATACCTGCTCACGGGTCGCTTCCTCCTTGGGTCTCATGGCGGGATCAAGCGATCGACCGTAGACCGGAGGGGGAGCAGTCCGCAAGCCGGGCAGAGCGGGCATGCGTGGCCACGGGAACAGCGGCGCCTCGAGGTCGCCGCCGCCGCGCACCTCTTCAGAGACGCCCGGTGAGCAAGAGGATCAGCACCACCAGAAGAACGATTCCGCCAAGTCCATAGCCGTAGTACATGACGCACCTCCTTGCCGCGGGTGATGAGCAAGGGGCGTGCCCCGTCGTCCGCGCACCGCGGCGCGAGGATCTGCGCGGCAACGCGCAGCAACGGGCGGGCGAAACTTGCGTTTGCCGTTGTAAGGTTGACCGGCGGCGGAGCTTCAGCCCGCCCTGGCGGCGCGCCAGACGGGCAGTGTCACGCGCTCGGTCAGGGGCTTGAAGACCACCTCGACGCGCATGCCGATCCGCATCGCCTCGGGTGCGCACTCGACCATGTGCCCGACCAGACGCGGCCCCTCGTCGAGCTCCACCACCACCATGACGTGCGGCAGCATGCTCTTGAACGCGGGCAGGAACGGCTCCTGGCCGACGACGTAGGTGTAGACGGTGCCGGTCCCCTTCGCATCGACCCACTCGAGCCGGCCGTGCTTCCAGTAGCCCGGCTTCGGCGGCCAGTGGTAAGCGCCGGTCTCGCGGTCGCGCTGCACCAGCAGGCGGCGCTCGCGGCAGCCGTCCCAGAACGGCTTGACGACGGGATGATCGGGGTCGGGCAGCGGGTAGTCGGGGTGCAGATCGCCGATCGGGCGGTCCTCGACCTTGCCCGTGCGCTCGCCGAAGCGGACCTCGTCACTCACCACGCACCACCATCGCGCTGGTCGCGACGCCCGACGCGCCGGTGACGAGCACGTTCTTGCAGTCCTCGACCTGTGCGGTCGACGTGCCGCGCACCTGACGTACCGCCTCCAGGATCAGGTTGAAGCCGTGCGTGTACGCTTCCGACAGACCGCCGCCCGAGGTGAGCAGCGGCAGCTCGCCACCGACCTCGATCCGTCCCCCATCGGTGAACGGCCCGCCCTCGCCGCGCTCGCAGAAGCCGTAGTCCTCGAGGCCGAGGATCACCAGCGGCGTGAAGGCGTCGTAGATCTGCGCGCAGTCCATGTCTTTCGGCTTCAGCTCGGAGCGCGCCCAGAGCTGCTCGGCGCACGGCACGGCCGTCGTCTGCATGTCGGGCGTGTTGTAGTTCGCGAGGTGGACCGGGTTCGGTCCGCTCGCCTGCGCGACCGAATGCACGAACACCGGCTTCTGCTTGAGATCGCGCGCGCGCTCGACCGAGGTGACGACACAGGCGAGCGCGCCGTCGGTCTCGAGGCAGCAGTCGTACAAGGTCAGCGGATAGCCGATGACGCGGCCCGCGAGGTAGGTCGGCATGTCGAGCGGACGATCGCGCATCATCGCGTACGGGTTCCGGTTGGCGTGCTTGCGCGCCGCGATCGCGACGTTGCCGAGCTGCTCGCGCGTGGTGCCGTACTGGTGCATGTGGCGGTGCGCCCACATGCCGATCACGTCCACCGGACGGATCAGGCCCCACGGCACGTGCAGCGCCTTGTCGTCGGTGACCAGCTCGCGCTCCTGCGCCCACGGGCGCGCCGTCTTCGAGCCCCGGTTGCGCGCGCGGTGACAGACGACGACGTCGGCGAGCCCGGTCGCGATCGCGGCCGCGGCGTGCATGATGGTCGCGCACGACGCGCCGCCGCCGTACGTGATCTTGTCCCACCACTGCAGGTTCTCGACGCCAAGCCCGCGCGCGATGGTCACCTCGTGCGTGTGCTCCATCTCGAACATCGACATGCCGTCGACGTCCTCGGCCTCGAGGCCGGCGTCGTCCAGTGCCATCTGGATCGCCTCGATGGCGGTGTCGGAGATCGGTCGGCCGATGTCCTTCGAGAACGGCAGGTGGCCGATGCCGACGATCGCGACCTGGTCGCGGATGCGCGCGAACAGGTCCTCGTCGATGCGCTTCATGGGCTGCCGGGCTCCGCTGGCTGGGTGCGCGTCGTGCGGCCTAGCGGTTGCGAATCTCGACGGCGGAGATGTCGTCGATGCGCACCAGCGCGTCGTAGAACTCCTTGCCGGAGATGGCCTCGAGGACCACCGACTGGGCGCGGACGTCGCCGACGGTGCCGCCGTACTCCTTGCCCGAGCGCAGCAGCAGGGTGACCGGCTTGCCGACGCGGGCGCGCAGGACGTCGGGGATCTCGCCCGCGGGCATGGTCGTCTCACCGCCAGCCTGGGCTGCGGCATTCACCGCAACCAGCAATCCGAGCCCGAGAACCATCCCCGCGACCGCGCGGGACATCGTACGCCGCTCCATGCGTCACCTCCCGCAGCTAGAGAACATGCGGAAGGCTGCGGTCGCAACCGAACTCAGGAGCCGAGTTCCGACATGAGCGCTCGCGCCTCCCTCACCCCGGTAGACGCCGTTGAAATTTCGTAAATTCCCGGAGTCTCGTTCAACACGCCGCGTCGAGGAGATCGATCCCGACCGGACAGTGGTCCGATCCGCGGACGTCGTCCCAGATGAAGGCGCGCCCGACGCGCGGCGCGAGGTCGGCCGAGACCAGCACGTGGTCGATCCGCCAGCCGATGTTGCGCTCGCGCACCCCGATCCGGTTGCTCCACCAGCTATACTTGACCGCCGCCGGATGGAGCGCGCGGAAGGTGTCCACCCACGTGCGCCCCATGCAGCGCGCGAACAGCGCGCGCTCCTCGGGCAGGAAGCCGCTGGTGGTCTCGTTGCCGCGCGGACGCGCGAGGTCGATCGGCTGCGGCGCGATGTTGAAGTCGCCCATCAGGATCGCCGGCAGGCGATGGCGACGACAGGCCGCCCGCATCACCGCGAAAACGTGCTCGGTGAAGGCCAGCTTGTAGGGCACCCGGCTGTTGTCGCGCAGGGTGCCGCTGCCCTTGGGAAAGTAGACGTTCGCCACCAGGACGTCCGCGAAGCGCGCCAGCAGGAAGCGGCCCTCGCGGTCGAAGCTCTCCTCGCCGAGCTCGGCCTCGATGGCGAGCGGTGCCTCGCGCGACAGGATCGCGACGCCGCTGTAGCCGCGTCTCGAGCGCGCCGCGACCCAGTGCGCATGACCGAAACCGGGCAGCTCGCGCAGCAGCGCGGGCAGATCCTCGTTCTCGCAGCGGGTCTCCTGCAGGCCGATCACGTCGGCGCGTGCCTGCGGCAGCCAGTCGAGAAAGCCCTTGCGCACGCACGCGCGGATGCCGTTGACGTTCCAGGAGACGATGCGGCGTGGCATGACCGGCGGTGTATAGACGACCCGTGCCGCGTGCGTTAGGCCGAGGACGACGATGAGCGCCCTGCCCCGCCCGCCACGCGTGCTGGCCCTGAGCGAGGCGCCGATCCCGTCGGCGGTGCTCGGTGTGCACGCGGTCTTCGCGGCACTCGAGTCCGCCGGTGCGTGTGCGTTCGCGACCGGCTCCTCGGTCACGCCGCGCGCCGAGCAGCTCGCCTGGGCCGACGTGGTCGTGCTGGTGCGCGGCGCGTCGCCGGCCGAGCGGCGCATCCTGGTCGAGGCGCAGCGCCTCGGCCGGCGCGTCGCCACCTACCTCGACGACGACCTCGAGCACGTTCCCGGCGAGGCACGCAGCGGCTACTTCTTCACCTCGCCGCATGTGCGCGCCAACGTCGCGTTCATCGTCAAGCGCGCGGACGCGGTGCTGGTCTGCAGCGAGAGGCTCGGTGCCGAGCTCGCGGCGCGCCACGGCGTGGCACCGATCCTCGTTCGGCAGCCGCGGCCGCCGCGGCTGCCGGAGGAGCCGCCGACCTTTCCCCTGCACGACGCTGCGTCCTCGCGCGCGGTCCGGGTCGGCTTTCTCGGCAGCGTCGACCACGCGGCCTTCCTCGAAAGCCTGCTCGGCGCGCCGCTGCGGCACTTGAAGGCCGAGCTGGGCACGCGCCTCGAGCTGGTCTTCTGCGGCGCCGTCCCCGAGCTCGCGCGCGAGCTCGGGGCTGAATGTCACGCGTTCGAGCCCGACTTCACCGCATGGCGGCGCGCCGCGCGCGCGCGCGCGCTCGACGTCGGCCTGGCGCCGCTGCCGGACACGCCGTTTCACCGCAACAAGTACTTCAACAAGTACCTCGAGTACGGCTCGCTCGGGGTGGCAGGGATCTACTCGAACGTGCCGCCGAGCGCGGACGCGGTGCGCGACGGCGGCACCGGTCTGCTGTGCGCGAACGATCCTGGCGCGTGGCTCGCGGCGCTGCGGCGCGCGACGGCGGAGCCCGCATTGCGCGCCGACCTCGCGCACGCCGCATGGGACGACATCGAGCTGCGCTTCACCAGCACGGCTCTGCTCGGTGCGTGGCGCGACAGCCTCGCCGGGCTGCTCGCACATCGCGCGCCCGAGGTCGCGGCAACGGCGGCGCGGCTGCGCGGCGGACCGATCCACCACGCGCTCGATCGCCTCGCGGTGTACGGTCCGGCCCGCTTCGCGGAACGCGTGGTCGGCCGCCTCAGCGGACGACTGCGGCCCGGCTGATCCCACCGCGTCCGGCCCTGGCGTGCCACTTGCTGCGCTGCCAATCATGCGAGGAAGAGATCGACCTCATCGTGGGAGAAGCGATCGCGCACCGACGGCGCGAGGATGGCGGGTCGTGCTCGCAGTCGCCGCACTCGCCGCATGCCTCACTGCGGAGGGCGCACACGCGGCTGCGATGAACGTCGTTGCACCGCAACGCGCACGCCCGGTGCCGCAGAACGACACCACCGTCATCGTCGGTACCGCCGAGCTGCTGAACTTCCCCGACTGCTGGAACGGCAACGATCTCGACAGCGCCGATCACAAGGCGCACATGGCCTACAGCACCGGCGGCATTTGTCCGGCGAGCCACCCGGTCGCGGTGCCGCGGCTCGAGTTCAAGCTGCGCTACCCGACCTCGGGCGGAGCGAGCGTCAGGATCGCGACCGGCTCCGGCGTGCACGCCAATCACGGCGGCAGCGGCTACTCCGCGCACGGCGACTTCTTCAACGCCTGGCTGCCGGGCGCGCTCGAGGCGCGCATCGAGCGCTGCCTCTGGCGCGAGGTCAAGTGCGGGCCGGACGGCGAGCCCGGCTGATCGAGATGCGCGGGTTGCGCCGAATCGGATGTCGTGCAAGACGCATTACATGAAGCAGGTCAGCGTCCGGGAGCTGCAGCAGAACATCCGGCGCGTTCTGCAGCGGGTCGAAGCTGGCGAGATCATCGAGGTGACCCGCCGCCGGAAGCCCGTCGCCTGCCTGACGCCCACGACCGCTAGGGTGAAGCCAGCACTCTGGCCGGATCTCGCCGCCCGGACGAAGACCGTCTTCGGCACGCGCAAGATCACGCCGGCGCCGAGCCACCAGGTCGCTAGCGACCGCGGCCGCTGGTGACCACCTACTTCGACACGAGCGCGATCGTTCCGCTGTACCTCCCCGAGGTCTGCTCGGGCCGTGCCCACCGCGAAGTGGAACGCGTCCGGCAGATTCCCTTCACCCAGCTCCACGCTCTCGAGCTGACGAGCGCCCTGCAGCTCAACTGCGGTCGCGGCCTCATCAGCACGACCGAGCTGCGCGCCGTGCAGCTCCAGATCGAGGACGACATCGAGGCACATCGGCTGCAGACCACCCCGGTCGACCTCAACGAGGTCTTCACGGCCGCCACCGAGCTGGCGCGCCTGCATGCAGCACCGCTCCTCTGTCGGAGCCTGGACGTCCTGCACGTGGCCGCGGCGTTGCACCTGCACGGTCGCGAGCTCGTCTCTGCGTACGATCGCCAGCTCGCTCTCGCCAAGGCGGTCGGGCTCGACGCCGTCGACCTCAAGAAGAGAGCGTCAGCATCGCGTCGCCGTCGCTGACGTCACCAGAGGTCACTCAGCTCGCCGCCGGCGCACCACGCTTCGCGGCAGCCTCGGCCGCGCGCAGGCGCGCGAGCACGCTGTGGTGGCGGCCGTAGGAGAAGTAGATCACCATCCCGAGGCCCAGCCACGCGAAGAGACGCCACCAGTTCTCGGCCGGCAGCGAGAACATCAGCAGGAGGCAGATGAGGATGCCGAGGATCGGGGTCACCGGCGAGAACGGCACCCGGAACGGCCGCTCTGCGTCCGGGTAGGCGCGGCGCATGATCAGGACGGAGGCGCACACCACGACGAACGCGAACAGGGTGCCGATGTTGGTCAGGTCGGCGAGGATGCGCAGCGGCAGCAGCGAGCCCGCGATCGCGACCAGCACGCCGGTCAGGATCGTCGACTTCCACGGCGTCCGATACTTGTCGTGCACCGCACCGAAGAAGCTCGGCGACACCAGGCCGTCACGCGCCATCGCCAGCCAGACGCGCGGCTGGCTGAGCATCATGACCAGCAGAACGGACGTGATGCCTGTCAAGGCGCCGAGCGACACCAGGAACTGTGCCCAGGGCAGCCCCACCTGCGCGAACGCCTTCGAGACCGGCGCGTCGATCGAGATCTGGTCGTAGCGCACCATGCCGGTGAGCACGGCGGCCACCGCGATGTAGAGGACGGTGCACACCACGAGCGAGACCAAGATGCCGATCGGCACGTCGCGCTGCGGGTTGCGGGCCTCCTCCGAGTGCGTCGAGATCGAGTCGAAGCCGATGTAGGCAAAGAAGATGATCGCCGCACCGGCGAACATCCCGAGCGGCTCGCCGCCCGCGCCGGTCTGGCCGAACAGGGTGTGGCCGAAGAAGCTGACGCCGGTCATTCCGTAGGGCGCGAACGGCGTCCAGTTGTCCGGGTTCACGTAGAAGGCGCCGACCACGATCACGAACAGGACGACCGCCAGCTTCAGGACCACCATCGCGGTGTTGAACCTGGCACTCTGGCGGATGCCGAGCACCAGCACCCAGGTGACGATCGCCGTGACGACGACCGCGGGCAGATCGACGATGCTCCCGGTCATGACGAAGTGACCCAGGCCCGGGTCGTAGTCGAACGGGGAGTTACCCAAGATCTTCGGCCACGGCAGCCCGATGATGCCGACGAAGTCCTGGAAGTAGTGCGACCAGCCGTGCGCAACGGTCGCCGAGGCGACGGCGTACTCGAGGATCAGATCCCAGCCGATGATCCACGCCATGAACTCGCCCAGCGTCGCGTAGGCGTACGTGTAAGCCGAGCCCGCGACCGGCACCATCGAGGCGAACTCCGAGTAGCAGAGGGCGGCGAAGAAGCAGGCGAGACCCGCGACCACGAACGACAGCATCAACGCCGGACCGGTCTTGTCGTGCGCGGCCACACCGGTCAGCACGAAGATGCCGGTGCCGATGATCGCGCCCACGCCTAGGCTGGTGAGCTGCACCGGACCGAGGACGCGGTGGAGACGGTCCTCACCCTTCATCTCCTCGAGCAGAAGGGCGAGCGGCTTGCGGGCGAAGAGCGGGTTGGCCAAGGCGGGTCTCCTTTGCCCTGGCACCTTCGACTACGCGGACCGCAGGTTCAAGCCCGCGGCGCGAAGTATGGCGACGAGACTCGACTCGACGTCCTCCGCGGTGGTCGCCCACGACGAGACGCTGATGCGCATCGCCATCTGGCCACGCCAGACCGTCGGGCCGCACCAGCAGGTGCCATCCGCCGCGATGCGGGCAAGGACCTCGCGGTTGCGCGCCTCGTCGCCGAACGACACCACGACCTGGTTCAGGACGACGTCGTTCAGGATCTCGGCCCCCGCGCCGCGCAGGGCGTCGGCGAAGCGCGTCGCGTGCCGGCAGGTGCGCTCGATCAGGTCGGCGACGCCGGCGCGGCCGAGCGAGCGCAGTGCCGCCCACACCTCGACCGCGCGCGCGCGGCGCGACGACTCCGGCGTGAAGTCCCCGGGCTCGCGCGCGGCCTCGTGCGGCAGATAGGGTGCTACGACCGACAGCGCACCACGCAGCGCCGCCGCGTCGCGCACGAACGCGAGGCCGCTGTCGTAGGGAACGTTGAGCCACTTGTGCGCGTCGGTCGCCCACGAGTCGGCGTTCGCAACCCCTGCCGAGAGGTGCGCCCGCGACGGCGCGGCCTGCGCCCAGAGGCCGAACGCGCCGTCGACGTGCACCCAGGCCCCCGCGGCGTGCGCCGCGGCACAGATCTCCGCCGCCGGATCGAACGCGCCGCTGTTCACGTTGCCGGCCTGGATGCAGACGATGGTCGGACCGTCGAGCGCCGGCAGCGCGTCGGCGCGCATGCGTCCCTGCTCGTCGCAGGGCACGACCAGCGCCGTCGCCCGTCCGAGCCCGAGCAGGCCGAGCGCCTTCTTGACGGTCGGGTGGGCTTCCGCGCCGAGCACCACGCGCAGAGGCGGCGCTCCCTGCAGCCCGTTCTCCTCCACGTCCCAGCCGGCATGCGCCAGCACGACACGGCGTGCGGCCGCCAGCGCGGTCAGGTTCGCCATCGTGGCACCGGTGACGAACGCACCGGCCGCGTCGCGCGGCAGCGCCAGCAGGTCGAGCAGCCAGCGCAGCGCGATGTCCTCGATCGCCGCCACCGCGGGTGACATGATCGACGAGAAGCCGTTCTGATCCCACGCCGTCGCGAGCCAGCTCGCCGCCACCGTCGCCGGCAGGGAGCCGCCGGTGACGAAGCCGAAGTAGCGCCGTCCGGCGCTCGCCACGGTCGCCGCCGACCCGACCTCGTCGAGCAGTGCCAGGACGGCGGCCGGGTCGCCCGGGCCCGAAGGCAGCGGACCACCGAGCTCGGCCAGCCGCGCGCGCGGCCCGCCCGCCGGGAACACCGGCCGCGCATCGAGGGTCTCGAGGTAGCGGATGGACCGCGCCGACGCGTCGGAGAGCAGCTCGTTCATCGAGCCAGGGCTACCACTGCGCCGGCGCCCGCCTACTCGACACTCCGCCGGTGGCAGTACGCGCACGAGCTCGCACCACCCGAGCCGACGAAAGGCGGATCGTTGCTGCGGTCGCCGTCCTGGTAGAGCGCAACCCGCTGCGCGACGTTCGCGACGCGCTCGCGCGCCGTCGCGACGAAGCGCGGATCCCAGCCGCTCTTCTCGCCCAGCGCCAGCGCCGACTGGTAGTAGCCGCGCGCCGACTCGGTGCGACCGCCCTTGGCGTAGATGTCGCCGAAGAGGATGAAGGTGCCCTCGAGGTTGTGCAGCGCCATGCCGTCGTTGAAGCAGATCTCGCCCTGCGTCCCGCACAGCGTCGCGACCTCGGGGAAGGTGACGTCGAGCAGCTCGAGCACGCGCGCATAGAACGGGTCGTTCGGTGGTACTGCGGGCGCCAGCGCAAACAGGTCGAACGCGTTGAACAGCGTGTTGATGCTCGTGGCGTACTCGAGCTCGGCGATGCCGCGCTCGGTGGTGGCCGTGTCGTCGAAGCCGACCCCCTTGGCGTAGGTCGCGGCGGCGGCGAAGCCCGGCACGCGCGAATCGCCGGTGGTCACGTCCCAGAGCAGCGGCACGGCGCGATCGAAGGCGCTGCGCGCGGCGACCACCGAGCGTTTGCCCTGGGCGCTCGGATGCAAAGGATCCGCAACCTGCTGGCCGTAGCGGTAGAGGTGCATCATGCCGATCAGGAAGTGCGAGCGGCCGTCACGGCGGTCACGCGCGACCGCACGAGCGAGCAGATCGAGAGCTTCGTCGCCGCGCTCGGCGTCGCCCCAGAGCGTGTCCCAGAACGCCGCCTCGCCGGCCGCGGCCTCGCGCGACGGCCGTTTCGCGATCACCGCCGACTCCGCGTTCGCGACGAAGTTGTGCATGCGGACGAGGTAGCGCTCGCTGCCGACCGTCAACCAGACCTCGACGTAACCCACGGGTCCGACGACCGGCTCGAAGCCCGGCGTGACGGCATCGATCGCGACGCCGCGCTCGGTGTAGCGCACGGTCCGGATGCCGCCGGCGGCGCCGCTCGGGTCGCGATAGAGGAATCCGCCCGGCACGCGCGACCAGCGCTCGCACGGCAGGTCCACGCTCGGCCCGCCGACGACCAGATTCAAGGCGGTCGGGTAGGATGCGATCTTCACCGTGGCGCTGGCCGGGCACACGGTGGGATCCTGCAGCGCGGCCAGCGCGCGATCGCGACCGACGCGAATCTGCGCGGAGCCGGTCGCGGTCGCGGGGTCGTAGCGGAAGATGCCCACCTTGCCCTCGGTCAGCAAGGTGATCGCGTCCGCACGAGCGGCGACGAGCAGCAGGAGAGCAACGAGAGCGGGGTGAAGGCGACGCACGGGAGACCTCCTCAGGTCGGCAGTGGCAAGGTGCTGGGCCAGCGATGCTATCGCGTCCGGCGATGACGGACAAGTTGCTTCTGGCCGTCCGGCTCGCGATCATCCCGCGCGACGGGAGGGATGGAGCAAGCGATGGAGCTGCAGGAGCGATTGGAGCGAATGCTGCGCCGGCTGCGGGCCACGCGCAACTGGCTGCGCGTGAAGGCGCTGTTCCTGCCGACCGTGATCATCCTCTCGCACAAGCGCAGCGGCTTCCAGTGGTTCCGGCAGATCTGCCACGCCAACCTCGACCGCCACGTCGTGATGCCACCGGGCGCCCGCTACCAGCACTTCAACATCGAGCGCGTGCCGGCGCGCAACAAGCTGAACCGCAACGCCATCCTCCTGGTACGCGACGGGCGCGACGTCATGGTGTCGCTGTACATGGCGTCGACCCGGGACGGGCCGGACGGCACCCGGCGCTGGGAGGGCGACGGCAACCTGATCGACTTCCACGCCTTCCTGCGCACCGAGTTCATGGAGCTGCGCAACCCGCGCCGCGAGGTGATCGCCAAGCTGAACCCGGTCGACTACTGGGCCAAGTTCCACGCCGACTGGGTCGCCAATCCGAACGTGATCGCGGTGGTGCGCTACGAGCGCCTGCTCGAGGATCAGCGCGCGGTGATCCTCGACGTCATGCGCGCCTGCGGCTATCACGCCGGCGAGCGCGAGCCGGTCGAGATCCAGCTCGACTTCGACCGCCACTCGCCGGTCGGGCAGAACATTCCGAGCGGCTACCAGCGCAAGACGACCGGCAACTGGCGCCGCATCTTCAGCGCCGAGGACGCGGCCTACTTCGAGGAGCGCGCCGGAGACACGCTACGCGCGCTCGGCTACGCGGACGACGCGGACGAGGCCGCCGCCACGGCTCAGGCGCCGCGCTCGTAGGCCGCCGTCACCTCGTCGGCCGGGCCGTCGCGGTGCACCGCACCGTCGTTCAACCAGATCGCACGCCCGCACATCTGGCGCACGGTCTCCATCGAGTGGCTGACCAGCACCAGGATCGAGGCGCGCGCCACCATCTGCTCGAGGCGCCGGCGCGCCTTCTCGTGGAAGCGCTGGTCGCCGGCGGCGATCACCTCGTCGAGCAGCAGGACGTCCGGCGAGATCGCCGTCGAGACCGCAAAGCCGAGGCGGACGAACATGCCGGCGGAGTAGGTCTTGAGCGGACGGTCGAGCGCGCTGCCGAGCTCGGTGAACTCCGCGATCTCGCGCATGCGGTCGCGAATCTCCGCGCGCGACAGGCCGAGCAGCAGGCCCCGGGTGAGGATGTTGTCCCAGCCGGTCGCTTCCATCTCGAAGCCGGTCGCGAGCTCGAACAGGCACGCGACGTCGCCCTCGACGACCACGCGCCCGGCCGACGGCGCGTAGATGCCGCACATGACCTTCAGCAGCGTCGTCTTGCCGGCGCCGTTGAAGCCGATGATGCCGACGCGCTCGCCACGCTCGATCTTGATGCCGACGTCGCGCAGCGCGGTCACCGCCTTGGGCATCTCGTCCTGCGGCAGCACGCCGAAGGTCCGGCTGATGCGGTCGCGCAGGCTGCCCTTGGGCGCAGGAAAGGTCAGCGAGACGGCGGCGAGCTCGAGCATGATTCAGAGCCAGAAGACCAGGCGCGATCGCGCGACCCGCATCGCGATCACGGCGAACAGCGTGACGAAGGCGATGCTGAGCCCGCTCGCGACGTAGTGCGACAGCTCCGGGACGTCGTTGGAGAGCATCGGCACGCGGATGATCATCATCAGGTGGTAGAGCGGGTTCCAGGTGAGCAGCCAGCCGAGGTGGTGCTCGACCAGCAGCTTCGGCGGGAACATGACCGGCGTCGCATAGAACAGCGCTTGCACGGCGACCGCCTGGAGATGCTGGACGTCGCGTACCGCGGTGTTGAGCACGGCGGAGACGGTGCACACGGCGAAGCCGAACAGCAGCCAGGCGGCAAGGCCGGGGACGACGAGCAGCCACGCCGGCGAGATCCGTCCGCCGAAGACGAGGATCACTGCGGTCACCGCCATCAGGCCGAGCAGCAGTGTGATGAACGCCGCCAGCACCATGCGCAGCGGGTAGGTGTAGAACGAGACCTTGGCGATCTGCTTGATGTAGCCCTCGGCTGCCAGGAAGGCGATCGCGCCGCTGTCGATCGCGGCGCCGAAGAAGGCCCACAACGTCAAGTTGAGAAACAGATAGGGCAGGAACTCGCGCAGATCCTGGCCAAACAGCCGCGCGAACACGACGCCGATCACCGCCGACATCAGCAGCGGCGCCAGCACCGCCCAGACGATGCCGAGCATGGTCGCGGTGTAGCGGCGCAGGATGTCGAGCCGGGCGAGCTGCCAGGCGATGCTGATCGTGTGCAGGTGCGCCTGGCGCGAGCCGAAGCGCTGGCGCGTGCCCGCGCCGCGCGACCCGTCCGCCAGCGGCGTCTGGTCGCCGAGCGGTGCTACCGCCTCGCTCATCGGAACCACCGCGCGATCACGGCACCGTCGCGCCGGCGGCGCGCCTGGATGATCGCGCGCTGGCGCCGCGCGCGCGGCCACAAGGTCGCGACCTGCCAGAATGCCGGCAGCGAGCTCCACTCGCGGGCCAGACAGCCGCCGACCACCAGCGCGTCGCGCGTGATCCCCGCGAGCGCGCAGCGCTGCCACACGGCCAGGTCCGCGTTCTTGATCCGCATCAGGAAGCGGTTCTTCACGGAGTGTCTGTTCAGCATCGCCGGCAGGCGGCCGCGCCGCGACGGCAGCACGCGTCGCACGTGGTAGCCGAGGGCGGACGGTACGTAAAGGCAATCCCAGCCCAGGAGCTGCGCGCGCCAGGCCACGTCCGCGTCCTCGCGGTAGGCGAAGAACGTCTCGTCGAAGAACTCGCCCTCGATCGCGACGTCCTCGATCATCTCGCGCCGGTAGAGGGCGGCGGCGGCGCTCGCGCCGAACACCAGCTCTTCCGCAGCCCAGCGGCCGTCGTCTGGCTCCTCGGAGCCGCGGTCGAAGTGGCGGAACGCACGCGTGAACTCGATGCCGGTCGAATCGATGCGCGCCGGCACCACCGGCGCCCCGTCCGCGCCGAGCCGGAGCAGCTTGCCGCACAGGGTGCCGAGCGGACGCGGCTGAACGGCGCGCGCCGCGAGGGTCGCGAGAAAGGTCGCGTCGAGGACCACGTCCGGGTTGAGCGTCAGCACCCACGCGCCGCTGCTGGCTGCGATCGCCTGGTTCTGGCCGGCGGCGAAGCCGACGTTGTGCGCATTCTCGATGACCCGGGTGACGGCGGGATGGCGCCGCGCGATCGCGACGCTCGCGTCCCGCGAGGCGTTGTCGACCACCACCACCTCGAGCGGCGGCGCGGTCTGGGTCGCGAGCGAGTCGAGGCAGCGCACCAGGAAGTCGGCGCTGTCGAACGTGACCAGGGTGACGGAGATGGTCGGCAGCACGCGACTCAAACGTCCGTTCGCGCCGACGCGACGCGTCCGAGGCGGGCGCGCACCGGGAGCGCCGCCACACCCGTGAAGCCCGCGCCCGAGCCCGGCACCACCTGGAAGACCAGCGCGCGATCCCACCAGTCGAAGTTCGACGCCACGTGCGCGCGCTCGGTGTGCAGCGCCACCGTGACCGAGTAGCTGCCGCAGCCGAGGTTCAGTTCGAGGGCGAAGCTCACGGTGAACTCCTCGCCGGCCGCGCACGGCTCGTGCGCCACACCGAGGTAGAAGGTGTTGCAGCCGAACACGTCGTTGCCGAGCCGATCGCGGATCAGGAAACCGACGGTCGGCGACGGCATCGCCACGTTGGCGCGGAAGCGGCAGTGCAAGGTCGCCGCCGCGCCGACCGCGAACGAGCGCTGCGAGGTGCTGTCCGCGTCCTGCAGGTCGACGGCGAGGATCTCCGCCTCGCGGCTGCCCGAGCGCGTCACGACCTGCCCGTCGGCCTCGACCTGGTCGATGACCGCCTCCTTCTCCTTGCGCGCGATCATCGCGTTGTAGAAGTCGTACACCGCGTCCGGCGGACCGTCGCGCAGCAGCACGCCGCGATCGAGCAGGATCGCGCGCTGGCAGAGCGCCTTCACCGCGCTCGGATCGTGCGTGACGAACAAAAGGGTCGTGCCGTCGACCTGGAAGGTGCGAATGCGGCTCATCGACTTGTGCTGGAAGTAGGTGTCGCCGACCGACAGCGCCTCGTCGACGATCAGCACGTCGGGTCGCAGCGCGGTGGCGATGCTGAATGCGAGGCGCACCTGCATTCCGGTCGAGTAGGTGCGCAACGGCTGGTCCATGTGGCCGCCGAGCTCCGAGAACTCCTGGATCCACGGCAAGGCCGCGCTCACCTGGGCCTCGTCGAGGCCGAGCAGCTGGCAGGAGAGCATGGCATTCTGCCAGCCGTCGAACTCGGGGTGCACGCCGAGCCCGAGCTCGAGCAGTGCTGCGACCCGTCCTTCGACCGCGAACGAGCCCTCGCTCGGCTGCGTGGTGCCCGTCAAGAGCCGCAGCAAGGTGCTCTTGCCCGCGCCGTTCATGCCGATGATGCCGATCGACTCGCCCTCGCCGACCTCGAAGCTCACGCCGCGCAGCGCCCACTCCTCCTGGTGGCGGACGAGCCGGTCGCCGCTCGCCCACTCGACGAGGCGACCGAGCGGATGGCGGTAGAGCTTGTACTTCTTGCCCAGCGTGCGGGCGACGATGCGCGGCATCTCAAGCCACCTTCAGAGCTGGTCCGCGAGCTCGCCCGACAGGCGCCGGAAGAGCGCGCGGCCGAGCAGCAGCGCGCCCGCGGCCAGCACGAGCTGCGGCAGGTAGGCGTGCCACGCGGGCCAGGTGCCGTGCAGCAGGATGCCCTGATAGCCGGCCACGATGTCCGTCATCGGGTTCAGGTGCACCAGCGCCTGCACGCGCTCGCCGAGGATCGACACCGGGTACACGATCGGCGTGAACCAGAACCAGAGCTGCAGCACGATCGACAGCAGGTGGGCGACGTCGCGGAAGAAGACGTTGACCACACCGAGCGCGATCCCGAGGCCGAGCGCGAGCGACTGCTGCAGCAGCAGCAGCGGCAGCAAGCCGAGCACGGCCCAGCCGGGGAAGCGTCCCATGACGAGCAGGATCAGCAGCAGGATGCCGAACACGATCGCGAAGTTGACCAGCGCCGACAGCAGCACGATCGCCGGCAGGGTCGCGCGCGGGAAGCTCATCTTCTTCAGCAGGTTGCCGTTCTCGAGGAAGACCGCGACCGAGCGCTGCAGGATCTCGGTGAAGGCGCTCCAGGTGAAGATGCCGGCGCAGAGGAAGATCCCGTAGCCGACCGCATCGTCCACACCGGGCAGGCGGCTGCGCATCAGGTGGCCGAAGATCCCCGTGTAGATGAAGACCAGGATGCGCGGATGGCTCACGGCCCAGACGCTGCCGAGGGCGGATC
>ENA-ORBV01000997-ORBV01000997.1-microbial-mat-metagenome-genome-assembly--contig:-NODE-997-length-64208-cov-11.686361_pt1 | contig 64208 bp, 71 predicted proteins | sample MGYA00237777_ERZ505514 | MGnify/ENA primary metagenome ERZ505514 (study PRJEB26160, sample SAMN06269048) | microbial mat metagenome | isolation source: Oligotrophic lake microbial mat | place...
CCGTCGGCCAGGGCAATGCTGCCCACGCCGGCCGCGGCGAGGTACATCGCCACCGGCGACCCCAGGCCGCCCGCGCCGATGATGAGGGCGCGGGAAGCCAGCAGTTTCTGTTGCGCTTCCACGCCGAACTCCTGCAGCAGGATATGGCGTGAATAACGCAGTAACTGATCGTCGTTCATGGCATCGTTCATGGTGTCGCTCATAGGAGTCACCGGCCCGAAAAAAGGGCGGACCGGGGTCCGCTTCCTTCCGGCGACTTCACGCGGCCGCCTGGGCGGCCGGCTTTCAGGGCTCTAACCGCCTGAGAGGGGTCAGGGGGGATCGTATCCCCCTTTTTTCATCACCCCGTTATCGGCGCACGGCCCCGCTGATGGAAGCGGTCTGCGGGCCAGGGCCGGCCTTGACCGGCAGGCCCTTGAGGTGGTTCATGCCCTGTTGGAACACGAAGTCCTTGTCCGAAGCGAAGTCCAGCGGAACGAAAGGCTTCTTGGCTTCAGCGGCCTTTTCCTCCGGCTTGGGCGTGTTGGCCTTGCTGCCCTTGTCCCCTTTGTCGTTGGCCTGAATTTCGTCGCGGGTCTGCTCGATCACCGGCTTGGTCTTGGGGTCCACCGGATCGACCAGGTGTTTGTTCAGGTCCGCTTCACGGATGCCCAGCTCCGGACTGTCCGGATCTTGAACGATGACATCAGGCATGATGCCTTTGGCCTGGATGGAGCGCCCGCTGGGCGTGTAGTAACGCGCCGTCGTCAGCTTGATGGCGGTGCTGTTGCCCAGGGGCATGATGGTCTGCACCGAGCCCTTGCCGAAGCTTTGCGTGCCCAGCAGCGTGGCGCGCTTGTGGTCCTGCAATGCGCCGGCGACGATTTCCGATGCCGAGGCCGAACCGCCGTTGAGCAGCACGACCATGGGGACGCTTTTGACCCCGGCGGGCAGGCCCTTGAGGTAGTCGCCGTCGCGGCCGCGCAGATAGTCTTCCGGCGCCGCAACGAATTTGCGCTTGGCGTCTTCGGTGCGGCCATCGGTGGATACCACCAGGGCATTGGCCGGCAGGAAAGCCGCCGATACGCCCACGGCCCCGTTCAACAGGCCGCCCGGGTCATTGCGAAGATCGAGCACCAGGCCTTTCAGCGGGCCATCCTTGTACAGGCCCTGCAGATGCTTCACCAGGTTCTCGCCGGTGTGCTCCTGGAACTGCGAAATCCGCACCCAGCCGTAGCCCGGCTCGATCAGCTTGGACTTCACGCTTTGCACGCGGATGACGTCGCGCATCAGCGTGACTTCGAAGGGCTTGTCCTCGCCCTTGCGCACGATGGTGAGGCGGATGGAGGTCTTCGGCTTGCCGCGCATGCGCTTCACCGCGTCGTTAAGGCTCATGCCCTTGATGGGCGTCTCGTCCAGTTTGACGATGAGGTCATTGGGTTTGAGCCCGGCGCGAAAGGCCGGTGAGTCCTCGATGGGGGACACCACTTTGACGAAGCCGTCTTCCATGCCCACTTCGATGCCCAGGCCACCGAACTCACCCTGGGTCCCGACCTGCAATTCCTTGAAGGCCTCCTGGTCGAGATAGGCCGAGTGCGGATCCAGATCTGACAGCATGCCGTTGATCGCGCCGTTGATGAGCTTCTTGTCCTCCACGGGCTCGACATAGCTTGCCTTGATGGCGCCGAACACCTCGGCAAAGGAGCGCAGCTCTTCGATGGGCAGCGGCAATCGCGTCGTGGCTTCGCGTTGTGCCACGGCGGAGAAATTGAGCGATAGCAGGATGCCTGCCAGCACTCCCACGGCAACCAGGCTGAACTGCTTCATTTTGCTAGCCATTTACTTTCTCCAGAGGCGGCGATAAGGCATTGAGTGTGATGTAGGGTGTGGCGCGGAACATTGTTGTTCGAGACGTAAAACCATGCGAGACGTAAAACCATGCGAGACGTAAAACCATGCGAGACGTAAAACCGTGGAACCAACCTAGTGCAGGCCGGGCTGCATCGGACGCATTCGCGCATCAGCGGGCAACCCATGTCATGGGATCGAAAGGTCGGCCCGCATGACGCATTTCAAAGTATAAACCTGAATTCGCGCTTCCACCGCTTGCGCCTGTAGTGGCAACCGGATCACCTGTGCGTACCGTGTCTCCCAGGGCTTTCAGGACCGATTCGTTGTTGCCGTAGATGGTGAGATAGCCCTGGCCGTGGTCGAGAATCAGCAGATTGCCGAAGCCCCGCATCCAGTCGGCAAACACCACCCTCCCGCCGGCGACCGCCCTCACCTCCTGGCCGGCCGGGGCCCGTATGAACAAGCCTTTCCACGATGGACCGCCGTCTGGACGTGGACTGCCGAAACGGCCGGCAAGTTCCCCGCGCACCGGCAGGGCGAGCCGCCCCTTGAGGTCCGCGAACGGTCGCCCGTCGGCGCTGGCATCCGGCAGCCGGTCGTTGCGCAGCGTCCCGGCCCGGGGCGGCGCCAGCGCGCGGCCGAGGCCTTCCACCAGCCGGGTCAGGCGCGCTTCATCACGCTTAAGGGTGGACAGCTCCTTCCGCTGGGACGCGATCTGCAGCGAAATCTTCTGCAGGACGCCCCGCCGGGCCTGGCTTTCGCGCTCAAGGCGGCGGCTTTCTTCGCCCTGGCGCTGTTCCAGCGCGGTCAGCTCGGCCTTGCGCGCGGCCGTCTCGCGGCTGACTTCGGTCAGGGAGGCGAGGTTGCCGCGCAGCCGGGTCACCAGCGCCGCGCGCGCCCTGGCGATCTGGCCCAGGTAATACAGGTCGCGCGACAGCCGGTTGGGATCGTCGCCGTTGAGGGCCAGCTTCAGGGGTTGCGGGCTGCCCGCCAGGTACTGACGCGCGAGCAATTCGCCGAGTTGGCGGCGTTCGCGGCTGATGCCGGACTGGGTGCGGCGCGCCGCCGCGTCCAGTTCGCGTAGGCGGGCGTTCACGGACCTCTGCTCGACGCTGAGTTCGCGCAGCGCGCGCCGTGCGTCCGAGATCGCCCGCTCGGACTCCCGGAGCTGGTCGGCGGCCTCGCCTTTCACTTCTTCCGCGGCGGCGAGTTCCTTCTGCAGGGCGTCGAGGCGGCCGCGCAGGGCCTTGAGGTCGTCACCGGGGGCGGCGCCCCAGACGCAGGTGGCGGTGGCCGCTCCCCACACCAGCATCAGGGCCGGCAGCCAGCGGGGGCGGGGAAGGGCGCGCAACGTCAGGCAAACGAAATCAGCGGCTTGCCGGTCATGTCCGGCGGTTGCGGCAGGCCCATCATCCGCAACAGCGTCGGCGCCACGTCCTGCAGCGCCCCGCCCTTGGTCACCGTGGCCGGCCGGCCGATGTAGACGAGGGGAACCAGATTCAGCGTGTGCGCGGTGTGCGGCTGGTGGGTCGTGTGGTCGCGCATCATTTCCGCGTTGCCGTGGTCGGCGGTGATCAGCACTTCGCCGCCGGCGGTCTGCATCGCTTCCACCACGCGGCCCAGGCACTCGTCGAGCACCTCGATCGCGCGCGTCGCCGCGGCGAGGTTGCCGGTGTGGCCGACCATGTCGCTGTTCGCATAGTTGCAGACGATGGCATCGTAGCGGCGGCTGCGGATGGCCGCCACCAGCTTGTCGGTGACTTCACCCGCCGACATCTCCGGCTGGAGATCGTAGGTGGCGACTTTCGGCGAGGGCACGAGGACGCGGTCTTCGCCGGCAAAGGGTGTTTCGATGCCGCCGTTGAAGAAGTAGGTGACGTGCGCGTATTTCTCGGTCTCGGCGATGCGCAGCTGCTTCAGGCCGGCCCTGGCGACCACCTCGCCGAACCCGTTCGCGACCGACTGCGGCGCATAGGCGCGGGGCAGATGCGCGTAGTCCGCGCCGTAGGAGGACAGTGTCGCGTAACAACTGAACTTCGGCACCACCGCGCGCGGGAAACCGTCGAATTTCGGGTCCGTCAGCGCGCTGGTCAGCTGGCGCGCGCGGTCGGCGCGGAAGTTCATGAACACGCAGGCGTCGCCGTCCCGCATCGCCACCAGGGGCGCGATGGCCGTGGCCTTCACGAATTCGTCCGTTTCGCCGCGCGCGTAGGCGGCCTTGAGCGCGGCGACCGCACTGTCGGCGGTGAACGCCGACTTGCCCTGTGTGATCAGTTCGTACGCCGGCTGCAGGCGCTCCCAGCGCTGATCGCGGTCCATCGCGTAGTAGCGACCCACCACCGAGGCAATGCGCGCGACCTTGGCCTCAGCGCATTTCTTTTCCAGCGCGTCCAACGACGCCTCCGCGCTTTGCGGCGGGGTGTCGCGTCCGTCGAGGAAGGCGTGCACGTACACCGGCTTTGCGCCACCGGCCGCGGCCATGTCGATCAGCGCGTGAATGTGATGCTCGTGGCTGTGCACGCCGCCGGCCGAAACGAGCCCCAGGATGTGCAGGGCGCGGCCGTTGCCGCGCACCGTGTCGATTGCCTTCGTCAGCACTGGGTTATTCCGGAACGCGCCGGACTCGATCGCAGCGTCGATGCGCGTCAGGTCCTGGTAAACGACCCGCCCCGCCCCGATATTCAGATGGCCGACTTCGGAGTTGCCCATCTGCGCGGCGGGCAGGCCCACCCATTTTTCGGACGCGTCGATGACGGTGTGCGGGTATTTCGCGAGGAAAAAATTCCAGTGCGGTTTGCGCGCCTGGCAGATCGCGTTGTCCTCGCAGTCCTCGCGGTGGCCGAAGCCGTCGAGGATGATAAGCAGCACCGGCATGACGGCGGCGGAAGGAGAGGGCATAGCTGTCTGATTTGCCTTGGGAAATGGGTTGCGATTTACGGTATCATTTTAGGGTGTTTCGGCGGGCGGCGCGACCGCCCATCTCCATCGATCCGCCCAGATGTTCCGTTTCCGTTTCCGTTTCCGTATCCGTTTCCCATGCGTTCCTTCCGCGCCCTGCGCGGGATCCGGATCGTTGCTGATCGTTTAACCGTAGTTTTTGTCGTCACAGGCCATGGAATCCTTTTTTCATTACATCCAGAAAAGCCCGTTCAACATGATGTTGTTCGGCGCCATGATCGCAAGCGGCGCCATGCTCCTGTGGCCGCTGCTCGTCAAGGCAGCCGGGCGCGGGGCCAGGGAAGTCGGCACCGCCGAGGCGGTGCAGCTCATCAACCGGCGCGATGCGCTGATCGTCGATGTGCGTGATGGCGGCGAGTTTGCGCAGGGGCATATCGCCAACGCAAAGCACATCCCGCTGTCCGAGCTTGCCGATCGCGCATCCCGCGATCTTGAGAAATTCAAGAACCGGCCGATTGTCATCGCCGACAACACCGGCACGCGCGCCGGCGGCGCGGTCAAGCTGCTCGAGAAGGCCGGCTTCACGGAAGTGGTGGCACTGCGCGGCGGCATCAGCGCCTGGACGCAGGCCAGCATGCCGCTCGCCAAGAAATCCAAATAGCGCGTCGTCGACCATGGCCAAGGTGCTGATGTATTCCACGGGCATGTGCCCGTTCTGCGTGATGGCGGAGAAGCTGCTGGTCGCCAAGGGCGTGCAGGACCTCGAAAAAGTGCGCGTCGACCTCGCCCCGGACCGGCGCGCCGAAATGATGGACCGCACCGGCCGCCGCACGGTGCCGCAGATCTACATCGGCGAGACGTACGTCGGCGGCTACGACGACCTCGCCGCGCTCGACCGCGCGGGCCAGCTCGATCCGCTGCTCGCCGCCTGATGCCCCTTCCCCAGCACCACCACGAACGCCGCAGAAAGCCCTGACATGAGCGAAGCCGTACAACCCGTATTCACCATCGAGAAGATCTACGTCAAGGATCTCTCCCTCGAGATGCCCAACGCCCCACAGATCTTCAACGAGCGTGAAGCGCCGCAGGTGGAAGTCAACTTTCATACCGCGGGCCGCGCGATCGACAGCGGGGTCTACGAAGTGGTGGTGACGGTGACGCTGACGGCCAAGATCCAGGACAAGACCATGTTCCTGATCGAGATCGGCCAGGCGGGCGTGTTCCAGATCCGCAACGTGCCCGCCAACGACATCGACCCGATGCTGGGCGTCCACTGCCCGAACATCCTATTCCCGTACCTGCGCGAAGCGGTCGCGTCGGTGTCCTCGCGCGCCGGACTGCCGCCGGTGCAGTTGCAGCCGATGTCCTTCGAGCCGCTCTACCAGGCGCAACTCGCGGAGCGGCAGAAGCAGGCGGGCGCAGCACCCGCACCGACCACGGTCCAGTAGACGCTGATGCGCGTGACCGTGCGCTTGCGCCTCGCGGCCACCGCCGTGGCGCTGCTCGCGGGTGCTGGTAGCGCCATCGGCGCCGACTTCCGCTCGGTGGGCGACCAGCCCGCGATCCTCTACGACGCGCCCTCCGTCAAGGCGCGCAAGCAGTTCATCCTGTCGCGCCAGTATCCCGTCGAAGTCGTGGTCGTGGTGCAGGGCTTCAGCAAGGTGCGCGACGCGGCGGGCGGTTTCGCCTGGGTGGAAAGCCGGTTGCTGACCGACAAACGCGCGGTGCTCGTGCGCGCGGCGAGCGCCGAGGTCCGCGCGGCCCCCGATGAGAAATCCGCGCTGGTCTTCCAGGCCCAGAAGGACGTCGTGCTGGAACTCCTGGAACCACCCGCTACCGGCTGGGCGCGCGTGCGCCATAGCGACGGCCGCTCCGGTTACGCGCGGTTGAAGGAACTCTGGGGCGTATGAAGATCGCGGTGCTCGGCGCGGGCGCGTGGGGCACCGCCATCGCCATCCATCTTGCGGCCCGTCATGCGGTCGCGTTGTGGACGCGCGATGGCCTGCAGGCAGGGGCGATCGTCGCGGCACGCGAGAACGTGCGCTATCTCGCCGGCTTCCGTCTGCCGGACTCGCTGGACGTCACCGCGGACTTCGCGCGCGCTACCGCCGGCGCGGACCTCGTGCTGGTGGCCACCAGCACCGCCGGCCTGCGCGAAACGCTCGTCCGCCTGCGCGACGGCGGGCAACGCATCCCGGCCCGCATCTCTGTCATCTGGCTGTGCAAGGGGCTCGAACGCCAGAGCGGCAAGCTGCCGCACCAGGTCGCGGTCGAAACGCTGGGCGCCAACGTGCCGATCGGCGCGCTGTCGGGTCCCAGCTTCGCGCAGGAAGTCGCGCAGGGCCTGCCGACGGCGCTGACGCTCGCCGCGCAGGACGCGGCCTTCGCGCGCGATGCGGCACTCGCCATCCACGGCGCTGCGCTGCGCGTTTATTCGAGCGACGACGTCGTCGGCGTCGAAGTCGCCGGTGCGGTGAAGAACGTCATCGCGATCGCCGCCGGCATCAGCGACGGCCTGCACCTCGGCCACAACGCGCGCGCGGCGCTGGTCACGCGCGGCCTGGCCGAAATCCGGCGCTGCGGCCTCGCGCTCGGCGCGAAGAGCGAAACCTTCATGGGGCTCGCGGGCCTTGGCGACCTTGTGCTCACCGCGACCTCCGATCTTTCGCGCAACCGTCGCGTCGGTCTGGCGCTGGCGCAAGGCACGCCACTGGACGCCGCCCTCGGCGGCCTCGGCCACGTCGCCGAGGGCGTTTACACCGCGCACGAGGTGGACCGCCGCGCCGCGGAACTGAAGATCGACATGCCGATCACGCGTGTGGTGCGGCGCGTGCTGGACGGAGAGCTGGGGCCGAAAGAAGCGCTGGCGGAACTGCTGGCGCGGGAGCCGAAGGCGGAGTGAAGCGCAGGCCCGGCTACAGAATCCGGTTGAACCACAGCATCGACAGCAGTGCCGCCAGCATGGCCAGCGCCGCGCCCAGGGCCGCGAACACGGCCGTGACTTCGGTGGTTTCCTGTTTTTCGATCTTCAGCTTGGCGCCGAGCGTGCGGTAGATCTTCTTCAGGTCGGTGGCGTCGCCGGCACGGAAGTATTCCGCGGCAGTGGCGGTGGCGATCTTGTTCAGCGCTTCCTCGTCGAGCCGCACCCGCATCGACCAGCCCTCGGCGGAGAGCGTTATCCCCTCTGGAGTACCCATGCCGACGGTGAATACGCGCACGCCGTAGTCGGCGGCCATCGCCGCCATCTTCTGCGCGTCGGGTCCGGTATTGCCCTGCCCGTCGGACAACAGGATGATCGCCGTCGAACGATTCGAGCCCGGCGGCACCGGCTTGAAGGGCTCGGGCGGCGGCTGATCGGGGTCGACGAACTTGGGCGGACGTGACGAGCGCCCGTTGATGATCTGCTCGACGTCGATGTTGGCTTCCGGCAGCAACGTGACCAGCGAGATCAGGATGCCGCTGCCCAGCGCGGTGCCGCGCTGGAGCTGGATGCGGTCGATCGCCTGCACGAGGTCGTCGCGGTTCCTGGTCGGCGGCTGGATGAGCGCCGCGCTGCCGGCCACCGCCACCACGCCGACGCGCACCGTGTCGGGCTGTTCGGAGACGAAGGCCTTGGCCGCGTTCTGCGCGGCGGTGATGCGGTCCGGCTTAAGGTCGGTCGCGCGCATGCTGCCGGACGTATCCATCGCGAGGATGATCGTCTCGACGCGCGAAGGCAGCGGGATTACGGCGTTCGGCCTTGCCACCGCCAGCAACATGGCGGTCAGGCCCAACAGCATCAGCACGCCGGGAATGTGCCGGCGCAGACGCATCGCGCCCGGGGAAGCGCCGGTGCCTACGGTTTCCAGCGCGGCGTAGCGCTGCGCCGTCTGCTGGCGACGCGCGAGGAACCGCCAGTACAGCACCGCGATGAGCGGCACGAGCACGAGCAGCCACAGCATGCGCGGCCATTGCAGGGTGATCGTTCCCGCGTCGAACATCGTCGTAACGCTCAGACCGCCCGCGGCTGGCTGAAGCTGGCGGCGCTGGCGCCGGCGGCGAGATGGCTGCGCTGCTTGCGCAGGCGGACGAAGCGCAGCAGTGATTCCGCGAGCGGGCCGTCGGTGGCGAGTTCGAGGCAGTCCACGCCGGCCCGCGCGAGGGCGCCGCGCAGCGACTCTTCGCGCGCGGCGGCGGCGGCCGCGAAGCGCTGGCGGAAGCCGCGGTCGTGCGTGTCAACGAACAGCTGTTCGCCGGTCTCGGCGTCCTGCATGACGACGAGCCCCAGGTCCGGCAGGTCGACTTCGAGCGCGTCGTACAGGCGCACCGCGATGACCTCATGCCGGCGCGCGAGCCGTTCGAGCGCGCGGTCCCAGCCGGGCGTGCTGATGAAATCGGAGACGACGAACACGACCGAGCGGCGTTTCATCACCTGCTGCGCGTGGTCCAGTAGTTCCTTCAGGTTCGTTTCGGTGCCGCCGGCCGGCGGCGCGCCGCCCGGCCGGGTCATGCGGTCGAGCAGATGCAGCACGTGGCGCCGTCCGCCGCGCGCGGGAATCAGCGCGTCGGTGCCGTGGCCGCGGTAGAGGATCGCGCCGACGCGGTTGCCGTAGCGCGTGAGCAGGCGCGCGAGCACGCCGACGAATTCCGCCGAGACCGAGCGCTTGCGCACCTGCGATCCGAAGTCCACCGAGCCGGTCAGGTCGAGCAGGAACCAGGCGTCGACGTGGCGGTCCTCCTGGAACTCGCGCACGTACGGCGTCTGCAGGCGCGCGGTGACATTCCAGTCGATGTGGCGCACGTCGTCGTGGGCCTGGTACTCGCGCAGGTCGGCGAGGTCGAGGCCGAAACCGCGGAACAGCGTGCGGTAGTCGCCCTGCAGCAGGCCGTCGAGCCGGCGGATGACCGCCCATTCAAGACGCCGCAGCAGCGTCTCGGGGTCGATGCGCGGCGGAGCCGGTGCCGGCGCGACGACCTGGAGGGGCGCCGCCGCCGTTCTACGAAACCGAAGCGACTTGAACATGACTGTCGAGCGGTTTGTCCGGTGCAGGTATCGCCTGCAGGATTTTCATCACAATGTCGTCGGGCGTCCGTCCGTCGGACAGCGCTTCGTACGACAGCGTCAGGCGGTGCCGCAGCACGTCGGGAACGAGGTCGGTCACGTCCTCGGGTAGCACGTAATCGCGGCCGCGCAGGAAGCCAAGGGCGCGTCCGCCTTCGATGAGGTTGATCGTGGCGCGTGGGCTGGCACCGAACGTAAGGTACTTGGCGAGGTCGGGCAGGCCGTAGCGCGCGGGGTCGCGTGTCGCGGCGACCAGGCGCACCGCGTACTGGATCAGAGCGGGGTCGACGTAGCTCTTGCGGCACGCGGCCTGCAGCGCGGTCAGCTGCTCGGTGGTGGCGACGGCGGTCACCTGCGCGGCCGCGCCGGTGACGCGCTCGACGATCACGAATTCCTCTTCCTCGGTCGGGTAGCCGACCAGCACCTTCATCATGAAGCGGTCGACCTGCGCCTCCGGCAGCGGGTAGGTGCCTTCGGTTTCGATCGGGTTCTGCGTCGCCATCACGAGAAAGGGCGAGGGCACCTTGTGCGTTTCGCCGGCGATCGTGACCTGGCGCTCCTGCATGACTTCGAGCAGCGCGCTCTGCACCTTGGCGGGCGCGCGGTTGATCTCGTCGGCGAGCAGCAGGTTGGTGAACACCGGCCCCAGCATGGTGGAGAACTCGCCGCTCTTCTGGCTGTACATGCGCGTGCCGATCAGGTCGGCCGGCAGCAGGTCGGGCGTGAACTGGATGCGCTTGAACTGGCCGCGGATGGTTCTGGCGAGCGTGTTCACCGTCAGCGTCTTGGCCAGACCCGGCACGCCTTCGACCAGCAGGTGGCCCTGCGCGAGGATGGCGACGAGCACGCGCTCGAGAAAGTGGTCCTGGCCGACCACCACGCGCTTGACTTCGTAGAGCACGCGTTCCATCAGTGCGGAGACTTCGTTCTTGCCGGTAGTGCTGTCCATGGAGATTCCTTTCAGAACGGGGGCATGCCGACGGCGCTGCCCGCGCTTTCGATGGTGGCGGCGAAGCCGATACCGATGAAGGTGCGCGCCTCGGTGGGGTTGAGGATCGCGGTGACGATGCCGATGACTTCGCCGTCCATTGTCAACAGCGGGCCGCCGGAGTTGCCCGGATTGGCGGCGGCGTCGAACTGGATCAAGCGCGTCAGGATGCGCTTGCCCTGCGGCGACTGGAATTCGCGGTTGAGCCCGGAAACTACGCCGGCCGAGACCGACGGTCCGATGCCAAAGGGAAAGCCCACGGCCACGACTTCATCGCCCGGCCGCAGGTTCGCGGTGGAGCCCAGCGTCGCCGCCGGCAGGTCGTCGGGGATGGTCTTCGCGCGGATTACGGCGAGGTCATTCTCCGGAAACACGCCGACGATGACCGCGTCGGATTCGAGGCCGTCGTGGAAGACGACCGAGATGCGCTTGGCGCCGGCCACCACATGCAGGTTGGTGAGGATGATGCCCTGGTCGACGATCACGACGCCGGAGCCCACGCTGCTCTCCTTCTCGCCGGCTTTTGGATCCTTGGGATCGTCGTTGAAGCCGCGCACGCGCACCACCGACTGCCGCACCGACTCGGCTGCCTTCGCTGCGCGCGAGGGCAGGGACTTGTTTTCCAGGCTGTGCAGCACCGCCGCGTCGATGTCGGCCTGTTTCAGTGCGAAGGGGGCGGGCTGCAGGGCGTCGCGGCCCAGCATCAGGGCCAGCGCGAACAGCGTGCCGGCGAAAAACAGCACGGCGCCGGACCGCCGCTGCAGGAACGCCCGCAGCCGTGCACCACGCGGGGGCGCCGGCGCCGGGGGTTCTGCGGGCGCGGCTGCGGGGGCTGGGCCCCCCGGCCGGCGGCTGCCGCTGTACAAAGAGGCTCGTTTCATGGGCTTGTTGACAGTCTCCGGCGGCTACGGCGGTAACGGTAACACGGTCACCCGGCTCCGCGCCCGCGCGGTCCGCGTCGGCCGGGCGCCTCCGTCGCAAAGACCGCCGCTCTGGTGCTATAAAGCAAAACCGATGCCCGTCGCCTTCTGTAGCCTGCGTGATCCGCGCACCTGCGGCGAAAGATAGACGACACTTCCCGGAGCGCCCATGCGATTTCTGTGGCCGGAAATGCTGTTCCTCCTGTTGTTCGTGCCGGCTCTGGTCGGCGCCTACCTCTATGCGCTGCGCCGCCGCAAGAACGTCGCGCTGCGCTACGCCAGTCTTGCGATCGTGAAGAGCGCCATCAGCCCCGGCCAGCGCTTCCGGCGGCACGTGCCGCCCGCGCTCTTCCTGCTCGCCATGACGGCAGCGATCGTCGGCATGGCCCGGCCGACGGCCGTGGTCATCCTGCCCGCCGAGTTCATCACGGTGGTGATGGCGATGGACGTGTCGCGCAGCATGCTCGCCGCCGACGTGGCGCCCAACCGGTTCACCGCGTCGCAGGACGCCGCGAAGTCCTTCATCGAGGAACTGCCGCGCGGTATTCGCCTCGGCATCGTGTCCTTCGCCGGCACCGCCGCCGCCGTGCAGACGCCGACCGAGCACAAGGAGGACCTGCGCGCGGCGATCGACCGCTTCCAGCTCCAGCGCGGCACCGCCACCGGCAGCGGCATCATTCTGTCGCTCGCCATGCTGTTCCCCGACGCCGGCATCGACCTCGAAGCCGCGATCTTCGGCAGCCCCTTCTCGCGCTACGGCGGCGGCGGTGCGGCGCCCATCGAGCGTGCGCGCGCCGCCGACAAGCCGAAGAAGGAATTCACGCCGGTGCCGCCGGGTTCGTACACCGCCGGCACCATCGTGCTGATGTCCGACGGCCGGCGCACGACGGGGCCCGACCCGCTGATGGCCGCCAAGATGGCCGCCGAGCGCGGCGTGCGCGTCTACACGGTGGGTTTCGGTTCGCGCGACGGCGCGGCCGTGTCCGGCGGCTACGAGGGCTATTCGTTCTATGCGATTCCCGACGAGGCAACGCTCAAGGCCGTCGCGGCCGCGACCGGCGGCGAATACTTCCACGCGGCGAGCGCGACCGAACTGCGCAAGATCTACGACAAGCTGTCCCTGCAGTTCGCGCTGGAGCGGAAAGAGACGGAAGTGAGCGCGCTGTTCAGCGCGGCGGCGGCGTTACTGGTGCTGGGGGCGGCGTTGTTGTCGATGCTGTGGTTTCACCGGCGCGGCTGAACCTCGGCTTGCCGCCGCGCGTACGGCGTTCTGAGGTAATCGTCCCATACCTGCAATGCCGGCTTCGGCTTTTTGCCGCTGGTCTGCATCCCCGTGTAGGCCCAGACCCGGGCCAGGTCATCGAGCGGCGGGGGCAGTTTGTCGGCGAGCTTTTCGAAGTCCGTCGTCGCGAAGGTGATGACGAACGCGTAGCGGTCCCGGTCCGCCGTTTTCAGCAGCAGTTCGGTGAACTGTTTCTGTCCAGCCTCGCTGCCCCTGAGGGTGAGCCGGTAGGCCTTCAGTTCGACGTCCCGTGAGGAATCGCCGGATTCGCTCACGGCGACCGGTTTGCCGAACCCGCGGGCGAAGTCGAAGAAGTTCCCGGGGACCGGCCGCGGCACGGCGAAGCTCGTGTGCGGGTACACGCTCATGGCGAACAGGTCGCTGTGTTTCATCAGGTCGGCGACTTCGCCCTCCTGGTCCGTGCCGCGCGCCTCGTTCGCAAATTTCCGGTAATGCATGACGTCCGTGGTGAAGAACACGGGCAATGCGGGGTGCTTCGCCTTGACCGCGGCGTAGGTCGCGGCATGCAGGGTCTTCAGTTGCCGCCATTTCACCGGATCGTGCGAAAGCAGGATGTTGTTCTCCATGCCGATCGCGAGGTAGTCCGGACGCATGGCGTCCACGGCGCGGAGGACGAAACCGAGATAGGCCCGCATGACTTCCGGACTGTCGAAGGCATAGGCATCCCAGGGCTTCGGCAGGGGCAGGTTGTCCTTCTCGCCCCAGTACGGCGCCATGCCCTTGCGATCCCGGTTGAGCGGCGATATCTGCAGGAAGAGCTTCCTGCCGGCGGGCGGGCGGTAGCCGAGGTTGCTCTGCACGTCTTTCGAGAATGGTTTGTCCGACAGGCTTTCCGGCCACGGGATGCCGCCGATGAAACAGACGGAGACGATGTCGCCATGTTCGTGCGCGAAATTCTGCGCGGTCGTGATGCCGTCCGGGGTGAGGTCGGCGGGCCAGCGAGTGAAGCCCAGATGGAAGGGGCGGGACGTCGGGGCGCCGGCGGCCCAGGTCGTCGCGATATTCGCGGCCACCAGCAGGACGATCGTGAGGAGGCGGATCATGGTCCCATTCAGGCCGTTGCGAATCCGGCCTGTCGCCACGCTTCGTACACCACCACCACCACCACCGCCACCGCCACCGCCACCGCATTGGAAAGATTCAGGCTCCGGTTTCCCGGGCGCCATCGGCAGCTTGAGGCGATGGTCTTCTGGAACTGAATCGAGAGAAATTACGGTGTCAGACACAGAGTTGCTTACAGATGTTCGATTGACTGCATATCGTCGAGTCGGGTTACCTAAGCAAGTGCAACCTTAACCTTTCCCACCGGTCGCGACTTTGGCGCCGGTTTGACCACGATCTGCACGTCCCGTCCCAGCAGGGTCAGGCAGTCCATCAACCACTGCTCGGACACGCCGCGGAACTGCCCCCGAAGGATATTGGACAGTTTGGGCTGCGGCATGGCGAACAGCCGTGCCGCAACCGTCTGGTTGAGGTCGCGCTTGCCGATGAGGTCGGCGATTTCAGTTACGAGGCGCGCCTTGACCGCCATGCCTTCGGGGTCCGGCAGGCCCAGGTCGGCGCAAGCGCTGCGTGGAGAAGTCGTGTTCATCGCGATCCGCCTTTCAACGACCGATGATTTCGTTGAGCCCTTCGACAATATGCGCCAGTTCTTCTGGCGTGGTGCGCCCGAGCCTTGTGCCGATGCGCTCGATCGCAAGCGTGCGTATCTGGCTGATCTTGACCCACGACTGTTTTGGCAGCTTGGGGGACTGCAATTCGTGGGTGAGTGGAAATCCGGCGCGCTGGGACTGGCTCGTCAGCGCGACCGCAATGACTGTGCCGGAGCGCTCGTTGAACACGTCCTGGCTCAGGATCAATACCGGGCGCAGACCGGCTGGCTCCCGGCCGCGCACAGGGTTGAGATTGGCCCAGCGGATCTCGCCTCTCAGTATTCGGGCCACGCTTCAAGCTCCTGCCCCAATCCCTCCTCCGCCAGCGCTTTTTCAAACTTCGGGTCGAGCTTCGCGCATTCCGACGCGAGGCGGCTGCGTTCCAGGCGCGCGAGTTTTTCGGCGACGGCTTCCTGGATCGCGCGGCTGCGGTTGGGGAAAACGCTTTTCGAGACGAGTCCGTCCACGCGGCTGAGCGTTTCGCGGTCAAGCGTGATGGCGACTTTGACGCTGCTCATGGATTACTCCAAAGTATGACAATAAATCATACCACGACTGGTGTCGACGGGCCGTGGGTCACGCGATGGTAAATCCAGACTGCCGCCACGCCTCATAAACCACCACCGCCACGGCATTCGACAGATTCAGACTCCGGTTCCCCGGCGCCATCGGCAGCGTAAGCCGGTGCGCTGCCGGAAACGTTTCCAGCAGCGTTCCCAATCCCCGCGTCTCCGACCCGAACACAAAGGCATCGCCCGCCGCGTACTGCACGCGGTCGTAGCGTACGGTGCCTTTGGTGCTCAGCGCGAACAAACGCTTGCCGGTGAGCGCCTGCAGGCAGGCATTCCAGTCGTCATGCTGGATGACTTCGGCGAACTCGCGATAGTCCATGCCCGCGCGCTTCAAGCTGCGCTCGGACAGCGAGAAGCCGAGCGGGCGGACGAGGTGCAGGGTGCAGTCGGTGTTGGCCGCCAGCCGGACGATATTGCCCGTGTTGGGCGGGATCTCCGGCTCGACGAGGACGATGTGGAACATGGCGGCGAGTGTGGCATACCCGCCGAAACGCCGTGCGTAGGGCGGCTGCTCGGCGGCCGCCAGCCCGTCCCGGAACGCGACCGGGTCGTCGGTGCACCCTAAACCTTACACCCCGACGAAAAACAAACCTGAAAGCGTATGACGCGCGGGGCGACTCAGCGCACGACATCTTCACTTGTCCGCGCCAGGCGTTTGCGCTGCGGCGTGGCTTGAGCGGATGTCCGTCGGTTCCGGCGATCCGGAGCAAACCGCGCATCCAGCGCGCCTTCAACGTTGAAAGGAAATTGCAATGAAACAGCAAACCAAACTGGCAGGGCTGATCGGAACCCTGGTGATCTTCGCGACCGCGGCATTTCCTGCCGTGGCGCAGAACACATTCGTCACCCAGGAACAAATCTGGTCGGCGCCGATGATGAAAATGATGGATAAAAACAAGGATGGAATGGTTTCTCGCGACGAATTCCTGAGCTACATGGGCGCGCAATACGACATGATGGACGTGAACAAGGACAAGAAACTGAGCAAAGCCGAGTTCATGGACAAGAAGATGATGATGGTCACCTTTACCCTCCAAAGCGAGTGACCGTAACGCCCGCGATTCTCCGGACGCTCGCGCCCGGAGAATCGCGGGCGGGACCGACCTAGTCGGGCTTCGCGCCCGACTGTTTCACCGCCACGCTCCAGCGCTTGATCTCGTCCTTGATGAATTGGGCGAACTGTTCGGGGCTGCTGGCCGCGATCTCCACGCCCTGGCTGAGCAGGCGCTCGCGCACGTCGGGTGCGGACAACAGGCGGACGATGTCGCCGTTGAGCTTGGTGACGATGGGCTTCGGCGTGCCGGCAGGCACGACCACTCCCCACCAGCCGGTGCCGTTGTATTCGGGATAGCCCTGTTCGGCAATGGAGGGAATGTCTGGCGCGGCTTTCGAGCGCAGCTTGCTGGTGACGGCCAGCGCGCGCAGGCGGCCGGACTTCACGTTGCCGTCAACCGCAAGCTGGCTGCCGAAGGTGCAACTGACCTGGCCCGCCATCACATCGGTCAGCGCGGGCGCGAGGCCCTTGTATGGTATGTGGCTCATCTCGATGCCGGTCTGCGACTTGAACATCTCCCCCATCAGGTGCGCGGAGCCGCCGCTGCCCGTGGAGCCGTAGGACAACTGGCCCGGTTTGGCCTTGGCGAGCGCGACCAGTTCCTTCACGTTCTTCACCGGCAACTGCGCGCCGCACACCAGCAGGAAGGGCGCGGAGCCGATCTGCGTCACCGGCGTAAAATCCCGGATGGGGTCGTACGGCAGCTTCGGATACAGCGTGACGTTGACGGCGAAGGCGGTCGGCACCAGCAGCAGGGTGTAGCCGTCGGGGTTGGCGCGGGCCACCAGTTCGGTGCCGATCAGCGTGCCGGCGCCGGGGCGGTTGTCCACCACGACCTGCTGGCCCCACGCGTCCGTCAGCTTCTGCGCGACCAGGCGCGCGACGAAGTCGTTGATCGCGCCGGGCGTGTAGGGAACGATGAAGCGGGTGGAGCGGTTGGGATAATCGGTAGCGGCCGACTTGGCCGGCGCCTGGGCGGCGGCGGTTGTGGTGAACACGGAAAGAACCGCCAGCGCGCAGGCGAGCGGCACACAATTTTTTGTGGTCATGACAAACCTCCTCGGTCGCGGAGGCTATCACAGCAAGGCAGATCGCCTGAACTCAGGGCGTGCGCGCCGCCACCCAGCTGATGATGCGCGCCGCGCCCGCGCGCTTGAGCATGCGCGCGAGCTCGTTCAGCGTCGCGCCGGTCGTCACCACGTCGTCCACCACCGCCACGGTTTTGCCCGCGACGTTCGCATCGCAGACGAAGGCGTCGCGGATGCTCTTCGCGCGCTCGGCGTGGGCCATGTGGGTGAGCGAAGGTGTCTCACGGACACGTCGACAGGCGTGGGTCGCGAGCGGGTAGCCGTGCGCGTGGCAGACGGTACGCGCCAATTCCACCGCCTGGTTGAAGCCGCGTTCGGCAAGGCGGCCGGGCGCCAGCGGGATCGGCACCACGAGGTCCGGCCGCTCGTGGACCCGTGCCGCCAGCGCGCGGCCGAGGAAACGGCCCGCGGCATGGTTGCCGCCGTACTTGAACGCCTGCACCAGGGCATCGGCGGGGTAAGCGTACAGGTAGGCTGCGGTGACGGCGTCGAACCGCGGCGGGTGGGCGAGGCAGCGCCCGCAGACGGCGCCAGCGGGGGACGGCGCGGCGCATTGCGGACAGGCGGGACCGGTGCCGGGCAGGGTAGCTGCGCAGGCGGGGCACACCGCGCCGTCAGCGGCATGGGCCCGGCACAGCACGCATTCGCCGCCGAGGAAGGCCGCCGTTCGCTGGCGCAGATTCGACCAAGCGTTCAAAAATCCGGTAATCATGTTTGACAATTCCGGAGGGTTTTCAGATGATGCGACGCCACCGTCGGCGTTCGCCCTGACGGCGTTTCCCGGAGAATCTGCATGGATACCGCCCTCCATTCCGCCCCGCCGCCTGGTGTTGCAGGCGGCCCGGCCCCTGTCGCCCCACGCTGGAGCGTGGATGCCGTCGAGGCCCTGTTCGAGCTGCCCTTCAACGACCTCATTTTCCGCGCCCAGACCGTGCACCGCCAGCATTTCGACGCGAACGAGGTGCAATTGTCCACGCTGCTGTCGATCAAGACCGGCGGCTGCCCGGAGGACTGCGGCTACTGCCCGCAGGCGGCGCGTTATCACACGGGGGTGGAGAACGAGGAAACGCTGTCGGTGGCGGCCGTGGTCGCCGCCGCGAAGGTCGCGCGCGAGAACGGCGCGACGCGCTTTTGCATGGGCGCCGCCTGGCGCGGGCCGAAACAGCGCGATCTCGACAAAGTGATCGACATGGTCAAGGCCGTGCGCGGCCTCGGCATGGAAACCTGCGCGACGCTGGGCATGCTGAAAGAGGGCCAGGCGGAGCAACTGAAGGATGCCGGCCTCGACTACTACAACCACAACCTCGACACCGCGCCGGAGTTCTACGGCACGATCGTCCACACCCGCACGCAGGACGACCGGCTCGACACGCTGGCGAGCGTGCGCGAAGCCGGGTTGCATGTGTGCAGCGGCGGCATCGTCGGCATGGGCGAAACGCGCCGCGTGCGCGCGGGGCTGGTCGCCCAGCTCGCGAACCTCGATCCCTATCCGGAAAGCGTGCCGATCAACAACCTCGTGCAGGTCGAAGGCACGCCGCTGGCCGGCACCGCTGCGCTCGACCCGCTGGAATTCGTGCGCACCATCGCCTGCGCGCGCATTGCCATGCCGACGGCGCGCGTGCGCCTGTCCGCCGGCCGCCAGGCCATGTCGGAAGCGGTGCAGGCGCTGTGCTTCCTAGCCGGCGCGAACTCGATTTTCTATGGCGAGAAGCTGCTCACCACGGACAACCCCGAGGCCACCGCGGATCGGGCGTTGCTGGCGAAGCTGGGTTTGCGGCCGCAGGCCGCCGCCTGTGAGTAAGAGCAAGTAAGCCGTCATTCCCGCGAAGGCGGGAATCCAGATCGCTGATGCCAAAAAACTCTGGATACCCGCCTTCGCGGGTATGACGGTGCATATAGCCGTGCCGACTTCTCCCCACAGTGTGCTTAGCGATGGGCTTACGGACGCCCTGTCCGCGCTGGATGACGCGCATTTGCGCCGGCGCCGGCGCACGCTCGAATCGCCGCAAGCCGCGCGCGTAACCGTCGACGGCAAACAGTACGTCGCGTTCTGTAGCAACGATTACCTCGGTCTTGCGAATCACCCGGAACTGATCGCGACAGCGCAGGACGCGACGGCGCGTTGGGGCGTGGGCGCGGGCGCCTCGCACCTGGTGCTGGGTCACATGGGCCCGCATCAGGCAGCGGAAGAACGGCTGGCGGATTTCGTCGGCCTGCCGCGCGCGCTGCTGTTTTCCGGCGGCTACATGGCCAACCTCGGCGTGGTGACGGCACTGGTCGGGCGCGGCGAAGCGGTGTTCGCCGACAAGCTCAACCACGCGTCGTTGAACGATGCCTGCCTGCTCGCGCGCGCGGACTTCAAGCGTTTCCCCCACAACGATATGGCCACGCTGGAGAAGCTGCTGGCGGCGTCGACCGCGAAACGCAAACTGATCGCGGTGGACGCGGTCTTCAGTATGGACGGCGATCTCGCGCCGGTGCAAGAGCTGCTCGCGCTGGCGGAACGTTACGACGCGTGGCTCTATCTCGACGACGCGCACGGCTTCGGCGTGCTGGGCGCGCAAGGCCGCGGCATCCTGTCGCACGCGGGCCTCGCATCCGACCATGATGGTGAGGCATTGCACTCCCTCCCTTGCGCACTGCGCGGGGGAGGGCTGGGGAGGGGGCAGACGCCTTCGCCCCCATCCCAGACTTCCCCCGCAAGCAGGGGAAGGAGCCTAAAAGCAGTGTCATTAGTCGCCGACCGGATCATTTATATGGCGACGCTCGGCAAGGCCGCCGGCGTGTCGGGCGCTTTTGTCGCGGCCGCGCCGGTCGTCATCGACACCCTGATCCAGCGCGCCCGCACCTACATCTATACGACGGCCACGCCGCCGGCGCAGGCGGCCACCGTTACAAAGAGTCTCGAACTCATTGCGCGCGACGACTGGCGGCGCGAGCGGCTGCGCGAACTGATCGCGCAACTCAAGGCGGGCGTGCCCACGGCCATGCGTCTGGCACCGTCGGACACCGCGATCCAGCCGTTGATGGTTGGTGACAACGCGCGGGCGCTCGCGCTGACGGCAACACTCGCGGCGCGCGGCGTGCTGGTGCCGGCGATCCGGCCGCCTACCGTGCCGGCCGGAACCGCGCGGCTGCGCATTTCGCTGTCGGCCGCGCACGAGGCGGCCGACGTTGCGGTCCTGCTGGATGCCCTCGCCGATGGACACGCATGAAGCTGTCCGTTGCCACGCGCGGTATCGGCCGCGATCTCGTGCTGCTGCACGGCTGGGGCGCCGGCATGCACGTCTGGGACGGACTGACTGCCGAACTGGAGCGCGCGTTTCGGCTGCATCTGGTGGATCTGCCCGGCTACGGCGCGAGCGAGCTTTGCACGCCGTACACGCTCGATGCGTTGGCGAAGGCCGTGGCAGAGGCGTGTCCGTCGCCGGTCGCCGTGTGTGGCTGGTCGCTGGGCGCGCAGGTCGCGCTCGCCTGGGCACTCGCGCGGCCGGCGCAGGTGTCGCATCTGGTCCTGATCGCGGCGACGCCGCGTTTTATGGCCGGCGGCGGCTGGGCGCACGGCGTCACGGCGGAAACCTTCGCAGCGTTCGAGCGTGGGCTCGTCGAGGATGCCGCGGCGACGCTGGCGCGCTTCATCGCGCTCGAAGCGCTCGACGATGCCAAGCGCGCAGCGGTGACGCGCGCGCTGCGCAGCGCCGCCGAATCCGCGCCAGCGGGCGCCACGCTTGCGGGCGGACTCGACATTTTGCGCACGACTGATCTGCGCTTGCGTCTGCCGGAAGTCCGGCAACCGGCGCTGCTGGTGCACGGCGCTCGCGATCACGTGACGCCTCCCGCGGCATCCGCGGCGCTGGCGTCGGCGCTGCCGCGCGCGCAGCGGACGCTCGTCGCCGACGCCGGACACGCCCCCTTCCTCGCGCGCGAGGCCGATACGGCCCGTGCGATCACGGATTTCCTGCGCGATGAGTGAAGCCGTACCGGTGCTCGACAAACGCGCGGTGCGCCTGGCCTTTGACCGCGCCGCGGCCACCTACGACGGCGCGGCGGTGCTCCAGCGCGAGGTGCGCGGCCGCATGCTGGAGCGGCTCGATTACGTGAAGATCGAACCCACGGCGCTGCTCGATGCCGGTTGCGGCACGGGCGAAGCGCTGCCGCTGCTGCGCGCCCGCTACCCAGGCGCGCGCGCGGTGGCCTTCGATCTGGCGCTCGCCATGCTGACCCGGACGCAGGCGCGTGCGCCGCGCTGGCAGCAGTGGCTGGGCCGCGCGCCCGGCGCGGTGTGTGGCGACCTCGAGGCGCTGCCTTTCCGCGACGAGGCCTTCGGATTGGTGTGGTCGAACCTCGCACTCCAGTGGTGCAATGCGCCGGACAAAGTCTTTGCCGACGTGCGGCGCGCGCTCGCGCCCGGCGGCCTCTTCGTGTTCAGCACCTTCGGGCCGGACACACTGAAGGAACTACGCGCCGCCTTCGCGGCGGCCGATGGCCGGCCCCACGTCAATCGCTTCATCGACATGCACGATCTGGGCGACCTGCTGGTGCACGCCGGCTTTGCCAATCCCGTGATGGACATGGAAATCCTGACCGTGACCTACGAGGACGTGATGGCGGTGATGCGCGACCTCAAGGCGATCGGCGCGCACAACGTCAACGCCGGACGGCCGGCGGGCCTCAGTGGGCGACGCATGCTGGCCGCGGTACGCGACGGCTACGAACGCTTCCGCCGGGACGGCCGCCTGCCCGCCACCTTCGAGGTGGTCTACGGCCATGCGTGGAAGCCGGAACCACGGCTAAGCCCGACCGGGCGGCCGGTGATCGACATCAAAAAGCGGTGATGAGCGTGATGGGTAATGGGTCATGGGTAATGAGGGCAAACAGGGTGAGTGGCTTGTGAACCCATCACCCATCACCCATTACCCATTACCGAAGGGGTTCTTCATCACCGGCACCGACACCGGCGTCGGCAAAACGCTCGTGTCCTGTGCGTTGCTTCAGGCGTTCGCCGCGCAGGGTTTGCGCGTGGCCGGCATGAAACCGGTGGCGGCGGGGTGCAACGCGGCGGGCGCCAACGAGGATGTGACGGCGCTGATCGCGGCCGCCAACGTCGTCGCACCGGAAAACCTGGTGAACCCGTATCGCTTCGCACCGCCGATCGCACCGCACCTCGCGGCCGCCGGCGCGGGCGTGGAGATCTCGCTGGCGCGCGTCGAGGAAGCTTACCGCGCGCTGTCGGCGCTGGCCGATGTCGTGATCGTGGAAGGCGTGGGCGGCTTCTCCGTGCCGCTCAACGCACGCGAAGACACCGCTGATCTCGCCGTACGGCTGGGCCTGCCGGTGATTCTGGTCGTCGGCCTGCGCCTGGGTTGTCTGAATCACGCCTTGCTGACGGCGGCGGCGGTCAGGGCGCGCGGTCTCAGGCTCGCGGGCTGGGTGGCGAATGCCATTGATCCCGAGATGGCACGGGCTGACGCCAATGTCCGGGCGCTGCAAGACCGCCTCGGCGCACCGCTGGTCGCACGGGTGCCGTTCATGGCGCCGCCGGAGGCGCTGCAACTGGCCGGGATGGTGGATTTGTCCAGCCTTGCGCGCGACTGAACGCAGCGCACGAGCGCGCGAGGCAATCTCATGGCGAAACCTTTGTTTTTGGTCGGGTATTCTGATTGCCGGTGGGGTGGCCGATGTGCTAAATTCAGTGCGTTTTTTTCCGCAAGTTTGCGCCTCCGTTCGACCGAACGTCGGCGCCTGTATGGATTCTGCAAATGATCTGCACTGAGCTTGGCGTCGGGACCGGATACACGGTGTTGGCGCAACGCAATAATTCGCTGACGCCGGCCACGCGATTGCTGGCCTTTTGTGCCATCGCGCTGGTTTGCACGGGTATCGCGGGGGCGTTTGCGCTGGCGGGCGCCCCGTACGTGCTGCCATTCGTGGGCATGGAGCTGGCAGGTCTGGCGTTGGCGTTTTGGTGGATCGAACGGCACGCCGGAGACTACGAGCGGGTCACGTTGCGCGGCGTAGCGCTCGAGATCGAAGTGGGGGATGCGCAGCGCATTGAACGCCGCACCTTCAATCCGCAGTGGGCGCAGGTGCTGTTCGATGGCGACCGCCTCGCGGTGCGCGAGCGCGGCAAGGCGTTCGCGTTTGGACGCTTGATGACGCAAGGCGAGCGCGCGCAGGTGGCGAAGCAATTGCGGCGGCAGATCGGATGCGCCGCGGCGGGTGGGGCCGTGCACGGGCGGCAGTGGGATTCGAGAATCGCAAGTTAGCAATCGGGGAACGCATGAAGCGCATGAAGAACGGGCAAGCTCTCGCCACCCTCGCCGCGGCCGCGGCGCTGCTTCTGGGTCTGCCGGCGGCGGCCTTCGCCAAGTTCAATCTGCCGCCACCGCAATCGCCGATCGCGCAGCAAATCTACGATCTCCACACGCTCATCATGTGGATCATCGTGGTGGTCTTCGTGGTGGTGTTCGGTGCGATGACCTATTCGATCGTCATGCACCGCAAGTCGATCGGCCACCAGGCGGTGCCCTTCCACGAAAACACCACGGTCGAGATCCTGTGGACGATCGTGCCTTTCGTGATCCTGCTCGGCATGGCCTACCCGGCGACCAAGACGGTGCTCGCGATGCGCGACACCAGCAATCCCGACATCACGATCAAGGCCACTGGCTATCAGTGGAAGTGGGGCTACGACTACCTCACCGGCGAAGGGCAGGGCATCGGGTTCTACAGCACGCTGTCCACGCCGCGCGACCAGATTGACGGCAAGGCGCCCAAGGGCGAGAACTATCTGCTGGAAGTCGACAACAACCTCGTGGTGCCGGTCGGCAAGAAGATCCGCATCATCACCACGGCCAACGATGTGATTCACGCGTTCTGGGTGCCGGCGCTGGGCATCAAGCAGGACGCCATTCCCGGTTTCGTGCGCGACACCTGGTTCAAGGCCGACAAGGAAGGCACCTACCGCGGCCAGTGCGCGGAACTGTGCGGCAAGGACCACGGCTTCATGCCGATCGTGGTCGAAGTGGTTTCCGCCGAACAGTACGCGGCCTGGGTCGGCGACCAGAAAAAGAAACTCGCGGCGCTCGCCGACGACCCCAACAAGACGTGGACGCCGGACGAGCTGAAGGTGCGCGGCGAGAAGGTCTTCGCGCAGAACTGCGTCGCCTGCCATCAGGCGACCGGCATGGGCGTGCCCGGCGCTTTCCCGGCGCTGGTGGGCAGCCCGGTCGTGCTGGGCCCCGATGCTGTCCAGATCAGCGTCATGCTGAACGGGGTCGTGAAGAACGGCAAGCCCACCGCGATGGCGTCGTTCAAAGAGTTGTCGGACGTCGAACTCGCCGCCGTCATGACCTACACGCGGAACGCTTGGTCGAATGCCGGCAAGGCGAAGGATCCACTGATCGAGCCCGCGGACGTCAAGGCCGCCCGCAAGTAACACTCAAGATTCCCGGAGAACGAACACCATGAGCGCAGTCATCAACACCGACGGCCACGGCCACGACGATCACGGCCACCCGACGGGCATCAAGCGCTGGCTGACCACGACCAATCACAAGGACATCGGCACGATGTACCTGTGGTTCAGCTTCACCATGTTCCTGATCGGCGGCGTGCTGGCGCTCGGCATCCGCGCCGAACTGTTCCAGCCGGGCCTCCAGCTCTGGCGCCCCGAGTTCTTCAACCAGCTCACCACCATGCACGGCATCATCATGGTGTTCGGCGCCATCATGCCGGCCTTCGTGGGCTTCGCGAACTGGCTGATCCCGATGCAGATCGGCGCGCCCGACATGGCGTTCGCGCGCATGAACAACTGGAGCTTCTGGCTGCTGCCGGCCGCCGCATCGCTGCTCATCATTTCCTTTTTCATGCCGGGCGGCGCGACCGCCGCGGGCTGGACGCTGTATGCCCCGCTCACGGTGCAGATGGGTCCGGGGATGGATTTCGCGATCTTCGCGCTTCACATCATGGGCGCGAGCTCGATCATGGGGTCGATCAACATCGTGACCACCATCCTCAACATGCGCGCGCCCGGCATGACGCTGATGAAGATGCCGATGTTCGTCTGGACCTGGCTCATTACCGCCTACCTGCTGATCGCGGTGATGCCGGTGCTGGCGGGCGCCATTACCATGACGCTGACGGACCGCCATTTCGGCACCACCTTCTTCAACGCGGCCGGCGGCGGCGACCCGGTGATGTACCAGCACATTTTCTGGTTCTTCGGGCACCCCGAGGTCTACATCATGATCCTGCCGGCGTTCGGCATCGTGTCGGAAATCATCCCGGCGTTTTCCCGCAAGCCCTTGTTCGGCTACTCCTCGATGGTATACGCGACCTCGTCGATCGCCATTCTGTCGTTCATAGTGTGGGCGCACCACATGTTCACCACCGGCATGCCCACCACGGCCCAGCTCTACTTCATGTTCGCGACGCTGCTGATCGCGGTGCCCACGGGCGTGAAGGTGTTCAACTGGATCGCGACCATGTGGAAAGGTTCGCTCACGTTCGAGACGCCGATGCTGTTCGCCTGCGGCTTCATCTTCGTCTTCTCGATGGGCGGCTTTACGGGCCTCGTCTGCGCGATTGTCCCGGTCGACATCCAGATTCAGGATACCTATTACGTGGTGGCGCATTTCCATTACGTGCTGGTGGCGGGGTCGCTGTTCGCGCTCTTCGCGGGCGTCTATTTCTGGCTGCCGAAGTGGACCGGGCACATGTACGACGAGGTCCTCGGCAAGCTGCATTTCTGGCTGTCGATGATCTTCTTCAACCTGACCTTCTTCGTGATGCACTTCCTCGGGCTGGCCGGCATGCCGCGCCGCATCCCCGACTATTCACCGCAGTTCACGGACTTCAACATGATCGCGTCGGTGGGCGCCTTCGGCTTCGGCCTGACGCAGTTGTTGTTCCTCTACATCGTGATCAAGTGCATCCGTGGCGGGGAAAAGGCGTCCGACAACGTGTGGGAAGGCGCCAAGGGCCTGGAATGGACGCTGCCGTCGCCGCCGCCCTACCACACCTTCGAGACGCCGCCGGTGGTGAAGTGAGCGGCGCCGCAGATCGCTCAATGGAACCGCGCCCGCCGCAACGCGTCAGCAACATCCGGACGGGGCTGGTGCTCGCGTCCATCGCGCTGACGTTTTTCCTGGGTGTGATCATCAAGTATTACGTCCTCCGATGACCGCCGCCGCGCAACACCCCCCGCAGCAGACGTTCGCGAACCGGACGACCCTGAAGAAGCTGCTCGTGATCACCGTCGGCATGTTCGGCTTCGGATTCGCGCTGGTGCCGCTGTACCAGAAGATCTGCGAGGCGACGGGCATCAACAACGTGATCAAGCCCGATGTCGTGCCCGCCACCGGCGTCGCCAACACGCAGATCGATACGACGCGTCTGGTGACGGTGGAGTTCGACTCCAACCTGCGCAGCGACCTGCCGTGGTCGTTCCGGCCGCTGGAGGCGAGCGTCAGCGTGCACCCGGGCCAGCTGACGACGGTGGTCTACGAAGTTCGCAACAACTCGGGGCGGCCGATCACCGGACAGGCGATCCCGAGCTACGGCCCGCCCGTCGCCGGCAAGCACTTCAAGAAGCTTGAGTGCTTCTGCTTCACCCAGCAGACGCTCGCGCCCGGCGAGGTCCGCCAGATGCCGGTGCAGTTCGTCCTCGATCGCTCGATGCCTGGCGAGTTGAACACGATCACGCTGTCGTATACGTTTTTCGAGATTGAAGGCCGCAAGGGCTCATGATGGCCGAGACGTCCAAACCGGATGCGCCCGTGCGCAGCGCGTCGCTGCTGCAGACGGTCAAGGCGGTGCTGTGGTCGTTTTTCGGGATCCGGCGCGGTGTTGCGCACGAGCGCGATGTCGCGCAGCTGAAGCTCGTTCACGTGGTCATCACCGGCATCGTGCTGGCGCTCTCGATGGTCGCCGGGCTGATAGTGTTCGCCCGCTGGATCGTCGCCAGCCAGGGCGCATGATGAGTGTCCTGAGTCATCAATTCGCGACACAAAAATGCCGAGAATCGTCGCCCGACTTTGTCACCGTGCTCGCCGGCTTCCCAACCCGGCTGCGCGCGACTTCGCGTCGGACAACGATTTCGACATTTTTGTCCGGCGAGCGGTCTGATCAATTCCGCGAATCGAGTCACGAACTGATGACTCAGGACACTAGCATTCAGGGAGAAGCTGCATGTTGAGTCATTCCGCGAAGTATTACATCCCCAATCCGTCCTACTGGCCGGTGATCGGCTCCACCGCGCTGTTTCTCATGGCGCTCGGGGCCGCTCTCTGGATCAACGGCACCGGGGACGGCGGCGCCGATGGTGGCAAGTGGCTCGTCCTCGTCGGCGCGGCGACCCTCACCTACATGATCGTGGGCTGGTTTGGTACCGTCGCCCGCGAGTCCGAAGGCGGCAAATACAACAAGCAGGTCGACCTGTCCTTCCGCTGGGGCATGAGCTGGTTCATCTTCTCGGAAGTCATGTTCTTCGCCGCCTTCTTCGGTGCGCTGTTCTACATGCGCGTCCTGTCGGTGCCCTGGCTCGGCGACCTGGACAACAAGCTGTTATGGCCCAACTTCACGGCGGCATGGCCGGTGGCCGGCCCGGGGATGGAGGACGATCCGTTCACGCCGATGGGCGCGTGGGGCATTCCGGCGATCAATACGGCCATCCTGTTGACCTCCGGGATCACGGTGACGATCGCGCACTGGGGGATCATCAAGAACAACCGCGCCCAGTTGATCTGGGGTCTGGCCGCCACCGTCGCGCTGGGTGTGGCCTTCCTTGGTTTCCAGATTTACGAGTACGGCCACGCGTATGCGGACCTGAACCTCAAGCTCTCGACCGGCGCCTACGGCTCCACGTTCTATATGCTCACGGGGTTTCACGGCTTCCACGTCACGGTGGGCACCATCATGCTGATCGTGATCCTCGGCCGTTCGATGGCCGGGCACTTTACCCCTGAACATCATTTCGGCTTCGAGGGCGTGGCCTGGTACTGGCACTTCGTCGACGTCGTCTGGCTCGGCCTGTTCGTGTTCGTCTACTGGCTGCTCTAGACCCGCTCCGGGCGGCAAACGGATAAAAGGAGGGGGCCCCGGGACATTCGGGGACCTGGATTGCGCCGCACCCAGTGCGGCGTTTTTTTTGGTTTTACCGGAACGTTCCGGACAGGGCCGGTCGAAATGCTTATAGTTTCTGCGTGACAAACCCGAAGTAGGTGGCCGCCATCAGCAGCACGAACAGCAGGACGGAGAAGGCGACGCGCAGGGTAAGCGCCTTGACGGCGCGCTCCCCGCCGCCCTTGTCCTTCATGATGAAGTAAAGCGCGGAGCCGAGGCTGGCGACGATGAAGAAGAGAAACAGGCTGACGACGAGTTTCATGGGCGGGTGCGCGTGAACGACGGCGGATTCGAGTGTAATCGATGACGTCCGTTCCCTCCATGCGGGCGGGCGTCGCCCGCTGGCTGCCGCTCTTCGCGACCGCCTGCGGCATCGCGCTGGCGTGCGCGCTGGGCGTCTGGCAGCTGTCGCGGGCGGCCGAGAAGCAGGCCCGCGCCGATGCGCTCGCGAGCCGTTCGAGCGCGCCGCCCCTGCAGGTCACGGCGGCGCTACTGACGGCCGAAACCGCGGCGCTCCGCCAGGTGGAGACCCGGGGCCGTTTCGATCCCGCGTACACCGTGTTCCTCGACAACCGGGTGTACAAAGGTGTCCCCGGCTATCAGGTGTTGATGCCGCTAGTCCTCGCGGGCGGCGGGGAACGACGCCAGCACGTCTTGGTGGACCGCGGCTGGATCGCCGGCACCGGGGACCGCATTCGTTTGCCGGCCGTGCGCACCCCCGACGGGGAAGTGACCATCACCGGTCTTGCCGTCGAGCCGGGCGGCCGTTTTCTCGAACTCTCCGCCAAGACGGGCGAGGGCAACGTGTGGCAGAACCTGGTGCTGGAACGCTATCGCCAGGCCACGGGCCTGGCGATACAGCCCTTCGTCATCCGGCAGTACAGCGCCGTCGATGATGGACTGGTGCGCGACTGGCCGGCGCCGGACTTCGGCATCGATCGTCATTACGGTTATGCGTTCCAGTGGTTCGCGCTGGGCATTACCCTCCTGATCTTCTTTCTGGTGACCCATGTCCGACGAACCCGCCGGCGCTAGCCCCGGCGCCCCCCCCCGGCCACCGCGCAGCACGCGCACGCTCTGGCTGCTGCTCGCCGTTTGCGTGGCGCCCATCGTCGCCTCGTATGCCGCGTTCTACTTCTGGCGCCCGGCAGGCACCGTGAACTACGGCGAACTGCTGCCGCCGCAGCCATTGTCGGATGCACCGCTCGTGCTGGCCGACGGCAAGCCCTTCGCATTCGAGCGCCTGCGCGGCAAATGGCTGCTGGTGTCGGTGGACCGCGCCGCCTGCGACGTCTGGTGCGGCGAAAAGCTGATCTGGATGCGCCAGCTGCGACTGACCCAGGGCAAGGAAATGGACCGCATCGAACGCGTATGGCTGGTGACGGACGGTGCTGCGGTGGACGGTGCGCCGCCGGTGGCGCTGGACGGCCTGTGGCTCGTACGCGCCGGCGGGGCCCCGGTGCTGGCGCAGTTTCCGCCCGTCGGTGCGCCGACCGATTACCTGTACGTGGTGGACCCGCTGGGCAACGTCATGCTGCGCTACCCTCGCGGGGCCGATCCCAACCGCATCAAGAAGGACCTCATGCGCCTGCTGAAGGTATCCCAGATCGGTTGAAGCGGTGGGCGTCCCGACGCCCTGCCAGTGCTAAAATCACGGTTTTCCCGCAGGCTTTCCGGCGTTCCATTACTTCCGCATGGCTTCCAGTCAATCCGCACTGACCGTTCCAGGCTTCGGCAAGCTCAGCCAGTTTCTCGCGCTGACCAAGCCGCGCGTGGTGGTGCTGATCGTGTTCTGCGCGGTCATCGGGATGTTCCTCGCGGTGCCCCCCGGCGCGCTCGATGCGCGCTTTGCCTTCGCCGCGGCCATGGCCACGCTCGGCATCGCGCTGGTGGCGGGCGCCGCCGCCGCCTTCAATTGCCTGGTCGAACAGAAAATCGACGCCGTCATGGCGCGCACGCGGGCGCGCCCGCTGCCGCGCGGCGAACTGGGTTCCGTCGAGACGTTGGTGTTCGCGGGCCTCGTCGGCGGGGCCGGGCTCTATGTCCTCCACCACTGGGTCAACTCGCTGACCATGTGGCTGACGCTGGGCACCTTCGTCGGCTACGCCGTCGTCTATACCGTGATCCTCAAGCCGCTGACGCCGCAGAACATCGTGATCGGCGGCGCCTCGGGCGCGATGCCGCCGGTGCTGGGCTGGGCGGCAGTCACCAACACGGTGTCGCCCGACGCCCTCGTCCTGTTCCTCATCATCTACGCATGGACGCCGCCGCATTTCTGGGCGCTGGCGCTGTACCGCCGCGAGGAGTACGCGCGTGCCGGCCTGCCGATGCTGCCGGTCACCCACGGCGAGCGCTTCACGCAGTTGCACGTGCTGTTCTACACCGTGCTGCTGGTGGCCGTGTCGCTGCTGCCTTTCGTCACACGGCTCTCCAGCTGGTTCTATCTCGCCTCGGCGATCGCGCTCGGCGGCGTGTTCCTGTGGTACGCGATTCGCCTGTACCGCGCGTACAGCGACGCGCTCGCGCGCCAGACTTTCCGCTACTCCATCCTGTATCTGTCGCTGCTCTTCGCGGCGCTCTTGATCGATCACTTCGCGCCGCTGTGACCGCAGGCTTCCCCGGTGTTGCTGCGTAACCGCCACGGCCAGACCGCCGTGCTCGTGCGGCGCAGCCGGACCTGGGACTACATCGTGCCCATGCAGAGCGGGCGGCTCGCGTTGCGGCGCATCGCCCGTGCAAAACTGGCGGCGGAGTGGTCCTTTGTCGCGGACTACGGCTGCGGCCAGGCTCTCGAACGCTTCCTTGCCACCGGCGAACAGCACGGCATGACCGAAGCCGCCGCGACGGCCTTGCGCGGCGCGCTGGCGGAAGTGCAGGCGGGGTTGCCGCTCTAATCTACAACGGGCGTACACAAAAAAAGGGAGCGCCATGCGCTCCCTTTTTGTTGCTGCGGGCTGACTGCGTCAGGCGACGGCCGGCGCCAGGACGCCACGCATCTTCTTCATCGCCTTGGCTTCGATCTGCCGGATGCGTTCGGCGGAGACGCCGAACTCGCCCGCCAGGTCGTGCAGAGTCGCGGTATCGGACTCGCGCAGCCAGCGGGCTTCGATGATGCGGCGGCTGCGCGCGTCGAGGTCCGCGAGGGCCTGCTGCAGCGCTTCACCGCGCCGCCGCTCGGACTGTTTGTGCTCCAGCAGCCGGCTCGGTTCGTTCTCCGCATCGGCCGCCAGATAGGCGATGGGCGCGAAGGCTGCCTTGTCGTCGTCCTCTTCGCCCGCCGGCTCGAGGGCGACATCGTGCCCGCCCAGACGTGTTTCCATCTCCACGACTTCCTGGGGCTTGACGTTCAGGTGCTGGGCGACCGCCTGCACGCCGTCCGGGCCGAGCGCGCCGTGGCCGGTCTTGAGGCTGCGCAGGTTGAAGAACAGCTTGCGCTGGGCCTTGGTGGTCGCGACCTTCACGATGCGCCAGTTGCGCAGGATGAACTCGTGCATTTCCGCGCGGATCCAGTGCACGGCGAACGACACCAGCCGCACGCCGCGCGTGGGGTCGAAGCGTTTCACTGCTTTCATCAGGCCAATGTTGCCTTCCTGGATGAGGTCGCCTTGCTGCAGACCGTAGCCGTTGTAGCCGCGCGCGATGGACACCACCACGCGCAGGTGTGACATCACCAACTGGCGCGCGGCCTCGAGATCGTCCTGATCGCGCAGGCGGGTGGCGAAATCGGTCTCCTGCGCCTGCGTGAGGAGCGGCAGCCGGTTCACCGCCTGGATGTAATGGTCCAAGCTGGCCGCCGACGTCGGGACCGCGGGGATCGCCAGAGACAAAGCCGTCCCGGCAACCGGGGCGGTATCGAGCTTGGCAGTCATTGCTTGCGTCATGTATAGCCTCCTGAAAGTCAGTCTAGCACTCCCGATATGAGAGTGCCAGAATCCGGAAAAGTTCCTGACAGGAGCGCTCGGGTATAGGGGAATTATTCTTTATTATCAGCAGGTAGCAGACGCTACTGGCTGAGATCGCGTTGCAGGTGCCGACGGACCGAGAGCCAGGCGCCGAGCCAGCCCAGCAGCACGGCCGTGCCGAGCAGGGCGACCGCCGGGCCGGCCGGGAGCGGGTCCATCCGCCATTCCGTTCCATACAGGGCCGCCAGCGGCGCCAGGCCCTGATTGCCCGCCCAAGTGGCCGCCGCCAGCAGCAGCCAGGCGAGCGCGCCGCCGGTCAGGCCGAGCAGGGCGCCGTAGTACAGAAAGGGCCGCCGCACGTAGCCGGCGGTGGCGCCGACCGCCTGCAGCACCACGATCTCGTCACGACGGGTGAGGATTTGCAGCCGGATGGTGTTGAAGGTCGCCGCCACCAGCGCGAGGCCGAGCAGCCCCAGCAGCCCGGCGGCAACGCCGCGCGCGATGCGCAGGGCAGCCTCCAGCCGCCGCGCCCACAGGGCGTCCAGCGCCACGTGCGCGACCCTCGGCCACTTGCGGAATTCGTCGCGCAGCGTTTCCAGCCCTGCCGGCGCGGCATCGACCAGCGTCACGATGAATGCGTCCGGCAGCGGGTTGCCGCCGAGGCTGTCGAGCGCGTCCTCGAGCCCGGCCTGTTTGCGCAGTTCGGCCAGCGCCTGTTCGCGCGGCACGAATTCGACGCGCGCGACGCCGACCGCCTGTTTGAGCCGTGCCTCGATCGCACGCGCATCGTCGCGGGAGGCGTCCACCGCCATGAAGACCGAGAGCTGCGGCGCCGTGCCGGCGCGGTGCGACGCGCCCTGCAGATGTCCGGCCACTTGCCACAGCGCGGCGGGCAGCGCGAGCGCAAGCGCGATCACCACCGCGTTGAAGAGCGTGTCCAGCGGCGCGCGCGCGAACGCGGTCAGGGTGCCATGCACGGCGCGGGCGTGCTGCATCAGCCAGGCCCTCATGCTGCGAGCGCGCCGTGGTCGAGCGCGAGGATGCGCGGCGCGAGCTGGGCAACCAGCTCGCGGTCATGCGTGGCCAGCACCACCGTCACGCCGACCTGGTGGAAGGCCCGGAACAGCTCGCCGATCCCGCGCGCGTATTCGGCATCCAGATTGCCGGTGGGCTCGTCGGCCAGCAGGATCGCCGGCCGGTGCACGATCGCGCGCGCGATCGACAGCCGCTTCTGTTCGCCGCCGGAGAGCGCGAGCGGATTCGCGCGTTCCCTGGAAAGCAGGCCTACTTTGTCGAGTGCCGCTCGCACGCGGCGCGCGGCCTCGCGGCGGTCGAAACCCAGGATGTCGAGCGGCAGCAGGACGTTGTCGAAGGCGGTGCGGTCGTAGAGCAGCTTCACCTCGTCGAACACGAGGCCGAAGTTGCGCCGCAGGTAGGGCAGCGCCCGCGCCTTCAGCCGCCCGACGTTCTGTCCGCTCACCACGATGCTGCCCTGGCTGGGCCGTTCGAGGCCGGGCAGGAGCTTCAGCAGGGTGCTCTTGCCCGCGCCCGAATGGCCGGTGAGCGCGACCAGTTCGCCGGCGGCGATCTCCAGCGTGATGTCGCGCAGGGCGTCGACGCTGCCGGGGTAGCGCTTGGAGACGTGGCTGATCTGGATCAAGGGCGGAGGAGCAACGAAAAGCGGGAGACGATAGAGGAGAGAGGAGAGACGAAAGGCTTCGCTATCCATGCGCGGTCGCAGCGTCCACCCCGGTTGCCTCTCTCGTCTCTCATCTTTCGTCTTTCGCTACTCAAGTAAGGCATCCACATAGGCCGCCGCCTCGAAGGGGTGCAGGTCCTCGATGCCTTCCCCGACGCCGATGAAGCGCAGCGGGATGGGCGCACCGCCGGCCGCGGCACGGCGGTGCGCGAGCGCCACCACAACACCGCCGCGCGCGGTGCCGTCGAGCTTGGTGAGCACGAGGCCCGTCACGCCCAGCGCGGTGTCGAAGGCCTCGACCTGGGCCAGCGCGTTCTGCCCGGTGTTGCCGTCGAGCACCAGCAGTACTTCGTGCGGCGCCGTCGGGTCGGACTTGGCGATGACGCGTTTCACTTTGCGGATCTCGTCCATCAGGTGCAACTGCGTCGGCAAGCGGCCGGCGGTGTCCGCCAGCACCACGTCGATGCCACGTGCCCTGGCCGCGCTGATGGCATCGAACACCACTGCGGCCGGGTCGCCCTTTTCCTGCGCGATCACGGCCACGCCGTTGCGCTCGCCCCAGGCCACCAGCTGTTCGCGCGCTGCGGCGCGGAAGGTGTCGCCGGCCGCGAGCAGCACCGTTTTGCCCTGCGCCTTCAGCCACCAGGCGAGTTTGCCGATGGAGGTTGTTTTGCCGGCGCCGTTCACGCCGGCGACCATGATCACAAAAGGGCGATGCGCGTCGATCACAAGTGGTACGGCCGCCGCCGCCACGCGCGCGATCAGCGTCTCCCGCAGCGCGACCTTGAGCGCCGTCGCGTCGGCAAAGCCGCTGCGGCGGGCACGGTCGCGCAGCCCATCCACGATCTCCATCGTGGCGGCCACGCCGACATCGGCGGCAATCAGGGTGGTTTCGAGCTCGTCGAACAGCGCGTCGTCAACCGGGCGCGCGCCGAACAGGCCGGCGAGGTTGTTCCGGGTCTTGCTGAGCCCCGCGCGCAGCCGTTCCGTCCAAGACGGCGCAGGCGCCGCCGCGGAATCGCCTTTGTTTTTCAGGAAACTTAACATCCGGTGAGGGGTCTGATGAGCGTTTGGCTGGAGCCTGTTATGGACCTAAACGTGCGCGGCGTTGAGCCAAAAGGGTCTGGCTGCTAGGCGCGAGGAGGCAGCATAGCCCCTCTATGCAACGACGAGCAACGACGCAGACGGGCCCTTTTGCTCAACCCGAAGGGAACGCGGCACTAGGAGTCCATTGCGTTGTCGCCGCTGCGCTTGCAGTGCTGGCACTGCGGCGCGATCGGCTCCTAGCACTGAACCCCTATTCCCGCCGCAACCGTTTAGGTCCATAACAGGCTCTACAATGACGATGAATTCTAACGGGGTTGACCTTTCTGCGGTCGGCTCTTCACGGTTGTCACCAGGGTTGCCTTGTCCATGATTTCTCTGATTCACCGGTACGCGCGCGCGGCCGTGGCGGCGTGTGTGTTGCTGGCCGGCGCGGCATCGGCCAATCCTGTCGAGTCCACGCTCGCCAACGGGCTGCGCGTGATCGTGCGCGAGGACCATCGCGCGCCGACCGTAGTGGCAATGGTGTGGTATCGCGCGGGCAGTATCGACGAAGTCAACGGCACCACCGGCGTCGCGCATGTGCTGGAACACATGATGTTCAAGGGCACGAAAACGGTGCCGCCGGGCGAGTACTCACGCATCATCGCCGCCGCCGGCGGGCGCGACAACGCCATGACCTCGCGCGACTTCACCGCCTATCACGCGCAACTCCACAAATCGCAGCTCGAACTTGCGCTCAGGCTCGAAGCCGACCGCATGGCGAACCTGCAGTTGACGGACGAAGAGTTCACCAAGGAGATCAAGGTGGTCATGGAGGAGCGGCGCCTGCGCACGGACGACCGCGCCAACGCGCTGCTGTTCGAGCAGTTAATGTCCGCAGCCCTCACCGCCAACCCCTACCGCACCCCGGTGATCGGCTGGATGGATGATCTCGTCAACATGAAGCCGCAGGACGCGCGCGACTGGTACAACACCTGGTACGCGCCGAACAACGCGGTGCTGGTGGTGGTAGGCGATGTCGTCCCGAAAGAGGTGTTCGCGCTGGCGCAGAAGTACTTCGGCCCTGTCGCCATGAAAACGCTGCCCGTGCGCAAGCCGCAGCTCGAACCTGTGCAAACGGCCCAGCGCCGCGTGATCGTCAAGGCGCCGGCGGAACTGCCCAGCGTGCTGATGGTGTGGCCGGTGCCGGTGATCCGCGATCCGGCAACGGATCGCGAACCGTACGCGCTGGAAGTCCTCGGCGGCATCCTCGACGGCAACGGCGCCGCGCGCCTGCCCTCGAAACTGGTGCGGGAAGACAAGATCGCCACCAGCGTGGGCGCGTCCTACGACAGCACGGTGCGCGGGCCGGGACTGTTCTACCTGTCCGGCACCCCGGTGGCGGGCCGCAGCGCGTCCGACATCGAGCTGGCCTTGAAGCGCGAACTGCAGCGCGTCGCCGAAGAGGGCGTTTCCGAAGAGGAACTCAAGCGGGTCAAGGCGCAGGTGATGGCCGCGCAGGTCTTCCAGCGCGACTCGATGTTCTTCCAGGGCATGCAGATCGGGACGCTGGAGATGGCGGGCATCTCGCACAAGACCGTCGACCTCCAGCTCGAACGCCTGCGCAGCGTGACCGCCCCCGAAGTGCAGGCGGTGGCGCGCAAGTATTTCAATGACGACCGCCTGACCGTGGCCACGCTGGATCCCCAGCCGCTGTCCGCGGTCAAGCCGGCAGCGCCGTCCGCAGGAGTTCGCCATGCGCAGTAAATCCTTGATGACCGTATTCGCGTGTGTGTCGGCCTTGCTCGCCGCGGTTCCGGCCTGGGCGCAACTGCCCATTCAGTCGTGGCAGACCAAGAGCGGCGCGAAAGTCGTGTTCGTCGAGGCGCGCGGCCTGCCGATGCTCGATCTGTCGGTCGATTTCGCCGCCGGCGCGGCCTATGACACCCGTGACAAGGCGGGTCTTGCCGCCTTCACGCAGGGCATGTTGCGGGCCGGTGCGGGCAAGCTGAGTGAGGACGACATCTCGCGCCGCATGGCTGACGTCGGCGCGCAGTTTGGCGGACGGCTCGACACCGACCGCGCGGGCCTGACGTTGCGTACGCTCACCAGCCAGCCCGAGCTTGAACAGGCGCTCACGGTGTTCACCACCGTGCTGCAGCAGCCGGCGTTCCCCGCCGACGTGCTCGCCCGCGACCAGACCCGCACGATCGGCGCGATCAGGGAGGCGCTGACCAAGCCGGAAACCATCCTCAGCCGCACACTGTATCCGCTGATGTACGGCACGCATCCCTACGGCTTCCCGAGTTCGGGCGATCCGGAGACGGTGGCGGCGCTGACACGCAACGACCTCGTCGCTTTCTACCAGCGCCATTACACCGCGCGGCGCGCCACCGTGGCGATGATCGGCGACCTGACACGCGCGCAGGCCGAAGCGATTGCCGAACGGGTGACCGCGGGCCTGCCGGCGGGGGCGGGCACTGGCAGCATCCCGGTCGTTACGCCGCCGCTGACAGGCGCCACGCGCGAGATTGCACACCCGGCGTCGCAAAGCCACGTCGGGTTGGGCATGCCGGTGCTGAAGCGCGACGACCCGGATTACTTCCCCCTGTTCGTTGGCAACTACGTGCTGGGCGGCGGCGGCTTCGCCTCGCGCATCAGCGACGAAGTTCGTCAGAAGCGCGGGCTGGCGTATTCGGCGTTCAGCTATTTCGCGCCCCTGCAGCAGGCGGGCCCCTTCATGCTGGGACTGCAGACGCGTAAGGACCAGGCGGCGGAAGCGCTGGCCGTGGTGCGGGCGACGCTGGAGGGCTTCGTCAAGAGCGGCCCGACGGAAGACGAGCTCGTGCGCGCCAAGCAGAACATCATCGGCGGGTTTCCGCTGCGCATCGACTCCAACCGCAAGATCCTGGACAACCTGGCCGTCATCGGCTTCTACAATCTGCCGCTGACCTACCTCGAAGACTTCGTGGCCGCCGTGGACAAAACGACGACCGCGCAGATCCGCGACGCCTTCACCCGCCGTGTCGATCCGGCGCGGCTGATCACGGTGGTCGTCGGGGGCGACGAAGCCAGGACCGCGGCCGCGCGCTGATCGCCCGTCATCGGCTACCATCCGCTGTCATGGCGGACGCAGTCGCAAACAAAGTCAGGGTTATTGGCGGGCAGTGGCGCAGCCGCGTGCTGCGCTTTCCACCGCGCACCGGCCTGCGGCCCACGCCCGACCGCGTGCGCGAGACGCTGTTCAACTGGCTCGGGCAGGACCTCACGGGCCTGGCCTGCCTCGATCTCTTCGCCGGCAGCGGCGCGCTCGGCTTCGAAGCGGCCTCGCGCGGCGCAGCGCGCGTGGTGCTGGTCGAACAGAATCGCGCGGTGCAGACAGCGCTCGCCGACAATGCGCGGCTCCTGGGCGGGAACGCCTTGGAGGTCGTGCGCAGCGATGCGCTACAATTTCTTGCGACCCACGCCGGGCACTATGACGTGGTGTTTCTGGACCCGCCGTTCGAGTCGTCGTTGCTGGGCCGCCTGCTGGCGCCGCTGGCGGCGAGGTTGAATCCCGGCGCACGGGTGTACGTGGAGTCTCCGCGTGCGCAGCATTTCGCGCCGCCGCCCGGCTGGCGGGCGACCAAGGCGGCCACGGCCGGCGCCGTGCATTACCAGTTATTGAGCGTTGAATAATGGGAGATAGCCGGAACGCGCTATCCCTCACCCCGGCCCTCTCCCGAAGGGAGAGGGTGAGAATGGCCCTCATCCGCTGGTGCGGACGAGGGAAAGATCAGATGGGAGCGCGCAGACGATGAACCGTAAAGCGGTCTACCCCGGCACTTTCGATCCCATGACGCTGGGCCACGAAGACCTCGTGCGCCGCGGCGCGAAACTCTTCGACCATCTGGTCCTGGCCATCGCCGACAGCAAGGCCAAGCGCCCCTTCTTCACGCTGGAAGAGCGCGTCGAGATCGCGCGCGAAGTGCTGAAGGACTGCCAGAACGTCACGGTGATGGGGTTCTCCGGCCTGCTGATGGACTTCGTGCAGCAGCAGGGCGCGTGGGTCGTGATGCGGGGGCTGCGCGCGGTGTCGGATTTCGAATACGAATTCCAGCTTGCCGGCATGAACCGCGGGCTCTACCCCAACGTGGAAACCGTGTTCCTGACGCCCGGCGAGCAGCACATGTTCATCTCCGCAACGATCGTGCGCGAGATTTCCGTGATGGGCGGCGATGTGAGCAAATTCGTCAGTCCGCTGGTGGCGACCCGGCTCAAGGCCAAGATCAAGCAGATGGGCGGCTGATCCCGTGGCATTGCTGATTACGGACGCCTGCATCAATTGCGACGTGTGCGAGCCGGAGTGCCCCAACGGGGCGATCTCGGCAGGGGAGGAGATCTACGAGATCGACCCGAAGCTGTGCACCGAATGCGTCGGGCATTACGACAAGCCGCAGTGCCAGATCGTGTGTCCGGTCGATTGCATCCCGAACGATCCGCGGCATGTGGAAACGAAGGAACAGTTGCAGGCGAAGTACGAGCGGCTGGTTTCTGCGTGAGGCTGGTGCCGCAGTGTGGGCTTGCTAGCCGTAAATGAGTATGACCCCATTTACCCTAGAGTCAACCCGAGCGTCACAGTGCGCGATCGTCCTGGAAAGAAGTTCGCCGCCTTCATGCTCGACATCAGTCAGTACACTGCGGCGCGAAAGAAGCGGGAGCTGGAGATCATCGAGTTCTGGCGTCCTGACGCGACTGACCAGATTCGACGAACTGGTCTCATATACAAGGAATTGCACGGCAAGTAGTCGATTCGTGACTCAACAAAGCCGCACCGACAGCCAGGTATTAAATCCTCTGTTCTGGCTGCGCGGACGCAGCGGCGACGCCGAGCAAGTTCGCTCGCCGCCAGCTACCGTTGGCAGCGCGGACAATAAAACGTCGAACGCTGCCCCAGCACCAGACTCCTGATCGGCCCCTTGCACGACGCGCACGGTTTTCCCTCGCGGTCGTAGACATCGAAGCGCGTCTGAAACCATCCGGCCTCGCCGCTGCAATTGACGTAGTCACGCAGGCTGGAGCCGCCGGCCGCAATCGCTTCCGCCAGGGTCTCCCGGATTTTCTCCACCAGCGTCGCGTAACGCTCGCGCCCGATCTTGCGCGCCGGCAGCTTGGGATTGATGCGGGCGCGGTAGAGCGCCTCGCTGGCGTAGATGTTGCCGACGCCGGCGACGAGATGGCTGTCCATCAGCGCGTTCTTGATCGGACCACTGCGACTGCGGGTCTGCTGGTAGATCCAGTCGGCGTTGAACGCCGCGGAAAAGGGCTCGGGGCCGATGTCGCGCAGCAACCGGTGCAGCAGGGGATCGCCTTTCTGCCACAACATGAGGCCGAACCGGCGAGGATCCTTGAAGCGTACCGCCTGCGCGTCGTCCAGCACGAGGTCGAAATGATCGTGCGTCTGCGGCGGCGTCGCGGCGGGCAGCACCCACAACCGGCCGGACATACCGAGGTGCACGATCAGCGTGCCGTCGCCGGCGCGGAACAGGAGGTACTTGCCGCGCCGCTCGATCGCATCGATGCGCCGCCCCGTCAGCGTGGTTTCGAGCGTGCGCGGAATCGGCCAGCGCAGCGCCCGGTTACGCACGATCACCTTGGCCACGGTATGTCCGGCGATTACCGGTTCCAAGCCCCGGCGCGTGGTTTCAACCTCGGGCAGTTCGGGCACGCGGGCTATTTTTTCTCGGCGGCCGGCACCGCCGGCGGCGCCAGCAGGCGCGTCGCCATGGCTTTGGCGATCCGGTAGGTCAGTTTCTCATCCTGCCGTGCGAGCACCAGGTCCGGCTCGCGTTGCACGATGTCGAGTTCGATCGCGCGACCGTCCTTCAGCGTGACCTTGATCGTTTCCTTCGCGCGCTTTTCCGGCGCGCCGCCGACTGCCAGCGCGGTCGCGAGCCGCCACTCGTCCATCCAGCGCGCGTAATCGTCCTGGGACAACTCGCCGCGGCCCGGCGACATCATCCACTTGCCGTCCACGGACTCGACGCGAAAGCCCGGCAGGGCGATGGCGATCGGCGCTTCGTTCGGGGCGAACAGTTGTTTGGAAGCGAGCGCGGGCGCTTCGTCGGGGATGGCCGTCGCGTAGCGCGGTGGCAGCAGGTAGATCCCGCCGTTCGTCAGCACGTACTGCGCGCCGACCACCGCATTCATGGCGCCAAAGCTATAGCTCTGGCCATCAAAGGTCAGGCGCGCGAACGGCGGGTCGAGGTCGTAGCGCGCAAGCCCGGTAGCCGGCAGCTTTTCGCCGCCCTTGGCTTCGAGCAGCGCGGTGAGGCGTTGCACCATCACCGGATCTGCGCGTGCGGGAAAGGGCGCGGTCAGACGCCAGCCTTCAGCGTCGCGCGCAAGCTGCGCAATTTCGCGGCCCGCTTTTTCAACGCGCAGGGTTTTGATCTCCGCGGGCTTCACCGCCGAGAGCGCGATGTCGGCGCCCGGCTTGCCGGGTTTGAGCCAGACGACGGCGGCCAGCGCCGCCACGCCCACGGCCAGCGCGACGTTGATCCAGGACCGCTGCATAGGGGAGGGGGCTAGCGCCGCCGCCGGCGCCACCAGATCACGATGCCGGTCACGCCGAAGACGAGCGGCAGCACGAGCAGGAAGCCGAACGCGATCGTATACAGCGCAGCCGGAGAGAAATCGAGGCTGAGGTCGGTTGCCGGCCGCGGCTGGATGGTGATCAGATTGTCGTCGCCGGCCAGCCAGTTGACGATGTTCACGCCGAGGTCGAGGTTGCCGCCGTTGCCGACGAAGGCGTTCGACAGAAAGTCACCACCGCCAACCACCACCACGCGCTGCGTGCGATCTTCAAACGGGCGCTCGAAGGCGCTGGCGACGTTGACCGGGCCGGCCACATCGCGGCCTTTGTCGAACGTGGGCTTCTCGCCCGCCTTGCCGGTTTCGATCCAGCCGCGCGGCGCAACGTCCACCAGCGGCACGGCCTTCCAGTCGCCGCCTTCCTGGCTGCCGATCGCGCGCGCCTGCGGGAACACGCTCAGCAGGGTGAAGCCCTCGGTGATGGGGTGGCGCGGATAGCGTGCAGCGATGCCGGTGCCCGGCGGCGCCTTGAGGCTTTCGGTGGCCGGGTCGTGGACCGTGCCCGGCCCGAGCACGAGCCCGAGCTGTTCCGCCACCGGCTGCAGCCCGCGCAGTGAGCCCTGTTCGACCAGCCACAGCAGGTTGCCGCCACTCTTGAGCCAGGCCTTGATCTTGTTTACCTCGCCCGGCAGCAGGTCCACCTGCGGGCTCGCGATCACCAGCATCGCCGCGTTCACCGGCACGTCCGGCGCGAGCGACAGGTTGAGCGTGCCGGGTTTGAAGCCCTTGGCCTGCAACTGTCGTCCGAATTCGCCGAGGTCGTGGTTGGCGCCGCCGGTCAGCGAGCGCTCGCCGTGCCCGTCGAGGACCAGGATCAGCCGTTCCTGCGCGCGCTTGAGGCGCATCAGCGCGTTGCCGAAGCTCGATTCCGAGAGGTCGGTCAGGTGCTGGGTACGGTTCTGGTACTCCACCACCATCTCGCCGTTGACACGGATGCCGGCCGCCTGCGCAAGGCGCGGTTCGATGCGCGGATCGACGAAGGCGAGCGCCAGGTCGGGCTTCTCCCGCCGGTAGCGGCCGAAGAACTGCTCCATCATGCGCTTCAGGTCCGCCGACTGCGGATCCTGCATGTTGAGATACGAGGTGACGCGCACCGGGCCGTCGATCTGCTTCAGCAGTTCGGCCGAGGCTGGCGACAGCGTGTTGCGCGCGTTGGAGGTCCAGTCCCAGGTCGTGCGGTACTCGCGCGCGAGCCATGCCGTGAGGGCGACCGCGGCGATCAGCAGCACGACGAACACGCTGTTGTGCACCAGCAGGCGCGTGCGCTGTTTGCGGCCGGCTTCCATGGCTTAACCGCGCAACCGCGCGGCGTCGAGGCGCCGCACGGTGAGGGTGATGAAGAAGGCCGTCACCAGCAAGGACGCGGTGAGACTGAAGGTATCGATGGTGCCGGCGAGGAAGCTCTCCAGCGCGCGCAGCGGCGACAGCACCTGCGCGAGCGGCACCAGGCCTTTCGCCGCCGGCCATTGCGCGGCACGCAGCACTTCCGCCAGCGTTTCGCCGATCACCGCCAGCCCCAGCAACGCGCAGAAGGACGTGATGCCGGCCACGATCGGGTGCACGGTCAGGCTCGACAGGTAGAGGCTGACCGCGGACAGCGACGCCGCCATCAGCGCGAGCCCGATAAAGGCGGCGGCCAGCCGCCCGAGGTCGACTGTGCCGCCGGCGAGCAGCGACAGCGGCATCAGCGCGGCGATGGCGAGCAGCAGCAGCAGAAACAGCCACAGGCCCATGAACTTGCCGACGACGATTTCCGTCATGGACAGCGGCGACGAGACGAGGAAGGTCATCGTCTGGTTACGCCGCTCTTCCGCGATGAGCCGCATGCCGAGCAGTGGCACCAGCACGAAGAACAGCAGCGAATACACGTTGAACACCAGCAGCCCCACCATCTCGGTGACGCCGCGGAAGCCCGGGATGCGCATCGCCTGCGACTGGAACTCCGCGTACTGGTCGATCTGCTTCAGGAACAGGTAGCCGAGCAGGAACTGCACCACCGCGAGGATGATCCACGCCAGCGGCGAGGCGAACAGCGCCTTCAGCTCCTTGCGCGCGACGGTGAGAATCATGGGTTCGCCGCCAAGACGCCAAGGACGCCAAGGGCGCCAAGCAATAACAACGAAGAAATGCGGGAGGGGATAGACGAGAGAAGATAGAAGTGAATACAAGGTCCCGCAACGGCGAATTTTCGTCTCTCGTCTCTCGTCTCTCGTCTTTCGTTGGCGTCTTGGAGGCGAATCATTGTTGTTCTTTCCGCGTCAGGTCCACGAACACTTCTTCCAGCGAGGTGGCCGACGGCACCAGTTCGAACAGGCCCCAGTTGCGCTCGACCGCGATGCGCGCGAGTGCTTCTGCCTCGAAGCCGCCGGCGAGGCCGAGGCGGAAGCGGTTGCCGCCGCCCGCCGCTTCGGCGCTGGCCACACCCTGCACGCGCTGCAGGTCTTCCAGCGCCGGCGGCCGCTTGAGGCCCAGCGTGACCACGCGGTCGGACTTGAACGCCTTCAGCGCGGCGATGGTGTCGCTGAATACCGTCTTGCCGCGATGCAGGATCTGCACGCGGTCGCACACGGTCTCGACTTCCGGGAGGATGTGGGTGGACAGGATCACGCTGTGGTTCTGCCCGAGTTCGCGGATGAGCTGCCGGATGTCGCGAATCTGGTTGGGATCGAGGCCGATGGTGGGCTCGTCGAGGACCACCACGTCCGGCGCGTGCACGATCGCCTGCGCGATGCCGACGCGCTGCTGGTAGCCCTTGGAGAGCGTGCCGATCAGCTGCCGCGCGACGTCCTTCAGTCCGCAGCGCACGAGCGCGTTGTCCACCGCGGCGCGGCGCTTCGCCTTGGGTACGCGGCGCAGCCGCGCCGCGAGGTCGATGTATTCGCGCACGTTCAGTTCGCGGTACAACGGCGGTGTTTCCGGCAGGTAGCCGATGTGCGCCTTCGCCGCCGTCGGACGCTCCAGCAAATCGACGCCGCAGATCGCGATCTCGCCCGCGGTCGGCGCGAGGTTACCGGTCAGCATCTGCATCGAGGTGCTCTTGCCGGCGCCGTTGGGGCCGAGGAAGCCCAGGATCTCGCCGCGCTTCAATTGGAGGTCCAGCCCTCCGACGGCGGAGAAGCTGCCGTAATTGCGGCCGAGTCCCCGTGCGGAAACGGTGAGATCGGCGTCGGGTATGGTCATCAGGGTGGCGGCGAAATGTCGGGAATGCGCGGCTTGTGAGGGCGGCCAAATATACCTAAACTCGCTCGCCATATGAAGAACTTCCCGCAGGAGGCACTTCCTGATTCCGGGTCGAACTTCCCACCTTCTCGCGTGTCGCAGTAAACGCCTGCCCCGACCGGATCGCGATTGCCCTGGCACTCTCTGCCGGTCCGGAGCGGTGCCTGTCACTTCCTTCGCATTTTCCGGGTCCTTTCCCTTGCTGAATCCGCTCGCACTTTCCCGCGTCACCCTTCTGGCCGCGCTGGTGGCCGCCGTTGCGATCGCTGCCGCCGCGCCCGCGCAGTCGCAGGACGCTGCCCGCCTGCAACTCGCCCAGCAGGCGCCGCCGGCGACCGCGCCTGCCACGCCGGCCCCGCGCGTGATCGTGCGTCCGCAGGCGCAGCCTTCGCCCAAACCGCGGCCGTTGCCGCCGGGAGAGCTGAACCAGCAACTGCTGTTCAAGCTGCTGGTGGGCGAGATCGCGCAGCAGCGCGGCCAGACCGCGGTCGCCGTGCAGGCCTACCTTGAAGTGGCGCGGGAGACCAAAGACCCGCGCATCGCGCAACGCGCCGCCGAGATCGCCTGGAACGCGCGCATGTCCGCCGCGGCGCTCGAGGCCGCAAGTATCTGGTTGCAGGCCGAACCCGAATCTCCGCAGGCGCGGCAGGTGCTCGCCGCGCTGCTGGTCAACCAGCCCAAGATCGCGGAAGCTCAGCCGCACCTCGAAAAATGGCTGGCCGCCGACCCCGCCGGCGCCGGGCAGACCTTCCTGCAAATCGGCGCGCTCGCCGTGCGCAACCAGGATCGCGCGGCCGCCCTGCAACTGGTGCAGGGCCTGGCCCGTCCTTACCCGCAACTGCCCGAAGCGCGTTTCGCCGTTGCCCAGGTCGCTGCGGCCGCGAACGAAGACGCCATCGCGCTGGCGGAATCGCGCGAGGCGCTGCGCCTGAAGCCCGACTGGGAGCAAGCCGCACTTCTCCACGCGCAGGTGCTGCAGAAAAAATCGCCCACCGAGGCCACCGCTTTCCTGAAAGACTTCCTCGCCAAAAACCCGCAAGCCAAGGACGCGCGCCTCGTCTATGCCCGGCAACTGGTCGGGGATAAGCAGTACGAACCCGCGCGCAAGGAATTCCAGTCGCTGCTGACGGAATTCCCGACCAATCCCGACGTGGCGATGGCGGTCGCGCTGCTCTCGCTGCAGTTGCAGGACTTCGATGCCGCGGAATCGCAGTTGAAGCAGGCGCTGGACAACAACTACAAGGATCCCGACGCGGTCCGTTTCTATCTCGGCCAGATCGCGGAAGACCGCAAGCGCTACGACGACGCGCTCAAGTGGTACACCCTGGTCAGCGCCGGCGAGCAGTTCATCCCCGCGCGCGCGCGCTACGCCGGCGTGTTGGTCAAGCAGGGCAAGCTCGCGGACGCACGCAAGTACCTGCAGGAAACCAGCGCGGCCTATCCGCAGAACCGCGTGCAGTTCGTGCAGATCGAGGCGCAACTGCTGCGCGACGCGGGTGACAACCGCGGGGCCTTCGATGTGCTGGGCGACGGGCTCGCCAAGTCGCCGACCTCGCTCGATCTCATGTACGAATACGCGATGGCCGCCGAGAAGGTCGACCGCCTCGACCTCATGGAAGCCAACATCCGCAAGCTGATCCAGCTGAAGCCCGACCACGCGCACGCCTACAACGCGCTGGGTTACTCCCTGGCGGACCGCAACATCCGGCTTGACGAGGCGCGCACGCTGCTCGACCAGGCGCTTAAGCTGGCGCCGGACGATCCCTTCATCATCGACAGCATGGGCTGGGTGCTGTTCCGGCAGGGCGACCTCGACGGCGCGCGCAAGCAGCTCGAGCGCGCCTACCAACTGCGCCCCGACGGCGAGATCGCCGCGCACCTCGGCGAAGTGCTGTGGGCGCAGGGCCGGCAGGACGAAGCGCGCAAGCTGTGGGCCGATGCGCTGAAGAAAGAACCCTCGCACGAAGTCCTGCAAAGCACCATCAAGCGTTTTGCGCGCTGACGCGCGCGCGGCGGCCGCCGGCCGCATGGCGCGTTTCTGCGCGGTTGCCGCGCTCGGCATGCTGCTCGCGGCCTGCGCGGGCCTGCCCTCAACGCCGGTCGAGACCCCGCCCGCCTTCTCCCTGCAGGGCCGCGTCCTCATCAAGGCCCGCGAGACGGCGTTCTCCAGCGGGCTGCGCTGGGAGGCGAGCGCCGGGGAAGACGAGCTCTGGCTCAACGCGCCGCTCGGGCAGACGCTGGGCCACCTGAAGCGGGACGGTGGCGGCGCGGCGCTGACCACCGCGGACCAGACGGTCTACCGCGCCGGCAGCATCGAAAGCCTTACACGCCGCGCCTTCGGCTGGGAAATGCCGGTCGACGGGCTGCGCTGGTGGGTGCTCGGTCGCGCGGCGCCGGCGCCGGCTGCGACGGAGACGGTACGTGATGCGCGGGACCGGCTGACCGCCCTGATGCAGGACGGCTGGCGGGTGAAGCTCGAATACGACGGCGACGCGATGCGGCCGCTGCGTTTGCAGGCCACCAAGCCCGACGCCGAAATCCGGCTCGCGATCGATGGGCTCGATGTGGTTGAACCGACACGGAGCGCACCGTGACTCGCGCCGGCACTTACCCTGCCCCCGCGAAGCTCAACCTCATGCTGCGGGTGATCGGCCGCCGCGCCGACGGTTACCACCTGCTGCAGTCCGTGTTCCGCTTCATCGACTACGGGGACACGCTGACGGTCCGCGTGCGGGACGACGGCGTCATCGCGCGCGAGCGCGAACTCCCGGGCGTTGCGGCGGAGGCGGACCTGACCGTGCGCGCGGCGCGGCTGTTGCAGGCCGTCACCGGCAGCCGGCTCGGCTGTGACCTCGGGCTGGAAAAGCGCCTGCCGATGGGCGCCGGGCTGGGCGGCGGCAGCTCGGACGCGGCCACCGTATTGCTGGCCCTGAACGATCTGTGGGGCACGGGCCTTCCGCGCGGGGCGCTGCAGGCGCTGGGGCTGCAGCTGGGGGCTGATGTGCCGGTCTTTCTGTATGGCCGGACGGCCTGGGCGGAAGGGGTTGGGGAGGTCCTGACCCCTCTGGACCTGCCCCCCGCCTGGTACGTCGTTCTGACCCCGCCGGTCAGCGTCCCGACACGGGAAATCTTCGCCGATTCTGAATTGACACGTGATTCGATTCCATTGAAAATACGCGGCTTTTCGGCTGGCGGAGCGGAAAATTCGCAAAATACGCTGATGCCGGTGGTGTGCCGGCGCTATCCGGTGGTCGCCGAGTGGCTGGCGCTTCTGGAAGCTTGCGTAACGCCGGGTACGGCGCGGATGACGGGTTCAGGCAGCGCGATTTTCGCCGCTTTTGACGCAGAAATCGAGGCCCGCCAGGTGTTGGCGGCATTGGGGTTGCAGGGCTTTGTGGCAAAAGGTCTCGACCGCCATCCGCTCTACGGCCTGGTCGCAGACCTGGACTGACCGGAATCCGGGGAAGCTGGGGACACGCGCGGCGGGTGTTTTGATTGCGGCAGCCCGGGCAACCGCACGACTGCATCGAACAATGGTTTTACGGTTCGCGCAGGGGAGTCGCCAAGTGGTAAGGCACCGGATTTTGATTCCGGCATTCGTAGGTTCGATCCCTACCTCCCCTGCCATTCAGTGGCAGTAACAGAAACGAGGCTGACAGCGTGGCGCTTGACCGGCTGATGGTGTTCACCGGGAACGCGATCCCGAAACTCGCGGCCGAAGTGGCGGGCCACCTCAACGTCCATCTCGGACGCGCGAAGGTGGGCCGCTTCTCGGACGGCGAAGTAATGGTCGAGATCCTCGAAAACGTTCGCGGCAAGGACGTGTTCGTGCTGCAGTCGGTGTGCATGCCGACCAACGACAACCTGATGGAGTTGTTGGTGATGGTGGATGCGCTCAAGCGCGCCTCCGCCGGGCGCATCACCGCGGCGATCCCGTACCTGGGCTACGCGCGGCAGGACCGGCGGCCGAGTTCGGCGCGGGTCGCGATCAGCGCCAAGGTCGTGGCGAACATGCTGGTGTCGGTGGGCGTGGACCGCGTGCTGACGATGGATCTGCACTCGGAGCAAATCCAGGGCTTCTTCGACATCCCGGTGGACAACATCTACTCGGGGCCGGTGCTGCTGGGGGACGTGTGGAAGCACGACTTCCAGAGCCTGGTGGTGGTGTCGCCGGACGTCGGCGGCGTGGTGCGGGCGCGGGCGCTGGCGAAGCGGCTGGAGTCCGACCTCGCCATCATCGACAAGCGGCGGCCGCGGCCGAACGTATCGACGGTGATGAACATCATCGGCGACATCGAAGGCCGCACCTGCGTGATGGTGGACGACATGGTCGACACCGCCAACACGCTGTGCGAGGCGGCGCGGGCCCTGAAGGAACGCGGCGCGGAGAAGGTGCTGGCGTACTGCACGCATCCGGTGCTGTCGGGCAAGGCGATCGAGCGCATCAGCCAGTCGGTGCTCGACGAGCTGGTGGTGACGGACACCATTCCGTTGCGGGAAGACGCCGCGACCTGCGACCGCATCCGCGTGGTGTCGATCGCGAGTCTGCTGGCGGAAACGATGCGCCGGATCAGCAACGACGATTCGGTGAGTTCGCTGTTCGTGGAGTAGCTTGTCGGGGATTAGGGATTGGAGATTTGGGATTAGTGATCAACAGTCAGCATTTCGCGGTTCGCCGCTAAGTGCTGACGGCTGATCGCCAAATGGCGTTGGTTGCAAACCCCGGAGCGTCTGGTCGCGGACGCCCCGATTATTGGAGAACATCATGAAGATCGAATTCACCGCGTATCCGCGGACGGTCGAGGGAACGGGTGCGAGCCGCCGTCTCCGCCGTACAGGAAAAGTGCCGGGCATCGTCTACGGCAGCACGCAGAAGGCCGAGCCCATCGAGGTCGATGGCCGCGCGCTGCTGCGCCACCTGAAGTTGGAAGCCTTCCACGCCTCCATCCTCGACATGACGCTCGACGGCAAGGCCGAGCCGGTGCTGCTGCGCGACGTGCAGATGCACCCGTTCAAGGCGCAGCAGGTCCTGCACGTGGACTTCCAGCGCGTCGACAAGAACAAGAAGATCCACATGAAGGTGCCGTTCCACTTCGTGAACCAGGACATCGCCCCGGGCGTGAAGGTCGGCGGCGGCGTCGTGAACCACATCATGAACGAGGTGGACATCCAGTGCCTGCCGGGCGATCTGCCGGAGTTCCTCGAAGTCGATCTCGGCAAACTGGAACTCGGCCGTGCCTTCCACGTCAACGACCTCGCCCTGCCGAAAGGCGTGGAGATCATCGCCCGCCTGAAGAAGGAAAATCCGGCCGTGGCGCTGGTGCAGGTGCCGAAAGTCATCGCGGCCGAGGAAGAAGTCGCAGGCGCACCGGTCACCGAGATCACCGGCCAGAAGCCGGAAGAAGCGGCGGCTGCCGGCGGCAAGGACGACAAGAAGGAAGGCGGCAAGAAAGACAGCGCCGACAAGAAAGAACCCGCCGCCGACAAGAAGGACGGCGACAAGAAGGGCGGCAAGTAAGCGCCTGGCGCGCGTCGTTTGGTGCGCCGAGCCCGCCCGCCGTATGGTTTGCACCAGCGGCCGGCGGGCTTTTTCTTTCCAGCGAGCATCTGATCAATGAAACTCCTCGTCGGCCTGGGTAATCCCGGCACCAAGTACGCGGCGACGCGGCACAACGCCGGCTTCTGGTTCGCCGAGCGTGTCGCGCAGGCCGCGCGGGCGTCGTTCGCCGCCGAGCGCAAGTTTCACGGCGAAGTCGCGAAGCTCGCCCTGCCGTCCGGCGACGCGTGGGTATTGAAGCCCGACACCTTCATGAACCTGTCCGGGCGCGCGGTCGGCGCGCTTGCCGGGTTCTACAAGATTGACGCGAAAGACATCCTCGTCGCCCACGATGAGCTCGACCTCCCGCCCGGGGGGGGCAAGCTCAAGTTCGGCGGCGGCATCTCCGGCCACAACGGCCTGCGCGACATCGTCGCGGTGCTGGGCACGCAGGACTTCTGGCGCCTGCGTCTGGGCATCGGCCACCCGCGCGAGAACGCGGCGAGCGAGCAGGAAGTCGTGGATTACGTGCTGCACGCCCCGCGCAAGGAAGAACAGGCCGCGATCGATGCGGCCATGGACAAAGCGCTGGAAGCCTGGCCCCTGCTTGCCGCGGGCCAGGCCGAGGCCGCAATGCTCAAGCTGCATACGAAGGCGTGATTGGAGATTCGGGATTGGAGATTTGAAACCTATGATTGCCCAGCGCCCGCACGAAAAGTTGAATGTTTGGCGGGAGTCCATGGCTTTGGCCGAGCTTGTATATCGCGCCAGCAGTGAGTTGCCTGCGACGGAAAGCTACGGGTTGATCGCTCAGATGCAAAGGGCCGCCGTGTCGATCCCGAGCAACATCGCAGAAGGCGCTGCGCGAGGCTCCCGCAAGGAATACATTCAGTTTCTGACCATCGCGCGCGGCTCCTTGAGCGAACTGGATACTCAATTGCAGTTGTCTTCCTCACTGGGTTTGATTAAAGACATTGCCGGTGTCAGGCAAAAAGTCGATCACGTATTCGGCTTGCTCAACGGATTGTTGAAATCCCTGCGGCAGACGCAATAGCGACGGTTTCAAATCCCCTAATCCCCAATCTCAAATCCCGGATCATGAAACCATGAGTCTCAAATGCGGCATCGTCGGCCTGCCCAATGTCGGCAAGTCCACCCTCTTCAACGCGCTGACCAAGGCCGGCATCGCGGCGGAGAACTATCCCTTCTGCACCATCGAGCCCAACGTCGGCATCGTCGAGATCCCGGACGCCCGGGTCAACGCGCTGGCCGCGCTTGCCAAGCCGGAGAAGGTGATTCCCGCCGTCACCGAGTTCGTGGATATCGCGGGCCTGGTGGCAGGGGCCTCCAAGGGCGAAGGCCTCGGCAACCAGTTCCTCGCCAACATCCGCGAGACGGACGCCATCGCCCACGTCGTGCGCTGTTTCGAGGACGAGAACGTCGTGCACGTCGCCGGCAAGATCGATCCGCTGTCGGACATCGACACCATCAACACCGAGCTTGCGCTGGCCGACCTCGCGAACGTCGAGAAACAGCTCGCCAAATCCACCAAGCTGGCGAAGTCCGGGACCGACAAGGAAGCGGTGCGGCTCATGGCCGTGCTCGAGAAGTGCCGGGCGGTGCTGAACGAGGCGAAGCCCGTGCGTTCGCTCAGCCTGTCCGCGGAGGAGGAGGCGCTGCTCAAGCCGTTCTGCCTCATCACCGCCAAGCCCGCCATGTACATCGCCAACGTCAAGGAGGGCGGTTTCGAGAACAACCCCCACCTGGAGGCGGTGCAGCAGCGCGCCGCCGCCGAGAAATCCCCGGTCGTTGCCGTGTGCGCCGCGATCGAAGCCGAGATCGCCGACATGAGCGACGAGGACAAGCTGGCTTTCCTCGCCGACATCGGCATGACGGAGCCGGGCCTCGACCGCGTCATCAAGGCGGGTTACACCCTCATGGGACTGCAGACCTACTTCACCGTGGGCCCCAAGGAAGTGCGGGCGTGGACCTTCCACCAGGGCTGGACGGCGCCGCAGACCGCGGGCGTCATTCATACGGATTTCGAGAAGGGCTTCATCCGCGCCGAGGTCACGGCCTACGACGACTACATCCAGTACAAGGGCGAGCATGGCGCGAAGGAGGCCGGCAAGCTGCGGCTGGAAGGCAAGGAATACATCGTGCAGGACGGCGATGTGATGCACTTCCGGTTCAACAACTGACGGTGGCGGACGCGTGAAGCGCGCCGCCCCGTCTGCGCCCGTAAGGAACGGACGCTGTTTGCGCCGTTCATCCGGCGCGGCGGCAGCCTGGCGCTCGCTGGAAGCGATCGTCGTGCCAGCGTAAGCTGGCATCCATTGAACGATGCAAGTAATCAGGGGCGATGGCCGCCGGTTGAGATGAGTGCAGGTACCTTACCACTGCTCGAAACGCCGGCGCTGGTCCTCGACCGGCCGAAGGTGCAGCGCAATCTCGCACGGATGCGCGGCAAACTCGCCGGACTCGGCGTCCCGCTGCGGCCGCACGTCAAGACGGCCAAGTGCATCGAAGTCGTGCGCATGGCGCTGGAAGATCGGCCGGGTCCGATCACCGTTTCCACGCTCAAGGAGGCGGAGCAGTTCTTCGCCCACGGCCTCACCGACATCCTCTACGCCGTGGGCATCGCGCCCGGCAAGCTCGACCACGTGGCCGATCTGCGCCGCCGTGGCGCGGACGTGAAGATCCTGCTCGACAACGTGGACGCCGCGCGGGCGGTGGCGGCCAAGGGGGAGGCGCTGGGCCTGCGTTTCCCCGCATTGATCGAGATCGACAGCGACGGCCACCGTTCCGGCGTGAAGCCCGGTGACGCCGCGCTCACCGACATCGGCCGCGTGCTGCAGGCGGGCAAGGGCGCCGAACTGCGCGGCGTGCTGACGCATGCGGGTGACTCTTACAACTGCGGCGATACCGCGGCGATCCGGGCGATGGCGGAGCGTGAGCGTCTGGCGGTCGTCGGCTGTGCCGGGCAGTTGCGCGCCGCCGGCCTGCCGTGCCCGGTCGTCAGCGTGGGTTCCACACCGACGGCCACCTTCGCCGAGCGCCTGGACGGTGTCACCGAGGTGCGCACCGGCGTCTACATGTTTTTTGACCTCGTCATGGCCGGCCTCGGCGTCTGCGCGGTGGACGACATCGCCGTGTCGGTGCTGACCAGCGTCATTGGCCACCAGCGCGACAAAGGCTGGATCATCACCGACGCCGGCTGGATGGCGCTGTCGCGCGACCGCGGCACCGCGGCGCAGACAATCGACCAAGGCTACGGCGTGGTGTGCGACGCGGACGGGCGCGTAATCGACGGCCTGCTCGTCGCCTCCACCAACCAGGAGCACGGCATCCTGGCCTACCGCGGCGGATCGGCCCCGGACTGGGCGCGTTTTCCGGTGGGCGCGCAACTGCGCGTGTTGCCCAATCACGCCTGCGCCACCAGCGCGCAGCACGACCGTTATCATGTGGTGGACGGCGACTCCCGTGTCGCTGCCACTTGGCCGCGCTTTAGCGGCTGGTAAATCCGGGCCGTGCTTTAGCGGCTGGTGACGCTTAGTTCCATCCAGAGGTTTTCATGACTGCCGCCAAACTGCTCAGACTGCCCGCCCTCGATCCCTCGGAAGTGACCTCGGCGACGAGTTCGAATTATCCGGACCCTTTCAAGCCCTTCGTCACCGGCCGCAACAAGCGGCGGCTGGGCGAAGTGCTGGGCCTGAACAACTTCGGCGTCAACCTGACTACGCTCAAGTCCGGCGCGCAATCGGCGCTACGCCACTGGCACAAGACGCAGGACGAGTTCATCTATGTGGTGAGCGGCGAGCTCACGCTGGTCACCAACGTGGGCGAGCAGATCCTGCACACGGGCATGTGCGCGGGCTTTCCGGCCGGTTTCATGGAAGGGCACTGCCTGATCAACCGCTCGAACGAGGACGCGTCCTACCTGGAAGTCGGCGACCGCACCGCCGACGATCACGTGGTCTACCCGGACGACGATCTGGTCGCCCGGCTGGTGGACGGCCAGTGGCGCTTCGAGCGCCGGGACGGCACGCAGTACTGACTACTGGCGCGGGGCCGGCGTGTAGGTGGCCGGGTTGCTCGGCCAGCGCAGATACTCGGTACGCAGGCCGCTGGCGGGGACGCTGAGCTTGCGCGTCACCGTCGCGCCCTCGTAGGTCGCCGCGACGGTGTAATTGCCCGTCGGCAGCTTCGCCAGAAACATCGGCCCGTCGGCCATCGCCTTGATGACCGGCTGCCCCTTGGCGTCCGTGACGCTCACGCCGACACCCGCGATGTAATTGCCCTCGATCAGCGTGAAGACGAGCTTGGTGTTGTATTGGCCTTCGAGCGACTTCATGCGGGCCAGGTCGGTGTCGCCCACGCCGCCGGAGACCCAGGACGACGCGGGACCCGCAGTGGCGACAGTTTGGGCAGCGGCATGGCCGGCGAAGCCCGCCAGCGCCAGGATGGCCATCACGCCCTTCCATTTCCGGTTTTTCATCGGTTTCTCCTCAGAGATGTACGTAAACGCGCAAGGTCTGGAATGTACGGCTGCCCGCATCCCAGCCTTGTCAGCGGGGTCGCCCGCACCATGTAGTCCTTCTCCGACACGGCAGGGCTGCGGACGGTTCCGGCGGGACGGTCACCGCATCGTACGCATAACCGTCACACAGGGGTAATACCTTCGGGCGCTGGGAGGGCTTGCCCATGCGAATCCTGTACGTGTCGGACGTGTATTTCCCCCGCGTCAACGGCGTTTCCACCTCCATCCAGACCTTCCGCCAGGAACTGGCGGCGCTGGGCCACGAGATCACGCTGATCGCGCCCGAGTACCCCGCGGGAGCCGGAACCGAAGACGGCGTCCTGCGCATCCCTTCGCGTTACCTGCCCTTCGATCCCGAAGACCGCTTCATGCGCCGCGGTGACATCAATCGCCGGTTGCCCGATCTGCGCGCGCAGGGTTTCGACATCGTCCACGTGCAAACGCCGTTCGTGGCGCACTACGCGGGCACGGCCATCGCGCGTGCGCTTGAGGTGCCCTGCGTGGAGACGTACCACACCTTCTTCGAGGAATACCTGTTCCATTACGTGCCCTTCGTGCCCAAGGCCTGGATGCGCCGCGCCGCGCGGCGCTTCTCGCGCGCGCAGTGCAACGCGGTGGATGGCGTGGTGGTGCCCTCGACCGCCATGCGCGACGTGCTGACGGGGTATGGCGTCACGTCCCGCATGGACATCATTCCGACTGGCCTGCGGCTGGCGGAGTTCGCGGACGGCGACGGCGCGCGCTTCCGTGCGCAACACGGCGTTCCGGCGGACCGTCCGGTGCTGGTGCACATCGGCCGCGTCGCCTTCGAAAAGAACATCGGTTTCGTGCTCGACTCGGTAGCGGTGGTCAAACTACGCGTGCCGGACGTGCTGCTGGTGATCGCGGGCGAGGGGCCGGCGGTGCCGAGCCTAAAGCGGCGCGCGGGCGAGCTCGGGCTTGCGCAGAACGTGCTGTTCGTCGGCTACCTCGCGCGCGGCGCGGCGCTGAACGACTGCTATCGCTCGGGCGACGCCTTTGTGTTCGCCTCGCGCACCGAAACCCAGGGCCTCGTGCTGCTGGAGGCGATGGCGCTGGGGGTGCCCGTGGTGTCGACGGCGATGATGGGCACGAAGGACATCCTGGCGCCCGCACGCGGCGCACGGGTCGTGCCGGAAGACGTGGGCGCTTTTGCGGACGCCTGTTGCGAGGTGCTGCAAGATCGTCCGCTGCGGGAGCGGCTCGGTCGCGAGGGAACTGCCTGCGCCCGAGACTGGGCGGCGCCCCAAATGGCGCAGCGCATGGCAGAATTCTATGGCAGCGTCATCGCGCAGCGGGCACTTCGACCCGTCGGCGGGCGCGCTTCCGAGGAGACTGCGCCATGGCCCGATCCTTCCCCTTCCGCCAGACCCCCGCCTTCACGCTAGGGTTTGCCCGTCTCCTCTGGTGCGCGAGCGCGCTGGGCGCGGTAATGCCCGCCAGCGCGGCGTATCCCGAGCGCCCGATCCGCATCGTGGTGCCGCTACCCGCCGGCACCGCGCCGGACATCTTTGCCCGGCATCTCGGGCAGAAGCTCTCGATCAGCTTCAAACAGCCGGTGATCATCGAAAACCGGCCGGGGGCCAACACCGTCATCGGCACCGGCGTCGTCGCCAAGGCCACGCCGGACGGCTACACGCTGCTCTACGCCTCCGTGCAGCACGTGATGCTGAAGCCGCTGCTGAAGGACCTGCCGTTCGACCCCGACGCCGATTTCGTGCCGGTCACCACCACCTCGGCAACACCCATGGTGCTGATCGTCCCCGCGGGTTCGCGTTTCGCTTCGGCCGGCGACCTCGTCGCCGCGGCGAAGGCGAAGCCGGGAGAGCTCAACTTCGCCACGCCGGGCATCGGAAGTCCGGCGCACCTCGCCGTACAAGGTTTCCTGTCGAGCACCGGCACCGCGGCGCGGCACATCCCCATGAAAGGTTCCACCGAAAGCGTGACCGCCGTGGCTGGCAATCAGGTGGATTACACGATTACCTCGATCACCAACGCGCTGCCGCTGATCCAGAGCGGCAAGTTGAAGCCGCTGGCGTTCCCGAGCGCGCAGCGCTTCGAGCGCTTGCCCGCGGTGCCGACGATGCGCGAAGCGGCCCCCCCCGGTTTCGTTTACGAGACCTGGGCCGCGCTGTTCGCGCCGGCGCGCACCCCGCGCGAAGTGCTCGCGCGGCTGAATGAAGAGATCGCCCGCTTCCTCAACGAGCCCGACACGCGCGAGTTCTGGGAGCGCAACGGCAGCCAGCCGCGGCCGCGTTCGCTGCAGGCGTCGCGGGAGTTCGTGCGGGAGGAGGCGCGTCAGGCGGTCGTGCTGGTCAAGGCCATCGGTGCGACGGCGCAATGATGGCCGCCGCTCCGGACGACCTGAAAGACTGCACCGCAGCGCAGGCGGCGCGCCTGGTTGCGGCCTTCGATGCCAGCGGCGTGCACCGCGCCTCCACCCCCGGCGACTTCGCGAGCGGCGCCTGGCTGTGCGACGAGGCCGCCCGCGCCAGGGCCGAGGTGTCGCGCATCCCCGTTCCGCTCGACTGCACGGTCGTGGACGAAGCCTTCCTCACCTGCGCCGGGCTGCGCATCGACGGCCTGCCGATGTTCGACACGCCGCCGACCGCTGCGGGCGGCCTGCGCGGCCGGCTCGTGCCCTGCGGGGCAGACGGCGAGATCGGCTACCTCGAAATGCCGCCCAACTCGGCCTCGATCAAGGGCCAGCGGCTCGAAATGATCCGGCGCGAGACGCGGCACGCGGCGCTGCTCGTCTCGACCCGGGTGACGGGCGAATCGCTGGCCCCCATCAACGCGCAGTTCTTTGCCGCGCCCTTCGGCCCACCGGTCCTGCAGGTGGCGGGCATGCACGCGGAGTTCCTGACCGCGCAGGCGCAGCAGGGCGCCGAAGTCACGCTCCTCAGCCGCCACCACCGCGAGTCCGCGCAGTCCTTCAACATCGCGGCGCGGGTCGGAGGCGCCTCTAGCGCAGCGCCCATCGTCCTGCTGACGCCGCGCACGGGCTGGTGGGAATCCACCGCCGAACGCTCGGGCGGCATCGTGGCGTGGCTCGCGGGGCTGGCGGCAGCCAGCGCACTTGCCCGCGCCGGGCGGCTCAAGCGCGAGGTGCGCGGCTATGCCACCTGCGGCCACGAACTCGGGCACGTGGGTCTCGAACACCTGATGGCCCGCGAGGACAAGCTGGTGGACACCGCCGCCTGCTGGCTGCACCTCGGCGCCAACCTCGGTACCGGCAGCAACGTCGCGATGACGGTGCGCACGGATGATGCCGCCGCGGCGGCAGCGATGCGGGCGCTGCTGGTGGCCGAAAGCTATCCGGCGGACGCCATCCGGCTCGAACCCGCCAGCACCTACTCCGGCGAAGGCCGCGATGTCGCCGCGCACGGCGGGCGCGTGCTGTCGCTCGCCGGCGCCAACGCGCACTTCCACGCGGCGAGCGATCGCTGGCCGGCGAATGTCAGCGCGGCGAACGTGGCGGCGATCGCGAGGGCGGTGGGGAAGTGGGTGGAGCAGCTGGCGGGGTGAGGCTGACGCTCGTGTGCGGTTACCAAACCATGCGATGCCGGATACAGGCTTCGTTGTCAGGCGGGACAGGACCTGTTTTCCTGAAGAGTATCCGCTACGATATTGGGATTGCGGGGGTTTAAGGATGCCGCTGAGAACCTGTTCAGCGGATCCGGTGAACAGGATGGCATTGATGGTGCTGGATAAACCAAGTTGGGCATCAATGGGAAGTCCATGCTGACCGAACAAGATCGCGAAAAATTCAAGGCCATGGCTCGCAGTTCCGCCATGGAACCGGCGCAAGTTGCAATCCGATATCAACTCGCGCGAACAACCGCTGACACGTTCTCGTCCGCTGGAAAAGAGCTTCTCGCTATTGGTCAAATTTTTGGGCCTGACCGGGCGAAAGGGCTATCTCCTGGCGGCAATGGGAGTGATGAAATCGTGGCTGTCTCACTGTTACTTCGGGTTGCGGGCCCGCTTGTTTCAGCCAGCGCAGACCTATTTACCGATGGAAGGCACTACGCCGCCGCAGCGTTGCTGCGGCAGCTTGTAGAAGTCGAGTATCTTGCGTGGGCATTCGATGCCAGAGATAGCGATGCCGAGCGGTGGTTGCGCAGCACGGCCGAGGAACGAAGAGACTTCTTTGCCCCAGCAAAGCTGCGTAAAGCGGCGCAAGGAAAGTTTCGCAGCCAAGACTACGGGCACCACTGTGAAATGGGCGGCCATCCGGTACCGAGCTCGGCCATCCTGTTGAACGGCGACGAAATCAATTGTCAGCTTCTGCTTTCTGATCTGCTCGGTCACACGGGAAGAATTTGGGATCACTTATTGGATTGGTCCGCAAATCAATCATGGGCGCTCCCCCTTCACAAACGGAAGGAATTGATGTTCTCGGCCTATGTGGCATGGAAGAAAGTCGATAAATTGCTTGAACTACCTCCACCGCCATGATCGATCGCTTGATGCCCAACTACAGGTCGAACGGACGGGCACCAGCGCTCAGCGCGTTGGCAATTGCCATCGTGATCGCCCGCCGTTCACCACAACGTTGGGCGTCACAACGCATCTAGCGCCATACATTTCCACCATGAGCGACGAATACGAATACTTCCGCAACAAACGGCCAGATAGGGTCTATCTCAGCCGCTCGCTTTCCCGGAAGCAGTATCGGAGGACCGACGACGGAGAAGTTGAGGAGTTCGTGCGCCCATTCCGAGTCGTCTCAAAAGTCGTGGACTGCGCCGAATCCCATCAGTTCTTCAAGGACGGCAAACAGGTCTCGCTCCGCATTACAGGGGGTGCACGCCAGGAAATCGTGGCTAAGTTCTACGAAGATACGCGCGGAGTCTTCACGCTTCAGATTCAGCGCTATACGGTTGAGAGCGGAACGCCGCACAACACCTACTTCACGTTCATAAACGAGGAAATCTCAACGCTGTACAACTTTCTTCGGAACATTGACGTTTTCCCGCTGAGTGATGAGCAGGGTGCAAAGCTCGACGACAAGTTTGTTTCTAGCTTGGTGCTTACGCGCGAACAAGCGCTAGACCTTCTTAGTTCTCAGCCTGATCTAGTTGAAGAACTAGCCAGAACGCAGGTCACTGCTCAAGACGTTGCCGAACTTGGTCACCGTCGTGCGCAGCTCACCGAGTTTTCACAACTATTGAACAATCCAGCGCACTTTGAGTCGCGCCGTGCCGGCCTAGGCGCTAACAAGGGGCCAGAAGCCGTATGGCAATCGTTCTTCGAACTGAACACTTGGATCTTTGGCTATGGCCTGAACTACGTTTTCAATGCGCCATTAGACGGCGCCCAACTGGAGCGCACAGTAAAGGGGCACGACTTTGTAGGAGCGGGCAAGCGCGTTGACGCGCTACTCAAAACGCAAGGCTTGATCAGCGCGCTGTCGTTCGGTGAAATAAAGACTCATACTGCTGAATTGCTCAAGCCAGTTGCATCCCCGTACCGCCGAGAATGCTGGCAAGTATCTGATGAGTTGGCCGGTGGCATCGCGCAAGTTCAACGCTCCGTTCAAACATCCCTGGAAAATATCCGTTCAAAGACGGAAATCAAGGACGGCGACGGTGCGCCGACGGGCGAAACAGTGTTTCTGTACCAGCCTCGTTCGTTCCTGATCATTGGCTCGCTTGCGGAGTTTCGTGCCAACCACGGTATCAACGAAGAAAAGTACTCCTCATTTGAGCTGTTCAGACGCAACCTGAAAGCACCCGAGGTGATCACTTTCGATGAACTATTCGAGCGCGCCAAGTACATCGTCGAGAGCGGCGCGCAGACAAAGTGACGCCCAACCCGGCAGTCAACAGGGACGCTGCGCGATAAAGCCGCGCAGTGCCCGTTACTTCTACGTTATACGTCGTGAAAGCCAACTTGATATCACTGGTTGCAGGCAGCCTTTGCTTGCCCGCGACCTATACTCTTACTCGCCATGGATCGTACGAAATTTCTATTGCAGTTATCTGCGCGATTGCCGTCTTCGGTACGTGGTTAGCACTTCGGTACAAGAGTCGCGGTTGCGAAAGTATTGGCTGGCGGTCGCTTGCAAGCGCATTTGCCGTCGGCGCGATATTCAGTGAGATGCTGTCTTTCGTGTACTATTATTTTGACTATGGCCACACCGATGCAAAGCTGAGCGTGGGTGTCGCGGTTTCAATTATCGACGCTGGTGTGATCGCGATAGTTGGCGCTGCGACAGTCACAGGCACCTTCTTCGCAATTCAACGTATAACTAACGCATCGAGCGCGACGCGATGAATCGCGCGCGTTATACAAGACGTTGGGCCTCACAGGTGCCGAGTGGCGCATGCTCATGTTCGTCCGATAAGTTGGGGAAATGGTGACTTCCAAAATCGACATTGATGACCTTACTGAGGCCGAGTTGATCGACCTGAACAATCGGATTGTCGAAAGGTTACGTTTCTTGCACCAGGCCCGGGCTCATTCCCGAATGCTCGAATTTTCGGTCGGTGATCGGGTCTCGTTCCAACCCGAAGGAAGCGAGCCGCTTCTGGGCGTGCTCACTCGATATAACAAACGGACAGTTACTGTTATCACCGAGCAAGGTCAGCGATGGAATGTCGCACCCGGCGCCCTAAGGAAAGTGAAAGATGTCAGGGCTACTTTCGATGGTCCGAAAGAACGTCGTCGAGCTTCGCAAGAAGGAATAGATGGGTCGTAATGAATATGCCATAAACCATCGTTCGCATCGTAAGGTTCCCGACGGAGCGCTTGTAAGACTACTTGGTGTCAGACACGCTGCTATATCGATCTGTCGATCAATTCCCGGCAAGATGATCAGGCCCCGCGTGCCTGGCGCTCCACGTACTTGCGCAGCACGCCATCCATCCGCGATTGCCACCCTTCGCCCGTGGACTTGAAATACGCAACGACCTCGGGGCTGTAGCGCACCGACACCAGCAGCTTCCTGTTCGGCGACTTCGGGCGCCCGCGCAGCGCCTGGATGGGCACCATGGCCTTCAGCTGCTTGGGCGTCAGCGGTTGTGCGTCGGGGTCGCTCTTCGCGGCTCTGGTAATGGCCCTGTCTTCCGCGACGGTAGGCATCGCCACGGCAGGTCGTTTATTGGCTTTGGACATAGTGTTTCACCTCACGACGATTGGCGCGCCGCAGGCTGATGATCCTGCGCACTTCGCCTCTATCCACAAATGCAACGTAGTACAGGACCCCGGTTTTCGGTGCGAGTGCGATCATGTGCGTATTCCGCTGATCGTGACCGGTGATTCCGTTTGATCGTGACCGGTCGAAACGCGTGGTCGGCGCTGTTAGGTTTTTTTACACTGGTCGGTCACGATCAGTCAATTTGTTTTGATTTTGAGGTGGCGTTTTGTTGCTCAGCGGCAGCACGCTTGCGCATGGTTTCTCCTTCAAGGCGGAGCTTGTGCGCGCTGTGCACCAAGCGGTCGAGAATGGCGTCAGCGAGGGTCGGGTCGCCGATATAGTCGTGCCAGTGATCGATGGGAAGCTGGCTGGTGATCAGGGTCGCACGAGTGCCGACACGGTCATCGAGCAATTCGAGCAAATCCGTGCGCTCACGAGGGCCCATGGGCGAGATCGCGAAGTCATCAATGACCAGCAGACTGGTTTTAGCGATGGCGGCCAGCCGTTTGGGGAAACTGCCGTCGGCGTGACAGAGGTTCAGTTCTTCGAAGAGTCTGGGCGCACGCACGTAGAGGGCGGAGAGCCCCTGCCGGCATGCCTGGTGAGCCAGCGCGCACGCGAGGAAGGTCTTGCCGCCGCCGGTGGCGCCGTGAATCAGCAGGTTCTGTGCCGAGCGTATCCAATCGCACGATCCGAGGCTCGCGATCTGGGCGCGATCCAGGCCGCGCCGGGCGCGGAAATCGAGGTCTTCCAGGCTGGCCCGCACTTTGAGCTGAGCCAATTGCAGCAACCGGGCGAGCCTGCGGTTGTCGCGGTACAGGGTTTCGCGTTCCACCAGCAGCCCGAAGCGATCTTCGAAGGCGAGTTCGCAGACGGCGCTCTGGGTCATCTGCTCGGCGAGCGCCGCGGCCATGCCGTGCAGTTTCAAGCGGTTCAGTGAATCGACGGTGGGTTGGATGAACATGGTTCGGTTTCTCCTGGGTTGTTAAAGTTGCTGGTGATGACGGTGCGGAAGAACTCGGCGCCACGCACGTTGGCATGCGGGGTCGGCGGGGGTGAAACGGGATTCCCAGAGGCGGGCGTTGCAAACAGTTCCGGGTGCTGATCGAGCTTGGCATCCAGGATCGACTTGATGCGCTTGCGGGTGGGCGAACCGATGGCCAAGGCGCGCCGACAGGCCGCTTCGAGGCGCCCGGGGCCGTAGTGCTTGGCGAGATTCAAGAGCCCCAGGCAAGCGCGGTAACCCTGCTCGGGATGAGGGCGGTTCTCCAGTTGCCACTTCACCACATCGCGGGTCCCCGGTCCGATGCCCAGCGCCCAGTTGAGCAGGCGCCTGGGCGACCATTCGCTGTGCCGGCGGTGGGATTCGGGCATGTGCTCGGCCAGCGTGGTGTGACGGCCGCGGCTGCGAGATCGCACATGCGCGGCCACCCGTTTGCCCTTGAAGAAGCACTCAACCGTGGTGGCGCTGTAGCTGACCTCGAGCTTCAGACGCACCAGGCTGTGCGGGACGCTGTAATAGTGGCCATCGATCTCGACGTGATAGTCGATGTTGACGATGGCCGCCTTCCATTCAGCGTATTCGTAGCGCGTTGCCGGCAGCGGCGCCATCGCAGGGCGATCGATCGAGGCAAAGGCGCTCGCGCGTGAGCCTTGGAGTTTCTTGAATGGGCGGTTGTTCAGATCGGTGAGCAGTTCCCGGATCGCTGCGTTCAATTCGGCGAGCGCGAAGAACTGGCGGTTTCTGAGCCGTGCGAGTATCCAGCGCTGCACCAGCAGCACGCCGGCCTCGACGGCGGCTTTGTCACGGGGGTGAAACGGGCGCGCCGGCAGAATGGCCGTGCCGTAGTGGCGTGCCATGTCGGCGTAGGTGGAAGTCGCCTCGGGCTCATAGCGGCAGGCGCGCTTGATGGCGCTCTTCAGGTTATCGGGCACCAGCAGCGCCGGCACCGCGCCGATGAATTCGAAGGTGCGAAGGTGCGAGCCGATCCAGTCGGGAAGCGACTGCGTCCAGCTCGCCT
>ENA-ORBV01000998-ORBV01000998.1-microbial-mat-metagenome-genome-assembly--contig:-NODE-998-length-64193-cov-9.765815_pt1 | contig 64193 bp, 71 predicted proteins | sample MGYA00237777_ERZ505514 | MGnify/ENA primary metagenome ERZ505514 (study PRJEB26160, sample SAMN06269048) | microbial mat metagenome | isolation source: Oligotrophic lake microbial mat | place...
GTGCTTGACACGTCGTGGGATGAGCATGCTCGTCAGCCCTCCGTCGGATTCGTCGGCGTGTCGGCAGCGGCCTGCACGGCCGCCGCTTCGACGGCAGCAACGGCCGCGGCCTCGTTCGCGGCCGCCGAGGGGGCTGACGGCGCTGCGGAGCCGCCATCGGTCTGGCGACGCGGCGGACGGCGGTCGCCGCCGTCGCGGCCGCCACGCTCACCCCGGTCGCGATCGCTGCGGGGGCGCTGCGGCGCACTGGCCTGCTCGCGAGCCAGCTCGCGTGCGGTCTTGTCGCCGTGGTAGAGCCAGACCTTGACGCCGATTCGCCCGAAGGTGGTCCGGGCCTCCTGGAAGCCGTAGTCGATGTTGGCGCGCAGCGTGTGCAGCGGCACCCGGCCCTCCCGGTAGAACTCCGAGCGGCTCATCTCCGCGCCGCCGAGGCGGCCCGAGCACTGCACCCGGATCCCCTTGGCGCCGGCCCGTTGCGCTGACTGCATGCCCTTGCGCATCGCCCGGCGGAAGGACACCCGGCTGGACAGCTGCTCGGCAATGCCGAGCGCGACGAGCTGCGCGTCAGCCTCCGGGTTCTTGACCTCGAGGATGTTCAGCTGGACCTGCTTGCCGGTCAGCTTCTCCAGCTCGCTGCGCAGCCGGTCGGCCTCCGCGCCGCGGCGACCGATGACGATCCCGGGACGCGCGGTGTGCAGGTCGACGCGGACCCGGTCGCGGGTGCGCTCGATCTCCACCCGGCTGATCCCCGCGCGGTCCATGCCCTTGGTCATGAGCCGCCGGATCTGGACGTCCTCGTTCACGTAGTCGCGGTAGCGCTGGCCCTTGGAGGTGGAGTCCGCGAACCATCGCGAACGGTGCTCGGTGGTGATGCCGAGCCGGAACCCGAAGGGGTTGACCTTCTGACCCATCAGCGGGCCCTCCTGTTCGCTGAGCGGACCGAGCCGCCGGTGGCGCGCCTGGCTGGGGCGGTCACCACCTCGTCGCGTTCCGGCGCCGAGACGACGACCGTGATGTGGCTGGTCCGCTTGCGGATCCGGAAGGCCCGGCCCTGCGCGCGCGGCTGGAACCGCTTGAGAGTGGGGCCCTCGTCGACGAAGGCGGTGCTGACGACCAGCGATCCCTCGTCGAAACGCTCGTTGAGCTCATCGGCGGCGAACCGCGCGTTGGCGATGGCGCTCTCGACGACCTTGCGGACCGGCTCGCTGGCGGCCTGCGGCGCGAACCGCAGGATCTCCACCGCGGCGGTCGCCGGCTTGCCGCGGACGAGGTCGATGACCCGTCGGGCCTTCATCGGGGTGACGCGCACGTAGCGCGCCTGTGCACGAGCTTCCATCAGCGGCGCCGGCCCTTCCGGTCGTCCTTCTCGTGGCCACGGAAGGTTCGGGTGGGCGCGAACTCACCAAGCTTGTGGCCGACCATCGCCTCGGTGATGAACACCGGGACGTGCTTGCGGCCGTCGTGCACAGCAATGGTGTGACCGAGCATGTCGGGGATGATCATGGACCGGCGTGACCAGGTCTTGATGACGTTCTTGGTGTTGGCGCCGTTCTGGACGTCCACCTTCTTCATGAGGTGGTCGTCGACGAACGGCCCCTTCTTCAAGCTGCGCGGCATCGGGTCGACTCCTCTCAGCGCTTCTTGCCGGCAGAGCGGCGGCGGACGATCTGACGGTCTGATTCCTTGTTGGGCCGGCGGGTGCGGCCCTCCTTCTGACCCCACGGACTGACCGGATGACGGCCACCGGAGGTCTTGCCCTCACCACCACCGTGCGGGTGGTCGATCGGGTTCATCGCGACGCCTCGCACCGTGGGCCGCTTGCCCTTCCAGCGCATTCGGCCGGCCTTGCCCCAGTTGATGTTCGACTGCTCGGCATTGCCGACCTCGCCGACCGTGGCGCGGCAGCGGACGTCGACGTTGCGGATCTCGCCGGACGGCATCCGCAGTTGTGCGTTGCCGCCCTCCCGAGCGACGAGGCGGACGCTGGTCCCGGCTGAGCGGGCGATCTTGGCGCCGCCGCCTGGCTTCAGCTCGACGGCGTGGATGACGGTGCCGACCGGGATGTTGCGCAGCGGGAGGCTGTTGCCGGGCTTGATGTCGGCGCCCGCGCCGTTCTCGATGACGTCGCCCTGCTTGAGCCGGTTCGGAGCGAGGATGTAGCGCTTCTCGCCGTCGACGTAGTGCAGGAGCGCGATGCGGGCGGTCCGGTTGGGGTCGTACTCGATATGGGCGACCTTCGCGTTGACGCCGTCCTTGTCGTGGCGACGGAAGTCGATGAGTCGGTAGGCACGCTTGTGGCCGCCGCCCTGGTGGCGTGTCGTAACCCGCCCGGTGTTGTTGCGGCCACCGTTCTTGGTCAGCGGGCGCAGCAGCGACTTCTCCGGTGTGGACCGCGTGATCTCCACGAAGTCGGCGACGGAGGAGCCGCGCCGGCCCGGCGTCGTCGGGGAATACTTTCGAATACCCATGTCCGGCTCAGCTCCCCGGTCCGGTGAAGATGTCGATCGTGCCCTCGGCGAGGGTGACGATGGCCCGCTTGGTGTCCTTGCGCCGTCCGGTGCCGCTCTTGGTGCGACGCGTCTTGCCGGGCCGGTTCATGACGTTGACGCCGTTGCGCGCGACCTTGACGCCGAAGATCTTCTCGACGGCGATCTTGATCTCGGTCTTGTTGGCGCGCGGGTCGACGATGAACGTGTACTTGCCCTCTTCGTGCAGGCTGTACGACTTCTCGCTGACGACCGGCTTGATCAGGATGTCGCGGGGATCTTTGCCGATGTTGTAGGGCTCGCGCCCCACGACCTCGTCACCGCCCTTGGTCAGGTCGACGGTCATGACGTCTCCTTCTCCAGGGTGACCCCTGCCGAGGTCTTCACCGGGCCACGACTGATACCGACCTCGGCCCGGGCGAGGAACTCCTCCAGCGCCGCGCGGGTGAAGACGATCTCGTCGCTGCACAGCACGTCGTAGGGGTTGAGCTGGTCGGGCCAGAGCACGTGCAGGTCCGGGATGTTGCGTACGCTCTTCTGCGTCGTGTCCTCGGTGCGCGAGACGACCAGCAGCAGGTTGCGCCGGGTGGCGATGTCCGCCAGCACCTTTGACGCGGCCTTGGTCGAGGGCGCGCCGTCGATGCCCAGCTCGGCCACGACGTGGATCCGGCCGTGCCGGGCCCGGTCTGACAGCGCTCCGCGCAAAGCGGCGGCCTTCATCTTCTTGGGCGTGCGCTGGACGTAGCTGCGCGGCTGCGGGCCGTGGACGACGCCACCGCCGACGAACTGCGGCGCCCGGGTCGAGCCCTGCCGGGCACGGCCGGTGCCCTTCTGCCGATACGGCTTCTTGCCGCCACCGCTGACCTCGCCACGGGTCTTGGTCGAATGCGTCCCCTGCCGCGCCGCCGCGAGCTGCGCAACCACGACCTGGTGGATCAGCGGGACGTTCGTCTGAGTGCCGAACACGGTCGCCGGCAGGTCCACCGACCCGGCCTCGGAGCCGTCACCGGCCCGCACCGCCAGCGTCAGGGTCGTCTCGCGCCCGGACTGGTCCGTCGCACTTGCCGTCGTCGTGGTCGTGTCGTCGCTCATGACCGCACCGCCACGGGCAGACCCTTGGCAGCGGTCTTGATCAGGACGACGCCGTTGCGGGGACCGGGCACCGCGCCCTTGACCAGGATGTAGCCGCGCTCGGTGTCGACCGCCTGGATCGTCAGGTTCTGCGTGGTCTGCCGGTCCACGCCCATCCGGCCGGCCATCCGCACACCCTTGAAGACCCGGCCCGGGGTGGCGCACGCGCCGATGGAGCCGGGCGAGCGGTGCTTACGCTGCACGCCGTGGCCTGCGCCGAGGCCCTTGAAGCCGTGTCGCTTCATGACGCCGGCAGTCCCCTTGCCCTTGGTGGTGCCGACCACGTCGACGACGTCACCGGCGGCGAAGGTGTCCAGCGACAGCTCCTGACCGAGGCTGAACTCGGCGGCGTCGGAGGTTCGAACCTCCACCAGGTGACGCCGCGGCGGCACCCCGGCCCGCTCGAAGTGGCCCGTCATGGGCTTGTTGACCTTGCGCGGATCGATCGCGCCGAAGGCCAGCTGGACGGCCGAATACCCCGCTTCCGCTGCGGCCTTGACGTCGGTGACGACGTTGCCGGCGGCGGATACCACGGTCACCGGGACGAGCCGGTTGTTCTCGTCCCAGACCTGGGTCATCCCCAGCTTGTGCCCGAGGAGGGCACGCACCTGCCTGTCGTTGGTCACGATGAGTCCCTAGAGCTTGATCTCGATGTCGACGCCTGCCGGCAGATCGAGCCGCATCAGCGAGTCCACCGTCTTGGGCGTCGGGTCGAGGATGTCGATGAGCCGCTTGTGGGTGCGCATCTCGAAATGCTCGCGGCTGTCCTTGTACTTGTGCGGGCTGCGGATCACGCAGTAGACGTTCTTCTCGGTCGGCAGCGGAACCGGGCCGGCGACGCTGGCGCCGGTCCGGGTGACGGTCTCGACGATCTTGCGCGCCGATGAATCGATGACCTCGTGGTCATAGGCCTTGAGCCGGATGCGGATCTTCTGCCCCGCCATGCCACTGCCTTCTCTCTGTCGTTTACTGAGATCGCTTCGACTCTGATGTGCTGCTCACGCCGAACCACGCGGTCGGGTGTGTCGGATCCGTGGACAGACCCGAGCGGTGGGGAGATGATTCAGGGAAGTGGTGCGGGCTCACACGCGCCCGCAGGCAACCGCTACAGAATGCCAGAGACTCCGGGCTGAGCAAAATCCTGAGCCGGATCCACTCCGATGGAACGGGCCCGGCCGGTCGCCCTGTCGAGCGGCCGGCCGGGTCCGGGTCACTTGAGGATCTTGACGACCCGGCCGGCGCCGACGGTCCGGCCACCCTCGCGGATGGCGAACCGGAGGCCCTCTTCCATGGCGATGGGCTGGATGAGGGTGACGGTCATCTCGGTGTTGTCGCCGGGCATGACCATCTCGGTGCCCTCAGGCAGCGTGATGACACCGGTGACGTCGGTGGTGCGGAAGTAGAACTGCGGCCGGTAGTTCGAGTAGAACGGGTTGTGACGGCCACCCTCGTCCTTCGACAGGATGACGACCGTGGCCTCGAACTCGGTGTGCGGCGTGATCGAGCCCGGCTTCACGACGACCTGGCCGCGCTCGACGTCCTCACGCTTGATGCCGCGAAGCAGCAGGCCGACGTTCTCGCCCGCGCGGGCCTCGTCGAGCAGCTTCCGGAACATCTCGACACCGGTGACCGTCGTCTTGGTGGAGGTCGGCTTGATACCGACGATCTCGACCTCCTCGTTGACCTTGAGGATGCCGCGCTCGACGCGGCCGGTGACGACCGTGCCACGACCGGTAATCGTGAAGACGTCCTCGATCGGCATGAGGAACGGCAGGTCGACGGCGCGCTCGGGCTCCGGGATCGCGGTGTCGACCGCATCCATGAGCTCCAGCAGCTTGTCGCCCCACTCCTTGTCGCCCTCGAGCGCCTTGAGCGCCGAGACGCGGATCACGGGTAGGTCGTCGCCGGGGAACTCATAGTGCGACAGCAGCTCGCGGACCTCGAGCTCGACGAGCTCGAGGATCTCCTCGTCGTCGACCATGTCGGCCTTGTTCAGTGCCACGACGATGTAGGGCACGCCGACCTGGCGGGCGAGCAGCACGTGCTCCTTGGTCTGCGGCATCGGGCCGTCGGTGGCGGCGACCACGAGGATCGCGCCGTCCATCTGGGCCGCACCGGTGATCATGTTCTTGATGTAGTCGGCGTGACCGGGGCAGTCGACGTGCGCGTAATGCCGGGTCTCGGTCTGGTATTCGACGTGCGCGATCGAGATCGTGATGCCGCGCTCGCGCTCCTCGGGAGCCTTGTCGATCGAGTCGAACGGGCTCGCCTGGTTTAGGGTGGGGTACTTGTCGTGCAGCACCTTGGTGATCGCCGCGGTCAGCGTCGTCTTGCCATGGTCGATGTGACCGATGGTGCCGATGTTGACGTGCGGCTTGGTCCGCTCGAACTTCGCCTTCGCCACGGGGGTCCTCCTGGTGGTTGTATCCGGTTCGCTGGCCGGGTGTCTGTCCGGTTGTCTCGTGAGTGTGGTGCGGGTGGTGCGCGAGCTGTTTACTCGCCGCGGACCTTCTTGACGATCTCGTCCGCGACGTTCCGAGGGACCTCGGCGTAGGAGTCGAACTGCATGCTGTACATCGCCCGGCCCTGGGTGCGTGACCGCAGGTCGCCGACGTATCCGAACATCTCCGACAGTGGCACCTGCGCCCGGACTAGCTTGGCGCCGGAGATGTCCTCCATGGCCAGGATGTGGCCACGGCGGCTGTTGAGGTCGCCGATCACGTCGCCCATGTAGTCCTCGGGCGTCCGGACCTCGACGGCCATGATCGGTTCGAGCAGGACGGGGTCCGCTCGGCGCGCCGCCTCCTTGAAGCCGGCAGTGCCCGCGATCTTGAAGGCGAGCTCGGAGGAGTCGACGTCGTGCGCGGAGCCGTCGGTCAGCGTCGCCTTGACCCCGACCATCGGGTACCCGGCGAGCACACCGACCTGCATCGCATCCTGGAAACCGTGGTCGACGCTCGGGATGTACTCGCGCGGCACCCGGCCACCGGTGACCGAGTTCTTGAACTCATACGTCACGCCGTCCTCGGCATCGGTCAGCGGCTCGATGTTGAACTGGATCTTCGCGAACTGCCCCGAGCCACCCGTCTGCTTCTTGTGGGTGTAGTCGTGCTTGATGACGGCGCGACGGATCGTCTCGCGGTAGGCCACCTGCGGCTTGCCGACGTTGGCCTCGACCCGGAACTCGCGGCGCATCCGGTCGACGAGGATGTCGAGGTGCAACTCGCCCATTCCCTTGATGATCGTCTGGCCGGTGTCCTGGTCGAGCTCGACCTGGAACGTCGGGTCCTCGTCGGCCAGCCGCTGGATGGCCAGTGACAGTTTCTCCTGGTCGCCCTTGGTCTTCGGCTCGATGGCGACGCTGATGACCGGGTCGGGGAAGGTCATCGACTCCAGCACGACCTGGTTGGCCGGGTCGCACAGCGTGTCGCCGGTGGTCGTGTCCTTGAGGCCGATCATGGCGTAGATGTGGCCGGCGCGCGCCTCGTCGACCGGGTTCTCCTTGTTGGCGTGCATCTGGAACAGCTTCCCGATGCGCTCCTTCTTGCCCTTGGTGGCGTTGACCACCTGGGCGCCGGCGTCGACTCGGCCCGAGTAGACCCGGACGTAGGTCAGCTTGCCGAAGAACGGGTGAGCGGCGATCTTGAACGCCAGCGCCGAGAACGGGGCGTCGGCTGCCGGCGGGCGTTCGACGAGGGTCTCCTCGTGGTTCACGGCATGACCGTGGATCGAGCCGACGTCCAGCGGGGTCGGCAGGTAGTCGAGCACCGCGTCGAGCACCTGCTGCACGCCCTTGTTCTTGAACGCCGACCCGCACAGTACGGGGTAGATCTCGCTGGCCACGGTCATCTTGCGGATCGCGGCCTTGATCTGGGCGACCGACGGCTCCTCGCCACCGAGGTAGAGCTCCATGATCTCGTCGTCCGCGTCCGCGACCGTCTCGATCAACGCCTGGCGGTATTCCGCGACCTGGTCGACCATGTCGTGGGGGACCTCTTCGGTCGCGTAGTCCTCGCCCTTCTTGGTGTCCCCGCGCCAGGTGTAGGCGCGATTCTCGACGAGGTCGACGACGCCGACGAACTCGGATTCCGACCCGATCGGCAGCTGGATCGGCAGCGGCTTGGCGCCGAGCCGCTCGATGATCGTGCGTACCGTGAAGTAGAAGTCGGCGCCGAGCTTGTCCATCTTGTTGACGAAGCAGATGCGCGGCACGTCGTACTTGTCGGCCTGGCGCCAGACCGTCTCCGACTGCGGCTCCACGCCCTCCTTGCCGTCGAAAACGGCGACCGCGCCGTCGAGGACACGCAGTGAGCGCTCGACCTCGACCGTGAAGTCGACGTGACCGGGCGTGTCGATGATGTTGATCTGCGTGCCCTGCCAGAAACAGGTGGTGGCGGCGGAGGTGATGGTGATGCCCCGCTCCTGCTCCTGCTCCATCCAGTCCATGGTGGCGGCGCCGTCGTGAACCTCACCGATCTTGTAGTTGATACCGGTGTAAAACAGGATGCGCTCGGTCGTCGTGGTTTTGCCAGCGTCGATGTGCGCCATGATCCCGATGTTGCGGACCTTGGTGAGGTCCGTCAGGACGTCCTGAGCCACGATGAGACCTTTCTGTCCTCAGTTGGAACGAAGAATGAGCGGACTACCAGCGGTAGTGCGCGAAAGCCTTGTTGGACTCGGCCATCTTGTGCATGTCCTCGCGGCGCTTGACCGCCGCACCGAGGCCGTTGCTGGCGTCGAGCAGCTCGTTCATCAGCCGCTCGGTCATGGTCTTCTCGCGGCGGGCGCGGGAGTAGGTGACCAGCCAGCGCAGCGCGAGCGTCGTGGAGCGCGCCGGGCGGACGTCGACCGGCACCTGATAGGTCGACCCACCGACCCGGCGGGAGCGCACCTCCAGCGCCGGCTTGACGTTGTCCAGAGCCCGCTTGAGCGTGATGACGGGGTCGTTGCCGGTCTTGGCCCGGCAGCCTTCCAGCGCGCCATAGACGGTCCGCTCGGCGACCGACTTCTTGCCGTCGAGCAGGATCTTGTTGACCAGCTGCGTGACCAGCGGGGAGTTGAAGACCGGGTCGACGACCAGCGGTCGCCGCGGCGCGGGGCCCTTGCGGGGCATCAGCTCTTCTCCTTCTTCGCGCCGTAACGCGAGCGTGCCTGTTTGCGGTTCTTGACACCCTGGGTGTCCAGTGAACCGCGGACGATCTTGTATCGAACGCCGGGCAGGTCCTTCACCCGGCCACCACGCACCAGCACCATCGAGTGCTCCTGCAGGTTGTGCCCGACGCCCGGGATGTAGGCGGTGACCTCGATGCCGTTGCTCAGCTTGACGCGGGCGACCTTGCGCAGCGCGGAGTTGGGCTTCTTCGGCGTCGTCGTATATACGCGCGTGCAGACGCCACGGCGCTGGGGTGACCCCTTGAGCGCCGGGGTCTTGCTCTTCTCCGGCTTGGCCTGGCGGCCCTTGCGGACCAGTTGCTGAATCGTGGGCACCGCTGTCCTTCGTTCCTCTCGACAATGATCGCTGGGCGTGTCAGGTGTGGTCGCCTGCGACCGATCCGCGACCCACGCGGTCGGGTGTGTCGTGTGTGCCGCCACGCGCCTGTCCCCTTTGGGAGGGTAGGGATCGTGGCCTGTCGGGGTCCGACGGGCATGCACGAACACCCGGAACGCCGGGCGACCGATGAAGCGTACCCAGCGCAGCGCTCCCGGTCAAAGCAGGCCGACCACGTCTCGCCGGGGCGCAGCCCACACCCTGCCCTGCTGCAGTGACGACCGATCGATGATCCACCTACCGGATCGACGATAGGTCCTCAGGACGACCTCGGACTCGATCGAGTTGACCATGACTTACGCTCCGCTCATACCGAGGAGGCGGCAAATGAGTGTGTGGCAGGTCCGCGATTTCGAGCCGGAGGACCTCGGTCGCGCGGTGGAGATCGACATCGCCGCTGCCCCGCGGGACGAGACGCCGGTCTTCGACCTGTCCGAGGTGGTGGAAGCAGTGCGGGATCGCCACCCGACCGTGGTGGCAGTCAGCGGCGGCGAGGTGATCGGGTGGGCCGTCAGTCACGTCGACGGCGCCCGCGCGTGGATCCTGCGCCTCACCCTGGCACCGCAGTGGCGGGGTAAGGGCGTCGGCAGTGCCCTGCTCGCCGCGCTGGAACACCGGCTGCTGGCCAGTGGCGTCCGCCGGCTGACCGCGCTGGTGCCACAGGGGCCGACCGCTGTCGGCGCGTTCGCCAACTCAGGCTTCACCGCTCGGGCCAATCTGGTCCTGCACGAGAAGCTTGAGACGGTGACACCGGGTGACGCCACCCGCCTGGCGCGGCTGGCCGGGTCGGTCCCCCCCGCCGGGCTGTGGGATCAGGTGGCGGGCATGACCACCGAGAAGGCCCTGATCGAGCGACGCATCGTGCTGCCCCTGGCCCGGCCCGAACTGGCCCGCGAGCACGGTGTGGAGCCACCCCGAGCGGTGGTGCTGTTCGGTCCGCCGGGGACGGGCAAGACGACCTTCGCCAAGGCCGTCGCGAGTCGGCTCGGCTGGCCGTTCGTCGAACTGTTCCCGTCCCGGCTCGCGTCGGCCGACGGCGGTCTCGCAGCGGGCCTGGGCGACGCATTCGAGGACGTCGGAAACCTCGATCGGGTGCTGGTGTTCATCGACGAGGTCGAGGAGGTGGCCGCCGACAGAGGTTCCGGCCTGGGATCGACGCCGGTCGTCAACGAGCTGCTCAAGGCCATCGTGGGCTTCCGCGAGCGGGCCGGGCGACTGCTGGTGTGCGCGACCAACTCAGTGCGGGTGCTCGACCCGGCGTTCCTGCGTCACGGCCGGTTCGACTTCGTGCTGCCGATCGGCCCGCCCGATGCCGAGGCCCGCACCGCCATCTGGCGCCGGTACCTGAGCGCCTCGGACGAGGCAGGCGTGGAACTGGCGGATCTGGTGCGCGCCACGGCGGGCTTCACACCTGCAGACATCGGCCACACCGCGCGGACCACCGCGCAGCGGATGTTCGAACGCACGGTGGAGACGGGCAGCCGGGTCGATGCCAGCACCCGAGACTTCCTGGACGTGGTGGCGGCCACCCGCCCGACGCTCACCGTCGACATGACCCGGGACTTCGAGGACGACATCCGAGACTTCGCGCGGCTGTGACGGCGGGGAGATCGTCGACAGCGACGGGGTGATCAAGGATGATGTCCTCACCTGACACGCATCGCACCAGGGGGACGGATGAGTCGGACGGCGAGGATCGCCAGCGGCGCGATTCTGGCCGGAGTGCTGTTGGTCGTCGCCCTCGTGGCGGGCGTGATCGCTGCCGTCGGTTCCGCGAGCGGGGTGGGCGACATCCTCCTGGGGCCCACCGACCCGATCGACGCCCGCGCCGAGATTCTCGACATCGACGACGACCCGTTTCCCGGCATGCCGCTGTTCGTCGACATCAGCTTCGTCGATGACCGGGACGAGGTCGTCGTGACCTACGCGGAGTGGGTCAGCACGAGCGACCCACAGCTCGGCGCCACGATGGACATCGTCTACGACGCCACCGACCCCGAGTTCGCGTGGGATGCTCGAGATCCGATCGTCGGCGGTGTCGGGGACACCGGCGACGCGGCCGCGGATGCTGATTCGAGCGTGATCCCACAGGTGGCCACCTGGACAGCGCTGGGCTCGCTGCTCGCGGCACTGCTGGTGGGCGCACTCACGGTGCCGTGGGCGCTGGCCAAGCCGGCACGAGGGCAGCCGAGTCCGCCCGCAGCCTGGTACGCGCCCCCTACCAACTACCCACCGCCGGGCCACCCACCGCCGGGCCACCCACCGCCGGGCTACCCACCGCCGGGCTACCCCACGCCCGGCTACGCACCGGCCACTCCCCCGCCACCACCCCCCGTGTGGAACCGTCCGTCCTAGCCGCGTGGCACCGGACGGCGGTGGTCATTCGGCAGCCACTGGCTGGTGTGACCCGGGCGCCACGGCAATCCCGCAGAAGGTTGGGACCACGCGTCGAACGCCTCGGACAGCACGCCTGCGGACAGCTCGGCTCTCGTCCCCCTAGAACGCACCGAAGTCCATCCGACGCCAGCGTGCCATCGGTCAAGCTGTGATAGCGAGACTGCCGGTGCCACGCGTCGACTCGACCGGCTCAGTCCTGTCGCAGGTGCCCGATATCGGCTCGGACCGCGGCCAGTGACGTGAGCTGGCGACCAGAGTCGTCGAGGTTGTCCGGCGACGACCACGCCTCGAAGGCCGCACGCAACGATGCCCACTCCGTGTCCAGGATGGAGTACCACGCCGTGTCGCGGTTGCGGCCCTTGTAGACGACGGCTTGCCGGAAGATCCCCTCGAAGGTGAAGCCCAAGCGCCGGGCGGCCGCGCGAGAGGGCCCGTTGCGGCTGTCGCACTTCCATTCATAGCGTCGATAGCCGAGTTCGTCGAAGGCCCTCGCCATCATGAGGTACATCGCCTCGGTCGCCGCCGGGGTGCGTTGCAGCCGTGGCCCGTGATGAATGGAGCCCACCTCGATGGACCCGTTGACCGGATCGATTCGCAGGTAGGAGGCCACCCCCAGCGGCACACCGGCGGCGGCGCCGCAGATCGCCCAGCAGATCGAATCAGGCGCAGCTACCGCATCGGCCAGCGCCGCCAGGTAGGCGTCCCGGTCGGTGGGACGCTCGCCCAGGGACGGCGGCGAGGCCATGAGGTAGGTCCATCCCGCCTCGTCAGGGGCCGTGCGGAACTCCTCGAAGAGCGCAGCGCCGTGACGCGGCGGGTCCAGCGGCACCACGTCGCACCATCGCCCGGTCATCGCCGTCAGAGGCGGCCTGGGGCGGGGGCTCCAGCCCGGCACGGGGTCCCCGATCGGCTGGCCCAGCGGGTTGACCCGTCCTGACATCTACGTCATCCACCCTCCGCGGTTCTGTCGGCGATCGTGTCACGCCCCCCGGTATGTGCCCATCGTCCACAGATTGCCATCGGCGTCGCGGACGTCGAACTGATGGGACCCGTAGTCGGTGTCGTGCAGCTCCCGCAGCACCTCGACGCCGGTCATCGACCGCACCCGCTCGTAGGTGGCATCCACCGTCGCCGGCTCGGCGGCGACCACGTAGACGCCCTGTGGGCCGAGCCCGCCCCACTCCCCCGGCTTCCCGCGGGAACCGAACATCACGCCCCCGCCGTCGGGCCATCTGGCTTCTGCGTGCTCCACGGTGTCGGAGGCGTCGCGGTGCATCGCGGTCAGGACGAAGCCCAGCCCCTCGGTCAGGAAGCGGACGCCCGCCTCGACGTCGGTGAATCCCACGCTCGGCCACACGCTGGGCACCGCAGCGACCATCTCCGCGTTCGCATCTGTCTCACTCATGCGGTGATCCTGCCCCGTGGGAGGCCGGCCTGGCTTGAAGGAATGGGAGTTCCTCCCGCAACCAGGTACCGACCGAACAGCCGGCGAAACCCAGCCACTCCCGTGCCAGGTGCGGCTGGTCGGCGAAGCCGCACCTGGCGGCGACATCGGCGAGCGGCGGTCGCTCGGCGTCGAGCAGCAGCGCCCGGGCCGCTTCGAAGCGGGCGATGCGCCCGGCTTGCTTGGGGCAGACTCCAGTCGCCTCGCGGAATCGGGCCGACAGGTGCCGACGGCTCCACCCCACCTCGTGCGCTATCGCGGAAACCGGCCGGCGTCCACCACTCGCGACGATCAGCCCCCACGCATGGCGCACTTCGGGCGCCACCGCCACGCTCACCGTCGAGAGGCGATGCAACAGGAAGGCATCCAGCAGCCGGAAACGTTCCGGCCAGTCACGAGCGGCCAGGACCCGTTCGATGAGGTCTCCCCCTCGGGGGCCGACGAGATCTACCAGGTGGACCGCCAACCCGGAAAGGCCCGCCGCGGACACCGCGAGCAAGGCACGCGCACCGAACGGTGACAGCGCGTATTGCACACCCTCCTGCGGGTCGCTCGCTCCTATCAACGCGGGACCGAGGTGAAGCCCGCCGGCGACCGCGTGGGAGGTCACCGTCGATCCGAGGCCACTGACTCGCAGGGGAGCCCGTAGTTCCAGCACCAGCGTCAGGTGACGCGACGGCAGTCCGCGGTGCAGCCCGGTGGGATTGGCCGGCACTCGATAGCCTTGTGCCGCCGTAACGAACGGCCGCAACGGCGCGGGCGGCGGTGCGCGACGAAGCTCACCTCGGCGTCCACAGTCACACGATGACTCGTGAGAGGTACGAGGACGGGGTCACGCCGACCTCTCGACGGAAGTCGCGGCTGAAGTGGGCCTGGTCGAACCAGCCCATTGACGCGGCGAGATCCGCCAGGTCGTCGACTTGACCGGAGTCCATCGAGGTGAGCGCGTCGTGTAAGCGGTACCTGGCCAGCACAGCCTTGGGCCCGACTCCGATGTAGCGCGAGAACAGGCGCTGCAGGGCACGCACGGTCAGGCCCGCAGTCGCCGCCACCTGCTCGACCCGGAGCAGCGTCCGGTTGTGCTGCATGTCGGCCATCAGGTCGAGCAGGTCGGTGTAGACCGGCGACGGTGAGCGGGCCAGCGGCAGCAGCGCGCCCTCCACAAGGGCAACCCGGCGAGCATCCGACTGCTCCGCCAGGACAGCCCCGGCCAGGCTCGGCGGGTCGGCGATGACGTCGAGCGGCGCCGGGCAGACTGTGTCGCGCCGCACCTGTAGCCCGGTCATCGCCGTGAATCCCCCGGGCCGGAACTTGACGGCGGTGACGCGCCCCCACCCGGCCAGGTCCAGCGCGAAGCGCCGACTGACCACCCCGTGCAGCAGGGCGGCAGGCAGGCAGACCCCGAAACGGGGGTGACTTCCGGACTCCAGCGAGAGGTTGACGCTGGCGTGACTCAGCACCTCGGCACGAAACGCCGGACGGCCGACGAGGTCCCAGCGCACCGACCAGTACCGCTCGACGAACGGCTGCAGCTCGGGCGCCACCGGGTACTCGCGTCGCAGGTCGGTCAGGCGTGCTGTCTCGGCCGGGCGGAGCACACCGCGACCGGCGACCTCCGGCGCGGTCGCGTTCGTCCAAGACGTCACGGCTTCAGCGTAGGGACACTCTCCGACATGACGATTCACGACGGCCGACCCGACGGTTACACCGCGCTGACCCCCTTCCTCGTGTGCTCCCCAGCCCGCGACGCGATCGACTTCTATCGAGATGTCTTCGGCGCCAGGCTCGTCAGCCGGATGGACGGGCCGGACGGGACGGTGCCGCACGCCGAGCTGGACTTCGGTCTGGGTCGGCTGCAGCTGGGCGACCCGGCCGAGCAGTACGGCCTGGTCGCCCCGACGCGGGACGCCGACCGGGTCAGCGCGTCCACCTGCCTCTACGTCGCGAACGTGGACGCGGTGTTCACCGAGGCGGTCCGCCGCGGCGCGACCGTACGGGAAGAGCCCGCCACCTTCGTCACCGGGGACCGGTTCGCCTCCATCTACGACCCGTTCGGCCACCGATGGGCGATCATGACTCGGGTCGAGGATGTCACTGCGGAGGAGGCCGAGCGGCGGCTTTCGGAATGGGCGGCCACCCAGGTCTGACCCCGGTCCGCTCGGGCAGGATGTCGCGGTGGATGAACCGGAGTTGACGGTCGACGACGCCGCGGCCTGGCGGCAGTGGCTGATGCGGCACGGCGACGAGACCACAGGGGTTTGGCTGCTGCTGGCCAAGAAGGGCGCCACCGCCCCAACGACGCTCACCTACGACCAGGCACTCGACGAGGCACTGTGCGCCGGCTGGATCGACGGCCAGCGAAGGCGCCGTGACGTCGCGACGCACCTGCAGCGCTTCACGCCGCGACGGGCCCGCAGCCCCTGGTCGCGACGTAACGTGGACATCGTGAGCCGGCTCGTCGACGAGGGACGGATGCGGCCGGCCGGACTGGCGGAGATCGAGCGCGCCGCGAGACGCATCGAGCAGTTCGTCGCGATGCTGGCTCGCGGCGAGACGGTGCACCCGCAGCGGCGCACCCTCGGATCATGACCTCCTCGGCCCCTGTGGCGATCCTGCTCTCGCTTGTCATCGCGCTGTCCGGTGCCTGTTCGACGGGTCGGACCTCTCCCGCGGCTCCCCCGTCGATCTCGGCAGCGGCGTCCCAGACCGCGGAGCTGGAGTTCTCGCTCATCCAGTACCGCTCCGACGTGGCGACCAATGACATCCAGGTCAAGGTGCGCAACATGGGTGACGAGCCGGTCGTGGTGACTGAGGTCCGCTTCGACAGCCCGTCCTTCGTCGCGGACGCCCCGGTCGACAAAGACGCCCGGATCGCGCCGGGCATCGCCGCGGACCTGACGGTGCCGCTCGGTGAGCCGGTGTGCGACGGTACCGCCGACGACGTCACCGCCAGGGTCGAGGTGACATTGGCCGGCGCGGCCGACAGCATCAGCTCCGATGTCGATCCTGGCCAATTGACGGAGCTGCACGTTCGGGGATGCCAGGTGACGGCGGTGAAGTCTGTCGTCGCCCTCGACTGGCCGCAGCCGTGGACGGTCGTGACCGATCCCGGTGCCACACCGCTCGGTGTCTCGACGCTTCATATCGCGGTGGCAGCCGCGGCGCCAGGACCCGTCACAGTGGGCCCGATCCGAGGCACCACGCTCTTCAGCCCCGCTACGGACCAGCTGCCGGTCACCGTCGCACCCGGTCAGTCCGCCGACCCCCAGATCGCGCTGCTGGCCGCCCGATGCGACCCGCACGCGGTGGCCGAGGACAAGGTCGGGTACCTGCTGCCGGTCGACGTGTCCGTGGCGGGAGCGGACCAGGTAGTCGTGAAGGTGACCGTCGACCGGGAGGACCGGCAACCGTTGCAGGATCTCATCGACGTGACCTGCGGAAACCCGCTGACCGACTAGGCGATGATCCCGAGCTTGCGCAACTCGATCTGCAGGTCATGCGGGTTCGAGGCCGCATGATGGGCGTCCTCCAGGCGTACCGTGCCGGCGGCGATCAGGCGCAGCAGATGCTGATCGAAGGTCTGCATACCGTAGAAGTCGCCCTCCTTGATGATATCGGTGATCTGCGCCGTCTTGTCGGGATCGGCGATCGCCTCGGAGATCCGGCCGGTGACGACGGCGATCTCCATCACGACGCACCGACCGTTGCCGTCGGCCCGCGGGATCAGCCGCTGGCAGACGATCCCACGCAATGACGAGGCCAGCGACAGCCGGGCCTGCTTCTGCTCGTGCGGGGGGAAGAAGTCGATGATCCGGTTCACCGTCTCCCCGGCATCGGCGGTGTGCAGCGTCGACATCACGAAGTGCCCGGTCTCGGCCGCGGACAGCGCCGCCTCCACCGTCTGGGTGTCGCGCATCTCCCCTACGAGGATCACGTCCGGGTCCTGGCGCATCGCCGCCCGCATCGCGACGGTGAACGTTGCAGTGTCCAGCGGCACCTCGCGCTGGTTGATCATCGCCATCCTGTCGGCGTGGATCACCTCGATCGGGTCTTCGATCGTCACCACGTGGACCTCGCGGTTGCTGTTGATGTGATCGATCATCGCGGCCAGCGTGGTGGTCTTGCCCGACCCGGTCGGGCCGGTGACCAGCACCAGGCCCCGAGGTTCCAGGGCGAGCCGGCCGATCACCTCGGGCAGGCCGAGCTCACCCAAGGACATCGCCCCGATGGCGACGCGACGGATCACCAAACCGACGCTGCCGCGCTGCCGGAAGGCGTTGACCCGGAATCGCCCGATGCCCGAGATCGCGTAGGCGAAGTCGGCCTCGTTGGTGGCGGCGAACTGCGCCACCAGATCCTCGCGAAGGATCTCGGCCGCCATGGCCTCGGTGTCCTCCTGACGCAACGCCTCGGCCTGCAGCATGCGCAACCGGCCGTCCACGCGCAGCCTGGGCGGTGAGCCGACCTTGACGTGCAGGTCCGATCCCTGGAAGTCCACGAGCGCCTGGAGCAGCGGGATGATGCTGGGTCGCGTCGGCGTCACCGTGTCGGCATCGACCGGCCCGCCGGTGCGCTTGAGCCCTCAGCTCAGCAGCACGAGCAGGTCACCCTCCTGAACCACGTCTCCGCTGCTCACGTCGACCCGGGAGACGGTGCCCGCGCGCTCGCACAGCACCGGGATCTCCATTTTCATGGATTCCAGCAGCAGCAACGTGGCGCCGGCACCCACCTCGTCCCCGACTTCGACCTCCACCATGAGCACCGCGGCCACCATCTCGGCCCTGACCTCTTCACTCACAGTGTCTCCAATGGTCGGTGTCGGGCGGCGCGGCAATGGCCGTCTGGCACGATGGCCGTGGCCATCCGGGCCGAGCCATCATCGTCTACCGGTCGGAGGACCTCATGAGCAAGCGTGCCCGCAAGCGTCGCGCCCGCAAGACCCGTGGCGCCAATCACGGCAAGAAGCCCAACTCCTGACGTGCCGGCGTCGGCGCGCAGTCCGCGCCGGCGCCGTCAGTCCAGGCTGACCCGCAAGTCAGTGATCTTCTGCAGGATCCGCTCCCGGAGCCCGTCCGGCGCGCTGGACCGGCCCGCCCGCGCAACCAGGGTCTTCACCGCGGTGTCGAGGTCGTACTCGCGCAGACACGGAGCGCATTCGTCGAGGTGAACACGGATCTTCTCGACCGTCGGCAGGTCGACTTCGCCGTCGATGTACTCGAAGAGCCGGTCCATGACCTCCGAACAGTCGGTCTCATGGGGGTTGCCGCAACTCACGAGTTCACCGCCGTCGCGGACGTGCCGCTGGCGAGGTCGGCACTGTCAGCGGTCATGTCGCCAGGAATCCGGAACCCGCGCTCACGGGCGTAGTCGGTCAGCAGGTCTCGCAACTGGCGCCTGCCGCGATGCAATCGGGACATCACGGTCCCGATCGGCGTGCCCATGATCTCGGCGATCTCCTTGTAGGCGAAGCCTTCGACGTCCGCCAGGTAGACCGCCAGCCGGAAGTCCTCCCCCACCTGCGCCAGCGCACGTGTCACGTCGCTGTCAGGCAACCGGTCCAGTGCATCCATCTCCGCCGAGCGAAGTCCCGTGGAGGTGTGCGACTCGGCCCGGGCAAGCTGCCAGTCCTCGATGTCCTCGGAGTGTGACTGCAGCGGCTCCCGTTGCTTCTTTCGGTAGCTGTTGATATAGGCGTTGGTGAGGATCCGGTATAGCCACGCCTTGAGGTTGGTGCCCGGCTGGTACTGCTGGAACGCGGCGAACGCCTTGGCGAACGCCTCCTGGACCAGGTCCTCGGCGTCGCTGGGGTTGCGAGTCATCCGCAACGCGGCGGAGTACAACTGATCGACGAAGGGCAACGCGTCCGCCTCGAACCGGGCGCGCCGCTCCTCGAGAGTCTCGCTTGCCGGAGACCGCAGTGGGGAGTCCATTACCTCGTCCATCACCCACGAGGCTATCGGGCGCACTCCGGCCGCGGACGAGGGCCGTCGGGAATCGCGGCGCGGCTCCCCCGGCCGGCTCGTGGCCGAGGATGAACCAGGCGCGATGCGGCCGGCTGCCGGGCGGGCTGTGACGATCACGCCAGTGCGAACGCAGCCCACCGAGGTGTCATTCCGTCGCCGGCACCCAGGGTCGCACCAGGGACGGATCATCGTTGGCCACGGCGCCCACCCGGCGGTCCACGGGGTGCCAGCCCAGGCGCGGATGGCCGGCGGCGAGCGCGTCTGCCAGCAAGTGCCGTGCAGCCGAGTCGTCCAGCTCGCCGGGCGCGGGCGTGGTGGGCACCCAGTCAGACCAGGCGTCGCGCGGCAGAGCCACCGGCATGCGGTCGTGCAACCACGCGAGCTCGGGATCCGCCGCCGTGGTGAGGACTGTGTAGGAGCCGAACCACGGGCCGGGCTCGCGACGATCTCCGGCCCGCTCCCGCCACCAGGTGAACAGGCCCGCGAACATCAGCAGCGGGTCCTCGACGGGGTGGACGAGAAAGGGCTGCTTCGCGAGATTCGAGCTGCCGGGAGCCGCCTGCCACTCGAACCAGCCGTCTGCCGGGACGAGGCACCGCCGGCTGCGCAACAGGCCCCGGAATGCCGGCTTGTCGGCCAATGTCTCGACCCTGGCGTTGATCATCCGGCTGCCGCCTCTGGTGTCCTTCGCCCAGGAGGGCACCAGGCCCCATGACAACGCCTCCATGCGCCAACCAGGAGCTTCGGGCGAGTCCGCGTTCTCACCAGCGGGCCTGGGCGCGACCGCGACCACTCCGACTCGGGTCGGGGCCACGTTGTACGACGGCGGGACCGATCTGGCCTCCTCGGACACCTCACCGATCCTGATGCCGAGGTCGCTGAGCACGGCGACGACGGCCTCCGTCTCGCGCGCCGCCGCGTACCTGCCGCACATCCCGTCAGCTTGGCAGCCCGAACCGACATCTCGCCCGAGGAGGCCGTTCGCGCGTGCCGCGGGCCGCCGTGACTGACAGGATGAGCAGCATGCTTCGACACGTTGCCAGGGCCCTGCTGGGCGCCGTCTTCATCCAGACCGGCATCGATCAGATCCGCCGCCCACAAGCCAGAGCCGAGGCCGCCGCGCCCTACATCGACGCGCTGTCGCGGCGCACCGGGATCCCCGACGACCCGATCCTGCTGATCCGGGTCAACGGTGCCGTCATGGTTGCCGGGGGCGTCGGCCTGGTGACCGAAACCGCGCCGCGGGCCAGCGCCGCCGTGCTGGCCGCCGGCCTGATTCCGACCACGGTCTTCGGTCACCAGTTCTGGGCGGCCGGTGACCCGTCGCGCCGAGGGCACGACAGCGTGCAGTTCCTCAAGAACGCCGGTCTGCTGGGCGGGTTGCTGCTGGCGGCCATCGACCACGAAGGGCGGCCCGGACTGAGATGGCGTGCCCGCGACACCTCCCATCGAGCGGGCCGGGCGGCCCGCCGGGCCGGCAAGGCGGCGCGTCGCGAGACTCGCAATGCCCGCCGAGCGCTGACCGCGAAGCTGCCGTCCTCGGACGGGTGAGCGTCATCTCCGCCCGGGCCGGGGAGCCCGGTCCACTCATCCGCGGCTGGCGAGCGCCCACCCCGACCGGCCCGGTCGACGTCGAACTGCAACTGCCGGGGTCGAAGTCATTGACCAACCGGTACCTGGCACTCGCCGCCCTGGCAGCGCAGCCCTCACGGTTGCGGATGCCGCTGCGATCGCGCGACACGATTCTGATGGCCACGGGCATCGCCCGGCTCGGCGCCCGGGTCACGGATGTGCCGGTGCGGGACCCGGCTCAGTTGCGACTGGCGGGCGACGACTGGGAGGTCGCCCCCATCCCGGAGGGCACCGGTTCCGAGGTTCCGGTGGGCGTGGACTGCGGCCTCGCGGGGACGGTCATGCGGTTCCTGCCACCGGTCGCGGCCGCCACGGCACACGCGGCCCGCTTCGACGGCGACCCGAGGGCCCGGCAGCGTCCCCTGGCACAGCTGCTGCGGGCGCTTGCGGCCATGGGGGCCAGCGTCGAGGCGGCGGCGGGGTTCCTGCCCGCGACGGTGGGCGCACCTCGCGGTGGCCTGAGCGGTGGGGATATCGAGATCGACGCCTCCGAGTCCAGCCAGTTCGTCTCCGGGCTGCTGCTGATCGGGGCGCGCTGCCGCAACGGGTTGACCCTGCGGCACGTCGGCGCGCCGGTTCCCAGCCGGCCACACATCGACATGACAGTCGAGAATCTCCGCGATGTCGGGGTGGTCGTCGACGACGGGCAGCCCGACGTCTGGCGAGTCGAGCCCGGCGAGGTCGGGGCACTGGACGTCGAGGTGGAACCAGACCTGTCCAATGCCGGCCCGTTCCTCGCGGCGGCGCTGGCGACCGCCGGACGGGTGCGCGTGCTCGGCTGGCCGCAGTACACGACACAGGCGGGCGATCTGTTCCGCGATGTGCTCGACGCGATGGGCGCCGATGTCGTGCTGGATCGGGGTGGGTTGACCGTCACTTCCAACGGCACGATCTACGGCGCCGACCTCGACCTCTCCGCCGCGGGGGAGATCGCGCCCACCGTCGCGGCGCTGGCAGCGCTCGCCGAAGGGCCGACCCGGATCCGGGGCATCGGCCACCTGAGAGGACACGAGACCGACCGGCTGCAAGCGCTGGCCGACGAGATCAAGAACCTGGGTGGTGACGTCCGGATCCTTCCGGACGGGCTGGAGATCCACCCGAGGCCGCTGCACGGCGGCCCCTTCCGCAGCTACGCGGACCACCGGATGGCCACTACCGGGGCGGTGTTGGGGCTTCGCGTGCCGGGGATCGTTGTCGACGACATCTCCACCACCGGCAAGACCATGCCGGACTTCCCCGGGATGTGGTCGGCGATGACGGCGGTCGCCGAGCGGTGAGCCCGCCCCCGCGCCGAGCCCGGGCCGTCGACGAGGCGGACATCCGGGAACGGCCGAACCCGCGCGGTTCCCGGCGGCGCACCAAGGAACGACCGGACCACGGCGACGCCACCCTCGGGTGGGTCACCACCATCGACCGCGGCCGCTACACCTGTACGGTTCCGGTGCCCGGCATCGTCACGTCACAGCACCAGGCCACTGCTGACGACGCCAACGGCGACGACGTCGACGCGGACGCGGACGCCGAGGACAGGCCGCCGATCACGGTCACCGCCGTCCGAGCCCGTGAGCTCCGCCCCTCCGCCGTCACCGTCGGCGACGTGGTGTCCCTGGCCGGCGAGGTCAGCGGCGCCGAAGGATCGCTGGCCCGGCTGGTGCGGGTGCAGCCCCGCCGCTCAGCGCTGCGCCGTACCGCGGACGACACCGACCCTGTCGAGCGGATCATCGTGGCCAACGCCGATCAGGTATGCGTCGTGGTCGCCGCAGCCGACCCGGCTCCGCGACCACGGCTCATCGACCGCGCGCTGGTGGCCGCCTGGGACGCCGGCATCGAGGCACTGCTCATCGTCACCAAGACCGACCTCGCCGACCCAGGGCCACTCGTCGCGGGATACGCCGACGTGGCCTTGCGGGCGGTCACGCTGTCCACCCACGACGAGGATGGGGTGGCGGCAGCCCTAGCCGTGCTGCGCCATCGGGTCACCGCCCTCGTCGGCCCGTCCGGCGTTGGGAAGTCCACTCTGGTCAACGCGCTCTCTGCCGGCGCGGCGCGGCGAACCGGAGTGGTCAACACCGTCACCGGGCGTGGCCGGCACACCTCGGTCTCGGCGATCGCCCTGCCGCTGGACGGCGGTGGCTGGGTCGTCGACACGCCGGGTATGCGGACCTTCGGCCTGGCCCATGTCGGGCCGGACCGGTTGCTGGCTGCCTTCGACGACCTCGCCCCCGGGGTCGAGGACTGCCCCCGCGGCTGCGATCACGACAACCCGGAGTGTGCCCTGGACGCGTGGGCGGCCCGCGGCGGCACGGGTGGCGGGGGCCCCGCGCGCCTCGACTCCTTCCGGCGGCTGCTGGTGGCGCTGCGCGAGGAGTAGCACGGCGGCAGGGTCAGCCCAGCGTCACGCCGCTCCAGGTCGAACGGGCACCGGAATCGCCGGTCACCACGACCCACCCCACGGCCGCGGCCGAGGTCGCGACCAGCAGAAGTGCGCCGATGACGGTGGCCACCCGGCCACGCCGGCGCAAGACCGCGAAAGCGATGGCACCCAGCGCCATCCCCGAGACGAAGAACGGCGCCAGCAGGCCGTACTCGGCGTGGTCCTCGGCGATCTCGCCGCCAAGGGCGCTCTGCAGACCCTGGCCCGTGAACCGCGCGAGGAACGCTGCAGGCACGAGCAACAGAATGATCACCGCCACCGGCCAGGCCCAGGCCGCCCGCCACGCCCCCCGGCTCAGCATGATCCACGCGGCCAGCGCCATGACGGGGACCCCGACGACGACAGCGTGAACGATCAACGGGTGCGCCGGCAGCCCGTTGATCGTCAGGTTCTCCAGGCCGGCGCTCATGGCACGGAACGCTACAGCGGATCTTCCGGCTACAGGCTGCCGCCGATGCGCCAGTACCAGCCCGACTCCCGAGCCATGAAACCGTTGTCGACCAGGTAGCGGCGCAGTGCCGCCACGTCGTCATGGTGGGCGCGCAGGATTGCGTTGACCTGGTGCTCGCTGTAGCGCTCACCGGGGATGAACTCCCTCGCCAGCAGATCCAGCACGATCAGTCGTTTGCTGTGCTTGGCCGGGATCTGCCGTAACCCGCCGTCAGGGGCGAGGAAGGTCCGCAGCACCGCGTCTCGCTCGCTGTCGGGCACATGCACCGCCCACGATGCCGGATTGCGAACCGGGTCGATCTCGGGGCGCTGCGGTTGCACTGGGCAACGGTAGGCCGCGTTGGGCCTACGCTGCGAGCGTGGTGGACGACGCGGCGGCCGCCAGGCCCCGGTACGACGACGACCTCCGGATGGCATTGTCAATCGCGGACCAGGTCGACTCGTTCACCATGACCCGCTTCGGTGCCGCTGATCTTCGCGTGGAGACCAAGCCCGACCTGACGCCGGTGACCGACGCGGACTCCGAGGCCGAGCGGATCGTCCGCGCGCAGCTGGGCCGCACCCGGCCGCGCGACGCCGTCATCGGCGAGGAGATGGCCCCGACCGGGCACGGCCGCCGGCGGTGGGTGATCGATCCGATCGACGGCACGAAGAACTTCGTGCGCGGGGTGCCGGTGTGGGCGACCCTCATCGCGCTCATCGACGACGACCGCGCAGTGGTCGGCATCGTCAGCGCCCCCGCGCTGGGCCGGCGGTGGTGGGCGGCGGCAGGCGTCGGAGCGTTCACCGGCCGCAGCCTGTCAGCGGCTCGCCGGCTGTCCGTGTCGGGAGTGTCGGAACTGCCGGACGCGTCGATGTCGTACTCGGATCTGCGCGAATGGGAGGACGCAGGCAGGCTGGACGCCTTCGTCGACCTCTCCCGGAAGGTGTGGCGGACCCGGGCGTACGGTGACTTCTGGTCCTACATGCTGCTGGCCGAAGGCGCGGTTGACATCGCGTGCGAACCCCGGCTGGCCCTGCACGACATGGCGGCTCTGGTCCCCATCGTCACCGAGTCGGGCGGCCGGTTCACCGACCTCGCCGGGACCGACGGCCCATGGGGCGACGGCGGCATCGCCACCAACGGCCTGCTGCACGACGCGCTGCTCGACGCGCTGCGCTGACCTCGGGTTGCAGCCGGCCCACGGCTGGGTGATGGTCGTTCGGTGAGCGATGGACCGGATGAGAACCACAGGATTCCCAACGGCGTCAGCGACGAGACGGTGCAGGCGCTGGGCTTGCTGTCGGAGGCGCTGGAACATGTCGAGCGCGCCCGCGGCCACCTCTACTCCTTTCACCAGGCGACCGGCACGGCCGACCTGACACTCGGCAAGTCGGTCGAGCAGTTGCGCGGCGCAGGCCACGAGGCGCTGGCCGAGCGGATCGACAAGGAGCTGGTGGGCCGCAACGTGCTGGCTGGTCGCTGGACCTTCCAGATCATGGAGGAGTACGACGACGGGTACTGGACGACGTTTCGTACCCTGGAACGCGAGGCCCGCGATGAGCTGGTGCAGGGTCGCCGTCACCTCTTCGAAGCCTCGATGAAGGAAGACCGGCGCAGCCACGGCCTGGTGGGCCACGAGGCGAGTCCCGACGACGCTAGGGGGTGAGCGGACGAGGCCGGCCTCGGTTGCCATAGGCGGCGTGCTCGAGCCCTCGGATGTAGCCGAGGGCGAAGAGCCGGCCGAGCGTCGCGTACCCGGGCCGTTCGTTCACCTCGCCGGCCATCGTGGGCACGTGATCGGGCCGCATCGGCCCGGCGAACCCGATCTCGGCGTAGGCCTGCATGCAGGCCAGCAGATCGGTACGCCCTTCGTCGTGAAAAGTCTCGACGAAGTCCTCGACGTCCCCGGCGACGTCACGGAAGTGTACGAAGGCGATGGCCCCCCGGCTGCCGAACTCGCGGATCAGTGCGGGCAGATCGACGCCGGCGCCGTCCTCCTCGCGCATCAGCGCCCAGTTGCCCTGGCAGCAGGTGACCTTGACCGCAGGTGAAGGCACCAGGTCGAGCATCCGGCGATAGGCCTGCGGTGACCTCATGATCCTCGGCACGCCGCGCAACCGGGGCAGGGGTGGGTCGTCGGGGTGCAACGCCAGGGTGACCCCGGCTTGCTCGGCCACCGGGGCGGCGGCTGACAGGAAGTACGCCAGCGCCCGCCACAGCTGCACCTCGTGGACCTCACCGGCGTCGGTCCCCGGCCCGGCCAGCGGCGGCAGGGCTTCGCTCTCGGCGTGGCGGTACCTCGTGGTCAACGCCCCACCCCGCCACGGCACGTCCACGGTGGTCCGAGCCCAGCTGGTCAGCGCCATCCAGTTGTAGCAGAGGGTGCCGATGCCGAGGCGACCCATCGCGCGGATCTGCGTCAGGACGTCCTCGATCTGCTCGTCGCGGCCGGGCAGTCCCAGCCGGACGGCGTCCATCGGCGCGCTGTCCTCGACGACGCTCAGCGTCAGGCCGTGATCGGCGTAACGCTGCTGCAGCCGCGCCAGCGCTGGTTCTGCCCATGGTTCCTCGCCGGCGACGGGGCGGACCCACGGCCGCGAATGACCACCGGCGCGCAGCCACCGTGCCCGCTGCTCGGCGCCGTCCAACAAGGTGACCGCGTGTGTCACGCCGCACTGCCGCACCAGGTGCCACAGCGGTGACGGGTCCGGCAGCAGCAGCTCGGCAAGCTGAATCACGCGCCGATGATGACGGACTCGCCAAGCGGTCACCAAGTGTTTGACGACTGTTAGACCGCCTGCTGGAGCGCGAGGCGTGGCTCGAAAGCGCCCGTGCGGACGCCAAGCGACTCGCTGATGAGGATCTCTCCAACGAGTCGAACGCCTGGTGATCCGAGGCGCCGTCTACCGGGTGGACCTCGGTGACGCGCGCCGGGGACATCAGCCGGCCTGCGTTCCTGAGACGCCCTCAGGCGCTCAGCAGCGCAGGCGGGACGTGGGAGGACAGCACCGAGCAGTGCCACCGCGACTCGATCCATCGCTCGCCGACCCGCTTCCACACGATCGTGGCGATGCAGTCGAAGGTCGCGGTGTCGGGGCCCACCGTCAGGGACTGGCGGAACTCCAGCACCCCGTAGCCCAGGTCGGTGCCGGCGACCGCGTCATAGGCGAGCACCTCACTGTCCGTCGCCGCCCCCATCACGTCCAGGGTCGAGAACAGGGTGTGGAACCAGTCCTCCCACTCGCTACGAGTGCGGATTGCGACATTGCCCCCGCTTGGTGCGATATCGACGATCCCCAGATCGTCGTCGCACAACGCCGCCAGGGTCGCGAAGTCGTGGTCGCGGACACAGCGCAACAGCGTCAGCGTCTCATTGAGGTATGGCTTGCCGGTGTGCGCCGCAGGCGGGACATCCAGCTGAGAGGCCGGCCCGGCATCATCTCGAACGGTCATCCGGCGAGCATGCCGCCACGCCCTCGCCCGCGCCACCTCCGCCTGCCACGACTACGCTGCCCCGGACACCCGAGCGCCGGCTGCGACCGGACCATCCGAGACAGGAGTTCCCGACATGACCGCGGTCCCCATCACGATCGCCCGAGGCGACGGCATCGGCCCCGAGATCATGGACGCTACATTGCGGATCCTGCAGGCCGGCGGCGCCGAGCTGGACATCGATGAGATCGCCATCGGCGAGTCGGTCTACGGGGCCGGCAATCCCGCCGGGATCAGCGCGGAGTCGCTGGAGTCGTTGCGCCGTACCAGAGTGTTCCTCAAGGCTCCCATCACGACGCCGCAGGGCGGCGGGTTCAAGAGCCTCAATGTCACCGTCCGCAAGACCTTCGGGATGTTCGCCAACATCCGCCCCTGCGTCGCCTACGCGCCCTTCGTGGACACCAAGCACGCCGGGATGGACGTGGTCATCGTCCGGGAGAACGAGGAGGACCTCTACGCCGGGATCGAGCACCGCCAGACGCAGGACGTCTACCAGACGCTCAAGCTCATCTCGCGCCCCGGCTCGGAGAAGATCTGCCGGTACGCCTTCGAGTACGCCCGCGCCAACGGCAGATCCAAGGTCACGTGCTTCACCAAGGACAACATCATGAAGATGACCGACGGCCTGTTCCACAAGGTCTTCGAGGAAGTGGCCACCGAGTACCCGGACATCGAGGCCGAGCACTGGATCGTCGACATCGGGGCCGCCAAGCTCGCCGACACCCCTGGTGTATTCGACGTCATCGTGCTGCCCAACCTGTACGGCGACATCCTCTCCGACGTGGCGGCCCAGATCGCGGGCTCGGTCGGCCTGGCGGGCAGCGCCAATATCGGCGCCACAGTGTCGATGTTCGAGGCCATCCACGGCTCGGCGCCCCGCCGCGCCGGCCAGAATCTCGCCAATCCCTCGGGGCTGCTGCTAGGTGCGGTGCAGATGCTGGTCCACATCGGTCAGGGCGATGCGGCAACCAGCGTCCACAACGCCTGGCTGCGGACGCTGGAGGACGGGATCCACACCTACGACATCTACGCCGACGGAGTCAGCACCGCCAAGGTCGGCACAGCCGAGTTCGCCGACGCAGTGATCGCCCGGATCGGCCAACAGCCGCAGACGCTCAAGGCCGTGTCCTACCAGGTGACTCAGCCGATCGTGATCAAGCTCGCCCCGCAGCGGCGCCAGGCCAAGGCCCGGGTGGGTGTCGACATCTTCGTGGAATGGGAGGACAAGACGCCCCAGGAACTGGCCGACCGGTTGCTGGCGCAGGCGGGCGACTTCCGCCTCGACATGATCTCGAACCGGGGGCAGAAGGTGTGGCCCGGCGGTGCGGCAGAGACCGGCTATACCGACAACTGGCGCTGCCGTTTCCTTGCCGCCGACGGCGCGACCCCGAGCGAGCGTGACGTGGTGGAGCTGCAGGGTCGAGTGGTCGACGCGGGCATCCAGGTCATCAAGACCGAAGGCCTGTTCACGTTCGACGGTGAGCCCGGGTTCACCAAGGCACAGGGCCAGTAGCAACGCGCTCAGTGACACTGTCGTCACCCGGGCGCCAAGGAGGTACGAATGGCCGTGGAATTCACGCCCTCCGCGGGGCCCACCGTCGGCATCGAGTGGGAGATAGGCCTGGTCGACGCCGAGTCCATGGACCTCGTCCCGGCGGCGGAGGTGGTCTTCGACGCCCTGCGGGACGACAACGGCGACCTGGACCCTCACATCCACCCGGAACTGCAGCGCAACACCGTAGAGCTGGTCACCGGGGTCTGTGACACTGTCGGGCAGGCCATCGAAGAGCTGAAAGGTGCCCTCGCCGCCGTCCACTCGGTCACCGACCCGTTGGGTATCGAGGTCTTCAGTGCGGGCAGCCATCCGTTCGCCCACAGTCACGAGCAGGAGACGACACCCGACGAGCGCTACGACCTGCTGCTGGACCGCACCCAGTACTGGGGTCGCCAGATGCTGATCTACGGCGTGCACGTGCACGTCGGGATCGACTCCAGCGCCAAGGCCATGCCGCTGATCAATGGCTTGCTGCCCTACAACCCGCACCTGCTGGCGCTCTCGGCGTCGTCGCCGTTCTGGGGCGGGGTCGACACCGGCTACGCCAGTCACCGGTCCCTGATCTTTCAGCAGTTGCCGACTGCCGGCCTGCCGTTCCACTTCGACACCTGGCAGGAGTACGAGCGCTACGTCGACGACCTGTTCACCACCGGCGTCATCACCGTGCTCAAGGAGGTGCGCTGGGACATCCGGCCCTCACCCGGGTTCGGCACGATCGAGAACCGCATCTGCGACGGGGTGTCGTCGATCGCCGAGATGGAGGCGCTGGGCGCACTCACCCACTGCCTGGTCATCGACCTCAGCGACCGCCTGGACGCCGGCGAGTCGTTGCCCAACCTTCCGCCGTGGCACGCCCAGGAGAACAAGTGGCGAGCCGCCCGCTACGGCTTGGAGGCCGAGATCATCCTGGATGCCGCCAACTCCGAACGCCTGGTCACCGACGATGTCATGGACCTGCTGGAGCGGCTCGACCCGGTCGCCCGGCGTCTGGGTTGCGCCTCGGAGTTGGCGTCCGTCGAGACGATCATCCGCCAGGGCGCGGGCTATCAGCGACAGCGTCGGGTCTTCGCCGACAGCGACGACCCCAGAGCGGTGGTCGCCGATCTCGTGGCCCAGCTGAAGAAGAGTCTGCTCTAGCCGTGTTGGCCAAGCTGGCGGGCGACGTCGCCGCCCGGCGGGTGAGCGCCGTGAGGCTGGTCAACGAGGCACTGGGCCGCGTGGCTGCGCGTGACCCCGACCTGAACGCGGTAGTGGCGCTGCGCCGGGACGAGGCACTCGCGGAGGCCGCAGTGCTGGACCGGCAGCTTACCGACGGTGCGGCACCTGGTCCGCTGTGCGGCTTGCCGCTGCTGGTCAAGGACCTCGAGGACGTCACCGGCATGGTGACGACGGCCGGCTCGCTGCTGTTCGCACAGCACCCGCCGGCGACGCGCGACAGCCGGACCGTGCAGCGGCTGCGGGCGGCCGGGGCGATCGTGGTCGGCAAGGCGAACCTGCCGGAGTTCGCCACCGAGGGCTACACGTCCAACCTGCTGTTCGGTACCACCGGCAATCCGTGGGCGCCCCAGTGGTCTCCCGGTGGATCCAGCGGTGGTTCAGCTGCCGCCCTCGCCGCCGGGATGGTCCCGCTGGCCACGGCCACGGACGGCGGCGGCTCGGTCCGGATCCCGGCCGCCTTCTGCGGGCTGCTGGGCATCAAGCCCACGCGTGGTGTCGTCGGTCGGCGGCCCATCCACGACTGGCTCGACCTGTCGACCGATGGCCCGCTGGCCACCACGGTCGCCGACCTCGAGCTGCTGCTGCGGCTGCTGGCGGGCCCGGAGCCGGGTGATGCCGAGGCGGTGGGGCTCGACGTGTCCGACCGCGGCCCGGTGACCGCCGTGTACGCGGCCCACCGCACCGCTGACCTCGCAGCGCTACCACCCGACGTGGTGCGGGTCTTCGAGGCGGCGGTCGGGGCCATGGCCGACATCCTGGGGCTGCGGGTGCGCTGGCTCGACCCGGCCACGGTGTTCGAGGGCATCAATCCCGACCACGACTGGTTCACGCTGGCCACCGCCGACCACGTCGCCTCACTCGGCCGCGAGTGGGTGGTCGAGGGCCGGCCCCGGATGCACCCGGGTGCCGCGGAGTTCATGAGCCAGGGCCTCGACGTGGACATCGACGGCTACCTGGCCGCGCGGCGCCGTAGGCACGACCACACCCGCCGGCTGGACGGGTTGCTCGGTGCGGCAGCGATCCTGCTGACACCCACGGTCGCGGCCACCGGGTGGCTCGCGGACGGGCGGCTGGACGCCGACAGCGAACCTGCCGCGTTGCCCCAATCGTGCTACTCCACGGCGATGCAGAACCTCACAGGCCATCCCGCGATCAGCCTGCCGGCCGGTCGGCTGACCACCGGGGTCCCCTTCGGTCTGCAGGTCACAGGACCCCGATTCGCCGACATCCTGCTGCTGTCCGTGGCGCGGGCCTGGGAAGCGGCCTACCCGTGGCCGCAATCTGCGCCCGGTCACAGCCCGTTTCATGATCTGGAAGGCTGAGGGCATTCCTGGCCCCGGCACCTGGCCGATGGCTGACCAGCAGGCCGCGCCGTAGTTGCCAGGCCATGTCCGCGGGCTATCGACTCCTCGGGATTGAAGGAGTCCGCCTCGCCTTCGTCCAGTGCGGAGATGGCGCTGGATCAACATCAGAACCCGACGCCCGGATTGGTCGGCTGAGGGGAGCTGATCTGCCTTGAAGATTTCGGAGTGCAGTATTGCTGATTCTTATGCCGCGTCCTGCTGTGTGAGCCAGGTTTGGTGGATTTCGTGAGGGGTGTTGTAGCCGAGTGCGGAGTGGATGCGCTCGGTGTTGTACCAGTGAATGTAGCGGATGATGGCCCGTTTCGCGCGTTCCCGGGACGGGTAGACGGTACGGTGGATCAGTTCGTTCTTGAGGGCGGCGAAGAATGATTCCGCCATTGCGTTATCGTAGCATATGCCGGTGCGTCCGACGGATTGCTGCAGACCATGCTCGGTGAGGGTCAGCGCGAACGCGTGGGATGTGTAGTTGCTGCCTCGGTCGGAGTGGAATACGGCGTCTGGGGTGAACGTCACGCTGGTCGCGGCGTCGGTGATGGCGGCCTGGATGAGCGGTGTTTTGTAGTCGTCACCGAGGGCGTAGCCGATGACTTCTTTGGTGTGGCAGTCGATGACGGTGGCCAGGTACACCCAGCCCTGCCAGGTGTCGATGTAGGTGATGTCGCCGACCATCCGCTGCCCGGGAGTAGTGGCGGTGAAGTCCCGGCCTACGAGGTCGGGGATCCGGTGCTCTCGGCCGTCGGATTCAGTGAGGCTGACCCGCCACGGCTGCGGCTGGCAGGCGACCAGGCCCAGCTCAGCCATGAGATCTCGCACCAGACCCAGACCAGCACGCACGCCGGCGCGGGCGAGCATGGCGTGGACCCGCCGGTAGCCGTAGCGTTGCTCGGAGTCGGCGTGGACCGTGGCCACCAGGTCGGCGAGATGACGACGCCTACGGGCGGTCGCCGACTCGGGACGGGCCCGCCAGTCATGGAAACCCGACGCCGAGACACCCAACCAGGAGCACATCTTTGTCACGGGGTAGGCGTACTTCCAGCCATGAGCTCGATCACCCGAACGGCACGAGTCGATGAACTCATACCGCTCGATCACCGAGGGTCGCGCGCGAAGTACGCCGCCGCTTTTTTCAGGAACTCGTTCTCCATCCGAACCTCACGGTTCTCGCGTTCCAGTTCACGCAACCGGGCCCGCTCCGTGAGAGTCAACGCCGGCTCGTCACCAGCGTGCTCAACCCGGTACTTCGATACCCAATTCGCTAACGTCCCCTCACTCATGGTCAATTCCCGTGCCACCGTCGCGACCGGTCGAGACGTCTCGATGACCGCCTTCACCGCCTCCTCACGGAACTCCGGACTGAACTGTTGATACTTCTTCGTCGCCATGATCCACACTCCTTCTCGGAACACTGTAGTGAGACCACACTCCGAGACACGCAGGGCAGTTCACTTCGCGGTTGTCGGTCCGGGCCTTGTCTGGGAAGTACGGGGTCCATCGGCGGACGGTGCGGCAGGCGAACGCGAACGCAGTCGCGCCGGAGCGGAAGACCCCGGTCCGGGTCGCTCCGAAGTTGGAGCCGGCGAAGGGTCTGATCGACGCGATGTTGATGGTGGACCTGACTGCACCGCGCAAGCAGCGTCATACCGCCCGCCGGGTCTTGGCCCGGCTCGTTGATGAGCACGAGTTCACTGACTTGACGTACTGGGCGGTGCGGGATTACGTGGCGAAGCGTCGGCCGGAGATCTGGGCCGCGGCTGGCAAGGCCCTGGAGGACGCGTTCGTGCCGCAGACCCACGAGCCGGGCGCTGAGGGTGAGGTTGACTTCGCGGACTTGTGGATCGACCTTGCCGGGGTCCGCACGAAGGTGTTCTTGTTCACGATGCGGCTGTCGTTCTCGGGCAAGGCCGTCCACCGGGCCTACGCCACCCAAGGCCAGGAGGCGTTCCTGGAAGGCCACCAGTGCGCCTTCGAGGTGTTCGGTGGGACCCCGATGTTCCACATCCGCTACGACAACCTCAAGGCTGCGGTGTCGCGGGTGCTGTTCGGTCGGACCCGCACCGAGTCGACCCGCTGGGTGGCGTTCCGGTCGCACTACGGCTTCGAGTCGTTCTACTGCCACCCCGGTGTTGAGGGCGCGCACGAGAAGGGCAGCGTTGAGGGTGAGGGCGGCCGGTTCCGCCGCAACCACCTGGTCCCGGTCCCCAAGGTCGAGTCGATCGCTGAGCTCAACGCGCTGCTGGTCAGCTACGACCTCGCCGATGACGCCCGCCGGATCAGCAACCGCACCATGAGCGTTGGTCAGCACTACGCCTTCGAGGCCACCCTGCTGCGGCCACTGCCGAGCGAGGGGTTCGAGACCGGTCTCGCCCTGACCCCGCGGGTCGACCGGTATGCCCGCGTGACCGTCCGGCAGTGCCACTACTCGGTCCCAGCCCGGCTGATCGGGCATCGGGTCAGGGGCGTGCTGCGCGCCTCGGAACTGGTGCTGTTCGAGGGCCGCAAGCAGGTCGCCCGCCATGAACGCGCGACCGTGCGGGGCAGCGAGGTCCTGGTGCTCGATCACTACCTGCAAGTGCTGGTGCGTAAGCCCGGCGCGCTGCGCGGCGCCACCGCCCTGGTCCAGGCCCGAGCCGCTGGCACCTTCACCAACACCCACGAGGCATTCTGGGCCGCGGCCCGCAACAGCCTGGGCGACGGCGGCGGCACCCGAGCCCTGGTGGAGGCCCTGCTGCTGCACCGCCACCACGCCCACGCTGACGTCGTCGCCGGCATCACCGCCGCACTGCTGGTCGGGGCGCTCAGCCCAGACGTCGTCGCGCTCGAGACCCGCAAGCACGCCCAGCAGCAAGCGAACACCACCGGCACCGACCCGGTCGTAGTCAGCCTCCAAGCCCGGCGACTGGCCGACCTCACCGACCAGCTCCCGCTCGACCTCAGGCCGCCACCGTCGGTCGCGGCCTACGACAGTCTGCTCACCGGAACGAGGAACGCATGACCGGCACCACCACGACCAGCCCGAGCACGGCACGGCCGAAGTCCACCGGCCGGCAACCCAGCGAGCAGGCCATCGACGCGGCCATCGACAGCGCCACCCGGCTGCTGCGGCTCCCGACGTTCCGCGACCGCTACGCAGAGTTCGCCGACTCCGCCGGCCGCGAGCAACTGTCCTACCGGGGGTTCCTTTCCGAATTGCTGCTCGCCGAGTGCGACGACCGAGAGGAACGCCGCGCGGCCCGCCGGGTCGCCGAAGCGGGCTTCCCCCGACCCAAGACCCTGGCTGACTTCGACTTCAACGCCAACACCGCGATCAACCCCGCGACCATCAACACCCTGGCCGGCTGCGGCTGGGTCACCAAGGGCCAATCGCTGTGCTTGATCGGCGACAGCGGCACCGGCAAGTCCCACCTGCTCATCGGCCTCGGCACCGCCGCAGCCCAAGCGGGCCACAAGGTCCGCTACGTGCTCGCGGCGAAGCTCGTGAACGAACTCATCGAAGCCGCCGACGAACGCCAGCTCTCACGCACCATCGCCCGCTACGGCCCGCGTCGAGCTCCTCTGCCTGGACGAGCTGGGCTACATGGAACTCGACAAGCGCGGCGCCGAACTGCTCTTCCAAGTCCTCACCGAACGCGAAGAGAAGACCGCCGTCGCGATCGCCAGCAACGACAGCTTCAGCGGCTGGACCAAGACCTTCACCGACCCCCGGCTCTGCGCCGCCATCATCGACCGACTCACCTTCGGCGGCAACATCATCGAAACCGGCACCAACAGCTACCGACTCGCCCACGCCCGCAGCCAACGACAGCCAGGTGGGGCCAGTTCAAACCGTCACCCTGGGGCCAAGTCGAGTTGACACGGCCAGCCGCTCCAGCCCACTCACGCGAGATCACCCGGCCAGGGCCGCGCCAACGCCCGTAACCGCTGGTGGTCCACCTTCGCGTAACCGGCGGTGGACAGCGCGTGGCGGTGGCGCAGCACCTGCCCGATCTCGGCCAGCGACGCCCCTGCGTGCAGCATGGTCGTCGCTGCGTGGTTGCGTGCCCAGGCGCGGTCCAACGTCCGTCAGCTCGATGCGGTCAGCCGCGGTCTGCTGGCCCGGTTGTGGTCTTGTGGTGCCGCTGCGGGCCACCTCAGCGCGCCGTTGACGATCGATCTGGACTCCACGATCGTGGCTGTGCACGGCCATGCGAAGCAGGGCGCGGCATTGCGTTACACGAAGGTCCGCGGCCACCACCCGCAGCTCGCGACCTGCGCGCAGACCGGGGATCGAGCACCGAACGCCGCTCCTGCGCCTGCATCCGTACGCGCAGACGGGCTGCGGAGGACGTGGTTCAAGGACCGAACACGGCCTCGACCTGAAGGAACGCGACTTTGCCGGGGCCCTGGCGTGGCAGCCGATCGCGTACTGGCGCTCAACCCCCGAGTCTCCGGCGCCGACATCGCCGAGACCACCGTCACCGTCTTCGCCAGGGACAAGAACAACGCCCGTCACGTCCGGTTCGTGGTGCCGCCGGGTCCGGCCGACCCCGGGTCACAGCTGGCACTGTTAACCACCTGGGAGCACCACGCGTTCATCACCGACCGCACCCTGCCGCTGGCCGAGGTCAAAGCCGGCCACCGCCGGCACACCATCGCCGAGCACACCATCGCCGAACTCGAAGGCGTCGGACTGACGCATCTACCCTCAGACAACTTCACGGCCAACCCGGCCTGGCTCGCGTTGGGCATGATGGCGCACAACCTCGGCCGGGCCATCGCCATCCTCGCCGGCCCCGACTTGCAGCCGGACGACCGCGGCGACCCTGCGCCGCCAGGTCTTCACCACACCCCCACGCTTGATCCACACCGCACGGCAGCGACAGCTGTCCTTCGCCCGACGCTCGACCCGCCGCCATTGTCACAGTCTGCGTACTCATGCGTGATCATCTCCAGCCCACGGCCCCAGGCCGCGGAGGTCACGCCGACCCCACCCACAAACTTCCCGACAGGCCCCCCGCTGGTGGTGGTCCCGCCGGGTTCGCTCCACGAAATCGTTCGCCTTCGTGGCTACTGTCCGTTACGCGGCCCGCCGGACCTTGATGGGTTGATCGGTGTGGCTTGGGAGGAGCGCGGCTGGGACCTCGCTGACCCTGACTGGGATCTACCCACCGGTCGACCCGTGCCCCCCTCGTCACTGTCGAAGGAGACACGGTCATGGTCATACTCGGAGTCGATGCGCACAAGCGCACTCACAGGATCGTCGCCGTTGACGGCCACGATCGACAGCTCGGTTGCCGCACCATCGGGTCAACCACGGCTGATCATCTCGAGGTGCTGCGGTGGGCCGAACAGGTCGGAACAGACCGGTGCTGTGCCGTCGAGGACTGCCGGCACCTGTCGCGACGCCTGGAAAGCGACCTCCTCGGCGCGGGGCAACGAATCATTCGAGTGCCACCGAGCCTGATTCACCACGTCCGGGACTCCGCCCGCACCTACGGCAAGTCCGACCCCATCGACGCCCTGGCCGTCGCCCGCGCCGCCCTATGTGAGGTGAACCTGCCCACCGCCCGGTTGGACGGTCCCGACCGACACATCCGCCTGCTCGTGGACCACCGAGAAGACCTGGTCAACGAACGGACACGCATCATCGCCCGACTGCGCTGGCACCTGCAGGAACTCGACTCTACCTGGGATCCACCCGCCCGCAGCCCGGACCGGGCCAGCGCCTACGACACCGTCACCACCCGCCTGACCACCCTCACCGACAGCAACCTTGCCGGGAGACGCCCGGTCGGCGCCAGCGCTGCAATCCTCGCGACAGTTCCCTTTCCACACCCGCGACCCGGACGGTCTCGGTCAACATCACCGCACCGGCCTGAGGCACTATCCTCGCACTTGCCGCGTCGACCTGGACCCGCGGGTAGAGCCAGCTGCGCTTCTCCATCTGCAAGGTGCTCCTCGAAAAGTGACCGCTTGACCCTAGACGAGTCCCATCGTTCCTGCTTAGGAGCACCTTTCAAGTCACCACGTGAACCCCCGCCACCAATCGCCCCCGAAAGCTCTAAGCTATCCCGACGGCTGGCGTCGGCGCGACAGGGCATCAACCGTGGCTGCCAGCAACAGCACGAGGCCCGTGACGATGTACTGCGCGTACGACTCTTTGACGACCAGGGGCAGGCCGTTGCGGATGACCGCGATGACCAAGCCGCCAAGCACCGCGGCGATGATGCTGCCCTTGCCACCGAACAGCGAGGTGCCGCCAATGACCGCTGCCGCCACTGCGTAGAGCAGCGTGAGCGCGCCACCAGTGGCCGGCGAGACGCTGTTGCCCCGCGAGGCCAATAAGATGCCAGCCACGGCGGCGAGCACCGAACCGATCACGAAGCAGGCGACCCGGACCCGGGCGACGTTGATGCCGGCCCGGCGCGCCGCCTCGGCATTGCCGCCTACAGCGAAGACGTGCCGCCCGAATCGGGTCCTAGTCAGTACGAAGGTCAGGCCGATGACTACTACGGCCCCGATGGGGACGATGTTGGGCAGGCCCCGGATCGAGGTGAGCTCGGTGTTGACCGACCGCTCGACACTCAGGATCGCGGTTCCCCCCAGCACCAGAACGGCCAGCACGGCAACGGTGAGCCAGAATATGACTCGCGAGCGCAGCGGCAGTCCTGCCCGCGCACGCGACATCCGGCCGAGCAGGCCGACCACGACGAAAGCCAGCACGCCGACCACGGCGAGCACCCAGCCCAGCCACACCGGAAGATTGCCATTCATGATGTCGCTGATCGTGTCGTCGGGCTGCCGGATGGTGCCGCCCTCGCCGATGACGGCGAGCAGCACGCCCTGCAGGGCCAGGAACGCGGCCAGCGTCACGACGAAGGAGGGGATCCGAAGATACGCCGTAAGGATGCCGATAACGAGGCCGATGACGGCGCCCGCGGCAAGCGTGGCGAGCACGGCGACGATGGTGGGTCGCCCGTTCGTGAGCACAGTGACCAAGACGGCGGCGGCGACGCCGGCCGTAAATCCGGCGGCCAAGTCGATCTCGCCAAGCAGCAGGACAAAAACCAGGCCCATGGCGATGAACATGACCGCCGCCGACTGGTTGATGAGGTTGGCAATGTTGCCGGGCGAGGCGAAATTCTCGTCCAGTGCGGTGAACAGGGCGAAGAGGCTGACCAGTCCCAGGATGCTGCTGAGCGGGCCGATGTTGCCGCCGCTGAGCTGCCCCCGGAACCGGCTCAGCGCCTCACGCAGGCTCTCCGACTCGGGGCGGCCGCCCTGGCCGGCGAGCCCGCCAGAGACCTGACCCGTCGTCGCTGCCGTGCTCACAGCACGGCCGCCGCGGAGGTCGTGGCGTCGCTGGCCTCAATGGCCGCGGCGTCGATCCCGACACCAAGGTTGCTGCTGCGGCCGCTGGTGATGAGCTCGACGATATCGGCGGTGGATGCCGACTCCGCATCGACCTGCGCGGCCATCCGGCCGAGGTACATCGCGGCGATCCGGTCGGCCACCTGCTTGACGTCGTTCATGTTGTGACTGATGAGGATGACGGCCAGGCCGCGGTCGGCCAGCCGACGCACCAGCGCCAGCACCTGTTCGGTCTGCGCGACACCGAGGGCCGCCGTCGGCTCGTCGAGGATGACGACCTTGCTGTTCCACAGCACCGACCGGGCGATCGCCACCGTCTGGCGCTGCCCACCGGACAGGCTACTGACGACGGTGCGGACCGATTTCAAGGTCCGAATGCTGAGCCCGGCCAGCGTCTGGGTGGCCGCGCGTTCCATCGAGGTCTCGTTCAGACTGATCCTGGAGCTGCGCTCGCGGCCCAGGAACATGTTGGCGACCACGTCAAGGTTCTCGCACAGCGCGAGGTCCTGGTACACCACCTCGATGCCCAGATGGTTGGCCTGCTTCGGCGAGGTGACGTGCACGTCCTGCCCCTCGAAGGCGTAGCTGCCCCCGTCGAACGGGTAGATCCCGGCCATCCCTTTGACCAGAGTCGACTTGCCTGCACCGTTGTCACCGACAAGGGCGGTTACCTGCCCGGGATAGGCCTCGAAGTCGACGCCGCGCAGCACTTGGACGGCGCCGAAGCTCTTCTCGACCCCCCGCAGCCGGATCGTGGGCACGGGGCCGGGTGGGTCAACCGTTGGCGTCATCGCCATCCTCTCGTCGACGGGGCGGTGGAATCCTCGCACGGACCATGAAGCCCGGACCATAGACACGTCGGGTCCCGACCTTTCGGTCGGGACCCGACGTGCTGCCAGCGGTGGTGCGGTGTCAGGAGATGGTCAGGAGATGCCGAGTTCGGTGCAGGCTGCCTCGGCCGGGCCGACGCAGACCTTGTCGGCGGTGGTGAAGCCGTCGTCGATCACGTCCTGCACGTTGTCACGGAAGATGCTGGCGGGCTCCAGGAGCACCGACGGAACCGAGGTGCCGGCCTCGCTGTCCTCGGTGGTGCCGGTAGCCAGCGCGTCCGCTGCCGCGGTGTCACCGGCGATGAGGGCGATGGCGAGCTCGGCGGCCGCTTCGGCCTCCTGCCTGATGGGCTTGTAGACGGTCATGCACTGGGTGCCGGCGAGCACCCGCTGCAGACCCTCATCGGTGGCGTCCTGGCCGGTGACAGGGATGGAGCCGGCAAGACCGTTGCGGTCCAGCACGCCGATGGCCGCACCGCCGAGGCCGTCGTTCGCGGCGGCGACACCGACGAACTGACCGCCGGTGTCGGTGAAGATCTGCTCGAAGATGGTGCCGGCCTCGGTGTTGTCCCAGTCCGGTACCGCCTGGTCGGCGGCCACGGTGTAGCCGGCTGCCTCGACCGCCGCCGAATAGCCGTCCCGGAACAGGGTGGCGTTGTTGTCGGTCGGGGAGCCGTTGAGGTAGACGACGCCACCGGACGTCGTGCCGGCGTCGGTCAGGCACTTCACGAGGCCCTCGCCGATGGCCGTGCCGACGGCGACGTTGTCGAAGGACACGTAGTACTGCGCGCCACCACCCAGGGTCAGCCGGTCGTAGTCGATGACGGGGATGCCGGCGGCGGTCGCATCGGCGATGACGGCCGATCCGGTCTCGGAGTCGAGGTTGACGATGAGCAGCGCGTCGACACCGGCGTTGATCATGCCGTCGGCGATGGTCTGGAACTGGGTCGCGTCACCCTCGGCGTTCTGGATGTCGGCGGTCACGCCGGCGGCCGAGAAGGCCTCCTCCAGGAAGCCGCGGTCGGCGGTCTCCCACCGGGCCGACGATGCGGAGTCGGGCAGGATGACACCGACGGTGCCACCTTCTCCGCCGCCGGCGTCCGCGGAGCCGGTGTCGCTGGGTTCGGCCGCGGCCGAGCCGTCGTCGGTCGCCGAGGTCTCGTCCGTGGTCTCGTCGCTGCCGCCGCAAGCGGCGAGGGCGAGGGTCAGGGCGGCTGCGGTCGCAAAGACCGTGCTGAAACGCCTGGTCATGTGATGGTGTCCTTCCGATTCTCCACGTGCGTCCCGCGACCACCGGGGCTCTTTGCCCGGCGCGGAACGGCTTCGTTGCGCGGCCGAACATATGTCGTCAAGGCCCGTCAGGGAAGCAAGACGTGGTAACAGTTCGACAACACATCCGCAACACGGCCGGTCCAGACCGGAAACAATCCCGCAATGGGGGTGGGTGAGGGACGCTCAGCTATCGACCAGCGACCTCAGCACGAAGGGCAGGATCCCGCCGTGGCGGTAGTAGGACGCCTCCGCGGGGGTGTCGATCCGCAGCACCGCGTCGAACTCGACGTCGGGCCTGCCCTCGGCGGCGGCGACCACGTGGACGGTGGCCGGCACGGCGCCCTCGTTCAGCGCCGTGACGCCGCAGACGGCGAACGTCTCGTCCCCCTGCAGACCGAGGCTCACCGCCGTGGCGTCGGCGGGGAACTGCAGCGGCAGGACGCCCATGCCGATGAGGTTCGAGCGGTGGATCCGCTCGAAGCTCTCGGCGATGACGGCGCGTACGCCCAGCAGCGCGGTGCCCTTGGCGGCCCAGTCCCGGCTGGAGCCCGAGCCGTACTCCTTGCCGGCCAGCACCACCAGGGGTACCCCGGCCGCGGCGTAGTGCTGCGCCGCCTCATAGATCGAGGCCTGCGCGCCGCCGGCGGTGAAGTCCCTGGTGAAACCGCCGACGACTCCGTCCAGCAGCAGGTTCCGTAGCCTGATGTTGGCGAACGTGCCACGGATCATGACCTCGTGGTTGCCGCGGCGCGAACCGTAGGAGTTGAAGTCCGCCCGCTCCACGCCGTGTTCGGACAGGTAGCGACCGGCCGGGCTGTCGACCTTGATCGACCCAGCGGGGCTGATGTGGTCGGTGGTCACGGAGTCACCGAGCAGCGCCAGCACCCGCGCCTCGCTGACATCGGTGACCGGCTGCGGCTGCGCGCTCATGCCGTCGAAGTACGGCGGCTTGCGGACGTAGGTGGACTCGGGGTCCCAGGCGAAGGTGTCGCCGGCCGGCGTCGGCAGGGACTGCCAGCGCTCGTCACCGGCGAACACGTCGGCGTAGCCGGTGGCGTACATGTCCTGCGTGATGGTGGCGTCGATGACCGCCTGGACCTCGTCGGCGTCCGGCCAGATGTCGGCCAGCATCACCGGATGGCCGTCGGCATCGCGCCCCAGCGGGGTGGCCTCGAAGTCCACATCCATCGACCCGGCCAGCGCGTAGGCAATGACCAGGGGCGGCGAGGCGAGGTAGTTCATCTTGACGTCGGGGTTGATCCGCCCCTCGAAGTTGCGGTTGCCGGACAGCACCGAGACCACCGCCAGGTCGCTGGCCGCCACCGCGGCGCTGACCCCCTCGGGCAGCGGCCCGGAGTTGCCGATGCAGGTCGTGCAGCCGTAGCCGACGAGGTGGAAGCCCAGTTTCTCCAGGTACGGCACCAGGCCGGCCTTCTCGTAGTAGTCCATCACCACCGTGCTGCCGGGGGCCAGCGACGTCTTGACCCACGGCTTGCTGGTCAGCCCCCGCTCGACGGCGTTGCGGGCCAGCAGCGCCGCCGCCACCATGACCGACGGGTTGGAGGTGTTGGTGCACGAGGTGATCGAGGCGATGACCACCGACCCGTGGTCGATCGAGGTCCGGGTGCCGTCGGCCAGTGTCACCGGCGTGACCCGGGTGGCCCGCTCGGGTGACGTCGACGGCGGGTCGGATGCCGGGAAGGACTCCTCGACCGACTGGTCGGCGCCGTTGGTGGCGTAGTCCGGCAGTACCGCCCGGAAGGCCTGGCGGGCCTGGCTCAACGACACCCGGTCCTGCGGCCGCTTCGGGCCCGCGATGCTCGGCACCACCGTTGCGAGGTCGAGTTCGAGATACTCCGAGAACCGGGGCTCGACGTGGCTCGCGTCCTCGGGATCGTGCCACATTCCCTGCGCCTTGGCATAGGCCTCGACCAGCGCCACCTGGGCGGCGGGGCGGCCGGTGAGCCGCAGATAGTCGATGGTCACCGCATCGATCGGGAACATCGCGCAGGTCGAGCCGAACTCAGGGCTCATGTTGCCGATCGTGGCGCGGTTGGCCAGCGGCACGGCCGCGACACCGGCGCCGTAGAACTCGACGAACTTCCCGACCACGCCGTGCTTGCGCAGCATCTCGGTGATGGTCAGCACGACGTCGGTGGCGGTCACGCCGACCGGGATGACGCCGGTGAGCTTGAAGCCCACCACGCGCGGGATCAGCATGGACACGGCCTGGCCGAGCATCGCCGCCTCGGCCTCGATGCCGCCGACGCCCCAGCCCAGCACCCCCAATCCGTTGATCATGGTGGTGTGGGAGTCGGTGCCGACCAGGGTGTCCGGGTAGGCCTGCACGGCACCGGACCCCGCCACGGCTTCACCGGTCATCACGCCGCGAGCCAGGTGCTCGAGGTTGACCTGGTGCACGATCCCGGTCCCGGGCGGCACGACGACGAACCCGTCGAAAGCGGACTGGCCCCAGCGCAGGAACTGGTAGCGCTCCCGGTTGCGCTCGTACTCCAGCGACATGTTGATCGCCAGCGCGTCCTGCCGGCCGTAGGCGTCGATGATCACCGAGTGGTCGATGACGAGTTCGGCGGGCGCCATCGGGTTGATGCGTGCCGGGTCGCCACCGAGGGCCGCCATCGCCTCGCGCATCGTGGCGAGGTCGACGATGCACGGCACACCGGTGAAGTCCTGCATGACGACGCGGCCCGGAGTGAACGCGATCTCGGTGTCGGGTTGCGCGTCCGGGTCCCAGCCCGCCAGCGCCCGGATCTGCGCGGCGGTGACGTTGACGCCGTCCTCGGTCCGCAGCAGGTTCTCCACCAGGATCTTCAGGCTGTAGGGCAGCGTCGCGGTGCCCTCGACCGCGTCGACCCGGAAGATCTCGTACTGCACCGCCGGGCCGCCGGCGGGGTCGGCGACGTCCAGCACGTCGCGCGAGGCGAACGAGTCGGCACTCGGCGTGATTGACGTGCTGGTCATCAGGACCCCTCGTCGATCGTCGGATCGGGCGCCGGGCGGTCCGCCGCGGCGTCGCTGCGACCATCTTGCCCGATGGGGGTGTCACCGGCCGCAGCGGTGGGAACCGGACCGCGGGTCAGGGTCGCCACACATTCCACGTGGTGGGTCATGGGGAAGGCGTCGAAGGCTCGCAATCCGCTCAGCCGGTAGCCGTGGCCGGCGAACCGGGCGACGTCGCGGGCCAGCGCGGCCGGGTCGCAGGCGACGTATGCGACCCGTTGCGGCTCCAGTGCGCACAGCGCGTCCACCACGGCGTGACCGGCACCGGCACGAGGCGGGTCGAGCACCGCGCCGTCCAGCGGGCTCTGCTCGTCCTCGGTCTCCTCTGCAGCCTGCGTGGTCGCCGGCGGAGCAAGCGCATGCAGCGCTGCGACCACGTCTCCCTCGATGATCTCGACCTGTGGCCGGGCGTGCAGGTTCCGGCGGGCATCGGCCACGGCCGACGGATCGCCCTCGACCGAGACCACCCGCCCGGTGTTCCCGACGTCGTCGGCCAGCGCGGCCGCGAACAGCCCCGACCCGGAGTACAGGTCGAGGACGGTCTGGCCCCGCTGCGGTGCGAGCGCGTCCCTCACCGCCCCGACGTAGGTCGCCGCGGCGCCCGGGTGGGCCTGCCAGAACCCAGCCCCGGAGACCCGGAAGCTGCCCTCGACACCCGCCACGGTGTGCGAGACCCAGGACCGGCCCGCGCGGTGCGGCGGTCTGGGCCGTGGGTCATCGGGTGGGGCGCCTGGCGGCACGGCCGAGGTGACGATGAGGCCGACGCCGTCGGGCCGCGCCCAGTCCACCGGGGGCACCGTCGCCGCTGCGGAGTCGCGCTGCACCGCCACCACGGTCGCATCGTCACCGGTGGCCACGGCGACCTCCGTGGCACCCGGCCAGCGCACTCTCGTGACGCCGGTGGACATCACCTCCGGCGTCGCCACCAGGCAGTCCTCGATCGGGACCACCCGGTGGCCGCGGTGGCTCCGCAACCCCAGACTGCCGTCCGGTGCCACGGCGAACCGCAGCCGGCCGCGCCAGCGGAGGTTGTCCCCCCGGCCCGCGCCCGGCAGCGCCTCCACGACGACCTGCGGCAGGTCATCGGGTGCCAGCCGCCCCACTCGCTGCAGCAGATCGGTGACGACCGTGGCCTTCCACTCGCGCTGGGCGGTGACCGCCACGTGCTGCAGGTCGCACCCGCCGCAGCCGCCGGGCACCGCCAGCGGGCACGGTGGCTCGACCCGGTCCGCGGAGGCCTCGAGCACCTCCACCGCGTCGGCCCGCCAGAACGAGTCACCCGGCCGCCCCTGGGTGACCCGCACCCGGACCCGCTCGCCCGGCAGCGCATGCCGCACGAAGATGACCCGGCCGTCGGCGCGCGCCACGGCATGGCCGCCGTGCGCCGGCGCCCCCACGTCGACGACGAGTTCGGTGCCGGCGACCGATGTGGCGTCGTCGCGTCGCCGGGGCCGCCGAGTCTGCGGCCGCTCGACTCGTGCCATGTCAGCCGTCCTCTCCTACCACGACTTCGGCGACGTCCTCGGGTGCCAGGTGCCGGTCGTCCTCGGCCGACGACAGCAACCACGGCACGGACACCACCATCACACCGGGTGATGCCTGGAGCCTGCTCTTCAGCCACAGCGTGGACTGATTGTGCAGGATGCGTTCCCACCAGCGTCCCACGACGTACTCGGGCACGAAGACGGTGACGGCGTCTCGCGGGTGGGCCAGACGCAGCCCCTCGACGTACTCCATCAGCGGCCCGGTGATCTCACGGAACGGCGAGTCGAGCACCCGCAGCGGCACGGGGATGCGCAACCGGTACCAGTCGTCCAGGACGGCCTTGGCGCTGCCCGGGTCCACGGCGACGCTGACCGCCTCCAGCGTCGAGGGCCGAGTGGCCTGCGCGTAGGCCAGGGCGCGAAGCACCGGCCGGTGCAACCGCGAGACCAGGACGACGGCGTGAACCCTGGCCGGCTTCATCTCCCGTGCCTCGCCGGTGATGGCTAGCTGGTCACTGACCTGGTCGTAGTGCCGGCGGACGAACCGCATCCCGGCATAGACCGCGACGCCGGCGAGAACGGTCGCCCACGCGCCGGCCGGCACCTTGACCACGGCGGAGATGATCAGCACCGTGCCGGTGCACACCGTGGCCGTGATGGCCAGCAGCCGCCGACGGCGCACCCGGCCCCGTTCCGGCCCCCGGGCCTGGACCAGTTCCGCGGTGAAGCGGCGGATCATGCCGAGCTGCGCCAGCGTGAAGGACAGCAGCAGGCCCAGCAGGTACAGCGCCACCAGCAATCCCAGGTCCGCCCCCGCGACCAGCAGCGTCGCGATGGCCGCGCCCGACAGCGTCAGGATGCCGTTGCTGTAGGCCAGCCGGTCGCCCCGGTTGGCCAGTTGCCGGGGCATGTACCGGTCCTGGGCCAGCACCGCCGCCAGCAGCGGGAACCCGTTGTACGCACTGTTGGCCGCGGCCAGCAGCACCCCGACGGCGGCGATCGCGATGATCGGCACCGCCGCGCTGCCGGCGCCGAAGACCGCCCCGGCCAGTTGCGGCAGCAGCGCGTCCTGCACCCCGGTCGTGCAGTCCCCCACGTAGCCGGTCAGGTCGCAGGTGTCGGCCGTGATCCGGACACCGGCGATCGACGCCAGCACCACGACACCGCCGAGCAGCGTGATGGTCACCGCTCCGACAATCAGCAACGTGCCGGCGGCATTGCGCGGCTGCGGCCGGCGGAAGGCGGGCACGCCGTTGGCGATCGCCTCCACCCCGGCCAGCGCCGCGCCGCCGGAGGCGAACGCCCGCAGCACCAGCAGCAGCGCCAGCGCGCCGGTGGCCTCGGGTGCGGCGATGCCGTAGTCCGCGCTGGCGGCGCGCGGCGGTTCACCGCCCACCGCCTGCGCCAGCCCGACCGCGAGCAGCACCGCGACCGCCAGTACGAAGCCGTAGACGGGGATCATCGAGGCCCAGCCCGCCTCGCGCCGGCCTCGTAGATTGACCAGCATCACCAGCAGCACCGCCCCGACCGCCACCACGAGCTGGAACCGGGCCAGCGCCGGATTGAGCGCGGCGAGGTTGGCCGCGGCTGCCGCGGCGCTGACGGCGACGGTCAGGACGTAGTCGACGGTCAGGGCGGCCGCGGTGACCGCACCGGCCCGTGGCCCCAGATTCTCGGTCGCGGCCGCGTAGGAGCCGCCACCTCCGGGGTACGCGCGTACCACCTGGCCGTAGGAGATGACGACAATGGCCAGCAGCAGACAGGCGGCCAGCGCTACCTGCGGAGCCAGTGCGAGCAGGGCCGCGCCACCCAGCGCGAGCACGATGAGGACTTCCTGGCTGGCATAGGCCACCGAGGACACCGGGTCGGAGGCGAACACCGGCAGCCCGAGTCGCCTGGGGAGCAGGGTCTGCTCCGCCTGGTTGCTGGGGCGCGCACGGCCCAGCAACAGCCGTTTGGGCACCTCCAGCAGGGACATCACGGCCGCGATCGTAGGCGCGTCGGCGCGCGATGAACGTGCGCTCACCCGTGATGGCTACGGTGTCACCGTGCACTTCGTCGTCATGGGCTGCGGCCGGGTCGGCTCACGGCTGGCGCATGATGTTGAGCGGCTCGGGCATACGGTGGCCGTCATCGACCAGGACCCGGCCGCGTTCCGCCGGCTGGGGCCGGACTTCTCCGGGGACCAGGTGACGGGTGTGGGGTACGACCGCGACACCCTGAGCAGCGCCCGGATCGAGGACGCGTTCGGTTTCGCCGCTGTCAGCAGTGGTGACAACTCCAACATCCTGGCGGCACGCGTGGCCCGCGAGACGTTCTCGGTGGAGCACGTCGTGGCCCGCATCTATGACCCCGGCCGCGCGGCGGTCTATCAGCGACTGGGGATACCGACCGTGGCCACGGTGCCGTGGACGTCGGACCAGATCCTTCGCCGGCTGCTGCCCACGGACTCCTCGCCCGAGTACACCGACCCCAGCGGTTCGGTCGTGCTGGTGGAACTGCCCGTGAACGTCTCGTGGGTCGGCATTCGGATCTCGCGCTTGGAAGCGGCGGCCGGCATCCGGGTCGCTTACCTGATGCGGCTGGGCGCCCCCACGTTCCCGGCGCCCGACACGGTCTACCAGGACGGTGACGTCGTGCACGCCGTCGTCCACGTGGGGCGGGTCCGTGCCGCCGAGCAGGCCGCAGCGCAAGCCCGGGACTGAGGAGGCATCGGATGCGCGTCGTCATCGCGGGAGCCGGCAGCGTCGGCCGCTCCATCGCCAAGGAGCTGATCTCCAACCACCATCAGGTGCTGCTCATCGACCGCGAACCCAAGGCGCTCAAGCTGGCCGGCATGCCGGACGCGCAGTGGCTGCTCGCCGACTGCTGCGAGCTGGCGCAACTGTCCGAGGCCCGGCTGGACAGCTGCGACGTGATGGTCGCGGCGACCGGCGACGACAAGGTGAACCTCGTGGTCTCGTTGCTGGCCAAGTCCGAGTTCGGGGTGCCTCGCACCGTCGCCCGGGTCAACAACCCCAAGAACGAGTGGTTGTTCGACGAGGCGTGGGGGGTGGATGTCGCCGTGTCGACGCCCAGGCTGATGACCGCCCTCGTGGAGGAGGCGGTCGAGGTCGGCGACCTGGTTCGGTTGTTCACCTTCCGCAGTGCCGGCGCGCAACTGGTCGAGTTCACCCTGCCGTCCGACGCGGCCATGGTCGGAGCCACGCTGCGTGACATCACGTGGCCACCCGACACGGTGCTGTCGTGCATCCTGCGCGACGCCAAGCCGATCGCCCCTGGCCCCGACGACACCCTGGAAGGCGGCGACGAGCTGCTGTTCGTCATCGTGACCGATGCCGAGGAGGCGCTGGAGACGATGCTGTCGGTCAGGGCCGCCGGGTGATGGGGGTGTTGCCGCGGGCCAGGATGACGCCGATCACCACCACCGAGACCCCGAGCAGGGGCCAGCCCAGCGCCAGCTTGACACCGAGTTGCAGCTCCAGCGGTGCCGACGCCAGGTACAACGGCAACTGGACCGCGACCCGCAGCGCATAGTTGAGCAGCAGGACACCGGTGATCTTCTGGAACAGCGAGACGACGCCCGGCTCGGCGCGCCAGCCGGTGAGGTCCTGGCGCACGGCGCCGTAGAGGAACCCGACGGCGGGCCAGCGCACGATCATCGACGTCAGGTACAGCACGCCCAGCCCGGCGTTGTACAGGATGCCGGGCAGCGCGATCGCCTTCGGGTCCCCAGTGGCCAGGGCGAACGCCGCGGCGATCGCCAAGCCGAAGACCCCCCCGAAGACGTACTGCAGGGTCTGACGCTGCAGCAGGCGCAACCCGACGATGACGACCATCACAACTGCAGCGACCAGCAGTGCCGGACGCAGCGGCTGATCGTCGCCGTCCGCGGGCAGGGTGCGCAACGCAACGAGGAACGCGATGATGGGCAGGGCCGTCTCGACGGCACCCCGCCAGCCACCGAGGGCCCGCAACAGTTCGGCCCGCACGACCCCCTCGACGGTGGTGTGGGTGGCGAGGACCTGTGGGTCCGCCACACCGGAGGCGGGCTGCTCGCGGGGCGCGTCGACGCTCACGCGTCGTCGGGCAGCAGTTGGTAACGCGGGTTGTAGACCACGCGGCGGTCTCCTCGATAGCTCATGGCACCGTCGGCCCGCAGCGCTCGCCCCGGCTCGATACCGGGCACGGCCGTGCGCCCCAACCAGATCAGCATCACCGAGTCCGTGCCGTCGCACAGCTCGCCCTCGACGGAGCACGAGCCGGCATGGGGCCGCAGTGTGACCGATCGCAGCACGCCGCACACCGTGGTTCGGCACCGCGAGGGCAGGGACTCCAGCTCGGGGCCACCCGCGGCGTTCGCCACCCGGCGGCGCGCAGCTGCGGCCACCACCGCGTCGCTCGCGGACAGTTGCTGCCAGTTGGTGATCCGCCCGGTCGCGCGATCTGCAGCTGCATCCTTGGACACCTCACGAGGATACGTCCCCGTCCTCGCCCAACCCCGCCGCCGAGCCGTCGCCGTGAGCCAATGGTGACTCCGGCTGCGTCGTGGCGGCCGCCGGGACGGTCAACGGCAGGGGCTCGCGGGGGGGCCGGGGACCGGGTCCACGCACCACGACGCAGTTGCGCAGCACCTCCTCCAGGGAGGTGGTGCGGGCGTCATCGGTGGCCCCCGGCGGCGTGGCGATTCCGGCGGCGGCCACAACCTCGGGCCCGGAGAAGACGGCGCGGATGAACCACCGGGGCCCGTCCACGCCGACGTGGCGCTGTACCCGCATCGCCTGCCGGCCGTCGGGCAATGTGACCGGGATCCTCGTGATGACCTCTGGCCCGAAGGAGCCCTCGGCATCGGTCACGGTGCCCCCCGCCTTGCGGACCGCGTCGGCGATCTCCGTGCGGATGTCGTCCCAGATGCCCGCCGTACGAGGCGCCGCGAAGGCGGTCAGCGTGATCCGGGACGGCCCCACCAGGACCGACGCCGAGCGGGCCACCCGGGTGGTCTTGTCCATCTCGACCTGTAGCGACGTGCCCACGACGGCCGGGATTCGCAGCGCCCCGAGGTCGATACGCTGCACGGCGGGGTAGCCGGCGTCGGCATCGTATGGACCGTGGCGGGCCTGCCCGGTCGTGAGGGCTGCAGCGTCATCCGCCGCGTCGGCAAGGGTCGCGTCATCGGCCTCTCCGGCAGCCGGTTCCGTCGAGCGCTTGCGTCGGCCGAACAGCGGGCTCACGCGCCCACCGGGTCGGGCGACCCGACTGCCCGTGCCCCGACGCCGGTCGAGCCGAACCCGCGAGTGCCGCGGGCCGAGCCAGGCAGCATGGCCACCTCGACGAAGCGCACGATGGGCACGGGCATGACGATCAACTGCGCGACCCGGTCCCCGCGCTGCAGCCGCACTGGGGCCCGGAGATCGGTGTTGAGCAGTGTCACCTGGATCTCTCCTCGATATCCTGCATCGACCGTCCCTGGCGCATTGACGATGGTCAGCCCGGACCGGGCGGCCAACCCGGATCGTGGCACGACGAATCCGGCGTAACCCGCCGGCAGCGCCACGGCCACGCCGGTGCCCACCGTCGCTCGGTGACCCGGGGCCAGCTCGACGTCGACCGTCGTCACCAGGTCCACCCCGGCGTCGCCCGGCATCGCCGGGGCCGGAATCTGGACTCCGGGGTCCAGCCGGCTGAGTAGGACGGGCACCTCGGCCGCTTCGTGCATGCGTTGACCCTAGCGACCCACCGACGCCGACGGATCGCGACGGCGTGCGAGTCTGGGCGACGTGGACAGCGGTGCGGACAGCGACACCGGCGTCGTGGGCAGGCGGTACTTCGCCGAGCGGCCCTGGCCGTCGGTCGGCATGTGGGTGGTCGGCTTCACGCTGGCCGCGACCGCGGGACTCGTCTTCTATCCGGCCGTCGGCTGGAACGGGGTCATCGTCGCCGGCCTTGTGTGCTGCGGGTTGGTCGTGGCGGTGATGGCGTGGTGGAGCGCCCCGGTGAGGGTCGTCGACGTCGGTCACCGCGACAGCCACGGCGAGACGACCGTCCTGCCCTGGTTGCAAGCTGGCCGGGCCCGGATCCCCCTGACGGCCCTGGGCGATGCCCGTGCCCTGCGGCGCAGCGAGTGGACCGAGTCGCTGCGCGGCGGGCTGGACGCCCGGTCCTACCGATTCGTTCGTGGCTGGATCGGCACCGGGGTGCGGGTCGAGGTCACCGACCCGCGGGACCCCGTGCCCTACTGGCTGATCAGCACGAGGCGGCCCGACGAACTCCTCGCCGCCCTTGCCACGGCGCGGTCGGCCGTGCGCTGATCAGCCGTCACCGCAGTGGGCGGATGTCAGGCGCACTCGGAGCAGATCGGCATGCCACCGCGTTCGGTGACCAGCTGGCTGCGGTGATGCACCAGGAAACAGGAACCGCAGGTGAACTCGTCACGCTGCGCGGGCAGCACCTTGACTGTGAGGTCCTCGTTGGACAGGTCGGCGCCGGGCAGCTCGAAGCCTTCGGCAAGCTCGGTCTCGTCCTCGTCCACGGTGCCGGTGGACTTGTCGACGCGGCGGGCCTGCAGCTCCTCGATGCTGTCCTCGGCGACGTCGTCGTCGGTCTTGCGCGGTGCGTCGTAGTCGGTCGCCATGAGGCGTCGTCACACTCCAGATCGTCGTCGTGCACGGGCGGCGTAGCTGCCGCAGACCCCCTAACGTCCGCGGGGACCGTTATGTGCCCGCGTGGTACCAGGGAGCCGCGAACCTCCGGGTCGATCGGCCAGATCAATGGAAGGTCGCCGGATTGTGCCCTACTCCACGCCGTCCGCGCGCTGCGGCGCCTCCGGCGTGTCACAGCGGCGCCGGGGCTGCCCAGTCCTCACCGGCGGCGGCCGGCTTGGCCAGCCGGGGATTGGGACAGCAGCCCGCGGGACAGACCGCCCAGGAAGCCGGCATGCCACCGACCGTGACAGGTGCCACCGACTCCCCCCTGGCCTGCGCGGCACGTTCCAGGCACAGGTCGAGGAGACCGGCGACGAACCGTGGATCGGTACCCACGGTGGCAGCCCGGACGAAGGGCAACCCGATCTCGCGGGCGGTCGCCTGGGCCTCGGTGTCCATATCGAACTTCACCTCCATGTGGTCGGAGATGAACCCGATGGGTGCCGCGACCACGCCCGGTACCCCGGCGGCCGACAGCTGCCGCAGGTGATCGTTGATGTCCGGTTCCAGCCAGGGCTGCGACGGCGGCCCGGAACGCGAGCAGTAGACCAGGTCCCATTCGAGGTCCCTGGACAGCGCCAGGCCGGCCTCCCGCGCCACGGCGGCGCAGGTGCTGCGGTGCTGAGCGGTGTACCGGTGCCCTTCCGGCCCCGCGGTGCGGTCCATGTCCACCGGCACCGAGTGGGTGACGAACGCCACGCGCGCGCCCTCTCGGACACCGTCCGGCAGCGCCAGCACCGCGGTCGCGACGGCGTCGGCGTTCGCGGCCACGAAACCGCTGTCGTTGAAGTAGTGCCTGACCTTGTCGACCATGACGGTCCCACCGCCCGCAGCCAGGGCGATGACACCCTCAGCGATGTCCTCGCGGTACTGGCGGCATCCGGAGTACGAGGAGTACGCGCTGGTGGGGATCGCCAGCAGCCGCCGGGCCCCGGCCTCGTGGGCCGCCTGGAAGGCTTCCGTCACGAAGGGCTCCCAGTTCCGGTTGCCCCAGTACAGCGGCAGGTCAAGGTCACGTCGGCCGAGTTCGGCGCGCAGCGCTGCCAGCAGGGCGCGGTTCTGGTCGTTGATCGGACTCCGACCACCGAAGTGGTGGTAATGCTCGGCGACCGAGACGAGCCGCTCGGGAGGGATGCCGCGGCCACGGGTGACGTTGCGCAGGAACGGCATGACGTCCTCGGGGCCCTCGGGTCCGCCGAAGGACAGCAGCACGAGCGCGTCATAGGGGGCCAGGGCACCGCCTCGGTGGGGTTCGGCGGGCATGGCGGGCACGGCGTCGGTACGTCCGGCAGGGGTGAGCGGCACCCCGACATCTTCGCCGGTGACCGTCCCCATCGCGCCGGGGGGGCATAAAGGCGCCAACACGCCGAGCGGACGCCCGATTCGGGGCGGTCCCGGTGGCACAGTGAGAACTTGACGTGCGCGGGGTCGGCTGCACCCGCGGCACACCCCCCCCAACAGCGCACGCCAGCAGGGAGGACCGGGACCGATGGAGACGCTGCGACTGGTCGATGTCACCGGCGAAGGTCATCTCGTGTTGATGTCCGCCGACGGCAGGCGCTTCGAGCTACCGGTCGACGCCGAGGTCCGGTCGGCGGTCCGCCGCGACCGCGCGCCGGGGCCGCAGCCGCGCAGCGACCGGCCGGGGCCCCGCGAGGTGCAGGCCCGTATCCGGGCTGGCGCCGACGCCGAGTCGGTCGCCGACGCAACCGGTCTTGACCTCTCCTACGTGCAACGCTTCGAAGGCCCCGCCCTGGCTGAGCGGCGTCATGTCGCCGACCTGGCCAGGCTCAGTCAGGTTCACCGAGATGTCGGCGCCCGGCAGGTGACGCTGGAGGCGGCCGTGCTCGCCGCTCTCGCCGACACCGGCATCGACGCGGAGTCGTTGACCTGGGACTCCCGGCGGGTCGAGGGCAGCCGGTGGGACGTCGTGCTGATGGCGCCGGCCGTGGCCGGCGAGCCGCCGCTGGCGGCCACTTGGCGATTCGACGTGGCGTCCCGCCTGCTGGAGGAGGTCGACGACCCGGCCCGCCGGTTGACCCACCTGGAGCAGCGACGGCTGTCCCCCGTGCGCGACCGGGTCTTCGACATCGACGCCGGACGGGCGGCCACTGTCAAGGCGCGCCGCGCAGCCGCACCCGAGACCTCGAGCACGGCGGCTCTGCTGGAGGCCCTGGCGGCGCAGCGCGGACGCCGGCCGCAGCCGCTGAGCGCGGGACGTGACGGGGACGCCGCAAGTGATGCCGACGTCGAGGACCGGGGGGCGGTGCCGGTGCCGATCAGCAAGGCGAGCCGGTTGCAGCGCGGCGGCGCGGTGGCTGCGGCTGCCACGCCCGAAGCCGACGCCCCCCCGGCCGATCTCTCCTCGGGAGAGGTGTCCATCGATGTCGATCTGCTCGACTCCCTCGACCTCGGGGCAGCGTCGGGCGGGGATGTCCGCGGCAACGGCGGTCATGACAGTGGCATGTCCGCTGCCGCCCTGGGACGGCGGCCGGCCACGGCCCGGCGGCCGGGCGCTCCCCGTGGCAGCAGGACGGTGGCGCGCGCCCCGGTGCCGCCACCCGCCCCGGCCACACCCGAACCAGCCACACCCGAACCAGCAGCACGCGAACCGGCCACACACGAACCGGCCACACACGAACCAGCAGGACACGAACCAGCAGGACACGAACCAGCAGCGGCCGTGGCGTCTGAGGTGCGGCCGGATGCCGCCGCCGCGACTGCGAGGCCGGCCACGCACGGCGCCACGAGCACCGCAGCCGACGCGCCCGCGGCGCGGGTCAATCGCAGACGGCGAGCGGGCGTGCCGAGCTGGGATGACATCGTCTTCGGAGCTCGCCCCGACGGCGAGGGCTGACCCCCGCGGGGTCGTGTCCGCGGGGCTGCGTCCTCAGCGAGCGTCCACCAACAGCGGCACTAGGGCCTCGTCCGGGGAGAGTCCGCCATGCCAACCAATGAGCGTCTTGACCTCGGTGCGCTGCCGTGACGAGTCGACGATGATCGTCGCCTGCCTGGCAAGGGCGATGACCTCTCCGGCGCGCTCCAGATGCGCCCCGATCGGCGCAGCGCCGAACCAGCCGGCGGCGACCGCGTCCTCGCGGGTGATCAGGTCGAATGCCTCGCCCAGCGCGTCGCGCCAGCGGTTCACCACCTCCTGCCGCCGGCCCCGCTCCGGCCACAGGTACACCGCCCGCGGCTCGCCCCCCGAGATCCGGACACCGGCGCGCAGATCGGGCCGGGCGGCCAGGTCGATACGAGCGGACAGTGAGATGTCCAGCATGCCGTGGTCGCCGGTGACCGCCAGCAGCGCCCCGGCGGGCAGCCCGGCGGCCAGGCGGGCCAGCGCCGCATCGACGTCCTCCAGCTGGGCGGTCCACTCGGCGGACTCGCACCCCTTGTCGTGCCCCACCCGGTCCAGTCCCTCCCAGTAGAGGTAAGCGAGCACTCGATCGGCACCGCGCACCTCTCGCAGTGTCGCGTTGACCCGGTCCTGCAGCGTCTTGGCGACGACATAGCGCCCGCCACGCAGTGCGGCCCGCGTCAGTCCGGACGCGGCGAAGGCCTTGGGTCCCACCCTGACCACCGCGACGCCGTCGGCCGCGGCGCGCTCGAAGACCGTGGGCAGCGGTTGCCACGTCACCGGGTCCAGGTCGTCCGGCCAGGTCAGCTGGTTGACGATGCGGTCACGCGCGGTGTCGAGGACGTCGTAGCCGACCACGCCGTGCCGCCCCGGGGGGGCTCCCGTGCCGAATGAGGCCAGACTGGTCGCGGTCGTCGTGGGGAAGCCGACCGTGAGTTCACCGACCACGGACGCGTCGCCACGCCGCTGCAGTGAACGCAGGTAGGGCGCGTGCCCTGCCCGTTCGGTCAACAGGTTGCGCCCGAGGCCGTCGATCAGGGCGACGACGACGGCACGCGGCGAGGTGTGCAGTGTCCCCCATCCGAGTACGTCCGCCGCTCCGGTGACGCCGAGGCGGGCGGCAGCCGCCGGTAGCACCAGTCCGAGGCCTGCTGTCGCGTACTGCGGCTCGATCCGCTCGGACTGCGCCATCGCCCGCCTCAGGCGAGCGAGGCCGTCGCAGCGGACAGCGAGCGCGCGAAGGCGAGCGCCGCCTCGACCGCGCCGGCTCCTTCGGCGTCCGAGCTGACCCGCAACGCCAGGTCGTCCCCGGTCAATGTCCCGGTGTAGCCGTGGTCACCGTCGCAGTCCGGGTCACCGCAGGTGGCGGGTTCGACGTCGATTCGGCTCGCGACCCCCCAGGCGAAGCCGATGGTGATCTCCCGCGGCACGCCCCCCGGCCGATAGCGGTCCGGCCGGTCGATGACGTGCATCGTGCTGACGGCGTGCACCGAGGACAGCGGCACGGCGTCGGCGCTGACGGCCGCGTACGTGCGGCCGGCGTTGCTCAGCTGCGCCGCGGCCCCCTCGGTGACGATCAGCGGACCGTCCGGTGGTGCCTCGGGCAGGTCGTTGCGGTCGTCGGCGTGGACGATGACCAGTCGCGTGGGCGTGATGGCCAGGACGGTGACGTGCCGCCGCACCTCGTCGTCGGCGTCGAAGGTGGTCTCCAGATGCACCAGGTGCGCGTTGACGGGCTCCCCTGCAAGCGTCATCACCAGCACGTCGGCGACGACCATCGGGTAGAAGCCGGCCCGGTCGATGTCCGAGAGGAGCGCGGCGGGCACGCCGTCGACGGGTTTGGCTGCCTGGTGCACTGGCTCACGCATGCCGGCCATCCTCTCAGCCCGCGGACACTGCCTCGGGCAGCGCCCGGCGGGGACTGTCGGTGCGGTTCGGTGCCGCCGCGACGCGGACCGCGGCGTCGAGTACCTCGCACCCGCCGGGGTGGGCCAGCACCGGCTGCAACACGAGGCTCGCGACCTGTGGCAGGTCGGCCGCCAACAGCGACAGCCGCGCCACCACGGTCTCCAGTGCCGCCACGGCCACCGGTGCCCGGCCGCCGTGCCCGAACAGCAGGGGCGCGGACTTGACGCCACGGACGAGGTCACTGACGTCGGTGGTGCGCAACGGCGGGATCCGATAGGCGACATCGCCGACCAGATCGGCCGTCTCGCCGGCGATCGCGAACGAGATCAGCGGACCGAACAGCGGGTCCTCGGCAGTGCCGACCCGGCAGGCGATGCCTGTTGGTGCCATGGCCTGCACCACCACCTGGTGCGCCCGTGGGCCGAGCGCGGCCTGCAACTCGGTGACGTCGGCGATGAGTTCCTCGGCGGTGCCGACGGCGAGCCGCACGCCACCGGTATCGACCTGATGCCGGCCACCCGCTGCCTTGACCACGACCGGGTAGCCGAGTTCGGCGGCCGCCGCGACCGCCGCCAGCGGCCCGGCCACGCTCCGCTGCGCCCACAGCATGATTCCGTAGCACTGCAGCAGCGCCGCGACCTCGTCACGGTCGAGGTCACGGCCCGCCGGGTGCAGCGCGAGGACGTCGCCGACGATGCGCCGAGCGGCCTCATAGGAGACCCCGCGAACACCAGGACCCACCACAGTCGCCCCACCGGCCGGTGGGTCCCAGGCGCGGGCGACCAGCGGCCCCGTCTCGCGGCGGCACCACTGGCCGTAACGCACCACCGAGGCCAGTGCGCGGACCGTGTCCTCCGGCAATGGGAACGCCGGGATCAGCGCCCCCGCTACCTCGCCGCCCAGGGAGCGCCCGCCGACCAGGCAGGCCACCGTCGTCTTGGTCAGCGACGGTGGCACCGCTGCCGCCAGCGCCTCTCGATCAACCGGATGCGAGGACAGCGGCGGCACCAGGCACACCACCACCGCGTCGACGCCCTCGTCCGCCTGCGCGTCGGCGATGAGTGCCGCCACCTGAGCGAGCGGGGCATCCAGCGCCACCGATCGTGGCGGGCGCGCCACGGCCAACCGCCACGAGACGCAGGCGTCGGCGGCCAGCGCGGCCAGCGCGGAGGAGTTCCCCACCACCGCCACCCGTTCGCCCTGCGGCAGCGGCTGGCTCAGCAGCACCTGCGAGACGTCGAAGAGCTGATGGAGATTCTCGGTCCGGATCACCCCGGCCTGCCGGAGCATCGCGTCGAACGCCTCGGGCGGGGCGTGACTGCCGCGCACGACGTGCCCGGGTGGCACACCGAACTCACTGACCCCGCTCTTGACCACCACGACGGGCTTGGCGCTGGCCAGCGCCCGGGCCACGCGGGAGAACTTGCGGGGGTTGCCGACGCTTTCCAGGTAGAGCCCCACGACGTCGGTGCGGGGGTCGTCGGCCCAGAACTGCAGGCAGTCGTTGCCGGAGACGTCCGCCCGGTTGCCCGCCGAGACGAAACAGGAGATGCCCAGGCCGCGCCGGTCGGCGCTGGTGAGGATGGCCACCCCGAGCGCGCCCGACTGGCTGAACAACGCCAGCCGCCCCGGTCTCGGCATCACCGCCGCCACCGAGGCGTTCAGCCGCACGGCGGGATCGGTGTTGACCATGCCGAAACTGTTCGGGCCGACGATCCGCATCCCGTTGGCTCGGGCCACCCGGACCACCTCGCCCTGCAACCGCAGCCCTGCCTCGCCGGTCTCGGCGAATCCACCGGAGACCACGACGGCCCCTCGCACGCCGGCGGCAGCGCACTGCGTGACGACGTCGACCACGTCGCCAGCCGGGACGGCGATGATCGCGAGGTCGATGGGACCGGGGGCGTCGCCGACCCGTCGCAGCGCCGGCCGTCCCGCGACCTCGTCGGCCTCGCGGTGCACGATGTGGACCTCGCCCTGGTAGTCCGCCGCCAGCAGCGAGTCGAGGATGAGGCGGCCGACCGACCCGATGCGCCGGCTCGCGCCGATCACCGCGACCGACGCAGGCTGCAGCAGGGCTCGCATGCTGCGTGCCTCCGCGCGGTGTTCGCGCGCCGTCATCACCGCCAACGACCGTTCCGTCGGGTCGATGTCGAAGGCCACGCTCACCACGCCGTCGTCGAAGTGATTGGTGACGTCATACCCGGCCTCCCGGAACACCGAGAGCATCCGCGAGTTCTCGGGCAGCACGATGGCCTCGAAGCGGTTGACGCCGTTCTCGCGGGCGGCCGCTGCCAGGTGTTCCAGCAGCACCGAGCCGATCCCGCGACCTTGGTGGGCGTCGGAGATGTTGAAGGCGATCTCAGCCGCGCGCGCGGGCGAGGAGGCAGTGCCGAGCCGCTCGTAGCGCCCGACCCCCACGATGTCGTCGCCCAACGTGACCACCAGCGCGACCCGGGCGACGTGGTCGACCTCGGTGAAGCGCTTGACGTCGGAGTCGCTGAGGTGCGGGTGCGGGGCGAAGAAGCGGAAGTACGTGCTGCGGGCGCTCTGGGCGTCGTGGAAGCGTCGCAGTCGATCGCCGTCTGATGGTGTGATCGGCCGGACGTGGGCCGTCGCGCCGTCTCGCAGCACGACGTCGGCCTCCCAGTGACCGGGATACGCCACGTCGGCCATGTCAGGCACGCTACCCGGGTGGAGTTCGCCGAGGTCGTTCGAGGGCGCCGGATGATTCGCCGGTTCGAGCCCGGGCGGGCGGTGGGCCCCGACGTACTGCGGCGGATCCTGCACGCCGCCACCAGGGCACCCAGCGCGGGGTTCACCCAGGCCGTGGAGTTCCTCGTGCTGACGACCGCGACCGACCGCGGCCTGTTCTGGCTGACGCAGTCCGGCGACTCGCCGGCCGCCGCGGCGTCGGCCTGGCTGGCGGGCATGCGTACTGCCCCCGCGCTCGTCGTGGTCACCACCTCCGAGCAGGCCTACCGAGAGCGCTACGCCGAGCCGGACAAGGCTGCCCGCGGCGGTCCCGACCGGTCGTGGACGGCGCCTTACTGGCACGTCGACGCTGGCATGTCGACGATGCTGCTGCTGCTGGCAGCCGTCGACGAGGGTCTCGGCGCGTGCTTCTTCGGCCTCGCCGGTGCCGAATCCGAGCGGCGGCTTGCTGCCGAGTTCGACATGCCTACGGAGCGGCACTGCGTCGGCGTCATCGCCCTCGGCCATCCCGATGCCGGTGCAGCCCCAACCGGGTCCCCCACCAAGCGCGCGCGGCGGACCATCGAGGAGCAGATCCACGATGGGCAGTGGTGACTGCCCAGCCTTAGACGTATCGGTGGGACCATGGCTCGGTGGAGCGCCAGTCGGTCAGGGCACTGACCGGGGCAACCCGTTCGAGGCAGCTACGTGCGCCGAGAAGCGGGTCAGGCTTCTCATCTCGTACGAAACCATCCACACCCCAGGGTCGCATCCGCCGCCTGAGACCCCGTCACGTACTCGTGCAGCAGACCCCATGCGCCGACATGGGTCTGGGTTTGGTTGGCGGTTCCGCGGTCCGACGCGGCGCTCGCCGCCGTGGTCTGGTTGGTATGCGCGGTGCTCGTCGATGATCCGGTCGCGTGGGCCGTGGCCGCGGGTCTCGCCGGGCCGGTGGCGGTGCGCCGTACGCGGCCGGCTCTCGCGCTCGCCGTGGGCACCGTCGCGGCGGTGGCCCACCTCGTGTTGCTCGTCGAACCGGTGCCCGCGATCGTGGCCGTGCCGCTCCTCGTGCACGCGTTCGCACGCTGGTCGGGTCCCGCGGCGCTCGCCTGTACCGGATTGGGCATCGCGCTGGCCGGTGCCTTGGCGGGACCGCTGCGGTGGCTGGCAGCCGACCCGGGACCGCTCAGGATGGACACGCTGGTCGTCCCGGTAGCAGCGCACATCGCGGTCGTCTGCGCCGCGTACGCGTGGAGGACGACGTCGCGGGACGCGGCCGGGAGGGCAGCGGAGCGGCTGCTGCGGCGGGCCGCAGGGGAACGCGCTGCCGTTGCGCGGGAGGTGCACGATGTCGTCGCCCACGCGCTGGCCGTCATCGCCGTCCAGGCCGAGGGTGGTCGCGCAGTGGCCTCGGCGGATCCGGCGCGGGCGCGGCAGGCGCTCGACACCATCGCCGGCACCAGCCGCGAGGCTCTCGCGAGCATGCGCGAGGTGGTCGGTGTCCTGCGGGCGGACGCGCGAGCAGCGGCGCGGAGCGTCCGCGCAGATGTTCCTCCACGGCTCCGGCTGGGGCTACGGCGTGCAGATCGTGCCCGCCGAGAACGGGTCGGCGGTGCGGTACGGCTGGGGCGGCGGGCTCGGGACCCTGTGGTACTCCTGGCCCGACCACGGCGCCGCCGCCGTGCTGCTCACCCAAGTGCTGCCGCCGCCTGAAGAGCTCATCGCGTCTTTCATCAGCTGAGCCGAGCAAGTGCTGACCACCTGACCGGCGCCGGGTCGTCCCGCACGCCGATCGCTCAGCGGGGCAGCGTGAGCTTATAGCCCCGTGGGAGGCGACGAAGCCGAAGTGCTCGTAGAAGCAGTGAGCGTCGACTCGCGCCTTGTCGCTGCTCAGTTGGACGAGGGCGCACCCACCGCGCCTCGCCTCCTCGATCGCCCAGTGCAGCAGCGCGGCTCCGGCCCGCGGCCGCGGAAGTCACCCCGGACCCCGACCGCCTCGACCTGGGCCCGCAGCGCCGCGTGTCGGGCAAGCCCGGGCAGGAACGTCAGCTGCATCGTGGCCACGACCTGCGAGCCATCGGTCGCGACGAGCAGCAGGTGCGCCGGGTCGGCTTCGATCAAGTCGAACGCCGCCAGGTAGACGTCCAGGTCCTCCTCGGCAGTGATCCCGTCCCGGCTGGCGCCGAGCTCGTCGTCGGCCAGCAGGTCGACGATCGCGGGGACGTCGTCGGCGACGGCTCGGCGCAGCGCGACGTCCTCCCCTCTCAGAGGAAGCAGCGCCAAACCCGTCATCCCGCGAGGCTGCCCCACCGGCACCCGCGACGCCACCGCCCCGCCAGGGATTTCGGTCGGTCGGCGAGTCGCAGCATCCCGGTCGCCCGTGCCTGGTCGGCCCTTGTCACGTGCAGCTCCCCCTCGATCACAGAGTTCAGGTGCTCCACGGTGGTGCCGTGGATCCATGGCTGCAACTCCGCGTCCGGTTCCCGGTTGACGACCGGGTTCTGTCGAGTCTGCACGCGAGGGCCTTCGGCGGCGTCGCCGAACAGGTGGTTCCCTGGGCGCGGCGGCTCGAGCGTCACGCCGTCACGTGGGTAGGCGCCTTCGACGGCGATGAGCTGCGCGGCTTCGTCCATGCCTGCTGGGACGGTGGGGCACACGCCTTCCTGTTGGACACGGTCGTTGACCCCGACCATCCGCGGCGCGGTATCGGTCTGAGCCTGGTCCGGACGGTCGTACACGAGGCCGCTGCGGCAGGATGCGAATGGCTTCACGTCGACTACGAGCCCCACCTGTCGACATTCTACCGGGAGGCCTGCGGATTCGGGGCCACCGAGGCCGGTCTGCTGCGCCTCTCCGGCTGAGGATCGACGTGCGGGACACATGGACGGACCAGGGTGCCGTGGTGAAGCGTTAGCACGGCGCGGGCGCAGGGTCGTCTATTGGTTCGCGACAGCGCTCATCAGTCGATGGTCGCCGTCTGCCCGAGTAGGTCGATGGTCCCGACACGCCGATCGTCGGAGTCGTAGCCGACGAGCGATCCCGGTACTTCCGTGCCGACGAAGGAACCGAGCAACCACCCGTCCGTGACGACCAGCGGTACCACCTCGCCGTTGAGCAACTGCAGCTCGGCGCGGACGGCATCACCGGCTGAGCCCACCAGGACCCCGGCGCTCGTTCCTCGCGTAATGGAGGAGACGGAGAAGTCTTGGTCGGCGACGTCGCCCTGGGCGCAGGCAGCCCCCGAGGCGCTCGCTCGCGCGGACTCGGGCAGGCGCGTCGCCTCCGGGGCTTCCCCACTGACCTGGAGGTGCGTCAAGCACGTCATGTCGTCGTCGCCGGTAGCCGACCAGAACTCCATCCGTTGCCCGCCCGGTGCCGACAGCACCGCTAGCCGCTCAGCGGAGTCCCAGTCGATGGACGCCAACTCAGCGCTCGTCGTCCATGGCAGCAGGTCGCTGATCGGTGAGGGAAGCGCCCCGGCCACGGCGGCTCCGGCCAGGCCGAAGGCCGGGATGAGCGTGAACGCCGCCACGCGCCGACGGCGGTACTGGCGCCGCATCGACCGACCGCGGCGCACGATGTCGGAGACCGGGGTGGCCAGGGCGACGTCGGCGTACTCGTCCTGCAGGGCCTGATGCAACTGTTGGTCGATCACGCGATGCCTCCTGTGGACTGGGAATGAGAGTCGAGCGAGCGGCGCAGCGACTGCAGCGCCCGGAACAGGTGGGCGGTGACCGTGCCCTGAGCCAGTCCGAGCACCCGCGCGGTGTCGGCGGTATCCAGATCCAGCAGAACCCGCATGGCGATCACTTGGCGTTGTCGACGCGGCAGCGCGAGAACCAGGGCCGCGAAGTCCCCGAAGTCCTCGGACTGCCCCGGCTCGGGCACGCCCGCATGATCGGCGTGCGCCGACGTCAGGAGCTCCCGCCGGCGGCGCCGCCACCACGAGACGTTCAGGTTCAGGGCAGTTCGCATGACCCAGCCCTCCGGGCGGGGGTGCATCCTCACGGCGGGCCACCTCGCCCACGCTCGAGCGAAGGCCTCCGACAGCAGGTCCTCTGCCAGCACACGGTCCCCCGTCGCGAGCAGGAGGGCGCGCAGGCAGTCGTCCTTGACCCGGACGTAGCACGCCTCGAAGTCCTCCTGCAGGGCCGTCACACCCCTTCAACGCCTGACACCCTCGTCTCACTTACATCGACCGAGAGTGAATGCCCGCTCCTTGCTCACCCCGCCCCGAGGATCCTGGCAGCGCCACCAGGCAGCAGTCCTCGCGCCGCGCCCCTACGCAGCGATCACCGGTTCACGATCGGTGTCCGGGCACCGGACAGTGCGACTCCGGGCCCCGAGATGTGGCGTCAGCCATAGCGTGGCGCATCCCTCGGTGGCGACTCATGATGAGTCGGTGGCGGGGGCTAGTAAGCAGACGACGCCGGTACGAGTCGTCAACGCCAACTGGGAGGCCGGCGAGGACGGGACGGACGGGAGCTTTGGCTTCATGCTCGTCACGAACAACGAGGAACGGCACTTCGTACAACCGAGTGCGACGTCCGCCGCCGCGCTGGTCTCGCTGTTCACCTCCGGGGCGCCGCTGATGTGGGACCCCGAGGCTCGAACCCTGATCGCCGGTGGACTCGTCGGCACATGGTTCGACCCGGACAGGCACGCGCGCGACGAGTAGTTGACCGGCTCCCAACCTGCCGTGAGGGCCTCGTCAGCTGGCTGTCCCGAACGACGATCCCTCCGGGGAAGCCGATACCTGACCCCGCTCGAGGCGGCGCTTGTGGTGGGAGCTGGGTCGCAGGCGCGCCCGCCCAAGCGACCGTCAGGCTCAGGGGAGCCGCAGCGTGCCGACGGTCTGCCCCAACAACTCCCCCGTGGGGAAAAAACCCAGCCGCAGGTAGAAGCCCTCCGGCCCGCCCTCGCCCCGCTCCCACAGCACCGTGATCTGCTCGGCGCCGCGACGGCGGGCCTCGGCGGCC
>ENA-ORBV01001000-ORBV01001000.1-microbial-mat-metagenome-genome-assembly--contig:-NODE-1000-length-64023-cov-51.527867_pt1 | contig 64023 bp, 42 predicted proteins | sample MGYA00237777_ERZ505514 | MGnify/ENA primary metagenome ERZ505514 (study PRJEB26160, sample SAMN06269048) | microbial mat metagenome | isolation source: Oligotrophic lake microbial mat | place...
TTCCTCCGTGTCCTCCATGACCTCCATGTCCTCCGTGCTCCATCCTTCCTGCGCACGACGCGAAGGACCTCGTCCATGGAGATCCGTGTCACTTCGGTCTTCGCTCGAGTGGGCGAATCGCCGCTCTTCACGGCGACTGGCGTCGCCGTACGCCGAGCTGGGGCTCGGCGGTCCCAGGTGCGGCGGTCCCCCGGCTCGGCGGCGCTGCGGGCGTGATTCGTTCACGGCGTTGCGTGGCACCCGGCGGGTGCGCGCCGCGACCCATCACCCGCGGGCCGCGGCGGCGATCTCTGCGTTGCGGGCGAGATGGCGGAGGTTCAGTCCCCCGACGATTGCGCAGTCGACGTGGGGGTTCGCGAGAACGAACCGAAGGGCGACCTCCGGATCCAGGTGGCCCGAGGCCAGGGCCTTCTTGACCACCACCGCCACGCCGCGCGCGGAGGCGTCCTTCATCGTCGATTCGACCTGGGCGGTCTCGGTCGGGGGGAGCGCGGCGTGATACTCGATCATGATCGCGTCGGCCCACGCCAGGGCTGCGCGGTTGCTGGTTGCGCTCTTGCCGGAGAACCCGATCAGTCGGGTGAGTCCTTCGCGGCGCAGCTCTTCGAGCGCCTCGATCAGGGCGCCGTCGACGGCGAGGGCGTCGTCGCGGTCGTCGGCGTGCACGAAGGTGAGGTCGACGGGGCCGCCGAGTCGAGCGACGCTCTCGGAGAGGCTCCTGCGCACGGCCTGTGGAGCGAAGTCGTAGCTCGAGCGATCGTTCTCATGGCGCTCGCCGACCTTGGTCGAGAGCACGAACTCGCCGCGACGGGCCCCGAGAGTCTGGCCGATGCGAGCCTCGGAGACCCCGTAGGCAGGGGCAGTGTCGATGTACCCAAGCCCGAACTCGAGTGCGGAGCGCAGGATGCCTGCGGCCTCCGCGTCGCTCGGCAGCGAGAAGGGCGTCGGATACTTGATTCCAGTCGATCGCCCGATCTTGAACGCGCCGTAACCGAGGGCTGGAAGGACGAGCCCGGTTCGTCCGGCGCCTCGCGTGGGCATCGAAATCACAGCCGGCTCCAGGAGAGCGGCTGATCCCACGGTGCCTTGGCGACGTTGGGACGTGTCCAGTCGGCGAGACCCTCGATGGTCGCCCGCCGCTCTGCGTCCCGAGCGCCGGAATTCGGATGCGGACGTTCGGCGACTCCGCCACCATCGACGCGCCCCGCCACGAGCTGGGCCAGACGCGGCGCGAGCACGAGCTTGGTCGGCCAGGCGGTGATGACGTTGCCGCCGTCCTCGAGCAGTTGGGCATCGTCGGGACGAACGCCGCCGCCGGTGCGCCGCTCGGCGCGATCGACGCGATAGCTCGACCACTCGACGCGGGAGAGATCGATGCCCGGAAGGACGTCGGCGATCTCCTCCGCCGCTCGCTGCTGGAGCGTGCGCTCGTCGAGCCGGACGCCATCCTCCGAGAGCTGCCCGCCGAGCTGCCAGATGGTGCCGCGCACCGGACAGCTCGCGCTGGTGATGGTCACGCGAGTGTGGGCCCCATCGACGCAGTGGCCGTGAAGGACCGGCAGGGCCCCGCGGGCCATGGCCATGTGGAGCGGGCGACGCTGGGCGGCATCCGCGCCGAGACCGACCTGCGTCCGCAGCCGCTCGTTGCCCGCGCCGGCCGCAAGCAGCACGCAGCGTGGCGCGAGGGCAATCGATGCGCCCTGAGCGCGAGTCAGAGTGACGCGACGAACTTCGCCCGGCGCCGCGAGATCGAACTCGATTCCCCCTTCGGGCTCGCACTTGATGATGCGCTCCAGATGGCGCGACGAGAGATCGCGGATCAGGGAGACCGGATCGATCACCTGCTCGTCGATCCGCGCCACCTTGCCCGGACAGCGTCGAAGCGCCGGCGGCCTCTCCTCCGGTTCAAGGAGCGTCGGGGCCACCCGCAGTCCTGCGCGGGCTCCGATCATTCCCAGCGTCGAGGCCAGCGAACGCGTCTGCCAGAGGTGGCAATGCTCGCCCACCACCCGGGTCGCACGCAGCGACGGCTCGGCGGTGCCCTCCAGGCAGGCCCGCCAAAGCGGCGGCATCTCCGCAATCGCCTCGGCCGCCGCGGTGAGCATGCCTCGAAGGGTGTACTTGAAGCCGCCGTGCAGGATTCCCTGGGAGGAGACGCTCTGTCCCGACCCCAGTTCATGAACTTCGATCAGCAGGGCATTCGCGCCGCGTCGAGTGAGTTCGTCGAGGGTCCAGAGCCCCGCCACACCGCCACCGAAGATCAGGCAATCGAGTGGGAGGGCGGTGTCGGCCATGAGCGGGGGAGGGTACGACGGATCCCCGCCCGACGCGGGGCGGTGGTCATGACGGCGGGCGACTGGCAATCCGGCCGCGCCGCGGGGCGGACCCGCTTTCCGACGGCTGTGCCCTGCGGTACGGTGCGAGGCATGAATCACGCGGCGCATCGGGCTGGACTCTCGCCTCTGGCAACGGACGTTGCGCCGCCGGGTGCGAATGCCTCCGCGACTGGTCACGCGACTGGTCACGCGACTGGCCGCGCGATTGGGACCGATACCGGGGCCATCACCCGTCGCTCCGCGCTGGCGTGCCTTGGCGGTGCGGCGGTCGCGCTGGGAACCGCAGGCCCGGTCTTCGCCGCAGACGACTCGATCAGGCCGGCCTCGCCCCCCGCATCGCCGCCGAGCCCGGCGCGGCGGCCGCTTCGAATCGGCGTGTCCACCTACTCGTTCTGGCACTTCCGCGGCGAGAAGCCGGATCTCTTCCCGATCATCGACACCGCCGCGGCGATGGGCTTCGACGGCGTCGAAATCCTGCATCAGATGATGGCCAGCGAGGAGAACGACTACCTCCAGAAGCTCAAGCACCGAGCCTTCGTCAACGGCCTCGACCTCATGGGTTTCTCGATCCACCAGGGCTTCGTCTCGCCCGACCCGGAGGTGCGCCAGAAGAACATCGATCACACCTTGCGCTGCATTCGCCTGGCGCACGAGATGGGCATTCCCACGTTGCGACTCAACACCGGTCGCTGGGGCACGATCAAGAGCTTCGACGAACTGATGGCGAATCGCGGCATCGAACCGGTGCTGGAGGGATGCACCGAAGACCAGGGATTCGCCTGGTGCATCGAGTCGATCGAGAAGCTCCTGCCGCAAGCCGAGCGCTACGGAGTCTGCATGGGCCTCGAGAACCACTGGGGACTTGGGCGCACGGCGGCGGGGGTGATGCGGATCCACGACGCCATCCGCAGTCCGTGGCTCAAGCTCACCCTCGACACCGGCAACTTCCTCGAGGACATGTACCCCCAGCTCGAGCGGATGGCGCCGGACGCGGTTCTCGTGCAGGCCAAGACCTACTTCGGCGGCGGCGAGTGGTACACCCTCGAGATCGACTACGAGCGGATCGCCTCCATCCTGCGGGCCGCGAACTTCAACGGATACGTGTCGCTCGAGTACGAGGGGAAGGGCGACCCCGCCGTCGACGTGCCCCGAAGCCTGGAGATGTTCCGACGCGTGTTCGCGTGAGGACCGAGAAGCGGCGGCAGACTGGTCCGGGACCGAGCCTGGGCTCACATTTCTCCTCCCGCATGCAACCCTCGGGCCGTTCTCGGCCGAAGGGTTGACTGCGGGGCCGTGCTCGACGATTCGATCAGCAATGATCGACGCCGAAAGAGCTTCGCAAGGAGACGAGGAGAGATGATCCGACCTGCATTGATCGGTGCGGTTGCGCTCTGCGCACTCGCGTGTGCGACTTCGGCGAAGGCCGCGAGCGTGCACGCCGCGAATCCGACTCGCAACTCGCTCGACTGGGCCGCTGCAGTGGCGGCCCAGGGCGGCAGCATCACCACCGCAATCGACCTCCTCGGTCGCGACGGTGCCGCACTCGATCCGCTGGCCGATCTCTGCGAGCGCGGGGTGGTCGTCGAGAGCGGCGCGAGCCATGTCGTCCGAGCCACGCCGGGGGCGGAGTCGGGCTCGATGCTTGAACCGCTCTCCGCCGGCGAGGGCCTCATGGACGTGGCCGAAGCGATCGTGTTTCAGGACTCCGGCGCCTGGACCATCACCATCAGCTTCCGGGTGCCCGTGCTCGCCGCGGGCATCATGAGCGCCGATCTGTTCAATCCAGGCGGCGACAACCCGCTCGTGCTTCGGGCCTTCAACGGTCCTGGCGGCAGCGGCGACATGCTTGCCGAAGCGACGTCGCCGGCATTCAACTTCCAGCTCAACCGGCTCTGCTTTCTCGGCATCGTCGATGCGTCGTCGAGAATCCGATCGATCACCGTGAGCACTCCCGGCATCTATCCCGACGAGGTCTTCATCACCGAGGTGCTGATGGCCGTGGAGGAGGGATGGAACGCATCCGCCGCGCCCGATGCCGATGTCAATCTCGATGGCGTGGTCGACGGGTTCGATCTGGAACTGGTCAGCGCCGCGTTCGGCTCGACCTGCCGCGGATTCGACATCGATGGCGACGGAGTCGTCGACACCGACGATCGTCTCGCCGTCGTCGAGACGCTCGGAGATTCGACGATCCCGGCGCGAACCAATCGAGGACCGGTGGTCGGTGGCGAGGTTCTGCCTCCGACGACCGGAGGCGGACCTCCGAACGGTTCGCCGCGCGGCTCGGGGTCGACCCATCCCGCCGGTGGGGGGCCTGCCGGTGGAGGGCCTGCAGGTGGAGGCCAGGCACCCGGCAACGGCGAGCCCACCATCGCGCCCATCGGTTCGAGCAGCAACGCCACCGGGCCCAGCGAACTGCCGCTGTCGCCGACGGTGAGCGAGGAACTGCCCGCGCGTTCGATCGACGCGAGTGCGGAGATCGATCCCGTGATCGCGAGTCTCGCGGCGAGTGCGGAATCGAACCCGCAGGACGCATCGCTCGCCCCGAGCTCGGCAACCACGCTCACAGCCCCGGTTGCGGCGCCGGCTGAGGGTCAGGCCGGTGCCGCGCCGGCTGCATCAGTTGGATCAGTTGGATCAGTTGGATCAGTTGGATCAGGGAATGCGTCCCTGCCACCGACGCCGTCGACGTGGCTGCCGCGAGGGCTGCGGCTGCTGCTGGGCGCGTCCTCCATGATGCGTTGACGCCTGCTGACGGTGCATCCACTTGCGACCGGGCTGGTCGCTGATCTGGTCTCTGCTCGGACGACAACGACAGGCTCTACGCCTGGGGATCGAGCGCCAGATGGAGAGCCTTGCGGAGCAGACTCTCCGCCGGGGCGCCATGCGGGGTGTGCCCGTTGGTCGCTTCGGCAGGGCGGTGCGCCTCGAGCCCGGCACGACCATCATCGAGCCCCCCGATGGGCTCGCGTGCGTCATCGCTCGACGCCAGCGACGGAGTGCCGACGGCCCCCGTCAACGGCGGCAGCGCCGGCTCCAGACCGATCGCTTGACGACGAGCCCGTCGGGGCTTGCGCCGAGCGGTTGCGGTCGAGTCGAGCGTCGTGGCGGCCACCTCGACCGGGGAGCCATTCGGCTCGACATGCTCGACATGCTCGACATGCTCGACATGCTCGACATGCTCGACATGCTCGACATGCTCGACATGCTCGACATGCCGAGCGCCGTTGCGGTGCGGTGCCGACGGCGCCTTCGGCGCTGCGACCACCGATTCTTCACGCACTTCTTCGGCCTCGGCAGCGGCGATCACCTCGGCGCTGATGCGCCCGCCTGCGGTCACCTGCTCGAACTGCACCGCCACCCGCTTGCTCACGCCGCGCTCCTGCATGGTGACGCCGTACAGGCGATCGCAGGCCTGCATGGTGCGCTTGTGGTGGGTGATGATGATGAAGTGACTGCGATCAAGGAAGGGCCGCAGGCAGTTGCAGAACCGTTCCACGTTGGCCTCATCGAGCGCCGCATCGACCTCGTCGAGGATGCAGAAAGGCGACGGCTTGCTCATGAAGATGGCCAGAAGCAGGGCCACCGCGGTCATGGTCTTCTCGCCGCCGGAGAGCTGCTCGTTCACCCGGGGCATCTTGCCCGGCGGACGGGCGGTGATCTCGACGCCTGCATCGAGGACGTCGATTGCGCCGTTCCCGTCGGCGACCATGAAGACGTCGGCGCTGCCGCCGCCGAAGAGCTGGCGGAAGGTCCCCTGGGGTCCGGCGAAGTGCTGACGCACCGCGTTGAAGGTCTCTTCGAAGCGGGTACGGCAGAGAACGTCGAGCTCCATCACCAGGGCGTCGAGCTGCTCGCGGGCGAGATCGATGTCGGCCACCTGGCGGATCAGGTCCTCGTTGCGGCTCTCGAGCAGGGCCTCTTCCTCGATGGCATCGAGATTCACGTTGCCGAGCTTGCGGATCTCCTCGCGCAGCGTCTCCGCCTCGGTGGCCGCGGCGGTCTTGTCGATGGGCGAGAAGGAGGGTTCCTCGCGCTCGGCGCGATGGGCGACGCAGGCGGTGAGCAGGTCGAGCTCGATCTCGGCCAGAGTGCGCTCGAGGTGGGCCTCGCGGCGCACTTCGTTCTCGCGCCGCTCGATCTCGATTGCGGAGTGGACGCGATCGACATCGCTCATCGCCGCGCGGGCCACCCGCACCAGTTCGGACTTCTCGATCACCGCCCTGTCGGCCAGTGCCAGACGATCGCGCACTTCGGTGATGGCGGCGTCGACCTCCTCGACGGTTGCCTTCGACGCAGCGATTGCCGCTTCGGCCTCGACTATCGCGGCCTGGGTGCGCTCGACCTGCTCGGCGCGGCGGGCAACCTGCTGCGCGGCCGCTTCGCGGTGACGGGTCGATTCTTCGATGCGGTGGGTGCGATGGCGGCGCTCGCGCCGCAGCGACTCCACCTGTTCGGCGGCCTGACTTGCGCTGATTCTCGCCTGCGCGTGTCGCTCACCCGCCTGCGCTGCCTGGGCCCGAATGGCTTCGAGCGCCGTCTGGGCCCGAGCCATCTCGCCGGCCTGCTCCTCGAGCAGCCTGGTCAGCGACTCGACCTTGGCGAGAAGCTCTGCGCCCTCCCGCTCGAAGGCGTCGATCTGCCCCAGCAGATCGCGTCGCTCCTGACTGTCGCGGGAGATCTCCTGCTCGAGCCGGGCGATCTCGCCTTCGGCCCGCTCGCGTCGATAGCCCGCTTCGGCATGACGACCGCGGCTGGACTGAAGCGACTCCGAGACCTCGCGCTGGAGGCGTCGGCTCTCCTCGGTCTCCGCGGCGAGCTGCGACGCCTCGCGATCGAGACGAGCGATCTCGGCCTCGATTGTCAGGCGCTGCGCGTGCAGCTCAGCCATCTCGGCCTCGCGGGCCAGCCATCCGGCGCCGCCGGTGCGGGCGCCGACACCGGCAACGACCACGCGCCCGTCGGCTTCGAGCACGTCGCCCTGACGCGTGACGAATCGGCAGCCGCGCATCGGACCAGCCGCCAGGAGCATGGCCGACTCGAGGCTCTCGAGCACATAGGTGCGTGACAGCAGTCGGGTGAGGAGCCCCGCAACCAGTTCGTTGCCTTCGAGGAGCGAAAGCACCGGCACGACGCCCGCGGGAACATCGATCGACGCTTCGTCGGCGGTCGGCTCTGGCGAGGCCAGCGAGGCGAACATCACTCGGCCCGAAAGGCTGCGCAGCGCCGACTCCAACGGATTGAGTTGGGTGAGCCGATCGATCAGCAGGAGTTCGAGATTTCCACCCAGCGCCGCTTCGACCACCTGGGCGTCGCGCCGCGAGGTGGTCACGAAGTCGCCGAGCATGCCGCGCACCGCCGGGAAGCGATCGCGCGAGGCGAGGATCGCCCGCACCCCTTCGGCAAGTCCTTCGCCGGCGTTTCGCATCTCTTCCAGCAGGCGAAGCCGAGCGGCGCATCCGGCGAGATCCTGCCGATGCCGGGTGAGGGCGGCGCTCACTCGACCGTGGCTCTCGTCGAGTCGAGTGGCCGCGGCGGCGTACGCGTCCATGTCGCGAATGAGGCGGCCGACCAGATCCGACTCCACCTGAGTGTCGACGTTCGCGGTGATCAGTCGGACGCGGGTCTGGTCGAGCGAACTGAGGAGCGGCTCGACCTTGCGCTCGAGGCGGGCCGCGGTCTCCCGGACCCCGCGCTGTCGTTCGTCGAGGGCGGTCGCTCGGGCCTGAGCCTGCGAGCGCTGCCGCTCGATCGAGAGCACGGTTTCGCGGAGTCGCTCGCCCGCCGACTGGGCGGCGATGGCCTCGTGTTCGAATCGGGAGCGGGCCTTGGCGGCCTCCTGGGCCGCGACGTCGGCTTCGGATGCGGCGACCTGCTCGGTGGCCAGGCGCTCGTCGAGAGCCTTGATCGAGGACTCCAGCGAGGTGATCACGCCATCGAGTTCATCGAGCCGGGCCAGATCATGCACTCGGTGCTGCTCGGCGTCGGCCAACGTTCTCGCGTTCACCTCGCGAAGCTGCTCGGCGTGCCGACCTGCGGCAACGCCTTCGACGCGTCGCTGCGAGAGGTCGCGATCCTGCTGCATGATCGCGTGTCGCTGGAGGTCGGCGTTCTGTCTGGCGTCCTCGGCCAGTCGCAGACGTTCGCTGACCAGGTTTCGAGTGGTTTCGACCTCGGCGAGCTGGGCCGCCAGCGTGCGGGCCGTCTCTTCCAGTTCGTGATGGATCTGGAGGGCGAGATCGGTTCGCACCGTGCGCCGACGACTATCGAGTTCGCGGAAGCGCCGGGCCTTCTCGGCCTGGGTCTTCACCGTCTTCAGTCGGCGCTCCGTGCTCTGAAGCTGTTCGCGCACCAGGGCGAGGTTGTTCTCGGCCTGCTCCAGGCGGCGAGCCGACTCCAGCTTGCGGGCCTTGAAGCCGGCGATGCCCGCGGCCTCTTCGAGAATCTCGCGGCGTTCGAGCGGCTTCGCCCGGAGCAGCGCGTCGACCTTGCCCTGCTCGATGATGCAGTAGGCGTCGGTGCCGATGCCGGTGTCGAGGAAGAGGTCCTTGACGTCCTTGAGGCGGACCTTCTGGTTGTTGATCAGGTATTCGCTGCGGCCGTCGCTGTGGAGACGGCGCATGACATCGACCTGCTCGCTGTCGACGCCGAGCATGCGTCGCTTCGAGGGATCGATTTCTCCCCGCACCTCCGGATTGTCGAAGCTGAGGGTGACGGAGGCCAGTCCGAGCGGCTTGCGGGTGGCGCTGCCGGCAAAGATGACGTCCTGCATCGCGCCGCCGCGCAGGCTCTTCGCGGAGCGCTCGCCAAGCACCCACTTGATGCCATCCACGACGTTGCTCTTGCCGCAGCCGTTCGGTCCGACGATCCCGATGATGGGCTCATCGAAACGGAACTCAGTGGGGTTCGCGAAGCTCTTGAAGCCGGCGAGCGTGACCTTGGCGAGTCTCATGGGGCGGCGACCTCCTGTCGTGCCCGATCGCGGTGTCGCCTTCGGCTCCTGCGAGGCGATTCCTCGAGCCGATCGGGCGACGTCCGTCGTGGGCTCTCCGACCCCTTCCTTGGGGTCGGTCAACGCGGGACTATACCACCCTTGGGGGTTTGGACACCCTGGCTCCCACCGGGCCGAACCGGATCGAGGGGGGCGAGACTGGCGTCGCGGGTGGTCGCGACTTCCTCGGTGTTTTCGGGATCGAGGAAGTCGAAGTCGGGATCGGAGAACTCCGGTCGCTCCTCATCCTCCTCCTCGTTCTCGAGGCGAAGAATCGCCGCGAGCAGTCGGTCCTGCTCGGCCTTGAAGTCGACCTTGATGAGCTTGGCCTTCCACAACTCGTGAAGCACGCCGACGACTTCGCCGTAGGCCAGGTCGAGACCCGGCCGAGGGTCCTCGACGCTGGTCCGATGGGCGAGGAAGCGCACGAACTCGAGGAGTTCGACCGGTCCGTCGCTGACGATGTGCTGTCCGCCGTCGGCGGGGCGGTAGAAGACCTCGACCTCCTCGTCACCGAGATCGCCCTTCAGCATCAGCCGGTTGGACCAGATGCTGATCGTGAGCGGAAGGTCGAGCTTCACCAGCTCGGGACCGGCGATTGCGATGCGCGGCGTTCCGGCCTGCGAGACGTAGACCGTGGGGACCTTGGACGGTCCGCTCCAGAGCTCGAACTTCTTCATGACCGGCGTGCTGCGGATCGCCGGATCGCGGCGCTTGGCGAGGGCGATGAAGGCCTCGGTCCGCACGTCCACATCGCGGTCCATAAGCAGGTCCCGGAGACCCTTGTCGATCATCGGATTGAGCCCCATGTCACCGAGGAGCTGGATGGCGCCCATGCGATCGTTGGTCGAACCTTCGCGGGCGAGGATCAGGAGCGGTTGGGCGGCGAGGGCATCGTTGAGCCGGGCCCCGGCCCGCAGTGCGGCGACCCGCGGCCGCATCTCCGGGTGGTCATAGAGATCCTGGATCATCGGCAGCACGCGGACGCCGAGCGATTCCCAGCGCCATGCCGCGGCTTCGTCCTCGGTGGGATTGGCCAGCAGGGAGCGGCGGATCTGAAGGGCAATCGACTCGGGGGCGTCGAGGCTCAGCGAGGTGTGCCGAAGCAGCTCGATGAAGTCGCGACTGCGATTGCCGAAGCTGGGCGGGATCTCGATCACCAGCGACTCGCCGCTCTCGCCGCGGGCGGTCGCTTCGCGCTGACCGGGCTCGCGCGGGAATGAGGAGTTCACCGCAGTCTGGAGCGTGGCCGCACGATTGTGGCTGGCATTGAAGAGCCGCAGCTTGAGCGGCATGTTCCGCGTCACCTTGCCGCCGTCGAGGATTCTGCCGGCAGTGCGGCTGACGTTGGCGCGGTTCGGCTCGGCGAAGGGGTTGACGAAGACCGGACCGTTGGCAATTGCAATCATCGCCGCCTGACGGTTGCTGGTGCTCAGCGGTCCGGGGCGCAGGTCGCAGGAGTAGAGCCGGCCGCCCTCGAGACTGGTCGTCGAGGTGCCGGGCGCCGCATAGACACGGACGTCGAAGGCCGTGCCGGCAACTGCGCCCGCGGGAACCACGCCTTCGACGATCACCACGGCGGTCTCCAGGGAATCGAGCAGTTGATCGGGGGTGAATTCGTCGAGCGGAGGAACGCCGACACCACGGCGGCCCATCTCCTGAATCATGAACGCCCGCACATCGGTCTGAAGCTGACGCGAGCCGGTGCCCCTCAGGCCGACGACCAGGCCGAATCCGCGGACCACGACATCGCGGTAGCCGAGGATGATCGCCTCCGAGGCCACCGTGCCGCGCATCATGGTCGGCACTTCGACTTCGAGCGGCTTGCGGGTCGGACGCTTCTCCCGTTCGACGCGAACGACCTGCGGACTCTCGTCGAGGCGTTCGATGTTCTCGCAGCTCACCGAGAGGCCGAGGGCGCAGGCGCCAAGCAGGGCGAGGAACGTGCGAGCGAGAGAGGCGGTGAGATGGCGGACATGGCGGACATGGCGGACATGGCGGACATGGCGGACAAGGCGGACATGGCGCATCGTGAATGCCTGAAGGGGGAACGGACCGAACGCAAGGCGGGCGACCAGCAAGCACGGATACCCGACCAAGAATGGGCGCTACTGGATTCGAACCAGCGACATCCGCTATGTAAAAGCGGCGCTCTCGCCACTGAGCTAAGCGCCCGGCCGGCGGGCAGGGCGGATCGTAGCGAGTCGCTGCTATTTCGAGGGATTCTGGCCGCCGGAACGCCTCGATCGGCCTGATCCGGTTGATCGCCCCGTTCCTTGCGATCGCCCGGATCCGTTCGAAGGGCCAGAGCGCTCGCCAGCCAGCGACCTGTTGAAGATCCGCATGAGCTGTCCGTGCACGTCCTGCCACTCGCGGAGACGGATGTACGAGAGGAAGCTGTCCCGGCACCAGCGCCGCGACGCGTTGCCGCTCAGTTCGCCGCGGGACACTTCCGCAAGCTTGAGCTGCCAGGCGTCCCACACCTTGAGCATGCCCACGAAGTCGGAGGTCTCGTCGCGGAAGCGCAGATGGGCGAGGTCGGCGGCGTCGGCCCGATCGGAGGGGCGGAGTCGGGGGTCCTGCGTGGCCAGGGCCGCGGCGATCACCAGCATGTCCTGAAGGCAGCCCTCGTCGCGCCCGGCGAGGATCATCCGGGCCAGACGAGGATCGATCGGATAGCGCGACAGCTCCTTGCCAAGCGTGGTGAGCGCTCCTTCCACGTCGACGGCGCCGATCTCGTGCAGCGTTTCGTGTCCGGCGGTGATGTGCTTGGCCGACGGGGGATCGATGAAGGGGAACTGTTCGATGGTCCCCAGTCGAAGCGACTTCATCTGCAGGATGACCGCGGCGAGATTGGTGCGGACGATCTCCGGATCGGTGTAGCGGGGACGCTCGGCGTGCTCCTCCTCCGACCAGAGCCGGATGCAGATTCCCGGTTCGGTCCGTCCGCAGCGCCCGGCGCGCTGATCCGCGGAAGCCTGGGAGATCGGTTCGATGGGCAGTCGCTGCACGCGGGTGCGCGAACTGAATCGGCTGATGCGAGCGAGGCCGAGGTCGACCACGTGGCGCACGCCGGGCACGGTCAGCGAGGTCTCGGCGATGTTGGTGGCGAGCACGAGCCGCCGGCCGCGCCGCGGCTCAAAGATGCGGTCCTGCTCCTCGAGCGAGAGTCGGGCGTAGAGCGGAATGAACTCGACCGCGCGACCGCTCCCGTCACGGCTCCCGCCACGACCCCCTTCGCGACCCCCGTCACGCGCCGTCGATCGACCACCAAGGGCCTCCATCGCTTCGCCGATCTCGCGCTCGCCGGGCAGGAATACGAGTACATCGCCCGGCGGAAGCGAGCGCTCGCGATCGATGCCCTCCAACTCATCGACGGCATCGACCAGCGCTCGCATGAGTGCATCGTCGTCGTCGGCCTCGCCTGCCTTGACCACCGGCGGGCGCCAGCGGATCTCGACCGGATAGGTGCGGCCCGACACTTCGATGATCGGCGCGTTCGCGAAGTGGGCGCTGAATCGACCCGGATCGATGGTGGCGCTGGTGATGATCACCTTGAGATCGGGTCGGCGCGACAGGAGCTGTCGGAGGTAGCCAAGGAGAAAGTCGATCGTCAGAGTTCGCTCGTGGGCCTCGTCGATGATGATCGTGTCGTACTGGCGGAGCAGGCGGTCGTGCTGGGTCTCGGCCAGAAGCACGCCGTCGGTCATGAAGCGGATCAGTGTCTCGGGCGCGGTCCGATCCTCGAAGCGCACGGTGCACCCGACCAGACCGCCAACCTCTCCACCCAGCTCCCGGGCGACCCGCGTCGCCACGCTCCGGGCCGCGATGCGCCGCGGCTGGGTGTGTCCGATGAGCCCATCGAGACCGCGACCGGCCTCGAGACAGATTTTGGGAAGCTGGGTCGACTTTCCTGAGCCGGTGGCGCCGCAGAGGATCACCACCTGGTGCTCGCGGATGGCCGCGGCGATCTCGTCGCGACGGGCGGAGACGGGCAGATCGGCCGGAAAAGTCGGGGTTGGGCGTCGCTCGCGGCGGCGAAGCTGGCGTTGGCACGAGGCGGTGATCTCCGCTTCGAGTCGGTCCAGTTCGACCGACGTCGCCTCGCCCGCGTCGCGCGTGGCCACGCTCCGAAGGCGCCCATGAAGCCGCGGTCGGTCGGCGGCGAGGCACTCGGGGATCCGTCGGGCCAACGCTTCGAGGCGACCGCGCATCGTGGCGAGTCTACGTTCGGCCCCTTCGAGCCGGCCCCACTCCTCCGCAGCGTTACACTCCGCGCGATGCTTCTTCGCTTCCTCGCAGTCGTCGTGGTCATCAGCCTGGCGCAATTCCCGCTCCATGCCTCGCCCCTCGACTCCGGCGGCGAGAGCACCGTCGGTGGAGTCGACTTGAGAACCGTCGACTTCAGAACCGTCGACTTCAGAACCACGGTGCGCGCCGCTCGAGCCAAGGTCTTCCCGGCCGTCGTCTACATCAAGTGCATTCGCCAGGGACTGGAGTCCGGCCGGGCTCGCGGTGAAGAGGTCTCCGGCAGCGGTGTGATCATCTCCGCGGCGGGCGAGGTGCTCACCAACTGGCACGTCGTCGATCGCGCCAGCGAGGTGCGCTGCCTGCTCTCGGATGGGCGGTCGTTCCGCGCCGACATCGTCGCGTCGGATCGCGATCTCGATCTGGCGCTCATCCGCCTGCGCCTCGGGCCCGATGACGCGCCGCCTCCGACTGCCGAACTCGGAACCTCCGGATCGCTTGAAGAAGGCGACTTCGTCATGGCCATGGGGGCGCCGTGGGGACTCAATCGCTCGGTCAGCGTGGGCATCATCGCCTGCACTCGGCGATTCCTGCCCGACCAGGGCGAGTACAGCCTGTGGCTGCAGACCGATGCCTCGATCTCGCCCGGCAACAGCGGCGGGCCGCTGGTCGACACCGATGGACGCGTGATCGGAATCAACACCCTTGGCAACTCCGGCGGCGGCGATCTCGGATTCGCGGTTCCCGTCGACACCATTCGCGAGGTGCTCGATCGCCTGCGCGGCGGACAGGTCGGCTGGTCCTGGACCGGGCTTCGACTGCAACCGCTCCGCGACTTCGATCGCGATGTCAACTTCGAGGGCGACAGCGGGGTGATCGTCGCGGGTGTGGATCCCGGCAGTCCCGCCGAAGCGGCGGGACTGCGGCCCCGTGATCGCATCCTCTCAATCGATGGAACCGCGGTGACCGCTCGAACCAGCGAGGATCTCCCGGACATTCGGCGAAGGCTGGCGCTGACGACGCCGGGGGCGTCCATTCCAATCACCCTCGTCCGCGGTGATTCGGAGACCACCACGTCGCTCGTGCCGCGGGAGAAGGGCGCCGTGCAGGGCGACGAGGTCGACTGCCCGCGCTGGGGTCTCACTCTGAAGCAGATCAACCGATTCGAGAATGCCGAGCTCTACCGACTGCGGAACGAGGGTGTGTTCATCTTCGGCATCCGCTCTCCGGGCAACGCCGCCAGCGCGGGACTTCAGGTCAACGACATCCTGCTCGAGGTCGAGGGCGTCGCGGTGACGACGCTCGAGGAGGCCAAGGCCGCATACACCCGCAGCGTCGAGCAGCTCGAGCAGAAGAAACGGGTGCTCGTCAAGCTGATCCGCGCCGGGCAGCAGCGGCAGATCGTGCTCGACATCGCCCGCGACTTCGAGCGGCAGTAGCAGTCGAGCGAGTTCATCCGTCCCTTCCCTTTTCCTTTCCGGAATCACTTCATGCGTCAGAACCGTCGAACCCTTTCCCCGGCCCCGCCGCGCGCGGCACGCGCCTGGCTCCACCTCGTGATCATCGCGGCGTGCAGTGGGCTTTTGGTGGCGAGTCATGTCCGTGCGGCGCAGTCGAGCCCCAGCGCGGCGTCGACTCCGGGGCGAGATCTCTCGGCCCTCGCGGCGAGCTTCGTCGAGGTCGAGATTCGAGTGCGGCAGGATCGCGGCGAGTCGATTGCCACCGTCGTCGGTTCGGCGGCCTCGACCACCTCGCGTGAAGGCGAGTATCTCCCCGCTCTGATCGATGAGGAGCGGCCGCTGGTCATGGGAGGATGGCTCCTCGATGGCGACGTGGTCGTCCTGCGCGATCCCGCGGTGCCGGCTCGGGCAGTCGAGTCGATTGCCGTGCGCCGTGGCCCTCAGACGGTCGCGGCGCGCATCGTGGGGCTGGCCATCGAGCAGCCGGCGATGTTCCTCCGCCTCGAGAAGCCGCTCGAGGGAGCGACGCCGCTTCGATTCAGCGTGGCCTCGGCACGTCCGTCACCCGGGTCGACGGAGGGGGCGACTGCCCGCAAGGAGAACGCCGTGGTGGCCTTCTCTTCCGACGCGGAATTCGTTCTTGAACTCACCACCGTCGCGGAGCGGCGGCTTCTCCGGGCTTCGCCTGCTTCGAGTGGGGCCCCGAGTGGGGCAACAGGTGGAGCAACTGGCGGAGCAACTGGCGGGGCAACTGGCGGAGCAACCGGTGGAGCAACTGGTGGAGCGCTGGGTGAAGTCGGGCGAGTCGTCATCGATCGCGACGGAGTGCGGATTGCCCCGGGCGAAGGTCCGGTCACGGAAGTCATTGGCCTCTTCTACGCCGACGGGGCCGCGCCCGCTGCGCCGGGTGATCCACGCCAGTGGGCGCAGCTCGACGAGGCGGCGCTCGAAGCGGCCCGCGCCTCCGTCAAGGCTCGCGCCGACGGCTGCATCGTCCGCTCCACGCTCCAACTTCGAAGTCCGCGGGCGACGCGCCGAGATCAGATGTACGGCGGCATGGGCATGGGGGGTGCCGAGTCGTCGACGGAGATCGAGGCGCTCGGTGTGATCCTCTCATCAGGACAGGTTCTGATCCTCGCGTCGACGGCCCCGTCGGTCACCGCCCGACTCGAGCGGATCGAACTCACCCTTGCCGATGGCTCGATCGTTCCCGCCACATTCGTCGGGTCGCTTCGCGACTTCGGCGCCCTCGTCGCCACGCCGGCGGCGCTTCCGGAATCGAGCGCCGCCGGGCTGTTGCTGTCGCCGGCCGCGATTGAGAGCCACCGCGGACTGCTGCAATCGGCGGCCTACGCCAGCGTGGTCGGGCGTTCGCGGGTGGTCGATCTCGATCATGTCAGGCTCACGCGGTTCATCCGCTCGTGGCGCAACGAGACCTTCGCGGTCCTGTTCCGCGAGGAGGAACGGGCCTTCGTCTTCGACGATCAGGGTCGATTGATTCTGCTTCCACTCTCGATCCGGACCACGCCCTCCAGGCGCGACCGGTGGAACGGCGGCTCCAGTGAGAGCGGGGTGATGCCTGCGAGTCTCGTGGCTGGCGCCCTCGCCGATCTCTCTCTTTCCATCGACTCCGCCAACGTGCCGCTCAGCGCCGACGAGGAAGGGCGCACCGGCTGGCTCGGGGTGATGCTCCAGCCGCTCGACCCCGAACTGGCCCGGGCCAACGGAGTCGCCGATCGCACCCGCGACGGGGAGTTCGGCGGCCTCGTCACCTTCGTCTATCCCGACTCGCCCGCGGCCAAGGCCGGCATCGAAGTCGGTTCGATCGTGCTCGCCATCCGCTCGCCACGCGATCCAAATCCGATCGAAGTCTCCGTCGATGAGGCCGATCTTGGCTTCGAAGGCGTGTTCCCGTGGGATCGTCTCGACGAACTCCCGGAGGAGTACTACGACAAGATTCCAGCCCCGTGGCCAACTCTCGAAGACGCGTTGTCTCGAACGCTGACCGAGTTGGGCATGGGCTCCGACTACGAGGTGGAACTGGTCGTCAACGGCGAGACCCGTCGTCACTCGCTGAAGGTCGAGCAGAGTCCGCCGCACTTCGACAACGCCCCACGGTTCGAGGCTCCGGCGCTTGGTCTGACGGTGCGCGATGTGACCGTCGAAGTGCGCGAGTTTCTCCAGCTCGAGCCTGAGCAGCCCGGCGTCGTGATCGCCCGGCTCGAGCCGGGCAAGCGAGCCAGCGTCGCTGGATTGCGGCCGTTCGAAATCATCGTCGAAGTCGATGGCACGCCGGTGAAGGACGCGGCGACCTTCGGGACGCTGATCGAGGGCAGGAATGACCTTCGGCTCGTGGTCCGCAGGGCCGCAGAGGAACGAGTGGTGCGAATGACCGTGGAGTGAATGATCGTGTCGACTGCCAGGGCCGTGTGTTCGGTTGAACGAGCAACGAGGAGGAACGGATGAATCGGATGCAGCGCATCGCGCGGCGCCTGTGGCTGCCTGTGGCGGCCGTGGCGGCGTGCGGCGATCAGGCTTTGGCGGAAGTGATCGAAGTTCCCGGGGATGCCGCCACCATCCAGGCGGCGCTGCTTGCCAGCGCGCCCGGGGATGAGATCCTTGTTGCTCCGGGCATTTATCCCGGGCCGATCGACCTGACCGATCACGGCGTGACCCTGCGGAGCCTCGCTGGACCGGCGGTCACCGTCATCGAGGCTCCGGCCGCCTCCTTCGCAGTCACGATCCTCGGCGACTCCAACGGTCCGAGCACGCTGCAGGGGTTCACGATCCGTCCCGCGATGCCCTCCGACGGGGGTGGCGTCCGGGTCCTCGACTCGGTGACGTCGATCATCGACTGCGTCTTCAGCGGATGCGGCTTCGTCGCGACCGGTGACCGCGCCGGTTGCGCCATGGATCTGGAGCGGTCGGAAGTCACCATCAGCGGCTGCTTCGTCAAGGGCTGCGTGGTCGGGGAGGGGCTCCTCGGTGCCATCGGCGCCGTCGACGCGCTTCTGGCCATCCAGGGAAGTGCATTCGAGCAGAACGCGGGGGTCTGTGTTGGTGCGATCGGTACCAAGATGACCCTGACGGATTCGATCTACCGCCTGCCCGTCGACGGTTCGAGGTTCATCCGTACCTTCGACGGTTGCACCCTCGGACTGCTTGGCTGCTCGATGAGCGATGCCGGCGGCACGGTGCTGGAGCTGCGCGACTCGTGCCAGGCGACGATCGAGTCCTGCCAGTTCCAGTCGATCCGCGGCTCAGGTCGGGCCATCATCGTGGGCGGCCTGCCGCTCCCCTCGACCGCGCTCTTCAGCGGCTGCCAGTTCATCGAGAACAAGCGCTCGCCCGCGACCACGCCCGCCAGCGTTCTCTCTGTCGAAGCGGGGGCGACCGCAACCGTGAGCGACTGCCTCTTCGAGGACAACGGGTGGAGCCCGCTGGCTGCGGGACTCTCCTGCATCGAAGTGATCGGCGGCACGCTGCATCTGAGCGACTCCACGCTGGCGCACTCGCAGGGAGGCAGCGGCGCTCTGCGAACGTCGGGCGGCACGGTGGTGATCGAGCGAAGCGACTTCGTCGAGAACTCGGGGCTGCTTGGCGGGGCAGTCTCGGCGGCGACCTCCAGCGTGACCATCGTCGACTGCACCTTCACCGGAAATCGCGCCACCACCAATGCCGGTGCCATCAGCGCAATCGGCGCCGGCGGCGCGACGCTTGCGGTCAAGCGGAGCGAGTTCACCGGCAACCGCGCCCTCACCGGCGAAGGCGGTGCAATCCGCGTGCAGCTCCTGACCTCGGCCCGCATCGATTCCTGTCGATTCGAGGGCAACACCGCGATCCGCGGCGGAGCTCTGGCCATCCGCTCCAATGCCACCACCGTCGCCAACGCCCTGATCGTGGGCAACACCGCCTTCGACAGTGGTGGCGGGGTCTACGTGGGAGCGGCGACCGCCCTCAGGTATTCGACCATCGTGGACAACGAGGCACCGATCGGTGGCGCTGTCGGTGGCATCGCCTCGCCCCAGCTCGTCGGCATGGTGATCTGGGCGAACATCAGTACCGGAGGCGGCGTGCTGCTCTCTCATCCCTCTCCGACATCGTCGCTGTCGATCATCCAGGGTGGCGAAGCGGGGGGGAACGGCAGCGATCCTCTCTTCGTCGATTCGGCCAACGGCGACTACCGACTCGCTGCCGAGTCCCCGGCACTCGATCTTGGCGAGGTCGGCACGCTCCCGAGCGACGCCCTCGACCTTGACGAGGATCTCGATGTGGTCGAGCCGTTGCCACTCGATCTCCTCGGCGCCGCCCGCTTCGTCGACTCGACCGGAGGGCGGAACACCCGTCCGGATGCGGGCTGTTTCGAAAGACCCGACGCGCCGTCCCTGCTCGGCGATCTGAATGGTGATGGCCTGGTCGACGGGGCCGACCTCGGCCTGCTTCTGGCGGCGTGGGGCAGCCTGAATGACGACGTCGATCTGGATGGCGACGGAGCAATCGACGGCGCGGACCTGGGAATTCTGCTGGCGAACTGGAGCGAGGCGATCTGACGCGTCCTCGCAGTCGTGGCTTCGAGGGGTTCGCGGCATGTCGTCAGGTCACGCTGGCGTCGTCGGCCCCTTCGGACTTCGCCACACGTTCCACGATCGCTCCGGACTCGTCGCCGAGGTAGCGGTCGATGATGGCGTGGATCAGGTAGAGGAGCGGGGTCACGCCGATGGCGACGCCAAGCTTGAAGAAGTAGCCGCTGCTGGCGCTGTTCACGAAGTTGGGGAAGTCGATGCCGCCGCGACCCAGCAGATAGGGGAGGTGGAGACCGATGAACTGGACGACGAGCGTGTCGACGAGCTGGCTCACGACCGTGGAGCCGGTGGCGCGGAGCCAGAGCATCCGATGGCCCGTTCTGCGGCGGACCATCCAGAAGACGGTCACATCCACGAGCTGGGCGGTGAGAAAGGCGGCGATCGATCCGACGATGATCCACTGCGACTGCATGAAGACCACGCGGAAGGAGTCGTCGTCGACTGGCGAGAAGGATGTTGCTCGGGTGAGTTGAGCGAGACTGAGCGCGATGAAGGCGTAGGCGATGACCGCGGCGGCGATGAACGAGAGCCGCTTCACGCCGGCCCGTCCGAAGTACTCGTTGACGATGTCGCTGATGATGAAGACGACCGGCCAGAGCAGGATTCCGCAGCTCAGCGTGAAGGTGTGCCACGGTGTGGCCACCGAGAAGAGCTTGCCGCCGATCAGCTCGGCCAGCAGGGCGTTGCCGATGAAGAAGCCCGCGAGCAGCAGGAACAGCCGCTCGCGACGCGATGCGGTGAGCGGCCGAAACACATGCAGAGTTGGGGGACCGGTCAACGGAAACGCCCTCGGTGCGGCGGGAGGGGAAGCTCGAACCGCTTCATGGACGAACAACTCCGGCGAGCGGGCAGGGCACACCATCACGGCCACGGGCGGCGATGGGCAGCGATCGTACCGCGTGCCCCACCTTGATTCAGCCCCTGACGCCGTTACACTCTCGCCCTTCGTGGTTTGATCGCCTCGTTAGCTCAATTGGTAGAGCAGCTGACTCTTAATCAGCGGGTTCAAGGTTCGAGTCCTTGACGGGGCATTCCGAGCGGGCCCGGTTCGCGTCTGGCGGCGTTGACTTCGGCTGGCCGTGCGTAAAGCACGGCGGCGCCTCGTCGCCTTGCCAGACACGAACCGGACCGCGCTCGGACCCGACGGGCCCGGTTCGCGTCTGGCGGCGTTGACTGCGTTGGTCGGCTGGCGCCGACTGGGCGCGCCGGCTGCGCCGCCGCGTATGAGGTGTGCCGCGTGCGCGGCACCTTCTACAGGCCGGAAATGCCGCCGCTGACGCGTCGGAACGCTTCACGCATCCGCGCGGCGGCATATCCGGCGATTCAGTTGGGGGTGCGCGGACTGGTCGGGGGGAGCAATCGACTCCGTCCTTATCAGCAGCATGCCGGACCTCGTGCCACACCCCGTCCCGGGCGGTGTCGTCGTCGAGGAAAGCGGCGGCGACTCGCTGCGGATCGTGTTCCGACCTGCCCGGGCCGAGGGCGCGGGATCTGTTCGCGTCTTCTTCCTCGTGTGGTTGATCGTCTGGACCCTCGGCGCCGTGGTGCTGACGCAGCGCTGGCACGTCGGAGCGAGTGGTGCGCCGGGTGCGTGGCTCGTCGTGTCGGCGTGGCTGATCGGGCTCTTCGTGCTGATTGCCGTCGTCTCGGAGTGGGCGCTCTGGATCCGTATTCGACTCCATGCCGACGAGTTGAGGGTGACGCGCTCGGTCCTCTTCGTCCACCGAACACGGGTGATCCGACGTCGCGACCTCGTCCGTCTCGAGATCATCAGGCCCGATCCGAGGGACGAGGACAGGCGCTCAGTCGAACTTGTGGACTGCTGCCCCAAGCCGACCCGACTCCTTTGGGAGCGAAGCGGCGATCGAGCCAGTCGTTGGCTCGGCGAGGTTCTGGCACGCTGGTCCGGACTTCAACCGCCAAGCTGACCGTTCGGATCCGCAGCGCCGGCACTCCGAATCAACCCGAATCGGACGTGTGAACCTCCGACGACCCTCACTGCCGATCCCGCCTGGACGGCGGTCTCGGCTGTCTCTCCCGCGAGCGGGAGAGACGATGCGCACGCGGGTATGAGTCACGGGCGCGGAGCAGTGCCGACGCTTCTGCGGTGTGCTGCGTGCCCGGCGGCAAATCCGGGGATTCAGTTGGAGCTGCGCGAATGCCCCCCTGAATTGCTCGGCTCGATCGGCGGCCCAGGCGAAGCCGGAGCCGCTGATCGTGCCGAGCGAAAACAGGTGCCGCGCACGCGGCACACCTCAGGAGTCGGCGCAGCCGACCACCCCGTCGGCGCCAGCCGACGTTCCTCGACGACCCAGCCGGCGCGGCTCAACTTCTTCCGTGACATTGCTTGTACTTCTTGCCCGATCCGCATGGACACGGCTCGTTGCGGCCGACTGCAACCGGCGCCCGTCGTCCGCCGCTTCGGGCTGCAGGAGCGCCAGCGGGTGCTGCACCCTCCGGCGTGCCGGCGCGCTCGGCGATCTCGAGATCGCGCCTTTGGGCGGCGGTGCCGACCAGTTCGGCAGCCGCGGTCACGGCCGAGACTCCCGCGGCTGGGACCGTGCGCTGTGGCACGGGGCCGCGTGAGGGCGACTGCCCTCCGGTCGTTGCAGGTGAAGGAATGGCGGACGTCCCGACACCGCTGACGTCGTCGCCGCCAAAATCCTCGTTGACGGCGCTGTTGCTCTCGTCGAGACCGATGGCCTGGCCGGGAGTCGGTGGGGCGACCCGCGGGACCTGCGGTGCCAGGCGTCCCTTGAAGACCAGATCGGTCACCTTGTCGCGGATGGTCTCCTGCAGACCTTGGAAGAGCTTGGAGGCTTCGCGCTTGAACTCGATCCGCGGGTCCTTCTGACTGAAGGCCCGGAATCCGATTGAGTCGCGGATCTGGTCCATCGAGTGAAGGTGGTCCTTCCACGACGAGTCGAGGATCTGGAGCAGAACCCAGGTCTCGAACTGGCTGATCTCGGTCCGCAGCACCTCGGCGATGCGGCGCCTGGCGAAGCCCGCCGGATCGGCCGCGGCATCGCTCCGCTCGTACTCGCTGAGACGAACCATGCACTGCTCGGAGAACCAGCGGTCGAGCGACTCGACGTCGCGTCCTGCGGCAAGCGCCCGCTCGGCGCGGGCGGCGATGCGGGTGGTGTCCCAGCGATTGGCTTCTTCGACGAGGAGGCGACGCAGCTCGCGGGGATCGCTCGAGGGCAGCGACTCCGGCTTCCAGTCGAGTTCGTACCTTGCCGTGATCCACGCGCAGAACTGGTGGAGCGCGGCCTGCGGGTTCTGGGCCAGCATCGACGAGGTCATGTCGATTGCGAAGTCGATGGGATAGACGATCTCCCGCTCGCGATAGACCTCGCGTGCCTGCTTGAGGAGGCCCTCCGACGCCGCCTGCGGGGTGGTGGCCTCCGAGAACATCCCCGCGGTGAAGCCGCCGCCGAACTTGGTGTTGGCCCACGACGCCAGGGCTTCCTCGCCGAAGTCGGGGGTGAGGAATCGATCAAGCGGGGCCAGATCGGTGTTCTGGATCTGCTCTTCCGCCGCGGCGCTGATGCGAGCCCGGATCGCCGACGGCGAGAGACCGCGAAGCTCCTCGGGGTCGAGCTCGATCTTGTAGGTCGTGCGAGCCCAGTCGGCGAGTCCCTTGACGTCCCAGTCCGACGGCTCGGCCTCGTCGAAGACGTACTCGCCGAGGGTCACGCGAATCCGCTCGGTCGCGTCCTGAAGGGCATCGCGGAGGACCATCTCGTACGTGTCCTCGCGATCCTTGTTCTGGAGGCGCTTCGGCTCGATGGTGACGCTGAGATGCTCGCTGGCCCACTCGGCGATGCACTTGGCCCGGTGCAGCGGATGGAGATGGGTCTGAGCGGCGTCGAAGACCGCGTCCTCGATGTAGTCGAAGATCAGTCCCTTGACGTCGCGTCCTTCGAGGACCCGTTGACGAGTCGAGTAGAACGCCCGGCGCTGATGCTCCATCGGCTCATCGAAGTCGAGGATGTTCTTGCGGATCTGGAAGTTGCGTTCCTCCACCTTCCGCTGGGCCCGCTCCACGGCGTTGCTGAGGATCGGGTGCTCCATGGCATCGCCCTCCTTCATCCCGAGCTTGCTCAGAAGCGAGAGGGTCTTGTTGCCGGCGAACATCTTCATCAGGTCGTCTTCCAGGGAGAGGAAGAAGCGTGACGAACCGTTGTCGCCCTGACGGCCGGATCGACCGCGGAGCTGGTTGTCGATGCGGCGGCTTTCGTGCCGCTCGGTGCCGATGATGTGAAGCCCGCCCATCTCCTCGATGCCGCGGAAGATCCGGATGCGATGCATCAGGCTGTTCCCGACCGAATCGAGAGCCTCGACCAGATGAGCTTCGCTGGCCGAGCAGGCCTTCTTGGGATCGGCCATCGCCAGCGTGATCGCCCAGTGCCGAAGCAGAGCCATGTGCACGTCCCCGTCGCTCATGGCGTCGACGTCGCTCTTCTTCAGATCGAGCTCGCGGGGGGCGATGAAGCGGTGGATTGCGGCCACGGCCTCGGCTTCGGGAGTCGACGCGGTCACCTCCTTCGGGCAGATGCCGCACTTCTTCCAGTGCTCGATGAGGGTCTCGGCGGTGAGCGGGACGAGCTTGATGTCGGTGCCTCGACCGGCCATGTTGGTGGCGATCATCACCGCCCCGAGCTGGCCGGCGCCGGCGACGATGTCCGCCTCGCGCTCGTGCTGCTTGGCGTTGAGCACCTCGTGCCTGATGCCGTACTTCTGGGTGAGCATCCGGCTGAGCGTCTCGCTCTTCTCGACGCTCGTCGTTCCGACGAGGATCGGACGACCGACGTCGTGCAGCCGCTTGATCTCCTCGATGATCGATTCCCACTTGTCCTTCAGCGAGACGAAGACGAGATCGTTTCGATCGACGCGCACCACCGGAAGGTTGGTGGGGATGCTGACCACGTCGAGCCGGTAGATCTCGTAGAACTCGGTCGCTTCGGTATCGGCGGTGCCGGTCATTCCGGCCAGCCGCTGATAGAGCTTGAAGTAGTTCTGGATCGTGATCGTGGCCATGGTCTGGGTCTCGTCCTTGATGCGGACGCCCTCCTTGGCCTCGACCGCCTGGTGCAGTCCATCCGACCACTGCCGGCCGACCATCTTGCGACCGGTGTTCTGATCGACGATCACCACCCCGAGCTGCCCATCCTCGTCGGGAGCGACCACGTAGTCGCGATCCCGCTGATAGACCACGTGGGACCGCAGGGCGTTCTCGAGCAGATGCGGCAGATCGATGTTCTCACCCACGTAGAACGAGCCCAGCGAGGCCTTGCGCTGGGCTTCGGCGATGCCGTCGTGGGTCAGGCTGGCCTTCTTCTTGTCGAGCTCGACTTCGTAGTACTGGGTGTACTTGTCCCGCTCCGCCTCGACCCGCGGAAGGCGCTTGCGGGCCTCCTCGAGCTTGATCTTGAGGGTCGGAATCGACTCCTTGTCGCGAGTGTTGCGGATGTCGCCTTCGATGGATGACATCTCCACCCGGCATGACTGCACCTTCTCGTTCGCGTCGCTCCAGCGGGACTGCATCTGCTGGAGATGGCGGGCGAGCTGATCGGCCACGTCGTAGCGCGGCTTGGAGGAGTGGGCAGGTCCGGAGATGATCAGCGGGGTGCGGGCTTCATCGATCAGGATCGAGTCGACCTCGTCGACGATGGCGAACTGCCGCGTCTTCTGCACCTGATCCACCGACCGCAGCTTCATGTTGTCGCGGAGGTAGTCGAAGCCGAACTCGCTGGTGGTGCCGTAGACCACGTCGCACTCGTAGGCGGTCTTCTTCTCCTCGCTCGACTGGATGTGGATGGGATGGATCGCACCGACCGTGAGCCCGAGGGCGCGGAAGAAGGGAAAGGTCCAGTCGCGGTCGCGCTGCACCAGATAGTCGTTCACCGTGACCACGTGCACCTGGAGACCCTGGAGCGACGCCAGGTAGCACGCCAGCGGACCGACGATGGTCTTGCCCTCGCCGGTCTTCATCTCGGCGATGCGACCTTCCGAGAGCACCATGCCGCCGATGAGCTGCACGTCGAAGGGGCGGGCGCGGAAGGGAGGCTTGGAGTGGGGATGGAGGGCCCGGACGGCCTCGTAGACCTCGTTGGGAATATCGACGAACTGCCACGACTCGATCATCCCGTGACCGCCCTTGAGGTCATCGGTGGCGGCCCGCGGTTCGGTCGCTCTCATCTGCGCGAGGGTCTGGTCGTGGAGGCGGCGAGCCTCTCCCGAGAGCAGTCCCGCATCGAAATTGGCCGCAGGGTTGAAGATGTTGCGAATGCCCACGCCGCGGTCCATGGCCTCACGGGCCACCGCGAAGACGTCGGGGATCATCTCGTGGCTCTTGCGACCGGCGGTGAAGGCAGCGCGGAACTCGGCGCTCTTGGCGCAAAGCTCCGCGTCGGTGAGCGAGCGAATGACGCTCTCCTGCTGGTTGATCTGATCGACAAGGCGAAGGTATCGCTTGACCAGACGCGAGTTGCGCGAGCCAAGCAGCTTGACCATCAACGGACCGACAATGGGAACGCCCATGGGATTCTCTCGACACCTCGACCGCGAGGTGAAAGGCTGTATCGATTGGAAGGAAGCAACGCCGTTGGTCGACCCGACGGGTCGACGTTCGCACCGTTCGGGCGATCATGCACGGTCCGCTCGACGGCTGGCCTCGCGGCCAGTCGGGCGGGAGCGTGAAGGACCGCGAGGGGCTCAGGCGCTGGGCGGAGGCAGCGCCAGCAGTCGTTCCGGCAGTGCCGCGAGACGCGCAACCGTGTCGCGAGTCTGTCCGAGTCGACGTGACCTCGGGCACTCGCAATCGGTCGGGGTGGCGACGGGAGTGCCCCGTTCGTGCTGACCGACCGGGCTGACGTGAACCCCGGAGTGCAATGAACGGACCGCCGCAGCCAGGGCAGCCGCCACCGCTCGCATGCGCCGCACCGATTCCTCGGCAGGGCTGCCGCGATCGGCGAGGAACTCCCACAACGTCGCGGGAAGATGGCTCGCCAGACCGCCAGCCGCGGCCGGAGCGACGGTGCCGAGGGCGGTCACCAAGGCCAGCGCGACCATCCAGGGGACGGAGCCGCTTCGTGTTGCCGAGCCGCGTTCGGAGACCCGCTCCGAGTCAACTGCCCGGTCGATCCCCCGGTCGACCCCCCGGTCGATCCCCCGGTCAACAGCAGTGCCCGCGGCAGCGCTTCCCGACCGAGCAGGCTCGGTCGAATCGGCTCCGGATGTGGAGTCGATGACACTGGGTTGGCGATTGCGGATTGGCATGGCGGGCGAGGCCGAGAGTGTAGCACCGGGCATGCCAGAATCGGCCGCAACTGCGGTTCGTCGCGGCCCGCTCCGATACATCACGAGCCTGTCGCGGCGGGCGGCGGCGGCACCATGCATGCGTCCCCACCGCGCTCATCGACGCAGGTGATCACGCCATCGTCGACGACCACCAGAACCGGTGGGGTCATCAGCCAGACCGGGCCCGCTGGAAGCTCGAGGAAGTGGCATTCCGGGCAGTTCACGGTCTCGGGCTGATCAGTGGGAAGCAGGACCGCGTTCCGCTCGGGCGGCACCTTCACGGCAATCACCTTCCCCTCGACCGCGCCGGCGAAGTGGGTCTCGAACAGAGTGTGACACGAGCCGCATCGCGGGTTGTAGAAGACGACATACGAGCGGCCCTCGAGAGTCAGGGCGGTGAGTTCGGGCAGATGCTCGCGGATCGGAGTCTCGGCGAACGGCTTGCCGATGTAGCTGGCAAAGTCGAGCTCGGCGGCGACCAGCTTCGCCGTGGGGCCGACCAGGCGGCGTTGGTCGGCGGCGGGGCGGATTTCGACCCGAGAGGCGACGGTGGCCGCAATCACCAGCACCGCGAGGGCGCCGAGTGCCCGCCACTGCGGCGAGAGCGTGTCGGCGCGGGTGTCCGCCGCGCTGCGGCGAATGGCCGCGAAAAGCAGCCCCGAGACCACCAGCAGGGCCCCGTTCACGAGGATGATCGAACGAACCGTCGGTGCGGCTGCAATCGAGGCGATGGCCGAGAAGGTCACCCCAAGCAGGGCGATGAAGGCGACGCCGCGCGACCATCGACCGAGGAGCAGCATGAGCCCGGCCAGCAGAAACTCGCTGCCCAGCAGCAGTCGGAGAAGAAGCTCCGGACTCACCCCGCTGCGAATGGCCATGCCGGTGAGCCAGAGCGGAAGCGCCGCAGTCGTGCCGTCGGCGATCTGCAGACCGGCGATGACCAGCAGCCACGCAGGAACGAGAAGGCGGGCCGCGACGATGTTGATCTGCGCCGTGGAGCGAGCCCGCTCCGAATCGACCCGCGTGGAAGTCGTCCGGACGTCGTCACGAGCGATCGATCGAGAGGAGGGGCGTGGCACGAGTCGAGTGTATGAGCTGGGACAGCGCCGCGAGCAGGTTCAGACCGCACGCCTGCGGACGAGCCCGGGCGGTGGTCGCCGCGAAAGCGCGAAGAAGCCCCCGCGAAGGCGAATGGTGGCCCCCGCGAAAGCGAGTGTGCCGCCGGAGGCGGCTACGGAGCGATCAAAGGCGAATGGTGGTCCCCGCGAAAGCGAGTGTGCCGCCGGAGGCCGCTACGGAGCGATCAAAGGCGAATGGTGGCCCCCGCGAAAGCGAGTGTGCCGCCGGAGGCGGCTACGGAGTGATCAAAGGCGAATGGTGGCCCCCGCGAAAGCGAGTGTGCCGCCGGAGGCGGCTACGGAGCGATCAAAGGCGAATGGTGGCCCCCGCGAAAGCGAGTGTGCCGCCGGAGGCGGCTACGGAGCGATCAAACACGCCGTCACTTCCTCGACGTTCTCCGAGTCGAGGGCGACCCCGACGATCACCCCGTCGACGACGGTGAGCAGTATCGGCGTCTGGATCACGTAATTGGCGTTCTGCGGAAGTCCGCGCATCACTGCATTCACCAGCGGCATCGGCAGATCGGATGCAGGATCGGAGTCGGGAACGCGCACGGCCACCACTCGCGGTTCGAGGTCGCCAACGAGGAACTGTTCCATCAAGGCGTGGCAGTGATCGCAGTCGGCGCGATACAAGAGGATGTGCCATCGTCCCGCATTGAGGTTCGGCGGCGCCGGAGTGATCTGCCGGGCCAGCGGTTGAGCGTCGAGGCGGGTCCCCTTCCAGTTCTTGAAGTCGGTGTAGTAGGTCTGCTCTGGAGCAGGCGGGGCGGGCCAGGTCGCGGCGGGAGCGGGTGCGGTGACGGGAGTGGGTGGAGCGACGACCGCGCCTCTCGCGGCGCTGGCGCCCGATGTGACCGCTGCATCGAGGGCCTGCTTCATCATGGCCTCGTCGCGAGGATCGGTGGCCAGGGCGACGACGACGCCATCAACGACGGTGAGCATGACCGGCGTGGTGAAGACGTAGTTCGAGGCCAGCGGCAGTCCGTGGAGCTTGAACTCGTCGCTCGGCATCGGCATGTCGGAGGCGGGATCGGTGTCGGGCACGCGCACGGCAAGCGTGCGCGTCGCCCGCTCCGGGGTCGAGAGATACTGCTCGAGCAGTTCGTGACAGTGCTCGCAATCACCGCGGTAGAAGAGGACAAACCAGGCCCCGAGGTCGATGTCGGCAGGAAGCGGCCGGGTGATCTGGAGCGCCAGCGGCTGGGCGGAGAGCCGGGCTCCAATCCACGACTCGAACTTCACGAAGTAGGTGGTGTCGGGAGTCGGAGCCGCGGGCCACGTCCCAGCCTTCGGCAGGGTGACTGCGGGTGTCGACGAGCGGGCACCTTCGGGCGTGGTGAGCGTCTCCGGGGCGCTGGTGTCGTTGGCGAGGTCGGGGCTGACCGTGATCCTCTTCGCCGGCACTCCGTAGGCCACGGCGACGCCGAGCACGGCGGCGCCAAGGGCAAGCGCCAGCGAGGCGGCGCCGCGCGGGATCGAACGCAGGCCAGCCGGACAGCAGAGCACGCCGAGAAGAAGGAGCGAGTCGATCACCAGTATCGCCCACGGCGGCGGTCCGCCGGAGCCGAAGCAGCCGCAGTTGTCTCCGCCGGCGGAGAGGACGCCGATCAGGACCAGCACGAAGATCGACAGGGTGAGGATGGCTGCGGGGCGGGCCAGCTTCGGGACGAAGAACATCACCGCCACCAGGACGAACTCGCTGGCGATCAGGAAACGCAGGGTGTGATCCAGAAACGCGCCGAACTGGGCCTCGGGAACGCCGGCGAACTCGGCAATCGAAATGCTGACGTCGCGGACCGGGCCGGGAAGCAGCTTGGGATTGCGCTCGGCCAGCTTGAACACCGCTCCGGCGAGAATCCAGAGCGGCACGATGATCCGGGCGAGGGCGAAGCCGATCAGGTGGCGCGGCGACTCTGTGGGCTGCGGGGTGTTGACGGCGGCGCTGGAGGAGGGCGATGACTGCTTCGGCATGGTCGTCTCGATGGGCGTTCAACCTTTGGACGCGGACCCGGGAGGCGGTCCGCACTGCCAACCGGCGGAGGCGCAAGCCTATTCCGGCACGGCGGAGCCCTCGGAACCGGCCTTCACCGCCACAACCGAGGCCTCGAACGACTCGCACACGAAGTGCATCAGGACCTGATGGGCCTCCTGAATGTGGGCGGAGTCGTTGGCGGAGACCACCAGGGCGTGGGTGCAGAGTCGCAGGGCATCGCCGCCATCGCGCCCCAGCAGACCGATGGTGACGACGCCGAGTTCCCGCGCCGCCGTCAGCGCCCGCAGGAGGTTCTCGCTCCGACCCGAGGTCGAGAAGACGACCAGACAGTCTCCCCGACGCAGGAGGCCGCGGACCTGCCGGGCGAAGATCTCGGAGAACCCGAAGTCGTTGGCGATGCAGGTCAGTGCCGTCGGATCGGCGTTCAGGCAGAGGGCCCGGAGCGGGGCGCGATCGCTTCGATAGCGCCCGACGAGCTCTTCGGCCAGATGCAGCGCCTCCGCGGCGGATCCGCCGTTGCCGCAGGTGGCGATGATGCCTCCCGTCGCCGCAGTCCGGTGCAGCGTCTCGATCAGCACCTCGATCTCGTCGAGCTGCTCGCGGAGCGCGGCGATTGCGTCGAGGGCGCCATCGAGCCGGCGCGCGAGCAGGGTTCGCAGCGGGGTCGTCACGCCGAGATCCTACAGCCCCGGTGCCGGGTGCGTCCGTCGGCCGCCGACGCGTGATACGCTCCGGACGATGACCAGCCCCGCGAAGCCCGACCCCACGTCAGAGCGTGTCTGGGATCGTCTCCATCTCTGGCAGATCCAGTCGTTCCGCGACGTGCTGCTGATTGCAGCGTTCGTCGGCATCGTCTGGCTCGGCTACGCGATGCGGTCGGTGACCACCCCGTTGCTGATCGCCCTGGGCCTGGCCTATCTCTTCGAACCGCTGATCGCTGCGGCGACGCGGCGCTATCGCGTCTCGCGCACCGTGGTCGTCTCGGGTGTTCTGCTCGCGCTGATTCTGGCGGTGGCACTGATCCTCACCTTGAGCGTGCCGCTGGTCATCAGGCAATCGAGTTCACTCGTCGACGATGTTCGTTCGGGTCGCCTGATCCGCGCCGTCGAACGGGTGGAGTCGATTCTTCCCGAGTCGCTCCGCCGGCCCTGGCAGGCTCTTCTGATCTCGGTCGGGGCCAGGAGCGCAGCCTCGCCCTCATCGCCGGGCGCGAATCCCGAAGTCGGCGCCGAGCCTGCACCCGAAGCGGAGTCCGTGCCGTCGGAGGCGAACGCCAAACCAGACGCCAAACCAGACGCCAAGCCAGACGCCAAGCCAGACGAAGTCCCTGCCGAACCAGTCGAAAAGCACGATGGACTCCTCGGGATCTCCGGGGCGCTCTTCGCCGACGCCGCAGAGGGTTTCGAGGAGGCGAGGATCCGACAGATCGTGCGGGAGGAACTCGACGCCCAGGTCGTCGCCCAATCGTCCTTCGAATCGGCCCGATACATCGCCATCCTGAAGCGCGGCTTTGACACGGCTTCGTCGATGATCGGTCTGCTGGTGACGGCGGGGCTTCTGGCCTTCCTGATCCCGTTCTACTTCTTCTTCTTCTCCGTCTCGTATCCGACCGTGCTGGCCTTCGCCAAGGGGTTGATTCCCGTCGCCCATCGCTCGCACACGCTGCGTCTCCTGGGGCAGATGGACAACGCCGTCGCCGGATTCGTGCGCGGACGCATGGTCATCAGCGGAATCGTCGGCGTCGTCTTCGCAATCGGCTGGCTGGTCTGCGGGGTGCCCTACTCGATCGTGCTGGGGGTGATCGTCGGCGTCTTCAACCTCGTCCCCTATCTCAGCGGCATCGGACTTCCGGTGGCCATCGGACTTCTCGCCTTCGAGCAGTTGGGGCTCCCGCCCGAAGCGCGGATGGGCTGGATCTGGGTGATCGCCGGACCCTCGATCGTCTTCGCCATCGGCCAGGCCCTCGACGGATACGTGCTCACGCCGTTGATCGCGGGCAAGGCCACCGATCTCGATCCGGTGACGATTCTGGTGGCGGTGCTGGCAGGGGGATCGATCGCCGGCTTCTACGGAATGCTCCTGGCGATTCCGGTGATGGCCTGCCTCAAGATCCTTTTCCGCGAAGTGCTGCTCCCCAAGATCAAGAAGTGGACCCGCGGCGAAGCGGCGGATCCGCTGCCGATACAGGAGTGAGGGGAGTCGGGGAAGTGAGGCGCAGAGCCAAGAGAGTGGAGACGGGCAACCGCTCGGGCGCTGCTCAGCGCTTCTTGCGCGGCTTGAAGCGCGACTTCACCGACTCGGTGGCGGTCGAGCCGCCGCGGCCGCCGAAGCCGGGGAGGCCCTTCATGCCGGGAATCATGCCGGGGTCGAGCGACTGGAGATCCTTCATCGCCTTCACCTTTCCGAGCATGCCCATGCCGGCCATCTGCTGCGTCACCTTCTGCATCATCTCGAACTGCTTGGTGAGCTTGGTGACGTCGACCGGCTGTGCGCCGCTCCCGGAGGCGATGCGCTTCGAGCGGCTGCGGTTGATGACTCCCACATCCTTGCGCTCGGCGGGCGTCATGCTGCTGACCATGCCCTCGAGGCGATCGAGCTGCTTCTCGTCGACTTCGACGCCCTGAAGCATCGCTCCGACGCCCGGGAGCATTCCCAGGAGCTGCTTCATCGGACCCATCCGCCGAATCGAGCGGAGCTGGCCGACGAAGTCATCCATCGTCAGCTTGCCCTTGGCCATCTTCTCGGCGATCCGAGTGGCCTCCTCCTCGCTCACCTCGCTCTGGGCCTTCTCGACCAGCGACACCACATCGCCCATCCCGAGGATCCGCCCGGCCATGCGCTCGGCGTGAAACTCCTCGAGGGCGTCGAACTTCTCGCCGGTGCCGACGAACTTGATGGGGGCGCCGGTCACCCGCCGCACCGAGAGGGCCGCGCCGCCGCGGGTGTCGCTGTCGGCCTTGGTGAGGATCACGCCGTCGATGGCCAGCTTCTCGTGGAAGGTCTTGGCGCTGTTCACCGCGTCCTGCCCGGTCATGGCGTCGACGACCAGCAGGATCTGATGAGGATCGACGGCCCGGTTGATCGCTTGAAGCTCGCCCATCAGCTCGGCGTTGACGTGCAGGCGTCCGGCGGTGTCGAGGATCAGCACCTGATACCCGCCGCTTCGGGCCTCGCGCAGGGCCCGCTGGCAGACGGATACCGCAACTCCGACGGCCTTGCCATACTCGGCGCACTTGTCGGGTTCGGCGTAGAAGCCGACTCGTCCGGGGCCGGTTGCCTCCCTGGCCACGCCGTCGATCACCTGGCGAAGCTGCTCGACTGCGGCGGGGCGCTGTAGATCGGCGGCGCAGATCAGTGCACTCGTCCCGCGGCGCTTGAAGTAGGCCGCGAGCTTGCCGCAGGTGGTGGTCTTGCCGGAGCCCTGCAGACCGCAGAGCATCACGACTGTCGGCGGAGGCTCGACCAGCATGATGTGACCGCTGCCGCCCGGTTGGCTTCCAGGTGGGAGCGAACCACCGCGTGCGCCACCCATCAGCTCGACCAGCCTGGCGTGGACGATTCCGATCATCTGCTCGCCGGGCTTCAGCGACTTGACCACTTCGGCGCCGAGGGCCTCGCGGAGGACATCGTCGCAGAAGCTGGTCACCACCTCCTGATGCACATCGGCTTCAAGGAGCGCCGTGCGGACCTCGCTCATCGCCTCGCGGACGTTCTCCTCGTTGATCCGCCCCCGGCCGGTCAGGTTGCGGAAGGCACTGCTGAATCGATCGGAGAGCGTTGCGAACATGGGAAGTCAGGGGCTCGGGAGCGCGGAGAAGAAGACCGGACTGACGCGGCGACGCGAGGTCACGCCGGGCTTGGCATCACTCCGGGCCCGGGCTCGTCGCCGGGAGTCGCAGCCGGCGGCCGGGCCGGACGACTGGGACGGGTCAGTTCGCTGGAGATGAGCTCGGCCACCGTCGGACGGTCCAGCCGCTCGCCGCGCATCAGGCGATCCACGTCCTCGCGCTGCAGGGTCTCGAAGCGGAGCAGGGCTTCAGCGACCGCAACCACCTTCTCCCAGTTGTCGTCGAGAAGACGCGTGGCTTCGACATAGGCCGCGTCGATCAGCGTTCGGATCTCCTCGTCGATGACCCGGGCGGTGTCCTGGGAGTAGTCCTTGTCGGGGATGTACATCTCGCGGGTGTCCTCGCCGCTGTAGTTGACGAAGCCCAGGCGATCGGACATGCCCCACTCGAGCACCATGCGGCGAGCGCACGAGGTCACCATCTTGATGTCCTGGCCGGCTCCCGAGGAGATGTCTGCGGTCTTCCGCTCCTCGGCGATGCGACCGCCGCAGAGCACCCGCATGGTCGCGACCAGCCAGCGCTTGCCGTAGCCGTAGCGGTCCTTCTCCGGCAGACTCATGGTGGCGCCGAGGAAGTTGCCGCGCGGAATGATCGTCACCTTGTGGAGCGGATCGGCATCGGGGAGCAGCGACTGCACCACCGCGTGGCCGGCCTCGTGATAGGCGGTGGCCACGCGTTCGCGCTCCTCGAACTTGCGACTCTTCTGGGCTCGGCCGAAGCGGATCTTGTCGCGGGCCTCGTCGAGGTCGGCCATCTCGACCGAGTCCTTCGCGGCCATGGTGGCGATGATCGCCGCCTCGTTGATCACTGCGGCCAGATCGGCGCCGCTGAACATGGGCGTGCCGCGAGCCAGCCGTTCAAGATCGACGTCCGGCCCCATCAGCACCTTGCGGGCGTGCACTTCGAGGATCTGTCGACGTCCCACGAGATCGGGAAGCGGGACCGTGACCTGGCGATCGAAGCGACCCGGTCGAGTGAGCGCCGGATCCAGAACGTCGGCGCGGTTGGTCGCGGCGATCACGATGATCTGATCGTTCGCCTCGAAGCCGTCCATCTCGACCAGGATGGCATTCAGAGTCTGCTCGCGCTCGTCGTGGCCGCCGGTGGTGAAGCCGCCGCCGCGCCGCCGACCGACCGCATCGATCTCGTCGAGGAAGATGATGCAGGGCGAGTTCTCCTTGGCCTGCTTGAAGAGATCGCGCACGCGGGAGGCGCCGACGCCGACGAACATCTCGACGAAGTCGGAGCCGGAGATCGAGAAGAAGGGAACGTCGGCCTCGCCGGCGATCGCCTTGGCGAGAAGGGTTTTGCCGCAGCCGGGCGAACCCACGAGCAGCACGCCGCGCGGAATACGTCCGCCGAGACGCTTGAACTTCTTGGGGTTCTTCAGGAACTCGACGATCTCCTGCACTTCCTCCTTGGCCTCGTCGACACCGGCCACATCGTTGAAGGTCACGCTGATGGTGTCCTTGGAGGAGATGCGATGGCGGCTCTTGCCGAAGTTGCCGAGCATTCCGCCGGGGCCCGAGGCGGCACCGCGCATCGAGCGGGCCAGCAGGAACCAGATGAGTCCGACGATGAGAAGAACCGGGACCCAGCCCAGGAGCACGCCGACCCACGGATTGAGCCCGACCGACTCCCGCCACGTCACCCGTTCCTGAATGCGGCGACCATCGGGGTCGACGCGATCGACGGTCAGGGCGTTGAGCTGGTTCTTCACCCAGACGTAGTTCTCGCCGTAGGGAGCGATGTCGACGAAGATGGTCGTCGGGGCGTCGCCGGACTTCTCGAAGCCCTTCACGCCGCTCTTGATCCGGGCGGTGACGCGCCGATCCTCGATGACGATCGAGCCGGGTTCGGTCTTGCCTTCCTTCACATGCACGATGAACTGATCCCAGTTCTCGAGACGATGGCCACGGCCGCCGGTGTTGGTCAGGACCAGCCAGACCAGGGCCAGCAGCACCAGAAGCGTCACCCAGGTCAGGAACTGTCGACGCAGTCGAGTCGGCGGGGGAGTCGGGGTGCCGCGACCGCCGGGTCGCTCGCCGCCGGGCTCACCGCCAGGATCGCGACGACCGTTGCCTTCCGGTCGCGACTCGTCGTTTCGCGATTGGGAACGTCCCTCGGGCCCGCGCCCGTTGCGACTGGGCGTTCCGCGCTGACCATCCGGCCGCTGGCCCGACGAGTCGGCCATCGACGAGTGGTCTGGGAGTTCGAAGCGATCGCTGTTGAATGCTGGCATCGGAGGTGTCGTCGCCGGACGATTGGTGGCGGTCAGTGCCAAACGTAGGAGCACCCCGCCGAAGGGGCCAACGTATTCCCGCCCGCCGCCTCTCCAAGCCGCCTGCTGGAGGGGATTGCTGGGGCTCACCAATCGGTTCGCAGCGAGCCCACGATGTCGCGGGCCAGCACCTGAACCGCCCCGGCGCGGCCGATCTCGATGGGCTCGTTGCTCTGGAGCGTCGGCACGAAGAGTCCGCTGCCCGAGAAGGACTTTCGCTCGACGAGGGTCTTGCCGGTCCGCTGATCACGCCATTCGAAGTCGACTGCGATCGAGTAGGTGTCTTCCTCGGCGAGGCCGGTCGTGCGGGATTTGGAGAGACGATTGATGGTCACGCTGGTGATGGTGCCGCGAAGCAGGGTGTCTGCGGTTCCAGTCGAGCCGATCACCTTCCAGGGGGTCTGGGTCTCCAGCTCCTTGACGAGGGCGTCGGCGAGATCGAACTGCACATCTCGTACGAAGGTCGCGTTCGAAAAGATCGGCACCGCGATCGTTCGGACGTCCTCGCGATAGGTCTCCGCCATCGAGTAGCCCTTGGTGGGATCGGTGGCGCAGGCGGTCAGGGTGGTCAAGACAAGTACGAGAATCGCGGAGAGCGCCCGCCCAGTTCCCGGGAACCCCGGGAAAGGCGTTGGTCGAAGCGCAGGCGGGCCGCTGGTCGGAGGCATCACTTCGCTCCCGTCGAGGTTGGAGATGCGTCGCTGCGACCAGGTTCGGCGGAACCTTGTTTCGGCGTCGCGGCATCCTTCGGTTCTGGCTTCGGTTCTGGCTTCGATTCTGGCTTCGGTTCTGGTTTCGGTTCTGGTTTCGGTTCTGGTTTCGGGGTCTGGTCCTCGTCCATCAGCAGGGGATTGCGCGGGGCGGTGTCGAGGGTGTCATCCTCCGTTGGGCCGCCGCGAGGCGCGGGCATGGGAACCGCGCCCGACTTGAGACCCACGTAGTCGGGCGCCTGGTCGCGAACCCAGGCCGGAAGGTCGGGGAGGATTTCCGCACCGAGCTCGATGCCCCGAAGCGCCGCGACGCTCCGGGGATAGCGGGAGAGGAGGCGTCGGATCGACAGCTCGGCGCTCATCGGGTCGCCGGTCCGCAGGTACCAGCGAGCTTCCTGCAGGAGCTTGGCGGCGCGGGACTCGTCGATTCGCAGAATGAGAGACGTGGAACCGATCTGCTGGGCGGTGAGCGGCTCGATCTCCTCGAGCCGTGTGAGCTGGGCGCGGGCATCCTGAAGTCCTGCGGCGTCGAACTGCGGTCCCTTGAAGGAGGCCAGTCGGGTGAAGATCAGCCTCAATCGCGCCTTGCGGATCTGCGTCGACCGCGGGTAGTTCTCGAGGAAGAGCTGGTACGACTCGCCCGCGAGGTCCATTTCGCCGCGATTGAAGTAGTAGTCGGCGAGAGCCATGCCGGCGTCCTCGGCGAGCTGGCTTCCGGGCAGTCGCTCCTGGATGCGGATGAGCAGTTCCTGGGCTTCCTCGCCGGCATCGAAGAGCCGCATGCCCAGGAACTTCTTCTTCTTTCCGTTGGCGTAGAGCTCGGCGATCTCGAACTCGCGCTCGAGCGCGGTCACGTAGACCTCGCTGCCGGGGTAGAGCGTGGCCACCGCCTCGTAGTCGAAGAGCGCCTTGTACTCGTCGCCGCGGGCAACGAGGGCATCTCCGCGGAGGAGCAGCGCCTCGGCTCGGAGGGGGTGCCGCTCATGTCGATCGATCCAGGAGTTCGAGAGCGAGAGGGCTCGGGCGGTATCGCTGTCCAGCAGGGCCCGGCGAATCTCGAGCAACTGTCCCTCGGGCGAGCCCGGAACGATCTCGAGCGACTCGGCGAAGGTGTCGTCGTCGCTCCAGAGTCGAGGCGGGGAGTCGCTTGTTCGCGTCGCGGCCGCCCCACTCTGTCGGCCACCCTGCGGCCCACTCTGCGGCCCACTCTGCGGCAACACAGCAATGACCGGTCCGGCGAGCGCGAGCCCGAGGACCGCCGCCACGACGCTCGCGCCGCGGAGGGCGCGTCGTTTTGCGGCGGTGCTCGCCGGGATGTGACTGAGATCAATTCGCGAGGGCCGGGCCATGGGGTCGGATGGTACTTCCTTCAGCCTTCTGGGCGTGCGGCAATCGGCGTGCGGCAATCGGCCTGCGGCAATCGGCCTGCGGCAATCGGCTTACGCTTGCGGCCGTGAGAATCACCGTGCTCTTCAATCCAATCGCCGGAGGCGGGCACGCGGCGGGCGCCGCACGAGCACTGCAGGCCAAGCTCGAAGGAGCGGGGCACCACCGGATCGATCTGGTCGAAAGTCGCCCCGGTGCCGAAACCTCGTGGCTCGATCCGCTCCTCGCCGGGAGCGACCTGCTGGTGGTGGTGGGGGGAGACGGGGCCGTCCGGCTCGCGGCCTCCGCGGCGATGCGCACAGGCACCGCGATCTATCAACTTCCGCTCGGGACTGAGAATCTCTTCGCTCGAGAGTGGGGGATGAACCGCAGCGCCGCCACGTTGGTGCGGGCGATTGCGGTCGACGAGGTGGTCGAGATCGATGTCGGTCGCGCCGACGGAGAGTGCTTCGTGCTGATGGCTTCCGTCGGATACGACGCCGAGGTGGTGCACGAACTCGCGGCCAAGCGCCGCGGAGGCATCAGCCATCTCTCCTACCTCGCGCCGATGCTGCGATCACTGCGCGGCTTCGCGTCGCCGCGCCTGCGGGTGGTCGCCGACGGCAGACGGATCGACGACGATGGCCCGGGGTTCGTGATCGTCGGGAACTCGCGGCAGTACGCGATGCGGGTGAACCCCGCCTGCGATGCATCGATGGAGGACGGACGTCTCGACGTGGTCTACTTTCCGACCGCGAACATCGCCGAACTGCTCACCTGGATGGTGACCTGCACGCTCGGCCGCCACCGTCGCAATCCCCGCCTCGTCTACGCCACCGCCGAGCGCATCACAATCGAGAGCGACCTGCCGTTCCGCCATCAGCTCGATGGCGATCCACCATGGAACGCCCGACAGGGGTCCAATCGACTTGAGATCGAAGTCGTTCCCCGGGCGCTGCGTGTGCTCGTCGCGGCCCGCTCGGCGCGGACAGGCCGATCGAAACCCGAGCAGTCGTGTGAACGCCGCTGAGTTCGCGCCGCGGCGGTCCGCACGGGTTGTGTTGGGGTCGATCGAGCGATGAGAGTTCTCCACCGTCGACACCCCACAGCGGTGGACCGATGCCCGAGGTCCGCAATCCACTTGCACTTCGCAACTCCCTTGATCTAGACTGCTCCGCGAGTTCTCGCCATGGATGGCGGTGACTTCCAGATGGCAGTCAAGGTCAAGGAGAGGCCAGTCATGCTCGCATCGAGTCTTCCTTCGGCGATTGCGTCCCGTGGAGGACGCTTCCGTAGCGTCCCCAGTGCCGAGTCTCGTGCCGCGGATGCGGCGCTCTGGCGCGAATATCGGCGGCACCGCACCATCGAGCTTCGCAACACGCTCGTCGAGCGGTACATCGATCTCGCTCGCATGACTGCCGAGCGGGAGCGCACCCGACTCCCCGCCGAGGTCGACACCGAGGATCTCCGACAGGCCGCCTCGATCGCCCTGGTGCGGGCAGTCGAGAAGTTCGATCCCAAGCTCAACTTCAAGTTCGAGACCTTCTGCAGCCTGCATCTCCGCGGCGGCATGATCGATCAGCTTCGAGCGATGGACTGGGTCCCTCGCCTGGTGCGGCATCGTTCCTCGCGACTCGATCGCGCCCGGGCATCGCTCGAGGCCAACCTCGGTCGCATCCCCACCGACGACGAAGTGCGTCAGCGACTCGGCGTGGGCGAGCGGGAGTTCCGCAAGCTGCGTCGCGATTCCGCGCCGCCCTCGATGGTCTCGCTTGATCGCCCCTGCTTCGAGGGTGACAGCTCCCGCGCCTTGCGCGAGATCGACATCGTCGCCGATGGTCGCGCCGGCCGTCCCGAGGTCGATGCGATGCGCCGCGATCTGCTCAACCGGATCGGTCGCGGTCTCAGCCGATCCGAGCGTCTGGTGATCGCCCTCTACTACTTCGAGCAGATGACCATGCGGGAGATCGGCGAAGTGCTCGACCTCTCCGAGAGCCGCGTCAGCCAGATGCACACCCTGATCATCAAGCGACTGAAGGGACAGGCCGGCGAACTGCGGCTGGACCTGGCGAGGTAGCGACGAAGCAGGGAGCAGGCGGCTCGCGGGGCGAGCCGGCAGGGGGCAGCAGCGGGTTGCACGATTGCTGCGTGGGCGGGGTGGTGGACTCCGCGACGGCCTCAATGAGTCGTATTCGCGCGGTCCGTTCCCCTACGCCGCGATCTCTTTGAGCTCGCCGGCGACGAGGAATTCTGCGCTGGTCCTGGCCCGGATCTCCTCGACCGTCACGCCGGGAGCGAGTTCCGTCAGCACGAAGCGCTGCATGGCCGTGTCGAGTTCGAACACGCACAGGTCGGTGATGACCATGTGCACGCAGCGGAGGCCGGTGAGCGGCAGCGTGCAGCGCGGAATGAGCTTGGGCGAGCCGTTCTTGTTCACATGCTCCATGGTGACGATCACTCGCCGCACACCTGCGACGAGGTCCATCGCCCCGCCCATTCCCTTGACCATCTTGCCGGGGACCATCCAGTTGGCAAGATCGCCCTCCTGCGAGACCTCCATCGCCCCGAGGATCGCCAGATCGATGTGGCCTCCGCGGATCATGGCGAAACTGTCGGCCGAGGAGAAGAAGCTGTGGCCGGGCACACCGGTCACGGTCTGCTTGCCGGCATTGATGAGATCCGGGTCGACCTCGCTCTCGCGCGGGAAGGGGCCCATGCCGAGCAGCCCGTTCTCGGATTGAAGCCATACGGTCATTCCGGCGGGAACGTGATTGGCGACCAGAGTCGGCATCCCAATCCCGAGGTTGACATAGAAGTTGTCACGCAACTCCCGCGCGGCGCGGCGAGTGATACCGTTTCGGTCCAGGGCCATAGGGCCGTGAAGGTAACTCCCGCTCCGCTGCGGCACCAGCCGCCGTGGACCGAATCACTCCCTTCCTCCGCCGAGGCGTGTCGAGGCGGACCCTGACGAACCGTCCTACACCTGTGCACCCATGATCGAGCCGATCCATCGAACTTCCAGGCCAGTTTCGTCGGCGCTGGCCCTGCCGGCACTCGCGTGTGGACTCAGCATGGCGCTCGGCGCCGGTTCGCCGCCATCCGACGCTGCACCACCCGAGCCGCCAGCAGCCGCTCCACGAGAGGCGCCGCCCGCTCCGCAGGCTCCGAGTCGACCATCGCTCTCGGAAGCCGATCTCGCGGCCCTGGTCGAGACCTGGAAGAAGGCGCTCGCCGCGGCGCCCGCAGCGTTGGAGTCTCCGGCGGTTGCGCTGGTGATCGTGGTCGGAGACGAGGTGGTCCTCGCCGACGCCGTCGGACAGCGCCGCCTCGCCGGTGCGAATGTCGCTGGTGGCGGTGAACCGGCCGATTCCGACACGCTCTTTGCCATCGGATCGACCACCAAGGCGATGACCGCGACGATGATCGCCACCCTCGTCGACCAGGGCGTGGTGCATTGGGATTCCCGGATCCGTCGCCTGCTGCCGAGCGTCCGATTCGTCGACGTCATCACCACCCGCGACTGCACCCTGCGCGATCTGCTTTCGCATCGCAGCGGAATCATGCGCACCGACATCAGTTGGATCGGCGGCGGGGCCAGCGAGGCTCAGGTGATCGAGGCGTTCCTTCGCGCCGAGCCGACACATCCGTTCCGCTCGACCTGGCAATACAACAACAACGGATACCAGCTCGCCGCCACTGCGGTGGCCACCGAGGCGGGAAGCGACTGGCACACTCTGCTGCGCACGCGGCTCTTCGAGCCACTGCGGATGTCCCGCACGATCACGCAGCACGAAGCGATCCTCGCCGCACCCAATCGCACCGACGGCTACGAGACCACTCCCGACGGCGGCGTTCGGCCGACGCAGCTTCGGAATCTCTCGGCGGTGGCGCCGGCAGGAGCGGTCTGGTCCTCGGCTCGCGATCTGGGTCAGTGGCTGCGTCTGCTGATCGACCGCGGTCGATTCGAGGGCAATCGACTGATCTCCACCGAGCGCATCGAGGAGACCTGGGCGCCGCAGATTGCCGTCTCCGGCGCGAACGCGAATCTGGCCTACGGACTCGGATGGCTGGTGACCAACTGGCGGGGCGAGCGGTTCATCACCCACGACGGCGGGATCGACGGCTTCGCGGCGACCATCGGCGTGCTCCCGGAGTCGCGCATCGGCTACGCCCTGCTCTCCAACCGCAGCGGGGCCGCGGTCGGGGTCCACGCTCAGCAGGTCGTGCTGGGAGCGCTCGCCGAGCTGGCCCGACGCGACGTTCGCCCGGCGAAGGCTCCCGAACCGGCTGCCGAGGGAGTCCCCGACCCCGGCCCCGGCGCCGAGGTGGCTCCCGACAACTTCGCCCGCTACGTGGGTCTCTACCGCCTCGACTCGATCAACGCCGATGTCACCGTGCTGGTGCGCGATGGCACGCTGGCCATCGACGTGCCTGGTCAGACGGTCTACGCCCTCCTTCCGGCCGACGCGACCGGCAAGCGCTTCCTCGAAGCCACCGACGAGATCGCCATCCGCTTCGAAGCCGACGACTCCGGCGCGATCATCGGCGCCACTCTCTTCCAGGCCGGGCTCGAGCTGGAGCTGCCGCGCCTCGGTGTTCCGATCAAGCCCGAACTCTCGGACGAGGAGGCTCGTCCCTATCTGGGCACGTTCCGCGATCCGCGCCTTGGCGAGGACGTTTCGGTGCGCTACCTCGCGCACGGTCGGCTGGGATTCGACGTGCCCGGGCAGATGGTCTACGAACTGCGGCGAGAGCAGGGCGACCGCTGGCGGCTTCGGATGATGCCGATGATGGCCCTGACCTTCAATCGTGACCAGAGCAACGCGGTGGTGTCGATCACCTTCACCCAAGGCCGCGAAGAGGTGCTCTTCCCGCGGACCGGGCAGCTTCCACCTGACGAGAGCGCGGCGAAGCTGGAGCGCATCCTCGCCGCCCACGTCGCGGCGCAGAACGTCGTGGCCGTCGAGGCGCTCGCAGCGATTCGCATGCGCGGAGAGGCCCGCTTCGTCAATCAAGGGCTCACCGGCACCGTGGAGCAGCTCGGGCGCGGCATGGACTGGGCCTCGCACCGAATCGAGCTGGGCTTTGCCGGAGTGATCCGCGAGGCGATCCGCGGGCTCGAAGGCGAGCGCGACAATCCCTGGGATCGCTTCGCACCACTCACGAGCGAGGCCATCGAACGACGGCGTCTGGCGGCGGCATGGCCCCTGGCGACGATGGATTCGACCCTCCGGGCCACTGCCGAACTCGTCGGCAGCGACGGCGAAGGGCCGGCCTTGGTCCACCGAGTTCGACTTCGCACCGCAGGCGGCTCGAGCGCGGTGTATCACCTGCGCGACTCGACCGGCCTGGTCGAGCGCATCGAAGCCCAGATCGACGCGGCCGGCATCGGTCCGCTGCCGCTCACCGTCGGCCTCGAGGAGTACCGCGAGGTGCAAGGGGTTCCCATCGCCCATCGCGTCGTCCTCGAGAGTCCTCTCTTCGGACGGCTGATTCTCAACTTCACCGAGGTGCTGCCGAATCAGTCGATTGCGGAGTCGGCGTGGCGAATCGAGGCGCGGTGAGCCCGGCGGGCGCGGCGTCCGTGGCGGCGTCGCCCGGGCTCTCGATCATCGTGCCCGCGCACAACGAGGAGTTGGAGCTTCCCAGGACGCTGAGGGCCATCAAGGAGTCGATCACGGCCCTGAAAGCGCGGGATGCCGCGGCGGGGACGCTGCCGATCGAACTCATCGTCGTCGACGACTCGTCGACGGACGGCACGGCTGCGATTGCGAGGGCCCACGGGGCTCGGGTGGTGAACTCGAGCGCCCAGCAGATTGCCGGGACGCGGAACCTCGGGGCCCGGGCGGCGGGGGGAGAGTGGCTCCTCTTCATCGACGCCGACACCCGGATCAATCAGGGCGTGCTCGGCGGGATCATCGCGGCGCTGCGGGCCGGCGCGGTTGGTGGAGGGGCCCAGGTCCGGTGGGAGCCGCCGACACCTCTCTGGGGTCACGTCTACCTCTTTCTCTTCATGCTCATCTGGCGCCGGCTTGGCCACGCCGCGGGCTGCTGCTTCTTTTGTCGGCGGACCGACTTCGAAGCCGTGGGCGGATTCGACGAACGGTACTTCGCCTCGGAAGAGGTCTGGCTCAGCAAGGCCCTTCGCGAACGGGGAACGTTCACTGTGATTGCCGAGCCGGTCCTGACCAGCGGTCGAAAGGTACGGCTGACCTCGGCCCTCGGGATGCTGGCGACGTCGATCAAGCTCCTGATCCGCGGGCCGAGGGGCTGGCAGAAGCGCGAGGGGCTGGAGCTCTGGTACGACCCGCGGATGCGCGAGTCGGGCGAGCGCTGACGCTCGTCGTGCGATTGCACTGGAACGCATCATGCGTCACGATGGCTCGCTATGGCTGAACGCTCCGACGTCACGCCGCGCACGCGTCTCCCCGACGGTCGCCGCACGCCCCGGTTTGCTGGTGTCGCCACCTTCTGTCGCTTCCCGCAGGTGGCCGAGGTCGACGCGACGCGACGCCCAATCGACTGGGTCGTCTACGGCGCCCCCTTCGACGGCGGCGTCACCTACAGGCCCGGGGCCCGCTTCGGCCCCCGCGCGGTCCGCGAGCAGTCGCAGTACATCAAGCCCTACCACCCCGAGCTGGATGTGAACATCGCCGAGCGACTCTCGTGCGCGGATGGCGGCGATTGCCCGGTGGCTCCGTATTCCTGCCACGATTCGATGGAGCGTCAGCTCGAGTTCGCCCGTTCGCTCGCCGATCCGCAGAGTCGGCTCATCGCAATCGGCGGCGATCACTCGATTGCCTATGCCAACCTGCGGGCGACGTGGGAGCGGCAGGGGCGTCCGGCGGGCGGTCTGGCTCTGCTGCACTTCGACGCCCACCTCGACACTGTGGATGTGGTCTGGGGCGAGCGCTGGGGCCATGCCTCGCCCTTCATCCGGGCCATCGAAGATGGTCTGGTCGATCCCCGGGCGATGCTCTCGCTCGGGGTGCGCGGACCGCTCAACACCGCCGCTGATCTCGATTTCGCGCGGGGCCAGGGCATCCGCATCGTCGGTCCCGATCGCGTCGCCGCCGGGGAGGCCTCGGCCCAGCTCGAGGCATTCCGCAGCGAAGTCGGTTCCCGCCCGCTCTATGTCAGTTTCGACATCGACTGCCTCGATCCGGCCTTCGCCCCGGGAACCGGTACACCCGTCTGCGGCGGACTCTCCACCCGCGAGGCATTCGCCCTGCTGCGTCTCTTTGCCGGCACGAACCTGGTCGGCGCGGATGTCGTCGAGCTGCTTCCCGATCGCGATCTCGCCGACATCACCGCACTTGCCGCGTCGCACATTCTGTTCGAACTTCTCGCCGTCGCCGCCACCGCCTCCTGACGGCCAGATGCCCCTCCAGGCATTCCCTTCGCTTCCTTTCAAAGGCTCCCCACCATGCGCCTCGCACCTCTGGCGATCGTCCTGCTCTTCCTCGGCATCATTATGAGTCTCAGCGGTTGCGGCCCGGTCAGTTCGGCCCGAATCGAGAAGTCGCTGACCGGCGAGTTCCCGCGCGACGGGCTGCTCCTCGTCGACACTCGAAATGGTGCCATCGAAGTGCAAGTCGATGGTGCCCGCACCGACATGCTGGTCAGGGCCACCATTCGAGCGGGCGGAGCGACGGCGGAGGAGGCCCAGCAGCGGGCCGACCAGGCGACAATTGAGATTGCCGTGACCTCGAATGCGTTGATCGAGGTGCGTGCCCGACTTCCCGAGCCTCGTCACCCCAACGACGGAGCATCGCTGCACGTGACCGTGCCCTCGGCACCGGCGGGAATTGATCTGCGAACCTCCAACGGAGGCATCACCGCCGCCGATGTCGACGGCGCCGCCATCATGGTCACGAGCAACGGGAACGTGGTGGCTCGAGACATCAGGGGCAAGGTGACCACCACGACCTCGAACGGGTCGATTGAACTCGAACGCGTCGCCAGCGGATCGCTCCTGACGTCCAACGGAGCGGTCTCGGTCACGGACGTCACCGGCGCAATTTCGGTGAGCACTTCCAACGGGGATGTTCGGCTCATCGAGATCTCCGGGCCCGCCGAGATCGGCACCAGCAACGGCAACATCGAGCTGGTTGCGCGGGAGAACTTCGCCGGCGTGATCGACGCCTCGACCAGCAACGGGAAGGTGACTCTCGTCGGCGGGGGAACGGTGCTGCGGAGCGAGTCCGATCAGCGCTCCGGACGAATCGAGTTCCGCACCGCCGGTCCGCCATCGACGCTTCGCACCTCGAACGGATCGATCGAGATCACGACGAAATGACCTCGGGGCGAGTGAAGTCGGGGAGGACCATCGACCGCCGCGAGTCGCACCGCGCCGCCAGTCGCCTCCCGGGGTCATCGACACCCGCCGAGTTCGTGGCCCTGGCCCGCGATCCATTCATCGCCAGGCTCCGAAGCGGGCTGTTCGATCATTGCGGAGTGCCCCGCGGAGCGCGGGTCGTGCTGGCGGTGAGTGGTGGGGCCGACTCGTTGGCGCTTCTTCTGGGCGCGGCGGTGATTGCCACGCGTTCACGGCGCAGCGGAGGGATCACTCCGATCTGCGTGCACGTCAATCACCACCTGCGTCCCAGCGCGGACGCGGACGCCCGCTACGTCGAGCGCCAGTGCGCCAGACTGGGTGTTCTCTGCGACGTTGTCGACATCGATCCCGCCCGCACTCGGGGCAATCTCGAGGCGGTCGCTCGTCGGCTGCGCTACGCGGCCTTGCTCGACGCGACACGGCGCCACCGGGCGTCCTGCGTGGCCACCGCCCATCACGCCGACGATCAGCTCGAGACCATTCTCATGGGCCTCTGCCGCGATGGACGCGTCGATGCCACGCTGGGGATGCCGTGGGTTCGGCCGCTCGAGGAGTCGACGCCCTCACACGAGGGCGGAGACCAGCAGGGAGACCAGCAGGGCCGGGGAGCGAAGCAACCGGGCCGCGAATCTCCTGTACTCCTGATCCGTCCCTTTCTCGGCCACCGGCATGTCGAGTGCGAACTCTTCTGCCGCCGCGCCGGACGCCGCTGGCGTCACGACGAATCCAACGACGACCTCACCCGGGCTCGGGCCCGGCTGCGCCGCGATGTGGTGCCGGTCCTCGAATCCCTCTGGCCGGGAACCACCCAGCGGGTCGCCCGGGCACTCGCCCAATTGCCATCGGCTCCACCATCGAAGGGTGGGGCGCAGCCCAGCCGAGAGGCCATCGCGCCGGCGGGCGGCCACATCGATCTCGACCCGGTCGACGCAGCAGTGCGTGGCAAAGGGATACCTGGAACATGATCTGCCGGCCGGTGGCCCGCTGATCGAGCAGGAGGCCGGGAACGCCGAACTTCCCAGTCCCGATTCCCGATTCCTCATTGCTCCTTCCTGATCCCTTCTCCCCATTGCTCATTCCGTTCTCCCACCACTCCCACCTCCGCCCCTCTCACCCACCCCTCGGTTCCATCGGGCAGCCGCACCCGACTCCAGCCGGGACGCTGCTCAAGGACTCGAAGCTCCACGCCTTCGCTCAATCGCTCGGTGACCGCAGCCTCATATCCCTCCCCGTTGCCTTTGCGGAGAACGACGTCGTTGCGGACGAGGACGCCCTCATCGTGACGGCGCGACTCGGCGATGTCGGCCACGATCGTGGCTCCGCCAAGGAGGGTCACGAACGCGACCGCGGCAATGGCCAGCGCCGGGACGGGGCGACCGAGGAGTCGGATGAGGACCAGACTCCAGAGCAGCAGGTTGAGTGCGAGTGCCAGTCCCGCGCGGACCCCAGGCGAGAGGATGTGACGAGCCGAGAGAAGCGGTCCCCAGATCGACTCGGCGCCGCGGGCTTCGATGGTTGCGCTTCGCAGCGAGCGGGCGTACCCGAGGTTGGCCTGAATCCTGCCGTCGGAAGGCATCAGGCGCTCGGCGTTTCGCAGGGCGAGGATCCCCTCACCGAGCTGGCCCGCCTGAATCCTGGCGTTGCCGAGGTTGAACCAGAGCGAGCCGTTCGCCCCCACCAGACCGATCGTCTGCTCGAACTCGTGGGCAGACTCCTCGAATGCAGCTCGCGCCGCCTCCGGATCGGTGGTGCGCAGGGCGATGCCACGGTCGTAGGACTCCTGAGCCGCGGCGCGCAGTACCGCACTCGAGTCTGCCGCGTCGTTCGCGGTGGCAGGGGCGGACGATCCGGCTGTGGCGACCGTTGAACAGGCGACGAGCAACGCCGCGAAGTACAGGGCCACGAAGTACAGGTTCAGGATCAGTCGCGCTGGAGTCATCAGCGAGCAGCTCCTCGGGAACCTGATGGAGCGCTGGCAAGGACATGCTGCGAAGCGGTGGTGTCGCCCGAGCCTCCGGAGTCGGAGGGCGCTGCGGCGGCGCCCGCGCTCTGCTGCAGTGGCGCGGCGGAGGCGACCCACTCCCGACACGCCTGCTTCAGGGCCTCGAACTCGGTGCGGCGAGCTTCGCCGGCGCGGAGGTGGGCGGGAGCGAACGCCATGGCATCGCAGCCATCGACCAGTTCACGCAGGCGGTCGCTGCGCTCCGCCGACATGCCCAGGCGCAGGGCGGCCCCTGCGGCTTCGGCGCCGGTGAGCGTGCCTTCGGGCAGTCCGGCGAGATCCGCGATGAAGTCGCTCATCGCCCCGCGGAGGAGAGAGGCGTCGCCGGACGCTTCGAGCCGACCAAGGGCCCGACGTCGAGCGCGGCGTCTGCGACGGGCGCTGGCGTCACCAGCGCGGCGCGACTGCACGAGCTGGGTCGCGGCGACGCCCGCGCACAGCAGTGCCGGCAGGAGCATTCCCCAGGCGAGCAGGCCGACGGGCAGCGGACGATGGGTGGCGAGAAGTCGAGTCGGATCGAGTTCGTTGTTGAGCAGCCCCCCGGCGCTGGCGTTCAGCGTGGTCGCCTCCGACCCCGCCGGAACGCCGCGAGCATCGACGATTGCGTTCGGATCGATGGTCCTTGCCGCCCGCACCTTGAGGGCGATGGGCTTGCTTCGAGCAACCTGATACTCGCCCTGGATGGGATCGAAGTAGTGAAACTCGACGGGGGGGACGGCGGCGACATCGTCGCGCAGCGCCCGAATGGTCTGGATGAACTGCTTCGAGTCGCCTCGGACCTCGCCGCCGAGCGGCTCGTCGGCGACCCGGAAGTCGTTCCCCAGGTCGGACTGCGCCGCCAGCGCCGGTGGTGAGAGCGCAGGCAGCTCCGCTCCTCCCGGAGTGCGGTCGTCAACCGTGAGGGTCAGCGTGATCGGTTCGCCGACGGAGACATCGGTGGGCTTCGCCGTGACGCGAAGACCAAAGACGCCGACGGCGTTACGGAAATTGGCCGGTCGTCCCTCGAGTGGAAGGGCTCGGGCGAGGGTCGCCGGCGGCGTCGGCGGCGATGCAATCAGTCGCCGATCGGCCACGCGGAACCCGGGACTCAGCAGATCGCTGCTCCGCTCCAACCGCTCCGGGTAGAGCATGCGCACGACGACATCGCCGAAGTCGATCGGTCCCGGGCGGGTGGGCCAGACGGTGCGCTTGATCTCGTAGAGGTAGCAGTCGATTGCCTTGCCGTTGGGCCCGGTGCGGGACATCTCCCGCACCGATGGAACGCGAGGCCGCTGCCCGGGCGGACGCACGACCGGCTCGAAGACTCCCCAGCGGCTGGAGCCGTCGATGAAGCTCCACATGTCCTCGGGATCGAGGCGGATGGAATACCGCTTGTCGACGTAGGGCCGCACCCAGATATGAAGGACCAGCGTGACCGGTTCGCCGACCCAGGGGTTCTTCTTGTCGGCAAGCAGTTCGACGAAGAGCTCGTCGCTGGCCTCGGCGGGCTTGACGGTGATGCGCCGTTCAGCGCTCGAGAACTCGCGACCATCGACCGCCACCGTGATCCGCGGGATCAGCAGATCGCCCGCGGCCAGCGGCGTCACTCGGAAGATGTAGAGCGTGGTGCGCGACTCGCTGCGTCGCCCGTTCACAATCGACATGAAGCTGCTGGTGGCCGGCGGCAGGATGTCGATGGTCGTCCCGGGAATCGTCGGCAGGGTGGGGGGCTCATGCTCGCCGCCGTCGCGCACTTCGATGCGAATGTCGACCGGCAGGCCCACATAGGTCTCGTCAGTCGAGAACTCAATCGTGGCCCGCGCCGACTGGGCCCGCGGCGACTGGGACAGCGCCGGTCGCGTGGACCCGACGACGCAGAGGAGAAGTAGGAGCGCAACCGCCCGGAGTATCGCAAGCCGAGCGAAGTCACGAGAGAGCGACATGCACATGGAATCGAGTCTCATCCGGCGCTCACCAGTCCTTCGCACTCGGCGGTGCTCGACGAACCTTCCTGTTTTCGATGGCCATCCGTCGGGCCCGCTCGCGATCGCGCACACCCTGAAGCAGCCGCTCGACCTCCTCGCGGCTGAGCGGAAGGACGCGACCCTCGGCGCCGCCCGTGGCCGAGGAGGCCTGTCCGCCTTCACCGCCGCCAGGCTGTTGCGGCTCGGGTTGCTGAGGCGTGCCTTCCTTCCCGTCCGCGGGCTTGCGAGGCAACTGATCCGGCGTGCGCTCGGAGTTCTGCTCGCTGCCGCTGGCGGGCTTCTGTGACTTGCTCTTCCCATCCTCGGCGCCGTCCTGAGGCGAGTCGGAGGATTGATCGCCCTTGCCTTCGGCCTGTTCCTGGCCGGCCTGTTCCTGGCCGGCCTGTTCCTGGCCGGCCTGTTCCTGGCCGGGCTGTTCCTGTCCGGCCTGTTCCTGGCCAGACTGGGGCTGTTGATCGCCTTTGGCGCCGTCGCCCGACTGCGGCTGCTGCGGCTGAGGACCCTGTTCCTGATTGGGCTGTTGCTGCTGCTCGCGGGTCTGCGGGGACTGCTGCTGCCCTTCCTGCTGCCCTTCCTTCTGCTCTTCCTTCTGCTCGGGGTTCTGCTGCGGATCGCCTTGCTGCTGCTGTTGTTGCTGCTGCTGAGGTTGGTTCTGCTGCTCCCGTGCTTGGCCCAGGGCATCGAGCAGTCGCTGGGCGCGCTCTGCGTTGCGCTTCGGTCCGGGATGCTCGGGCAGGCTGGTTGCGGCATCTCGGAAGTGGCGGATGGCCCGTTCGAGTCGTTCCTCGATGGTGGTGAGCGCGGCGGCGGGGTCGAGCGGCGGTGAGGGCGCCGCCGTCGGGGCATCGCTGCCATCTCCGGGCTGGGCAGGGCTCGCGGCATCCTCGAGAGACTTCAGTGTGCTCAGGGCCTCGGCGTAGTCGACGACACCGAGGTTGAACGCGGCAAGCGCCGCGAGGCCAACGTCGCCACGCTCGGCGGCAGTCGTCAGGGCGGCTCGAGCACCCTCGAAATCGTTGAGTCGATAGCGGCTGATGCCGAGGTTGTAGTGGGCCTCGGCCCGGCGTTCCTCGAGTGCGGCAGCGCGAGTGAAGTGTTCGACTGCAGTCGAGAAGTCCTCGGCCGCGAGGGCCTGTTCACCCGCAGTGAAGGCGCTTCGAGCGCTGTCGACCTCGGCCGGTGGCGCGGGCGCGGCACTCCCGGCGCTTCCGGCGCACGCGAGCGCAACGGCCAGAATCGCGAGTCTGCCGCGGCGGGTTCCGCGCACACGCGTGGAGTCGGTGGAGTGGATGAGTCGAGATCTCATGCGGGTGAACGTGATGCAGGCGCGATGGGCGTGGGAGTGGCTGCCGAGAAACCAGAAGTGGATGTCGGGCCAGATGTCGGGCCAGCACCGCCGGCGCGGACCCGGCGAACTCCGACCAGGCATTCAAGGAGGAGCAGGAAGAAGGCGCCCGCGGCAAACCACTGGAATCGAGGGATGTGCTGTCGCACCAGCGTGGCTTCGACCGACTTCCGTTCGGAGTCGACGATCAACCCCTGGAGGATCGCGGCGCAGTCGGCGGTGGTGGTGCCCACGGGGATGAAGGCGCCATCACCGGCCTTGGCAATCTCGGTCAGTCCGCGAGGATCCATCCTGGTCCAGACCTCCGTCCCCTCGCTGACGAGGTAACGGCGTGTTCCGCCTTCGCTGACCGGAATTCTGGCCCCCTCGCGCTCGTCGCCGAGACCGATGGTGAAGACCCGCGCACCCCGCTCGGTGCGAGCCTCGCTCGCGGCCTCCGCGGGAAGGCTGCCATGATCTTCGCCGTCGCTGACGATGACGATGACCTTCCCCTCCGGCGCCGTGTCGGAGAAGGAGAGGGCGGCGCGGCGGATGGCGTCGCCCAGCAGGGAACCGCCGCGAGTTGCGTCACGCACATCGAGTTCGTCGAGGCTCATCCGGAAGGCGTCGTGGTTGAGTGTCAGCGGGCAGGCCACCGAGACATCGCCGGCGAAGGCGATCAGTCCGATGCGGTCGCCCGGCAGCCGATCGATCAGATCCTTGATGAGACCCTTGGCCCGTTCCAGCCGATTGGGCGAGGCATCCTCGGCCAGCATGGAGCGGGAGACGTCGAGGGCAAAGACCACGTCAAGTCCGCGGCGGGTGGCCTCGACGGTGCGCACTCCCCAGCGAATGTCGGCGAGGGCGACGACCACCAGCACCAGGGCACCCACCACGAGCGCGAGTCGAACCACGTTTCGCGACATGCTCCGAACCGGCACCAGTCGGCCGAGCAGCTCCTGATCGGCGAAGCGGCGCAGGGCTCGGCCGGCGGCAAGGGTCCGGACCAGTCCGAGCCCGGCAAGGAGCCCGACCAACCAGAGCAGGTGGAAGGCCGACGGGTTGTTGACGATGAACTCCATGAGGAAGGGGGAGGAAGGAGGAGGAAGGGGGAGGAAGGAGGAGGAAGGAGGAGGAAGGAGGAGGAAGGAGGAGGAAGGAGGAGGCAGAGGGAGAGAGAAAGAGAGCGCGGAGAGCCGGAAAAACAGGTGAGCGTCAACCAGGAAGAGTGCGGAAGCGGGTGACGGCAAGCAGCGTTTCGAGGGAGAGGATTGCGAGGACGACCAGGAGGAGCGGAGGGAAATCGATGCCGGCGAGAGAGAGTTTCTGCACGGCGAAGTCGGCATAGAGCACGCTGCGGGTCTGTTCGCTGCGGGTCTTCTCGAGGCGATCGATCTCGCTGTAGATCTCGCGCAGGGAGTCGGTGTCGGTGGCTCGGAAGTAGCGGCCGCCGGTCGACTCGGCGATCTCCTTCAGGATCTCCTCGTCGAAACTCACCCGGCGGCGCTCGTAGACGATGCGACCATCCTGGATCCCTGCTGGAAATGGGGCGATGCCTCGGCTTCCGGCGCCGATGGTGTGGATGCGCACGCCGGTCGAGGCGGCGAGCTTGGCTGCCTCGCGAGGATCGATGCTCCCGGCGTTGTTCTCGCCGTCGGTGAGCAGGATCATCACCTTGCTCTGGATGCGGCGCGATTCGTCCGGGCGGGTGCGGCTGGTCGCATCGCGCAACCGCTCGACGCCGAGGGCAATTCCCTCTCCGATTGCGGTGCCGTCCTCGCCGCGCTGGGTGGCGGGCTCGGTGGCGTCGAGGGCCGCGAGCAGATGATCGTGATCGAGCGTCAGCGGGCAGACCGCATCGGCGTGGCGGGCGAAGACGACCAGGCCGATGAGATCCTCGCTCCGTCCCGCGAGAGGGGTCTCCCCTTCGTCGCTTCCACCGACGAACGATCGCACCACCCGCTTGACGGCGTTGAGCCGATCCGAGGGACGATCGTCAAGCTCGAAGTCGAGGGCCAGCATGCTGGCGGAGCGGTCGACCACCAGCTCGATGGCAATGCCCTCGACGAAGGTGCGGACCTGCTCGTCGGGTCGCACCGGTCGCGCCAGACAGACGATCAGGAGCGCCAATCCCAGCATCCGCAAGGTCGGCACGATCCAGCGCAACGAGGCCACGACTCCACCGCCGGCGGCCCGAAGCCGGCTGACGTCGGAGTAGGCCACCGCCGGACGCCGCCGACCGAAGAGGGTGCGGCAAAACGCCAGCACTGCCAGCGGAAGAAGAAGCAGCAGCCAGACCGACGGCGAGAGGAAGGTCATCGGGCCTCCTCCGCCGGGCTCGACTCGGGAGCGTTGGCGGCGGCTGGACCGAAGGGTTGATCGGGGGCGCTGGTGAGCTGTCGTGCCGCCCGCATCGCCTGGGTGCACTCGTCAAGGGCGGCGCCGGTGCGGGCGAACTTCACCAGATCGGCGCGCTCGAGCAGCTCGCCGATCAGTACCCGCGGGCGTCCCGCAAGGGTGGGGTGAAGCCGCAGGGTTCGAAGAAACTCCGGCGTGGTCTGCTGCGGAGCTTCGAGACCGAAGCGCCGCCGAGCGAAGTCGCGGACGATGGTGGTGAGCTTGACGAAGTACGCGTCGATCTCGCCGCGCTCCGGGAGCTGCGCCGATTCGAGTCGATCGAGCTCGACGCGAGCCCAGTCGTGCGGCTCGGGTTCCGCAACCGCCGCCACCGTCCGCGGGCGGCGCAGGGCAACGCTCACCGCCACGGCGCTGGCCAGGAGCGCGGAGCCGATTGCAATCCACACTCCCGCGGACTGCGGCGCCGCCGGAAGCGTGGCCGGATCCATCACGTCGTCGAAGACGGTCGGATCGAAGGGATCGTCGACCCGCGTGGCCACGTCGATTGTCACCGCGTCGGTGGCGAGGGTGATCACCTCGCCCGTCTGAAGCCGCACTTCGACGCTGAGGGCGGGGATGACTGCCGGGCCGGGCGAGGCGATCCAGAGTGTGAAGGACTGGGCCATGCGGCGCTGTCCCTCAAGGAACTCGCCGTCGCGAGTTGCCCGGCTGCGCACCACGGGCTCCACCTCGCGCACGGTGAAGGGGCCGAGCGACTCGGTCAGGACCGGCAGCGTGACGATCGCCTCGGCGGGAAAGTCGACCACCAGCGAGCAGCGCAGATCGTCGGCGGTCTGGATGGCCCGCGAGGTGACCTCGAGTCGGACCGCAACCGGCTTCACGGCCGCGTCCTTGGCGGCACGGAGTGGTGCTGTCGCAGCGGGTGGAGGGGCCGCGGCGCGGGCGAGAGCCGGCTGAAGCGCAAGCGCGAGTGAACCTGCTGCGACCGCAGTGAATGGTGATCCCGTGCGAGTCACGCCGCGGAGCCAGGGACGCGTCATGCCCTCCGCCCCTCGCCGCGGCCGCGGGTACTGAAGTAGCGGGTGAGGGCCGCGACGAAGTCCTCGCCGGTGGCCAGCTCGACTGCTCTGGTCCGGGCCCGGCGCAGGGTCGCCACCCGCTGCGCGGCAAGGGCGTCGGCGGTCTCCTTGAATCGGCGCCGCACGCTGCGGCTGCCGGTGTCGACGACGGCCATCTCTCCGGTTTCGAGATCGCGCAGTTCGAGGAGACCGACGTTGGGCAGTTCCCGCTCCCGCGGATCGCCGACCACGACCGGGATCAGATCGTGACGTCGCCGCAGCCGGCGCAGCACCTGTTCGAGTCGCTGATCCTCGCGAGGCTCGATGAAGTCGCTGATCACGAAGACGACCGCGCGGCGCCGCTGGACCCGCTCGAGTTCCTCGAGGGCCGCCGCCAGGTTGGTGCGCAGTCGTGTGGGCTCGAAGGCCAGCAGCTCGCGGATCACCCGCAGGATCTGTCGGGATCCCTTGCGCGGCAGAATCGTCCGTTCGGCGCCGTCGGTGGCGATCATCAGTCCCACCTTGTCGCCGTTGCGCACCGCCGAGTAGGCGATGGTCGCGGCCATCTCGGTGACCAGCTCGCGCTTGGACTGTTCGCGGGTGCCGAAGAGAAGCGACTCGCTCAGGTCGACCACCAGCATCACCGCCAGCTCCCGCTCCTCGCGGAAGAGCTTGATGTAGGGCTCGCCGAAGCGGGCGGAGACGTTCCAGTCGATCAGGCGCACATCGTCGCCGACCTGATAGGGCCGGACCTCTTCGAACTCGATGCCCTGTCCGCGGAAGACGGCGTGGTACTGACCAGCCAATGCTTCGCTGACGCGATGCGAGGTTCGAATCTGGATACGCCGGACGGTGCGCAGCAGTTCGGCGGCGTTCACGGCACCCTCACATGCTCCAGCACGGTGCGGATGATGTCGTCGGTCGATCGTCCCTCGGCCTCGGCCTCGTAGCTGAGGCCGAGTCGATGGCGAAGAACTTCCGGAGCCACGTCCTTGACGTCCTGCGGCAGGACGAAGGCCCGACCCGCGAGAAAGGCGTTGGCCTTGCTGGCCAGGGTCAGACTGATCGTGGCCCGAGGCGAGGCCCCGTACTGGATCATCCCGACGATTGGGATCTTGGCCGCGGCCGGATCGCGGGTCGCCACCACGATGCTGACGATGTAGTCCTTCACCTTGTCGTCGAGATAGATCGAATCGACGACCCGCCGCGCATCGGCGATCGCTTCGGGGCGCATCACCGGGGCAATGGTGTATTTGGTGCTGGTATGACCCATCCGATCGAGGATCTGCCTCTCTTCCGCCCGGGTCGGATAGGTGACGACCAGCTTCATCATGAAGCGATCGACCTGGGCCTCGGGAAGGGGATAGGTGCCTTCCTGTTCGATTGGGTTCTGCGTCGCCAGGACGAGAAAGGGCTCGGGCAGTCGGAAGGTCTCGCCGCCGATGGTCACCTGGCGTTCCTGCATCGCTTCGAGAAGTGCGCTCTGCACCTTCGCCGGGGCGCGGTTGATCTCATCGGCCAGAACGATGCTGGCGAAGATCGGACCGGTCTTCACCACGAAGTCACCGCTCGCGGGGCGGTAGATCTGGGTGCCCACGAGGTCGGCCGGAAGCAGGTCGGGAGTGAACTGGAGTCGCCGGAACGAGGCGTCGATTCCGGCGGCAAGACAGGCGACCGCGGTGGTCTTGGCAAGTCCGGGCACGCCTTCGATCAGCAGGTGTCCATTCGACAGAAGTCCCAGCAGCATGCCATGAAGCAGGCGGTCCTGACCGACGATGACCTGCCGGATCTGGGCTTCGAGTTCGCGAAATGGGGCGCTGGCGCGGGTGACCTCAGCGGTGATGCGGGCGATGTCGGGCGGAGACGAGACAGAGGGAGAGAGCGTGGTCACGGTGGGCAGGATAGAGAGGGTTCGGACGCGCAGATCGCATCAGCGATCCGGATGCGCGGGAGACTGGTTTCCGCCGGAGTGGTTTCCGCCGGAGTGGTTTCCGCCGGAGGGGTTTCCTGGAGACGGATTGGGGGCGGACTGGACCGGGGCATCGATCCGCAGACCACCGAGACGCAAGAACGACTGACCGTCGGCGTCGATTGCATCGATTGCAACGCGGATCATGGCGGCTCGGGGCCAGAGTTCCGAATCGCCAATTGGCAGGGCGAGGGCGAAGCGGCCCTCCTCGATGGTGGTCGTGCCGCGCCACAGCACCCTGGAGTTGACCCGCGGATAGAGCTCGGCGGCGCGCTCCTCGAGGGCGGGGTCGTCGCGCGTGGCCGGTCCCGGCAGCGGCCCCGAGGCAATCGACTCCCGCGTGGTCTCGATCTCGACTGTCACGCGTCCAGTGCAGGGCGTGCCGACCGCCCCGCGGAGCGTTCCCTCGACGAGTTCGAGTGACGCTGGAGGCGGCGGCGGATGGGCGATGCGGGTGGTCGGATCACCGAGCAGGTTGTAGAGCCTGGCGTGCATGACCCGCAGTTGCGGCAGTGTGCAGGGCCAGCGCCCCAGGGCCGCGACCGGGCGGACGATGGCATCGAGCATGACATCGTCGCTGTCGGTCTCGAGCATCCCTCGGGTGGCGAGTCGATCGAGCTCGCCGATGGTTTCAATCCGTCCTTCGAGGAGTCCGCGAGTCAGATCCTTCTGAAGGATGGCGGTTCCGTACGGGTGGGTCGGTCGACTTCCGGCGATCACCGCAATCGGGCCGCCTGGCGCAGTCAGCATGGCTTCCGCGAGAGACGGGGCGCCATCCGGGCGGTCGTACCAGCCCACGGAACAGCAGCCGAGGTAGGCAATCGGAAGCTGGGCCGACTCTTCGTTCATGCCCGCAATCGACTTCATCGTCAGCATCGGAACTCGCTTCGCGCCCCAGCGCATGCGGTCGAGGCCGAAGGGGAAGCCGTGGCCGAGGTAGTTCACCAGCAGCGATCCTTCGGTGAAGCGGCGGGTGAAGGTCGCCTCGAGCTGCGACGGTGGCGGGCAGTAGGGTGACGACGGATGGGCGTAGGTCATCGAGATCTCGAAGGCCGGCGGCACCATCGAGTCGACCATCGATCGGAAGAGCGACTCCATCACCGCATCGCCGGCGCCGAAACGCCCTTCACCGGCGAGGTAGTTGATCCGATGTCGCCAGGCGCCGGTCGGGGCTTCCGCTTCGTAGCGACGGATCTTGTGAAACACCGACATCGCCTCGGCATTCGACCGGACCGGGATGCGCCCAAGAGCAAGGTCGGGCCGTTCATCCTCGTCGTCGAGCAGTTGGTAGGGATGGTCGGAGGCGAACTGTGGATCGCTCCTGTCGATCAGCCGTGGATCGGGCTGGGCGAATCGAAAGGTGGGGATGCCGACAAAGGGCTGGGCCGGGGCGGGATCGCCCGCCTTCGGTGCCTGCGGTGAATCCGAGACGTCGCCGAGGAGCAGCACCGCGAGTTGCGACATGCCGCCGTCGAGCGCCGCGTGCGCCCTGCGGCGCACCTCGGCGCGAAGTGTCGCGGCATCGGAAAGGTGCGGCTCGCCGATTCGCACCACCTGCCAGCCCTGCGTCGTTCGATATTCGGTCCACAGTGCCGCCGCGTCCTCGAGCGCGGGAGGGGCGACCAGGAGGAGAGTCGGTGCGGGCCGCGCCGGTTCGGACGCGATCGCCGCCTCGCCCGCGAGCGACACCTCGGAGAGCATGACGCCTCGGCCGACGACGAGGGCCGTCCCAATCACGAGGGCCGCGAGGGTCGCGCGGGTCGCGCTCAACGCGATCACGCCGAATTGGTGGTGGTTGGCCATGGGAATTGGGGTGCGCGGTGACCCCCCCTACACGCGGACCGTACGCGGACCCTAAGCGGACGGGGAGCGGACGGGGAGCAGACGGGCTCACCCGTCCACGGTCCTTCGTACGGAAGTCCCGGGATCGGGCGGCGCTCCGGTGTTCAGCAGGGCCACGAACTCGGTGAAGGTCGGGCATCGGATCGCCGCCTGGGCCAGCGTCCGATCGTGGAAGGTACGGGCGATGTCGGCGAGCAGTTCAAGCTGAAGTTCCACCTCCTGCTTGGGGGTCAGCACCAGGAAGATGAGCCGGGTGGGCTGGCCGTCGCGGGCATTGAAGTCGATTCCCGCGCGGACCACTCCGACGGCGACGTGGGAAACGGTGATGCCCTCGAGCCTGGCATTGGGAACCGCAATCGAATGGTCCAGCGCCGTCGACATGGCCGCTTCGCGCTCCAGAACGGCCGCGGTGACCACCTCGGGATCGAACCGCTCCTCCGCCTTGAGCGTGCTGGCGATGGCGGCGACGAGTTCGCCGATGGCCTCGGCCGGAGTGTCGGCCTTGAGGTCGGGAACGAAGGCCCGAGCGCTCAGACAATCCTTGAAGCGGATCGATCGCCGCCGTCCGAGCACCCGTTGAATCGCCGGGCCTGCGATGATCGAGGTGACCAGGGCCATGACCACCAGAGCGACGAAGAGTCGCTCGCTGATCACGCCGTACTGGAGGGCCAGCAGCGCCAGCACGATCTCCATGGCCCCGCGGGCGTTGAGCGCAAGTCCGATGACCAGAGCGTGACGGCGAGGAAACCCTGCGAGTGTCGCCCCGAGCGTGCCGCCGACCGTCTGCGAGAGGCAGGCGACCGCGAGCACGATCATGACGAGCACCAGATCGAAGTGCTGCACGAAGTCGACGCGAAGTCCGATTGAGGCGAAGAAGAGCGGGGCGAAGATGCTGCCGACGAACTGCTCGATGGTGCGGCGGGTGCGCTCGCGCAGATGCGGCGAGTCACCCAGCGCCACGCCCGCGAGGAACGCCCCGAAGATGGCGTGGATGCCGATGGCCTCGGTGGCGGCGGCGGAGAAGAGGGCGACCACGACTGCGAAGGCGAGAATTCCGCCCGGCCAGGCCGAGTGGGCATGGACCCAGGGGAGGGCCTTGTCGATCGCCCAGCGACCGATTGTGAACATGAAGGCGGCGAAGGCCACCGCGAGCACCGCGGTGGCGACGATTGCGGTTGCGGTGGTGGCCCCGGCACCATGACCCATGAGGCCGAGGACGACTGCGAAGATGACCCATCCCACGAGGTCGAGGAAGATCGCCGTGGCGATCACCATCATCCCGACGTCCGTGCGATAGAGGTTGAGATCCATCAGCGTCTTGGCGATGACGGGCAGGGCCGCAATCGACAGGGCCACGCCGAGGAAGAGCGAGAAGACCAGTGGATCGGCGCCGGGGCTGCCACCCATCAGTGCGGGTGTGAACCACCCCAGAGAGGCCCCGACCGCAAAAGGGAGGCAGATGCTGGTGACCCCGATGATCGCCGCCGATCGCCGCAGTCGGATGAGCGTCGAGACATCGACCTCGAGACCGGCCACCAGCAGGAAGAGGATGACCGAGAAGATGGTCATCCCATGCAGGGCGATGGCGTTGGGTCCTTCGGCGGGAAACAGGAAGCCGTGGAACTCCGGAAAGACGTTGCCGAGGACCGTCCGCCCCAGCACCAGTCCCGCGATGATCTCGCCGAGGACCGCCGGCAGACCGAGTTTGCGGGCGACCTCGCCGAAGGCGCGGGCAAACGCCAGCAGCGTCGCCAGCGCGAGCAGCATCACCAGCACCTGATGATGGTCGAGCGAGCCCAAGGGACGGGCATGGTAACGAAGCGGGAAGGGGGGTGAGTTCGCCGCGATGTCGTGGACAGGGTGCTTGTGCCGCCTGCACGACGGATGCGCATTCCAATTCGCACTCGATGGGGCTGAGGTCGTCGACGGTTGTCCCTGTGGATCACTCCTCGGGAGCACTCCTCTCCACTGGGGTCTCCACGAAACTGTTCGCAGCTCAGCAAGTGGGCCCAGCTCAGCAAGTGGGCCGAGCTCAGCAGTGGGCCCAGCTCAGCAGTGGGCCGAGCTCGGCGCGACGTTCACTGTTGGCACGAACCAGATGCCAGCAGCGGACCGGACATGCTGCGACCGTTTCGCGGGATCCCTGCCACGCTGGGAATAGCCGGCACACCGTACCTGTTCCCCAACCGGACAAGGCATGCAGCGTGACGAGTTCGAAAAGCTTGCGGTAGCTGAACTAGACGCGGTCTTCCGATTCGCTCGCTTCCTGACCAGGGACGCGGATGCAGCGGAAGAACTCGTTCAGGATGTTTACGCGCGGGCCTTCCGTAGAGAGCCGATCGCCGGATTCAGTTCCCGTGGCGCTGGCATGCGGGCTTGGCTCATGACCATTGCGCGCTCAAGCTTTTACGGCCGGCTCGAACACCAGCGTGCCGGGGATCGGGCCCTTGCGCGGGTGGCGGAATCGGCCCGATTCAGCGGCGACGACGTCGAGGCCATCGACCCGACGGAGGCGAGCGACATTGACTGGACCCTCGCCACCAGCCGGATGCACGTTGCGCTGGACTCCATGAGCGTCGAACTTCGGGAGGTCTTGTGGTTCTGGGCCGTTGAAGGATTGAAGTACAAGGAAATCGCCGAAGCGATGGCCGTTCCCATCGGCACGGTGATGAGCCGACTCCACCGTGCGAGGGCCCAGGCTTCTCGAATGCTCCGTGATGACCCACACCTCTCACCGCAACTGAGCCGGGCGGGCATCATCGAACCTCGCCCGGAAACCCAACAAGTCGAAGCACGAGAATGAGCATGTCAGAGAACACCAACCATCGACATCGAGACCCCACCGAGCCGGTTGCAGTGTCGACACGCACGCAGCTTCTCCGTGGGGCTGCGGATTCACAACTCAGCGATTGTCAGCAGGCGGAGCTTGCGCGGCACTTGGAGCGGCGCCCCGAGCTCCAGACCGTCATTGCATTCGAGAAGCGACTGCGGGAGACCGTCGTTTCCGCATCCCGCGGGAGTGCGCCCGGGGCTCTGCGAGACCGAATCACCGCGATTGGGAGCGACTGCTCGTCGGACCAGGTCAGCCTGCCGGTCCCGACAGTTCAGACCCGTCCGCGCCGGCGTTTCTCACAGCCCGTCCGGTGGTTCGCCGTCGCCGCATCGCTGGCCATTCTGGCGGGCGGAGCTTTCATGATCCTCCCTCAGCCAGAATCGGGACGGACGGACGATGTTCAGCTCGCACCGCACTATCGCACGTCTCTCGTGACGTTCATCAGCGCCCACCACGAAGAGTGCGAGGTCCATGCCGACATGATCGGGATGCGGTTCAAGACCACCAAGCTCGGCGACGTTTCGGCGGAGTTCAGTCGCGTGCTTGGGAGCACGCCCGACATCGGCCATGTTGAAGAGAGCGGATTCAAGCTCCTGGGTGCTGGGCCTTGCGCTGTCCCTGGCCGCGGAAAGTCAGTCCGGATGGTTCTCGAATCGACTTCGGGCGATCCGCCGAGCGGCGGTCGCGGGGCAATCGTGAGCATCCACATCCAGCAGGACACCGGCGAACTCGATCTCGAAAGAGGCAGGACCTATCGACTGGTGGACACGATCGCTCCAAAGGGTTCCGCACCCGCGGAGATCTTCGTCTGGCGTCGCCACGGATTCATCTACTTCCTGACATCCAACTCCGAACCGGCCATGCAGCTGGCACGGGCGGCGTTCGGTGCCGAGGAGCCCTCCGGGACGATCTGACACGCTCCTGGTGATGCAGTGCCGATCCTTCGGGGACGGGTGCCCGACAGCCGGTTGCGCCACGCGGCCAGACGCTTCGGCGAGATCCCCAACGCGAAGCCCACAACGCATGCCTGATTGATGGCCGTCATCCGCACCACGCCGGCGATCTCCCATCGCCTCGCAGACGTGATGGCGGCTTCTCCGGTGACCTCGATGCGCCCGAGCTTCCGGGCCCGGCGCACGAGGTCGAAATCCTCCATCAGAGGGATGGATGCGAAGCCGCCGAGTTGCCGGAACACTTCACTCCGCATGAACAACGCCTGATCGCCGTAGGGAGTCTTGAAGAAGCGGCAACGGAACCTGACCGCACGCTCGATTCCGCGAAGAAGAACGCCCTTGCGATCGAGCTCGAATCGGAAGGCGCCGAGCGAAACCGACGGGTCTTGAAGCGTCCGCTGCACGATGTCGGTGAACCCAGTGGGCAGGGTCGTGTCGGCGTGGAGGAACAGCAGGGCGCGGCCGCGAGCGAGCCCTGCGCCCGCATTGAGCTGGGGGCCGCGCCCCCGCGGGGCGATGATGACGCGTGCGCCGTGGGCCGCCGCAATTGACCGGGTGCCGTCGTCACTGCCACCGTCGGCGACGATCACCTCGACGCCGAGTTGGCGCACGGCATCGACAAGGCCGCCGATCCGCGATTGCTCGTCGAGGGTCGGCACGACGACGGAGAGCGCTGGCGTCTCCTCGGGTGGCGCCAGAGTGTCGCGCACACGGTCCCATACCGGCAGATCCTGCGGCTCATCAACATCGCTCAGGATCGGCAAGAGTTCTACCGACAGCCCCAGCACACTCGCCCGCTCAAGCGTCCTCGACAGGACCGTGGAGGTGCTCCATTCCATTCCCTCAAAGAACGAGGGAGTGGGTCGCCTCAGTCCGAGCAGGTAGTAACCGCCATCGGTCGCCGGTCCCAGGACCACGTCGGCGCGCTGCAGCCTCTCCAACGCCATGCTCAGAAGGCCGGAGGAGATGTCGGGGCAATCGGTGCCGATGAGTACCGCCGCATCCGCCTCTCGCAGCATGTGTGTGAATGCCGCGTGCATCCTCTGTCCAAGGTCGCCGTCCTTCTGGGCCGCGCAGGGAAGATCGGTTTCGAAGTGTCGAGCGAACGTCTGCGGGTCTGAGCCCGAGGTCCACACACGGG
>ENA-ORBV01001004-ORBV01001004.1-microbial-mat-metagenome-genome-assembly--contig:-NODE-1004-length-63823-cov-11.569087_pt1 | contig 63823 bp, 54 predicted proteins | sample MGYA00237777_ERZ505514 | MGnify/ENA primary metagenome ERZ505514 (study PRJEB26160, sample SAMN06269048) | microbial mat metagenome | isolation source: Oligotrophic lake microbial mat | place...
CACCTCCCTTAGCTATGGCTAAGGTCGGGAACCCCCGCCTTGATTAGAATCAAAATGCCTTGCCCGGAGAAAGCGACCCTTATTAATTCAGCGACCCTAAAGGAGTACTTTACATCATCCGTGAATCCACACTTCCTCTCCGAATTTTACGTTAAAAAAACAAAAAAAAGATATTTTTAAAACAAAGTGTGTATGTTTGTTTACATAAATACAAACAAAAAATTTAAATCATGTCTATTACACTCGAAACCCGTATCGCAATAACAGCGCCCATTGAAAAAGTCTGGGCTGCCCTGACCAAACCCGAATTGGTGAAACAGTATTTCTTCGGAACGGATCTTGTCACTACCTGGCAGATCGGCTCGCCCATTTATTTTCGTGGCGAATGGGAAGGCACTGCTTATGAAGACAAAGGCACCGTACTGGCGTTCAACCCATTAAGCAACCTGCGCTACACCTACCTGAGTTCCTGGAGCGATCTGGAAGATGAGCCCGAAAATTATGCCAACATCACGTATGCCCTCCATGAAGAGGACGACACGACCATACTTACCGTTACACAGGATAAGCTCGAAGACGAAGAAAAACGCGCCCATTCCGAACAGAACTGGCAATCGGTTTTTGGCGCAATGAAAGAACTATTGGAGAAGAGCTGACCTCAATCTAAGTAAGCAAATTCACGCTGTTGCATCCAGCTATTTCCGCCTCTCGCGTCTTGAAGCGCCTGAGAAATCTCCCATTCTTCCCGATTCAGGGAACTGCCAAACGTCAATGATTTCAACGCTTTGATTTGCAGTAGGCTATCCGGCAACGACCGCAGGTTTTTGCCATAGATTTCCAGCGTTTTCAGGCGTTTCAAATCTCCGATCGCTTCCGGCAGGTGCGCGCCGTCTGTTGTGATTTTTAATTCCTCCAGCGAGACATGCTTGAACAGCGCAGCAGGCAGGGCGTCGCCAGCACAGCGGAACAGGAGGCGTTTCAGAGCGCCTTCTACAACGGGTTCATTTAGGAGTTGTTCCAATTCTTCTTGAGCTAACAAAAACTCCTGGATGCTGATGTAGTGGGGGCGTTTCAGTAAAGAAGGGTACCAATCCTGAAAAATCGCTGCCCGATAAGGGTTCTCCAGGCTTTCGCGATACCGAAAAAATTCAGGGAGCAGTTCTTTGTTTTTGGTTCGAAAATAGTGAGCAACTACCACCTGCGACACCCCAACAGGGCGTTTCAGGTATGCATATCGAAACCGCTCTATAACCCTATCCAAATCACGGGTGTCGGACAAAACGCCCCTTAAGTCTTCCGGCGCTTTGGCTTTCAGGAGTTTCCGAAAATCATTCTGCACCGCCTGATCGCCCGATGTTTTGGCCACCACCACCAGATCGGGAAATACTGCATCCGGAATGCCGCCTTTTTTGAGCATTTCGAGCACCACTCGCTCATTAGCCGGATCGTTCGACCAGATCAATCGGCGCAAAGCCTCCAGGTCTGGATCCTCCAGCGTTTTCAGGAAGCCCGGCTGGTATTCCTTCAACACCGTGTCCAATTCCATTTCGCTGCAAAACCAGTGTGGCTTGCCCCAGAAGCCTCCGGGCAAATCCGGGCAGGCATTTCCCACTAAAATAAAATCTGCGTCAGGGCTGAGTTTGGCGACAATCTTTACGCCCATTGCCCCTAATTTTTCTTTGTAATCCGGTTTTTTCAGGCGCGTCCCTCCTGCGACGAACAGGCTTTTGTCTTGAAAATGGCGCAAGGTTGAAAACGGGGCATGATCGGGGTTCAGCAAATGCAGGTTATCCCAAATGACCTGCTTCAATGGACTGCTTCCGATATTGACCGCTTGTAAAAAATCTGTTTTGAATGCCTCGGAATAAGGAGACGCTATTTCCGGATTTTCCAATAAAAGATGCCCAAAAACCAATCGAATACGAGGTTCCGCTGAAAATTTCGTCAGCGCAGCGTTCAGGGTTTGTACCAATTTCATATCCCGCCCCGGGTTTTGGCACTCTAAGCGCAGCGTCAGCAAATTGGTCAGCAGCACAACTTCTTTTCGGATATAGATGGGTTCGCCGGCGATCCATCTGATCTTCAAATGGTTCAGTGCAGGAAAGTTCTCCCAGACCACAGGCAGTTCGCAGGGCTTTGCATCCAGGGTAACGGAATGCAAGGCAGGGCATTCGCACCAGGAGTCGGGCAAGCTGGTGAGTTCGGACGCTTTGATGCTGAGGGTGTTCAGTGCGGTATTGGCTTTGCAAAAATCGGGCAATTGGCCACAAAACCCTGGGATTTCCATGGCAAACGTCTCCAAATCAGAGAATACCTGCCAGCCCGTTCCAAAGTTGGCCATCGAATTGCCGGATAACGTAAACTGCTTGAGGCGCGTACATTGCCAAAAAATCTGTGGTAATTCCCGTAGTTCGGGGACAATAAGCCAACATTTTTCCAAAGAAGGCGTCAGTATAAATTCAGGAATGCTTTGCGCAAAATCATCCATAAAGGTAACGGATTTTAGCACCGGCATTTTTTCTAAAGCATCATTTTTTGCAACCTCTTCGCGATTAAATACTTTAGACAAAAGTCCTGAAAAACCAGTTTTAGCAGTATTTTCAGGGATCACCGTGTTTTCGGTTTGGGAATAGTCAAAATTACAATTCGATATTTCCAGTGTTGCCAAATTTGGAAGCCCGGAAAAAGGAAAATGCATTTTTGGCAATTCCGGACTGGCCAAACGCTGAAACCAAATGCCCTCCAGCGTGCTTAGTTTTTCCAGCCCAGAAGGCACTTCAATAGTTTTTCCATGGGATTTACATTTTTCGCAACAACATCATGCTGATTTCTGCATCGGCCATCACACTTTTGAGCGTGGCTTTGGGCGATTGCACCAAATCCTGAAGCAGGGAAAGGCGCAGGTCGTTGGGCAGGAAATCTATTTTGATAAAATCCTGGATGTTTTTGATTTGTGGTGGCGTGAGTTTGATGTCACTGACACTCAGGTAATTGATGAGGCGGGTGCAAATCGTCGCCATAATATCCACCCGAAAAATGTCCTGCTGCACGCTGCGTTTGATTTCCGCGTAAACCTCCCGCTTGAAATCTTTGGCCTGATAAATCTTTTCCGGCGAAATCAACTCACTCAGGTTCTGTTGTACGTAGGTTACAAAAGCCGCTACTGTTTCGTCATCTAAGCACGAAGCGGCTAGCATTTGCACTAATGGCAGCTCGTCGCGCAGGTTTTTGATGTCGCGGATGCTTTCAAAAAACTGAACTAGTGAGCGCGGTGTCGTGCGTTTGCCTTGCGCCACTTCAGGATAGGTGAGGACAAAGTTGATGCCGCGCGGGTCAATGCCGGCTTTTTCTGCCCAAAAAGCCCACGTTTTGGGTTCAAACCGCATGGTAATGTGCATCATGCGAGTGAGCATGGCGTCGTCCATGGGCGTCACCGAATAATCGCCGCCGTCGGGGTTGGCGGTCAGCACAATTTGCCATTTTTCGGGAAGCCGCCAACTCACTAATTCAAAATTTTGCAGCAATTGCATGATGCCGCGCAGGATGCGGTCGTCGGCGCGGTTGACGTCGTCAATCAGCAGCAGTCCCGGACCTTCTTTTTTAGGAACCCAGGAAGGTGCGCGAAAAACCGTTTCTTCGCCCACGATGGCAGGCATCCCGATGAGGTCGCCCATTTCTTCAAACTGTGCAGGAGCGATGTAAGTAAACTCAAAACCGTTTTCCAAAGCGATGGCCTGCACCAACTCCGTTTTGCCGATTCCGTGGGTGCCCCAGACGCAAACGGGCGTTTTTTTAACGCCATTGGCCTCCGATTTGAGGTTGGCTTCCATCAGGTGTTCGATGAATTTCCGGACTTCCGAAGCATTGGCCTCGATGCCATAATAAATGTAGTGGTGGGTTGGTTTCGCCATGGCTTATTCCGCTAATAATTTGAGGTGTTTTCCGGGTAAATGTTCCATTTTATCTGTGCCGCGGGAAGTGATCACCCATAGGATCGGCATTCTCGCCGCCACTTGGGGAGCGGGTGCATGGCCGTCCGTGAAGTAGATGAGCGCATCCGGTTTTTGTTCATTGGCCCAGATGATGGGCGCATCGAAGTGCGTACCGCCCCGTCCGGCAACCATTTCCGGTGCATGGCCTTTGTAAGAATAGGTGCGGTGGATGTCTTTGTCGCATTCCAATACCGTGATGTGTGCGCCCTGCCGCCATATCTGCCGAATTTCATTGAAAAAAAGCCCAAGTTCTTCCATAGAAACGCTGCCCGAAGTATCCAAAGCCAGTACCAGGTTGTGGTGCCGGTTGAGCCGGATCCCGGGCACTGTTCCATACCGTTTAGAAGGGCGGCGAATGGTGCTTTTTAGAGAAGTGCTGTTGCTGGACGCCGCAAAAAGCCGCAATACCCTTCGCCAGTTCACCAAAGGCGCATCGGCCACCGCCGCGTGCAATTCCTCCAGCAAATGCCCAGGTAGATGGCTCCGGTTTTTGTGCTGCACCCTTTGCAGGGCTTGTTTGGTTGCGTTTTTCACAAACTGCTCCAGCACGCGGGTTTCGCTGCTGTCCAACCCTGCAAATTCATCCCAAAATCGGTGTTTGGCGGTCGCTTCTTCATCGCCCTGCATCCAGGCGTCCAACGCGCGAAAAACGGCATCGCTGTCTTCGTTCCCCGCGCTGCCAGCGGTTCGGTTTTGGAGCAGGCCGATCAATTTTTCGTAGTAATACCCGACGCCTTTTCCCGCTTCCAAAAAAAGCCGGTGCGTCGGTTCCAAAGGTTTGAAAAAATCGAGCGTGATGGCACCTTTAGGCAATTGCTGCGGCTCAATGTATTGGTTGACCACCAAATCGGCGGCAATATTGAAGACCCGGCGGTTGGCGTAGGATTTCAAAACTGTCAGGTGGCGCAATACAATATGGAGTACTTCGTGTTTAATCAGCCCGTATCGGTGTTCTTCAGAAAGCGTTTCCCAAAAATCCGGGTTTACAATCAGTTTCACCATTTGTCGCTGAAAAGGCGCGACGGCTGCGGTAGGTACGGTTGGTTCAAATGTCTTCGGAATGCCCATCAGGAAATGTCCGTAGAATGGCTCCCGGAGCAGCAGTTGCACGCAGACTTTTTCGATGGGTGAGGCTCCGAGGTGCATTTTTAATTTTTTGTTCGTAAAAACTGGGGCAAAATAAAACATTTTATTTTATCTGGTAAAGCTTTTAGTCTGATCTAATTTAATCTGCTCCTGTTGAGATTCCGCTTCCCCCTCGCGCCGAGGCTCCGCCTCGTTTGTATTATTCTGCGGGTTTAACTCTCCACGAGACTCCGTAAAAAAAACAACACGGAGTTCCACGGAGTAGACACGGGGTTCCACCTCACCCGCTCGCGCCGAGGCTCCGCCTCGCGTGTATTATTTTGCGGGTTTCACCCGACCTTCGCCGTGCTTTTCTTAAGGTCTGCCACCTCAAGGTGGCGACCACTACGCTTTCCCGCTCGCGCCGAGGCTCGGCCTCGCGTGTATTATTTTGCGGGTTTCACCCGACCTTCGCTGTGCTTTTCTTAAGGTCTGCAACCTCAAGGTGGCGACCACTATTTCAGCAACACCCGACCCTGTCCTGCCTTCAAAATCGTCCCTTCCCCAAATACCTGCTCCCCGCCAACCCAGGTTTGCAGCACCCGCCCCCGGAGCTTTTCACCCAGATAAGGCGTGATTTTATGCCGGTGCTGAATGTCTTTTTCTTCCACAATAAAAACCGCTTCGGGTTGCCAGACCGTCAAATCGGCATCTTTCCCCGCTTCGATGCGCCCTTTTTGCGACAAGCCGAGAAAATCGGCGGGACGGCTGCACAGCCACCGGGCCAGATCGGCAACCCCGAAACCCAGAGCCTGCGCCTTGGTCCACACCACCGGCAACGTAAACTGCAAGCCCGAAATGCCGCCCCAGGCCGTCGCTAGGTTGCCCGAAGCGATGGCTTTCAGCGCAGGCGGCGCGGGCGAATGGTCGGAGCCAATGAAGTCAATGGCTCCCGTTTTTAAGCCTTGCCAGAGTAGTTGATTGTTGGCGCGTTCGCGGATGGGCGGGGCGCATTTATAGACCGTTTGCGCGTCAGGGATTGCTTCGGCGTGGAAATAGAGGTAGTGCGGAGCCGTTTCCACCGTTAGTGGCAGGTGTAGTTTGGCGCGTTGCAGGCGCCGCAACAAATCAGCTGACGAGAGGTGGACGATGTGCGTGCGGCAGCGGGTGCTTTCGCACAATTTCAGCATCAATTCAATGGCGCGGTTTTCCCAGCTTTTGGGCCGCGATTTCAGGTACGCGGGGTAATGAGTTGGATGGTTTTGAAAATACGCCATCATCGAGTGCGGGGCGTCCAATTCCGCGTGAACCAGCAACGGCAGGCTTGTTTTTTCAATCAAAGGCATGGCGCGAGCCAAATCGCTTTCGGAAACATTCGGAAACTCGTCAATGCCAGAATGCGTCAAAAAACACTTGACGCCAAAAATTCCGGCCCGCATCAAATCGGGTAAATCGGCGTAGCTTCCTGGAACTAAGCCGCCGTAAAACCCACAATGCACGTGCAGTTTCCCTTCCGCAGCGGCAATTTTTTGTTCAAAATTGGCAACCGTGGTCGTCACCGGCGAGGCATTCAGCGGCATCTCAATGAGCGTGGTGACGCCTCCTGCTGCTGCTGCCCGCGTAGCTGTGTCAAACCCCTCCCAATCGGCGCGCCCCGGCTCGTTGATGTGGACGTGCGCATCTATGAGGCCAGGCATGACGACCGCGTCGCCGAGTTCTTCCACCGCGCGGCCCTGTAAGGCATCGGACGGAATTCGCCCGGCGACAACCTGCACAATTTTCCCACTTTTTATTAAAATGGTGGCATCTTTGGTACCAGAGTCTATGACTACACGGGCAGCATGTAAGGCTTTATCAAAATCCATAGCACATGAAAATTCGGTTAACGCAGGATAGTTACGGCAAATCGGCTGTCCGCGTAGCAAAACTAACACGCCACAGCGACTACCACGAATTTAAAGAAGTCCACGTCGCCATTCAGTTGGAAGGGGATTTTGAAACGGTGTATACGGAAGGGGATAATTCCAAGGTTTTGCCCACCGACACGATGAAAAACACCATTTTCGGATTGGCCAAAGACCACCCACTGCATACGATTGAGGATTTCGGACTGTTTCTTGCAGATTATTTTTTGAAACACAATCCGCAAGTGGCTAAAATCACGCTGGATTTAACCCAAATCCGCTGGGATCGCATGACGCTGAACGGCGTTCCGCATCCTCACAGTTATGTCGGCGGCGGCAATGAAAAAGCGACCGCCAACGTTCAAAGTACCCGAAATGTAACGCAGCTGCAATCAGGCATCCGCGAGCTACGCATCCTGAAAACGACGCATTCGGGTTTTGAAAATTACATTGTAGACCAATTTACGACCCTGCCTCCGGCTGCCGACCGCATTCTGGCGACGGAGCTGGAAGCTATCTGGAATTATAACGCTCCGAATGGGCACGATTTTCAAAAAATAAGAGAAAAAATAAGAGAAGACCTGCTGAGCGCTTTCGCCGCCCACTATAGCCGTTCAATGCAGCACACCCTGCACGCCATGGGCGAAACGGTTTTAAAAAACACGGCGGCAGTGTCGGAAATCAGCATGAAAATGCCGAACCTCCACTACCTTCCGGTGAACATGACCCCTTGGAGCCTGACGAACAACAATGAAATTTTTGTCGCTTCGGGGGATGCTTATGGGTATATTACGGGGACTTTGAAACGGGAATAGCTATTGTCTGTTTTTATAGTCCGATAGCTGCGTTATGCTCGGCCCCAAAATCGGTCATTTACGCCAGTAAAATCCCGTTTTTGGGGTCTTCGCATGCCTTGCTCTCGAACTCTAAAAAACAGACACAAACTAAAGAGGAAACCACGATTTTAATCCTGCTGTGATGGATAATTCAATTAATCTAAAGCCTGCTTTTGCGCAAATGACCGACCTCGCCGCTGAGCGTTTTGGCGGCAAAACCTTAGCGTGCAGCGACGATTTTTTTGCAAAAATGGAAAACCTGCTGAAACCCGGACGCGGCATTTTTATCCCCGACAAATATACCGACTGCGGCAAATGGATGGACGGCTGGGAAAGCCGGCGCAAACGTGTGGCGGGCCACGACTGGTGTGTGCTCCAACTTGGCGCGGAAGGCATTGTGCACGGGGTAGACATTGACACCAACCATTTCCTCGGCAATCACCCGCCTTTCGCGAGCATGGAAGCCTGTTGGCTGGATTTCGCTGAAGCGGAAAAAGTGGACTGGCATGCGGATGGGGCAGTAGGTTGGACGGAAATTCTGCCCAAATCGCCCCTGAATCCCGGCAGCCAGCATTTTTATGCCGTGGAAAGCCGGGAAAAATGGACCCATCTCAAACTCCATATTTACCCCGACGGCGGTGTGGCGCGCCTCAAAGTGTACGGCGAGGTGGCCAAAAACTGGGCTTTGGTGGCACCTAACGCGCTCATAGACTTAGCTGCAGCGATAAACGGCGGAAAAGCCATCGTGTGTAACGACGAGTTTTTCAGCCACAAAAACAACATCAACATGCCCAACCGGGGCACCAATATGGGCGACGGCTGGGAAACGAAGCGCAACCGCACGCCCGGCAACTGCGACTGGCTAATCTTGCGCTTAGCGCGAAAAGGACAAATCCGCAGGATCGTGGTGGATACCCGCCATTTCAAAGGCAATTACCCCGACCGCTGCAAGCTGGAAGGCTGCGTATTTCCCATGGACGACGATTCCTGCGCAGACGCCGTCTGGACGCCATTGTTGCCGGAAATGAAACTGCAGGCCGACGCCGAACACGTTTTTGAATCCGAAATCCTGACCCACCAACCGTTTACCCACGTGCGCCTGACTATTTTTCCGGATGGCGGAGTGAGCCGTTTGCGGTTGTTCGGAACGTTGGATCCGGAGGCCGTGAGCCTGGCCGAATTGAATGAGATGCCAGCAGGGCTTTTTTTAGAAAAAACGGGCAAATGCGGTGGCGCAAAAGCCTGGAGCGAAAAATTGCTTGCTGCGCGGCCGTTTGCAAGCCGAGCCGAGCTTTTTGAGAAAGCCGGAGGAGCCTGGTTTTCCTGCAAAAAAGCGGATTGGCTGGAGGCTTTCGACCACCATCCGCGCATCGGCGATGTGGAAAGCCTGAAACAAAAATTTGCGGCAACCGCAGCCTGGGCGTCAAAAGAACAGAGCCGGGTGAGCGAGGCGGACGTTTCCGTACTAGAGGAATTAAAGCGCTACAACGATTTGTATTTTGAAAAATTCAGCTTCATTTTCATTGTTTTTGCAACCGGGAAATCGGCAGAAGAGATGCTGGCGATTTTAAAAATCCGCTACGAAAACGACCCCGTGGAAGAGGTGCTCAACGCCGTTTTGGAGCAACATAAAATCACCCAACTTCGATTGGAAAAACTACTGCTATGAGTCAGATCACCACCCATATTTTAAATACGGCGACCGGAAAACCGGCTGGGGGTGTTGCTTTACGCCTGGAACAGAAAGTGGGCACCGATTGGCAAACCCTCGCGCATGGCATCACGAACGCTGAAGGGCGCGTCGCTAACCTGCTGCCAAAAGACACCCTGGTGGAGCCCGGAGAATACCGGATGGTTTTTGAAACGGCATCCTGGTTTGAAGTCCAAAACATTGCCACGTTTTATCCTTTGGTAGAAATCCGGTTTTACATTCGCGACGCGGCGCACTACCATATTCCATTGTTGTTGAGCCCGTTTGGGTATACGACTTATCGGGGGAGTTGAGGGGGGGCAAGAGGTTTCACACAACGGCACAACGGACACAACGAATTGAATTATTAGCAACAAAAGATATCGAAATATGAAATTCACAATTTCTGAGAACCTAAAGAACGTTGTACTCACTGATCTGAAAGTAGCCAACCTGGCCTACTACAATATCTACAAAGGCGACTCCCCAGATCGGCAACCCGTTCATACCGTGTATGGTGGTGCCAATTTATTCACCCACGACACCGCAGCGCGCATGTCGCAGGCGGCGCTGAACAATTTCAAAACCTACGCGCCCAATTTTGTCGTCCTGGCCAAAGTGCTTGAATTACAGGGCCGTCATACAATGCCCGGCCAGGAAGACATGGTGCAGGCATTGGGGGAAAAATTGGCAGCCCTTTCCGAAGCGGAAAGGCGCGAACACCCGGCATGGCTGGCTTATACGGTTTATCAGCGCATCCTGCAAAAATTAGCGCGGGAAGCCGTTGAAGATTTTCGGATTGATTTTGAAGACGGTTTCGGCAACCGACCCGACGACGAGGAAGATGCGGTGGCCGTGCAGGCAGCATTGGAAGTAGCCAAAGGCATGGAAATGCACAGCCTGCCGCCGTTCATTGGCATTCGCATCAAACCTTTTACGGAAGATTTGAAAGCGCGGGGCATCCGAACCTTAGATATTTTCCTGACCACCCTGTTGGAAAAAACCGGCGGAAAACTGCCCGAACACTTCATTGTGATGTTGCCCAAAGTGGTCATCCCCGAGCAGGTAAAAGCCTTGGCACGCATTTTTGAAGCGTTTGAACAAGCCTTCCAACTGCCCCATCTGACCCTCAAAATGGAAACGATGGTGGAACAAACCCAGGCCATTATGGACGCGGAGGGCAAAAACCCGCTAATGTCCTTCATACGGGCAAGCGAGGGGCGTTGCATCGCGGCGCATTTTGGCACCTACGATTACACGGCCAGTGCAGGCATCACCGCCAAATACCAAACCATGGCGCACCCGGTCTGCGATTTTGCGCACCATGTAACCAAAGTGGCCTTAGGCAATACCGGCATCATGCTCTCCGACGGTGCCACCAACGTGATGCCCATTGGTCCGCACCGGGGCGAAAACCTGAGCGCGCAGCAATTGCGGGAAAACAGGGAAGTCGTACACAAAGCCTGGCGCACCGGCTTCGATCATACCATGCATTCGCTGATCAACGGCCTTTACCAGGGCTGGGATTTGCACCCGGCGCAATTGCCGATGCGCTACGCTGCGGTGTATACTTTTTTCTTAGAAAGTTATGAAGACGCGGCGCTGCGACTCCGGCATTTTGTGGACAAAGCAGCCCAGGCAACTTTGTCAGGCGATATTTTCGACGACGCCGCCACCGGACAGGGCTTGCTGAATTATTTCCTGAAAGCCCTGAATTGCGGGGCTATTTCGGAAGCGGAAGCCACGGTCACCGGCTTGTCGGTGGAAGAGATTCGGTTGCGGTCGTTTTATCAGATTTTGCAGAAGCGGAAAGGAGAGGCTTGATTCGAAGATTTGCCGCCCAAGCCTTTGCTTCAACACAATCATTTGAAAAAGGCTTCATTTCAGGTATGTACCGGGGCGAAGGCGGCATTGTAGAACCGATGGAGTTGTTGTGGTATGAGTGGTCATTACAGGGTTCCTTCCACTCTTTGAGCTTTTGAAATAATATTGTCGTCCACAAAATTTTCACCTTGATGGAATGGAATCAGGCAGATGCCTGTGATTTTGGCCTCGCGTAAAGCATCTGCTGCTTTTTCGTTGACCATCCAGAGGAAGGACACCCCAGCGAGCAGGAAGAAATTCCACTCAATATTTTCCTTTATATATAGCTCTCGTGTCCCAATCCCCTTTTGTGTATGCCGATCTTCAAAATTTATGGCATTAAAGTCTTCATAGATATATTCGTAGCCATTTCTAATTCCTGCAATGCGGCAAAATATGGATCGAGAGTAGTCAACAATGTCAAATTGCCCATTTTACATAAGCATAGAATACCGATAATCACTTCCTTTTCGATCAATTACCGAAGTGGGAAAAGACTTGTAAGGAGGAGCTTTAAAGTCATTTAAACAATCGAGGAATTTTTCACTAATAAGTTTTCCTGGTGTAAAGCTCACTTGAAGTATCCAATCAGTAAGCTTTGCCCGATATTCCAGTTTAAACGGAGGTACTTTTAAGTCATCAGGAATAGGCTCATACAAATACCTGGCGAGGTCATCACGGTAACGAAATTCAGATGAGTATAACCCTGTTGCCTGTACAGTCACTTTACCTCTTTCTTTCAGGTTGTTTGTTTCTGTTAAAATATACCAATTCATTGCGCCTTTATTTTAGATTAGCTCTATTTGAAAAATTATGGAAAACTTCATACCACGTATTGCCTGTGAAAGGATGCGAGGTAGTTACTGAAGAACCTAACATCCTTTCACAAATCAACAAATTCTTCAAGAGCTCTTTTCTTTTCCAAAGATAAGAAATTTGCCCCCTTGAATATTACCTTATAGTGGAGAGATAACCGTTTCACTTACAAACCCGTGTATTTCATTTTGGCGTGCTATTTCATTGTACGCTTCAACCAATAAAGGTTGATAAATGGTCGGATACTCCTCGCTGCGCATATCCAGGCTATTACTGCTCCGCGATGGATTCCACGAAAAGAAATTATTTTCTTTTTCAGACCATTGATAGACACTGAAATTTTGCTTGCGCAAACCGGATTGTTCATCTGCAAATTCTTCGTTCAGGATATCTTTATTGCAGGAAAATAACATCACAGCCAGCAGGGCTGCCAGCCACACAGAGAGATTGAGTTTCATGTGTTCATTGAGTTAAAAAGTGATTCAATTTTGGTTTAGGAACGTGGCGTAAATAAGTTACCTGAATTCGGCGAGACTATTTTGTCATCTGGGAAGGCGCGAGAAGGGAACTTAGCCTAAGCTAAGTGACCTTCGATGCAACGAAGCATGGTGACAAAAGAGGCCGCCCAAACTGGGAAGTTATCTACGACACATTCCTTAGCACGCGCGCAGTGCCGGGTATGCATACGAATAGCAATAAAGATACCCCCCCCTCGTTTTGAATCACCAAATTTTTTAACACATTTGTTTTTTAATTTTTATTGCCAGGCAATTAATCTAATGATTTATAGGCATTTGCCCCAACTTCTGCAATGGTTGCGAAGCTGATCTTGTGTCCGTCGCTCCGACGGCGCTACCAACGTGATGCCCATCGAGCCGCACCGGGGCGAAAACCTGAGCGCGCAACAACTTCGGGAAAACGCAAAAGTCGTACACAAAGCCTGGCGCACTGGCTTCGACCACACGATGCATTCGCTGATCAACGGCCTTTACCAGGGATGGGATTTGCACCCGGCGCAATTGCCGATGCGCTACGCCGCAGTGTATCCTTTTTTCTTAGAAAGTTATGAAGACGCGGCGGTGCGACTCCGGCATTTTGTGGACAAAGCAGCTCAGGCAACTTTGTCAGGCGATATTTTCGACGACGCCGCCACCGGTCAGGGCTTGCTGAATTATTTCCTGAAAGCCCTGAATTGCGGGGCTATTTCGGAAGCGGAAGCCACGGTCACCGGCTTGTCGGTGGAAGAGATTCGGTTGCGGTCGTTTTATCGGATACTTAGGAACAGAAAAGGTGGCGAATAAGCAAGGTTTTAATTACTTCAGCAATCCCTGCAACTTCATCACAACCCCCATATCCCCCTTCACCTTGATTTTGCCGGTCATGAAGGCCATCATCGGATTGATGTTGCCATTCATCACGCCTTCGAGGTCGGCTAAGCTGACGGTAACGGTGCAGTCCGCTTCTTTGTCTTCGGTGCTCACGATATTTTCGGCACCGCTTCCATCTAAGTAGATCAGTTGGTCGTTGCCAAAATTGAATTTAAGCTTGGCGCCCAGCGGGCCGTTTGTAGCGGCTCGATCCTGAATGGATTTAAGTATGGTTTCAAAACTCATGTTGTTGAATTGAATAGATTTTACAAATAATGTCTTGGGACAGCAAAGGTAATTATTCCCAAACGATTGCTTCCCTCTGTTCGTACCATTGCTGCAAATAAGGCGCGTAACGCTGATTCACCACATTTCGCTTGATTTTCAGCGTGGGCGTCAGGACGCCGTTTTCCACATTCCAGGTTTCCCGCACCACCACCACTTTGGCTAAACGCTCAAAATTGGCTAAGGTATCGTTGACGTCCTTCAGTGTTTGCTGGAGGCTTTGCACCACGGCTTCGCGCGCGGCGTTTTTGCCGATTTCAGACAACACCGTCAGTGCAACGGGCTGGGGCAGCGTTAACCCTACAATGCAAATTTGTTCGATATAGCTGTTTTGCGCAAAGCCCCATTCGATGGGCGCCGGCACGATAAACTTCCCTTTTGCCGACTTGAACGTATCGGCAACCCTTCCGGTAATGCGCAGGTAGCCGGCTGCGTCAAGTTCGCCCTGATCACCGGTGTGGAGCCAGCCGTCGCGCAGGATTTCGCGGGTTTTGGCTTCGTCTTTATAGTATCCCCGCATCAGCCAGGGTGCGCGCATGATGATTTCGCCGCTTTCGGGATCCGTTTTGATTTCAACTTCCGGAAGTACCTGCCCCACGGTTCCGATCTTATTCGCATTGCGCATCATGAGGGTACAGCCGGCGCAATTTTCCGTCATGCCATACACTTCCCGGACGTTGATTTTAAGGCGTCGAAACCATTGTTTCAGCGAATCGGGTGCGGGTGCTGCACCGGTGAAAGTTACACGCGCCTGGTCTAAGCCCAGCCCTTTTTGGATTTTCTTTTTTACCAGACTCGAAATAATGGGAATTTTGAGCAGCAAACTGAGCTTGTGCTGCGGCATTTTTTCTAAAATAGCGAGCTGAAACTTCGACCAGATCCGGGGCACGCCCAAAAACAGGGTCGGGCGGGTTTGCTGAAGGTTTTTGACAAAACTGTCGAGCGATTCAGCAAAAGCAATGCACCCCCCGTTGAACATACAGGCCAATTCCACAATGAGTCGCTCCGCGATGTGGTTGAGCGGCAGGTATGAAAAATAACGGTGTTCGTCTCCCAGAAACAGGCCAACCGCATCGTGCGTTCGCTCCATTTGCATCAGCGCGGAGGGCGCATGGTAATCAAGGATTACCCCTTTGGGCGTTCCGGTGGTGCCGGAAGTGAACAGGATGGTCCAGACTTGCTTGAGGTCAGGCCGGAAAGACTCGGGAACCGGTTCGTGGCGCGCCAGCAGGTCTTCCCACTTTGCGCCTTTGTCCACCGCAGCATTACCTTCGTAGTGTGGGAAAGTAATGATGGGCAATTCAGCAGGTATGCCCGTTTTCATTTTTTTCCATTCGTCGAGTTTTCCTACAAAGATGGCCTCCAGATCGCCCAGTTCAATCACTTCAGCCAACTGGGGCGCAGTGAGGGTCGGAAAAAAAGGCACCGAAACATAGCCCCCCATCATAATCGCGAGATCAGCGATGATCCAGTGGTAGCAATTTTTGGAAACGATCCCGATGTGTGCGCCGCTTTGGAGACCCATTGCCCTTAAGGCTGCGACCATTTGCCGCGCTTCCCGACCAGCCTGTGCCCAGGTGATGGTTTTCCAGGTATCGCCGTATGGCTGGCGCAGGAAAGGGGCATCGGGTTGTTTTGCTTCCCAGTCGTAGAAATCGTCGAGCATCGTTTTAAGCCCGAATGTGGATTGTTGCATAGCCGTTGTATTTGTTTGTAACGCCTTAGTCGCTTATTCAAGGTCGAACCAACTGGGGCTTAAGAATTGACTTTCAGGATATTATAACGAAAAACATTGCTTTATAAAAATTTTTATTCTAAAAAACCCTGTTAAGAAAAGCTTAATTCCTGAAAATTCAAAACCTAAGTGCCGATAATCTGTCGTAAGTGCATCTGTTCTCAAATAATTTTGAATTACACAACAACACTAAAAAAAGTATCATGAAGTCGTTCTCTCAAATTTCAACACTTGCTCTGGCATTTTTTGCCGCAATTTCGCTCAACGCCCAAAGCATGGACAACACCGTAATGGTAGGCGGAGAAGCCATGTTCCCGATGAAAAACATCGTTGAAAATGCCGTGAATTCCAAAGCGCATACGACCTTAGTCGCTGCTGTTAAAGCAGCCGGATTGGTAGAAACGCTGCAAGGTGCCGGCCCGTTCACGGTATTTGCACCAAGCAACGACGCTTTTGAAAACCTGCCTGCCGGAACGGTAGAAACCTTGCTGAAGCCGGAAAACAAAAGCAAATTGGCTGGCGTCCTGACGTACCACGTCCTTGCCGGAAAATATGATTTCAAAGCGCTGGCGAAACTGATCAAGAAGGGAAAAAATACGCTCACAACGGTGAATGGCGCTACCCTCACGGTTATGATGAACGGCGCACGCAACATTGCCGTAAAAGATGCCAATGGCAACGTTGCCAACATCAGCGTGTACGACGTGTATCAGAAAAATGGCGTTATCCACTCTTTGGATACGGTGCTGTTGCCTAAGATGTAATTAGTGTCTGTTTTTAAAGTCCGATAGCTGCGTTATGTTTAATCCCTCAAAACCGGTCATTTACGCGAGTAAAATCCCGTTTTAGGGGGATTAAACATGCCTTGCTCTCGAACTTTAAAGAACAGATGCGGGACTCTATGGGCAGACCCTATTTAGAAAAGAGTACAGTTTGAATAAGAAGAGCCATCTCAAATTTTTGGGATGGCTCTTTCAATTTCAGGTGTTTTATAGTGTGCAGGCGTTGTATATTTACAAGCTTACACCTGAAAAACATTCCCCCAAAGCTTCTGCCCGCCATCCACATACACCGTTTCTCCGGTGATGTAGTTCGCCATCGGACTGGCGAGGAACAACGTCAACCAGGCGACTTCTTCTACCGTTCCCAGCCGTTTCATGGGTATCGTGGCTTCGATGCCTTCCACCAATTCCGGCGGATAGTGGTCGAGGCCCGAGCTGCGGATGATGCCCGGCGCCACTGCATTGAGGCGGATATTGTATTTGCTCCATTCCACAGCCAAAGACTTGGTGAGGTTGTCTACGCCAGCTCGCGCTGCGCCGGTATGCGACATGCCCGGCACGCCCCGGTAGATATTGACGATGATGTTGATGATCGTACCCGATTGCTGGGGGATAAAAAACGTTTGAGCCATGATTTGGGTCATGTACCAAGTACCGTTCAGGTTGTTGTTGATGACGGCGTTCCAGCCTTTTTCGGCAAGGTCTTCCGCCAAAGCGGGAAATTGTCCGCCGGCATTGTTGATGAGGAGGTCGAGCCGACCGGCTTCCGCTTTGATTTTAGCCGCCAAGGCTTGGATTTGATCGGTTTGGCGAATGTCGCATACGGCATACGCACAAGACCCCAGCAGCGCAAGTTTTGCGTGCGCCGCCACGAGTTTGTCTTCTTTGCGGGAAGCGATGTAAACCCTGGCGCCCAGCTTCAACAGTTGTTCCGCAATGGCATAACCAATGCCGGTTGCGCCTCCGGTGACTAATGCGGTTTTGTCTTTAAAAAGGTCGGATTGGAACATATTGTCTTTATTAATATAAAATTGGGAGGAAGACACGGATTTATAAACTATGCAAAAGCGCATATTGTTTCCTGCACAACTTGTCCCGGGCAGCGGGAGGGCGCTAAGGGTACGCCAAGCGAGGCACCCTCCTTAGCTCCAGTATGTCCCGTGTCTGCTCTTTAGCGTTCGATAGCAAGGCTTGCGAAGGCCCAAAATCGGAGTTTACTCGTGTAAATGGCGGGTTTTGGGGCCGAGTACAACGCCGCTATCGGGCTTTACAACCGAGACATTAGTAGGTCATCCATTCCTCTGACAGCAAAGCAAACAAATACTCATCGCGCCAGGCGCCCTGGTTCCAAAAACTTTTGATCGTTTTTCCTTCCCTACGCATGCGGAGGCTTTCCAGCAGCCGGATAGTGGCGTGGTTTTCCGTATCCGTAATTGCTACAATGCGGTGGATTTGTTTTTCCCAAAAGAGCCAGGCAAAAATGCCGGACAAAGCTTCTTTGGCATATCCCTTTTTTCGAAAATCCGCAGCTATGGTAAATCCGATTTCAACCATGCGTGGATCGTAATCCTGGGGCCGGATACCGATGTCGCCGATGAGTTTATTGCTTGCATTTTCTACAATCCCGAGTTGTATCCAGTGTCCTGCCTGGCCGAAGAGGTTATTTTTCTGGCGGTCAACATAATCCACGGCCTGTTCTAAGGCAGTGAATGGCGAATAGCCCTGCAAAATATTGGCAATGGGGTCCGAGCGGTATTCAAAAAAATCCGTGGCGTCCCGGTTCTCGAAATTCCGGATGGTTACCCGTTTCAGTTTAAGGTGAACTTTACCGTCAGCCATCGCGATTATTTATTGTCCGTCCAGTTAGTAAGTGTCTGTCCTTTAGCATTCGAGAGCAAGGCATGCGAAGGCCTCAAAAATGGGAGTTTACCTAAGTAATTGACCATTTTTGGGGCCGAGCATAACGCAGCTATCGGATGCTAAAGACACACACTATTTGCCCACTAATTTGATCAGCATCCCTTTGTTAACCTGCGCAGTCAGAGGCATGCCGTTCAGGATGGAAAGCTCGTCCATCCGGTTAGCTGGCGTATTGAACGCTTTCAACGCATCCGACAAAGAGCCGTTTTTCTCCACCGTTTTGATGCGGATATGTTCTGGTTTCCGGTTTATTTTATCCGGATCACTCAAGGTGCGGAAGTATTGCATGGTGCTCAGAAACCGGTTGCTGTAAGTATTGTAATCGGCCTCAGTAGCCACACCCAGAAACTGGTAAATCATGCTGTTGTATTGGATCAGATAAGCCAGTACCCGGATTTTGGGTTGTGCCTGCCGGGATTGGCCTTCCGCCTGTTGGGTGGTTTCCTGCACTTGTTCAGACAACACTTCCATTGCCGGAAAACCGCCCACCGTGACTTGCTTCGAGCTAAGTTGCTTGAGTTTATAGTTGGTCAGCAGCGCCCGGGAAGCGGCATCTAAAGTTTTTTCCTGGGCTAAATTCATGATCATCAGCGCTTTTCCGTCTTTCGGTGCCATTTGAACCTGTTGCGGCGAATTGGCCAACTGCCAGCCCTGGGGCACCGGAAACTGAAACTTCAGTTCCGGGTGGTAGAAATTATCGTTTTCGACGTATCCCTGGCGTGGATCTTCTCCATAAACCAAGCCGTCTATCATGCGCAAATAGCTGTCGCGGTTGACATTAAATTTTTTCCCCGGTGCTTTGCTTTGCAGATCCTTGGCCATTTTCGCAACCTTCACATTCCGGTCGGCAGGATTGGGGTGGGTGGAAAGGAAAGAAGGAACCCGGCCTTCAGGGCCGCCGCTGAGGCGGTCTAAGGTGTTGAAAAAGCCAGCCATTTCTTTGGCGTCGTAACCGATCTGGGTCGAGTATTCCACGCCAAGTTTGTCCGACTGGCTTTCGTCGTCGCGGCCAAACTTGAGAAAAAGCAACTGCGCGCCAGTGCCGGCTACATCTGCAAACTGTTGAAAATCCTTTGAGACGACCATGCCCAGCATCAATCCGGCAGACACTAAGATTTGTTTACTTTGCTGAGAAGCCCCGTGCCGTGCCGTAATGTGCCCTATTTCGTGCCCCAATACCCCTGCAAATTCAGCTTCGTTGTTGAAATGCGCCATGATTCCGCGCGTGAAATAGACAAAACCTCCGGGCAAGGCAAATGCATTCACAACCGGAGAATCCAGGATCTGAAACTTGTATTTCAAGCCCGGGCGGTGCGAAATGCGCGCCATGCCCTGGCCTTTGTCGTTGATAAACTTTTGCAAAGCCGCGTTTTCGTAGGCGCCAAACTCCGCAATAATACTGGGATTGGCTTCTACCCCCAGCGCTACTTCCTGATCTTCAGACATGAACATCAGTTCTTTTTTTCCGGTTACCGGGTTTACAGCGCAGGAATCGGCCATCAGCAGGAAAAGCAATAGCCAAAGGTATGGACGCAGGGAAAAAGCGAGGAGAGTTTTCATAAGTATGCAATTCTAATTGGTACAATAGATATAAACGTGGGAAGAAGTTACATTGTTTAGTACAGCCTGACCAGGAGGATTTACAAAAATCAGGCGCTTGTTCGGGCGAGCTTCATCATCCAATAGGTTTCAAAAACTGTAAAAACTAAGTAAGAAACAAAAAACGGGAGCAAAAACCACTTGGATTCGGGTTGCATGATCTTATGGTAGGCCACGACAATGATGGCGCAGGCCAGCATTTTTGTCATGGTGAACCCCAAAACGGTATTCGTGAACGCATTTTTATTGGCGTTTGCGGCAGAACGCCTTCCGGAGAGGAAGATAAACGCGCTAAGCGCGATAAAAAACAACAAACCCAGCCAGGAAAGCATCGCATGCGGTCGAACCTGAGGCATGCGGTTGATCAAAAAAAGACCTGCCGCAGCAAGGGCGGATAAGATGGCCAACTGAAGGAAAAAACCTTTGCTCGTCATGGACGCCGGATTAAATCTTTAAGCACAGAATACAGGGCCAGGAAGATTGAAAACAAAGCCAGGGCAACCGTAAAATAAGGTTTTGACGTTTGTAAGCGTTCGTCTAACTTTTTCCCGCCCCAGGTTCCGATCAGGATGATGATGCCCATTTGAAAGACCATTCCCGAATACTTCATGTAATCGCGGCCCTTTGCTTCAACATCTTTTTTGTCAGGATCAGACTCCTGCGGGCTGGGTTTCTCTTGTTGCACCTGTACTTTCTTTGCCAGCGCCTACGCTGCTGCCCGGCGTTATTTTTTTACCGCCTTCCATGGAGCAGGTTACATTAAATACGGCACCCGATTGAACAATCAATTTTCCGGTCGTAACATCGCCGGTGATTTGAGCTGTTTCGCGCACATTGAGCAATTCCGTTACGATCAATACCCCGTCAAACTTACCTTCGATGACGGCATTCTGGCATTTTACTTCGCCTTCAATCTGACCGGTTGGCCCGATGATGACTTTGGCATCGCAAAACAGCTTGCCTTTGATGGCACCGTCTACCCGGATATCGCTGTCGGCTTTGATGGTTCCCTCAACGGTCGTGCCTTGTACCAAACTGTTGAGCGCATGAGAAGAGGAGGACGAAGGAGAAGCTGGTGTTCCGTTCTTACTTTTGGTTGCTTCTTTGCTGTTATTGCTGCCAAACATAGCCATAGCGCTTGAGTTTTTGTGGAAAATGTATTTTTTAAGATGTTGTCCGCTCCATATACGGAGCATGTCAATAGAAAGTTACAATTAATTTCCGTCATAGTTGTCTTGGCAAGGTACGCCTTTTGAGTGAAATTATTGCGCCCAAATGCAATTTTTAAGGAAAAGTTCCTACCATTGACTACCCTGGAGCTTTTGGTTTTTCAGATGTCTTAACCAAAAACACACACCCCATTGCAATACAAAAAACCCTGTGGAGCAAACACTTCACAGGGTTTTTCAGACAAAAAATGCTGTGTCGGATCAGAAGTTTGGGCAGTACACGCCGCGCCTTTCCGGACCGCAAATTTTATAGATCAGTGCAAATTCAAAACCCCCGTTTGAGTTGGTGGCTGGTTTTAGCGGCGACACGTTGATGTCGTAGCTGAACCCGAGGCTGAAGTTGTCGTAATCGAAACGCGTAGACAAGATGGCTGCGTCGTTCAACACGCCGGTTTCAATCTTGTTGGAAATGCGCGTCCACAGACCAAATTGGAATGCCTGGTAGTTCTGGCGGCTGCCCAAAAGGAATTTAAAGCCGGTACCCGCGTTCACCTGGAAAGAAGGACCCTGGCTCATGACGATTACGCCCGGCGTGATGCCAAAGCGGTCGCCCATCATAAATTCACCGCCGGCGTGAACCGTGAAACGGCTGTAAAGCAGGTCTTCGCCATCGCTGTCAAAAGACTGGTTGGCGCGGTTGAGGTGGTGGAAAGCACCCCCGAGGTAAAGGTTGTTGTCTTTGTCAAAAACCATAAACCACAGCAAACCCGCTGCCATATCTGCAAAAATGAAATTATCGCGATCAAAACCGGTTTCCAGCGTTTCCAGGTTAGGATCGAAACCGCCCTCTCCATCGTGCTGGGTGCCCCAACGCAATTTCAGGAAGTCAATACTGCGCTGTGCCACGCCGCCTTCCGCACCAAAAACGAGGTAATGGCCATCGTTGCGGCCACCGCCCATTTTTTTGCTGTAAGACAGGGATAATTTCCCGGTCAGCGTTGCGAAATTAGCTTCACCGGCGCGGTCGCCCCAAAACGTGCCCCCAACGCCGAAGTAGTCGTTGCGGCCCACCGGTACGCGCTGGTCGTAGGAAACGGAATACGTACTAAATGCATTGCTGCGCAGCGCACTGGCCCACTGGTTGCGGTAGTTTGCTGCCAGGCGGATGTTGCAATTCATGACGCCGGTCATCGCCGGATTGAGGTTCAGCGGCGACATATAGAATTGCGAAAAGTGAATGTCCTGCGCATTGAGCGAAGACAACCCTACCATCATAACGAGGCAGGCGATCCAGAGCGATTGAACTTTCTTCATAAAGAGAGGTGGTTTGTAAAACACTGCTTCGATAAAAGATTTTTTTAAACCTGTGAAACGGGGTACAATATTAAGGAATGTCGCTGAAACGAAAGCACATTTAATTGTTAAAATCCCATTTCGACGATTTCCAGAACTTTGCCCGATAAGGGTGGAGACACTCGCCAAGGCATAAACGCTGCCTCGTTAATCAATATTATTCTGCTTCGTTTTGCTAACGAAACAAGCTGATAAAGGGAACCGAAAGGGTGTAGATGGGGCAAATATAGGAATTCCAGGGAAGGTTGTAGCGAAACCGTAAAAATTTCACTGCTTTCTGCTTATGGCCTGCTCATCCGCCCTTAGGATCGCTCATCCGCTTCAGGAATTTCCGCGCTTTTTCCTGACAGGCATGGCCGTCGTCGTCGGCAATTTTGCGGGCATTGGCCTGACTGGTCTTTGGCTGGCCACTTTGCAGGTAAGCAAGTACCAGGCGCCACTCGGCTTGTTCCGCATACAGGTAGTCGGGCCTGTCGGCGACGGTTTTCAAAAACCGTATGGCTTTTCCAAATGTCCCCTGCTCATAGTGAGCCAGGCCCTGGTAGTACTGCGCATCTAAGTAGCGCGGGGATTCGGCAGAGATCGTGCGGAGGCGGGTCAGCCCTTGTGCAAAACGGCGCTCGTGCAGGTCGAACAAGGCAGAATCGAGCACGTCCCTGAGGGTGTCATTGCCGCGCAGGTTGCCGGTTGGGAAAAGTGCAGGTTCGCTGAAATCGGCGGCTATGGCGAGGTACTTTCGGGTTTGGCCGGATATCTTTGGAGCCGACTTCGGCGATGGCGAGAGAACGGCAGGCGTATCAGCAGGCAGTACCGGTGGCGCTGTTTCGGCGATGGGCTGCTCATCGGGTTGCCGGGATGTTTTCGGAGCGTCCGGTTCCTTGTCTTGTCCGAAGGGCAGAATCATCCAAAGCACGGCAATCACCAGCATCATTCCGGCAATGCCAAACAGGACGCGGTAGCGGCGTAAGAAAGCATCCTGGATTGGGTGCTGTTTTTGCCAATCGCGCAGCTTAGCGCGGACACGGTCTTCCACGAGGACTTGCAGCGCGGCATGTTCGTGCTGTTGACTGGCGAACTGGCTTGCCAATGCGGAATCTTCGGCCAATCGGGACTCGAAGGCGGCGCGCTCAGTGCCGGACATTTGCCCCAACAGGTAACGCTCTATCGCATGGTAAGTAGCATCGTCCATTATTTTTTCCGGTTCCGGTAATCGTCAAAAAATGGTATGTGTTCGATCATTTTTGCAAGTTTTTGACGGCATTGGTGGATTCGCTGCCGGGCGTTGTTGGCGTTTCCAAGTCCAAGGGTGTCAGCGATTTCGTCCATCGAGTACGCAAGTTTGTACAGACTCAACAGTTCACGGCAGCGTTCGTCCATTTGGCTGAGCAGTTCCCGAAACACAGTTTTTTGCTCGTTTTCGAGCAACATGCTTTCCGGGTCGGTATCTTCCGCACTCTGAGCCGGCAGCGGTTCATCGCTCCATTCAAGGCGCTGTACGCTGCGGCGGTTGGAGTACCAACGCCCGCGGCAAATGCCGATGAAGTAATTTTTCAGGGTGGAGGTGCCCTGGAACTTTCCACCGCGCACATGGTCGTCCAGCACAATGACTGCCTCCTGAACGGCATCTTCGGCGTCCTGCACGCCGCCGCCCATGGTTCGGATAGCCCGAAAAGCCAGGTTGCGCCAGCCCGATTCCACAAAAATGAAACGCAGCGCAGCTTCCCGGTCAGGTTCCGCACCTTTCAATAAGGCAACCAACTGCTCATCCGTATAGGTTAGTTTTCGGAACAACATGAAGTACAGGTATGCCGCGCGACGTTACGACTGCGGGTCGTTTTTTTTGGAAATAAATCAAGAACGTTGCACAAAAGTATGCAAGTACACGGTTTTTTTTAACTTTAGACACTTTTCTGCCTAACCAAATCCTGTTGCCATGAGAAAACCAATGATGCTTACCCTGTTTTTGCTTTGCCTAAGCATGACGATGCCGCTTTTTGGGCAAACAGGCAAACCAACCGATATCGCTGCTGATACAACACAGGCCGCAGCTTTGATGAAAGCTGCGCAGGTTTTGTTTGATTCTTTAAAACATGATGCTGCTCTCGAAAAAATGGAACAAGCGGCGACGCTGTATGAAAGGTCGCTGGGGACGGAAAGCCGGGAGTTTGCTAATTTTCTATACCGGAAAGCAATTTGTATTTACAAAAAAGGAGACTATCCCCGCGCATCGGAGCTTTTTCAAACGAGCTTAGACATACAGATCAAAGTTTTGGGAGAGCAAACGATTGACGTAGGGAGGTCTTACAATGGCTTAGGCGTGATCCTCATGGAAAACGGCAAGTATGAGCTGGCCATAGAAAACTACCTGAAGTCTTTAAACATCCTTTTCAAAATACTTGGCCCGGAAGATATTGAATTGGTGGCACCTTATGACAACCTGGGCAAGGTTTACCTTAAGAAACGGGATTTCGCTTTGTCTGCGGAAAATTTTCACAAGGCGCTGGATATTAGGCTAAAACGCTTCGGGGCAGACCATCCGGTGGTAGCAAAGTCCTACCTCGGTTTAGGCGAACTTGAAAGTTTAAGGGGCAATTTCAAACAAGTTGTGGATTACAATCAAAAAGCATTATCCACTTTTTCGAAGTCCGGTATGCCGGAACCGATGGATGCAATCATGGTTTACAATAACATAGGTAATGCCTACCGCTTGAGCAGCGAATACGATGAAGCATTAGCATACTATGACAAGTCTTTGTCTGTTTGCATCGCGCATTTCGGATCGGATCATACAAACGTCGGGGTGCTGTACAACAATATAGGGAACATTTACATGGCTAAAAGCAACTATGATCTGGCATTGAAATGCTATCAAAACGTGCTGGCAATTTTTCAAAAAAATTTAACTCCCGACAACCCGAACTTAGCTGGCATATACAACAACATAGGAGAAATATACCGAAACAAAGGCAATACAGACAAGGCGCTGGAGTACTATCAAAAAGCGTTGGCGGTATTTCAAAAAAGATCCACAAAGGAAAATTCATCTGTAGCATCCATTAATGCAAATCAGGCAATTGTTTATGCTCAAAAAGACGAGTACGATAAAAGTCTGGAACTGCTGCAGCGAGCACTCGATATTCAGATAGAAGCTTTGGGCGTTAAACATCCTGACGTGCTTTCCAAATACCTGAATATAGGAGAGGTGTGCCGCCGGAAAGGCGAATACGACAATGCGTTGGCCTTTTTTGACAAAGTGATCGCCCAGGAAAATGAATTGACCGGGGAAGGGCAGGAGAAAGTTGCGGTTGCGTATCACAATTCCGGTGCTGCCCTTGCATTGAAAGGCGACTACATCCAGGCGCTGGCATATTTTCAGAAAGGCCTGAAGATTTGGGAACAGGTGTACGGAAAACACCACGTTGGCGTATCGGAATCTTATTACAACCTGGCCGTGTGCCACAAATTTTTTAAAGATTTCCCCGCCAGCGAAGCACACATAGCCTATGCGTTTCAAGCCCTTTCCTACAATGGAGTCGCTTCATTGCCGAAGGTTGAATCCGTTTTGCAACTCCTCCAGATTTTGATGCTCAAAGGCGTACTTTTCCGCGGGTGGTATTTGCATGACGGACAACTTGACCACCTGTACACCGCCCGCCAGGCTTTTGTCGAAGCGCATGTTGCTATTAAATACCAGCACAATACCTTCCAAAACCCGGGCGCTAAATATACGTTAGCCAAAGAGGTCGCCCCCCTGTATGAGGCCGCCATCGCCACCAACTATCTCCTCCGTCAACGCACAGACAGTTTGCACTATGCCGTGGAAGCATTCGACTATGCCGAAAAAACCAAGTCCCATATTCTCTATGGCGCCATGCAGGAATCCCACGCGCTCCGCTTTGCCGGTCTGCCCGACAGTCTGTTGCAACAAGAACAAAAACTGCGGATTGATATTACCTATCAAGAAAAAAAACGCCAAGCACAATTTGCCTGGGGGCTTACCACGACCGATTCCGCTTTTGTGGCTATTTCTGCCAAACTTTTCGATCTCAATCAACAGTACGAAGCCTTGAAGAAACGCTTCGAACGGGATTTTCCAAAATACTACGGCTTGCGCTACGACCTCTCCACGGCCAGTGTCCGCGAGGTACAGGAAGAACTGTTGCAGCCTGGCCAAACCCTATTAGAATACCTCCTCGGGGATAGTTCCTTATTTGTTTTTGTCATCGGGAAAGCGACTTTTCACATTGAAAAAATAAAAATAGATTTCCCCCTCAACGCATGGGTGACCGACCTGCGCAATGCAATGACTACCGAGCGCAACACTGGCGCTGCCCTTTACTGCGAGCGTGCTCACCAATTGTATCAAAAACTAATCGTCCCGGTGAAGGATCGCCTGACCAGCGACGTCGTCATCATCCCCGACGGCGTACTTAACTACCTGCCCTTTGAGGCTTTGCTCACCCAAATGCCCGAAAAACCTGCGCGTTTCCGAAACCACAATTATTTACTCGACGATCACCGCATCAGCTATTGCTACTCGGCCACGCTTCTGCGAGAGATGCAGGAAAAGCGCCAGCAGAAAATGCCTGCGGAGCCATTGTTGGCTATTGCCCCGTACTATTCCGGCGATACAGTCCTGTTGGCCGAAATGCATGGCCTCACCCCGCGCAAAAAGCGCCGGACTTTGCGCCACAGCGGCGGCGAAGTTTATGGCATCCGCCGTATTATGGGCGGCGACGTACTCTACGGCGAAGCGGCCACCAAAGAACATTTCCAACAAATCGCCGAAAGGTACCGTATCCTCCATCTGGCTACCCACGGTCAGGCCAATGAACAGGCGGGAGACTATTCCCTGGTCGCCTTTGCGGAACCGGTTGACAGCACCACTGCGGACAACCTGCTCTATGTACGCGACATCTACAACCTGTCGCTCAACGCTGACCTCGTCACCCTCTCGGCCTGCGAAACGGGCATCGGCAAACTTCACCGGGGCGAGGGCGTCATCAGCGTCGCCAGGGCGTTCGCCTTCGCGGGCGCCGGCAGCATCGTCACTTCTTTATGGGATGTAGACGACGAGCAGACCAAGGAACTTATGCTTTTGTTTTACAAAGAGTTGCGCAAGGGATCGACCAAAAGTGAGGCGCTGCAAACGGCTAAACGCACCCTCGCCAAACAACCGGGCAGCCACCCCTTTTTCTGGGCCGCTTTCATCGGAATCGGCGATATGCGACCCATCTGAAAGACCCAAAGGTGAGATTTATTGGGTTTGATCGTAACGCATTTCCGCAATCCTGTACTCAATGGTTGTCGGGGATGTCCCCGCAATACGATCATTCACATTTTTCACCAAAACGAAATTGTTATGAAAAGCAAATGTTTTGTCCTGTTCGCCACCTTGTGCGGTCTGATGATAACCGGCAACCTGTTTGCCCAACAAGACAAGCTTTACCTTAAAAACGGTACGATGATTGAAGGTGCCGTGGTCGAGACCAGCGACGAAATCGTGAAGATCAAGGTCAAACGCGACGGCAATGACGACCTCGTTCGGACGTTCAGCGTTGAGGAATTGGATCGGATCGAGTTCCGCGATGGCACATCTCAGACGTTCAGCCACGAACTGCAAGTGACCCCAGTGCTTGATATCACAGATATGAAACGGCAGGGCATCAAGATCAACTTCTTCGGCTCACTGTACGGCCACACGGACATTACCTACGAGAACCACCTCAAACCCGGGCGCGCCTACGAGGTCACGCTGGGCATCATCGGGTTGGGTAAAAACCGCAACATTGAGTCCGAGTTGCTGTTCAGCGACGGCAGCAAGCGCGATGCTTCAGGCGTGTTCGTTTCCGGCGGATTCAAGTTCCAGACCAAGCCAACCTACCGACAAAAGAACAAACGCTATACCCACCTCATGCAAGGGTGGTTCATCAAGCCGACTGTTACCGCAGGTGCTTATTCGCAAAACCGCATCAGCAGGGAAAGAATTGGCGAGGAGATCGTATTCGGCTTACCAGTCACGCTTTACGGAAATCCCGTTGTCGAGAAAGAGCGCATTACCTTTGGTGCCATTGAGATCAAAGCAGGTAAGCAATGGGTGTTCTCCAACATCTTTTACATGGGCTTTGATCTTGGCCTGGGTTATGTGTTCGACAACACAAAACCTTCGTCCAACAGCTTTGATTTTAGTGATGTTGTGCGCAGCCACTACGCCCTGCGCAAATTCGGCCCGGGCAATACCAGTTTTGCAGCATCTCTGATGTTTCAGGTGGGGATTCTGTTTTAAGGGTTATGAATGCTCAAACGAATATGCAATATTTAGTTGTTGATGCCTGGGGAAAAAACGCATGACTAAAAAACCTCCCCCATCGGCATTTCAACAGAATCCATGGATTTGTCGAAATCACCGTCCGGCATTTATTACCTTCAAATCAGGGTGTCCGGCCATACCCCTGTAAGCAGGCGATTGGTGTTGGCAAGATGATTTTTATACCAGCATTGTTGCGACCGCATACATTTCGTCGCAACAATGCTGTATTTTTACCACAAAAAAATGCCCGTCACCTGCCTTCTCTCCCCCACCGAATACTACCAAAAAGTGGTTGCCCTCTTCCAACAAAAAGGCGATCCCGACCGCGCGCAGGGGCAAATGTGGTACATGCGTTACCAGTTTGAGTATTTTGGGATCAAAGCGCCGGAATGGCTGGCTTTGGCGAAGACACTTTTCGATGAACACGGCATTCCCGAAGGAGCGGCTTTGTTGGAAACCGCGCGGCTTTGTTACGAAGACGACCACCGGGAAGCAAACTATTTTGCCATCGAAATGGTGCAAAAAGTGATGAAGCAGCAACCCGAAAACCTGATTGATTTCTTTGAAGAACTGATCATTACTAAATCCTGGTGGGATACGGTGGACTGGCTCGCGAAATTAGTGGGCATGCATTTTCTGCGCTTTCCGCACCTGACCAAACCCGTCACCGAACGCTGGATGGCTTCGGGCAATATCTGGCTCCAGCGCGCCGCGATCCTGTTCCAGTTGAAATTCAAGACCAAAACCGATACGGCTTTGCTGTTCGACTACATCCGGCGCATAGCGGATTCCAAAGAATTTTTCCTGCAAAAAGGCGCTGGCTGGGCGCTGCGCGAATATTCCAAAACCGACCCCGAGGCCGTGGCGAAGTTCATCCGCGAAACGGCGTTGTCGCCCTTGACGAAGCGGGAAGGGATGAAATGGATGGTAAAAAAAGGCGTTTAATGCGCCTGATTATCTGTGGATGTCCGGGCTTTTCAGTTCAAACAAACAAGTCATCCATCGTTACTTCATTTTGCACCAGCCCTGTAGCGTGCTCGTTGCGCGCTAGTCCGTAAGTTGTAATGAAAGTCAGGAAAAGCGCCTTTCTGGTGCGGGTTTCCTGCCGAAAAATGCCCATTTTATTGCGAAGTTGTTCGGTGTAGGATTTCGTAATGGTATAAGGATTGATGGAAAACTTGGCTTCACAAAGATTTACTACCTGGTCGCGGCGGTCAATCACGAGATCTATTTGGGTCTTGTGGTGGTCGTCTTTGCTTTCCCAAACGGAACTGCTTGTCAGGACGCCACTGATGCCCAATGCTTTTTTGATTTGTTCAATATGCGCCAGGCATACCTGCTCGAAAGCGAAACCCGCCCATGCTCTTTGTGCAGGATGATCGAGTGCATTTACCCAAACGCCAGGCTCATAATTGGTGTTATCTTTAATGAATTTGAAATAAAAAAGGCTGTAGAAATCGGAAAGGCGATAGAGAACCGTTTGTTTGGCTTTTCCAAACAAGCTGTATCGGGAAATGAATCCACTTTCTTCCAACTCGCTCAGGACTTTCGTCAACCCGCCTCCGGATGACAAGCTTGCTGCTTTGGCCAATTCGTTGCGGTTCATCCCTTTTGCTTTTGACGACAAGGCGAGCACAACGCGTTCATGTTTTTCAGCGTGCCTGAACAAGGAGGAATAGAGATTGTGAAATTCCTGAACCAGCAAGGAACCCTGGCGAAAACATAGCTCCTCAATATTTTGCGCTGCACTTTTCGCCGGCGAAATGGCATCCAAATAATAGGGAATGCCACCGGTAACCATGTACAATTGAAGAATCTGATAGCGGTCGAGCACACTATTTTGAGTCTGCAACATTTGCTCTGTTTCGCGAAGGGTGAAAGGATGTATTTTTATCCGCTCTGTCACCCGGTTGTGCAAACCACCATGGTTGTTGATCAGTTCATTGATCACCCAGGAAGCAGCCGACCCACAAGCCAAAAGAATGACATCTTTCCGGTTGGTTGCCCAACTGTTCCAAAAATGTTCAAGGGCGATCATAAAATCAGATTTTGGGGTATCCAACCAGGGCAGCTCGTCTAAAAAAACGACCAATTTGCTCTCCTTTTGAATGCCCTCCAAATGATCCATCAGGTGCTGAAATGCCATGAACCAGGTTTGCGGAACTTGGTCGGGAGCAGATTTGGATTGTCGCAAAAGAGTAGTGTGAAAATTGACTAATTGCTGGTGGGTGGACGAGTTGGCCAAGCCAGTTAATTGAAAATCAAACTGGTATTCAAAATACTCACACACTAAATAGGTTTTTCCTACCCTTCGACGGCCATACAAAGCAACAAACTCGGATTTCCGGCTCGCCTTTACCTTGTCAAGTTGCAACATTTCTTTTTCCCTGCCAATCAATTCCATGGTTCTGTTTTTCGCCAAAATTGAATAAATATAAGTTGATTTGGCGAAAAATGCAAGTATAGTTCGCCAAAACCGATAAATTTAGATAAATTTTGGCAGAAAATAGAGGTGCAACAGGCGCTCAATGCGCCAGCAGCCAATCTATGTCGTCCATAAATTTCGTCACTTCTTCTGCTTTCGTACCATTGCAATACGCGCGGATATGGCGGTCTTTATCAATCAGCAGTAACCAGCCGCTGTGGTCGAAACCGCCGGGAGCATCCGGGTTTTCGGTTGCAATGCTCATGTAATCATCGGCAAGCGCGTAAATCTTGTCTTTGTCGCCGGTGACGAAATGCCATTTATCGGAACTGACGCCCATACGGCCTGCAAAGTCGCGCAGTTTGCCCACGGTGTCCCGCTTCGGGTCAATGGTGTAAGACAAAAGCAGCAGGCGGTCGTCGTTGCGGTACCTTTCGTACAGGCGCATCATCTGCTGTTTCACCTTGGGGCAAATGGTCGGGCAGGAAGTGAAGAAAAAATCGGCCACATAAGCCTTGCCGGCAAAAGTGGCGTTGGTGACCGCCACGCTGTCCTGGTTGAGGAACGAAAAATCGGGAATGGTATGGTAAATGGTGTCGCCCGTAGCCGGGTCAACGTCATGAAAACCATACATCGGCAGGTTTTTCGGAACTTCGGGCAGGTTGCAGGAAAAAACGAGGGCGGCAAGGAGGGCAATGAATAGATATTTCATGGTAGCGTAGTTTTGAAATCTACAACAAAGGTACGACGTTGAAGTTTGCAAGGAGTGAGGAAGTAGAAAGTAGGAAGTAGGGTTATGTATCTTCGATAATATTACGTCGTCCTACTTTAACCTTTCAACTTTAACCTTTCAACTTTAAGTTTGTTATCCACTTTAACCTTGACATTTTAACCTTGAACTTGTTGAGTTATTCATAGTCCATCATTCTTCTTAGCTTTGCCGCTCAAAATTGAAAGGACCGCGCATGAAGACGCATCGCATATCGAGCAACCTTACGTTATTTTTCAAATTTTTCCTGCCCATTTTTTGGGTTGTCTTTTTCGGTGCCTTCACTGTGGCGGTTTTTGCCTACAACTATGAGTACTATGGCAATATACCCGGCAAATCCATGCGCTGGGGAACCTTCCTGTTTTACGCGGGTGGCGTTACGCTGATCATAATGACGTTGTGGCGCCTCAGGCGGGTTGAAACCGGGGAAGACTTTTTTTACATCACCGACTATTTTCGGCACCGGAAATACCCATTCACCGGGGTGGAGAAGCTCACCGAAACCAACTTATTTTTGATCAAAATTGTCACCATCCACTTCAAAACAGCCGGCACGTTTGGCAGGCGCATTTTTTTCATCGCCAGCGGCCAGAGCTACCGGAAGTTTTTGAATGACCATCCAGCGTTGGAGGCGGCGTGGTTGGATGAGGAAAGTTAGCAAATTGGCAAGTTTGCAAACTTGCCAATCTGCCCCTTCTATATCCCCTCCATTCCTTCCGACAACGCATTCCGCAGCACCCCACCGTTCATCCCGCCGCTTATTAGCACATATTCGACGTAAACCAATCGGATTTCGTAGGCTTGTTCAATTTCCCGGATCGTTTGCTTTTCGCGGGCAATTTGCAGTTGCAGGAGGTCGTCGCCGGTGAGTTGGTTGAGCAATTCGGGCTTGGCGAGCAGTTTCCGGATGGCGCTTTTTTGCCAACGCTCTTGATCAGCCTGGTATTGGTTGGCCAGTTTGCCAAGTTTACTGCGCAGGGCGGCACATTTTTGTTTTTGGTCTGCCAGTTCAGTCTGGTATTCATTTTTGTCCAATTCCCATTCCAGCGCCTGTTCGCGCGCTTTGGGTTTATCGCCGCCGGCAATGGGGATGTTCAGTCCGATGCGCGCCGAAAATTCGCTTTTGAAATCAAATGGCTCGGGGCGGTCGCGGTAATCCACCTGGACGAAATTGAGCACGTTAAATTTCCGGGAAAGGGTGAGCCGCCATTGTGCTTCAGACAACCGGCTTTCGATCATTTTCAGAGAAATTTCAGCGGTAGCTGGCGTTTCGGTTGTTTCGGCCAAACGTCGGACAATCGTTTCTACCCTGACCATGTTTTCAAAATCCGGTTGTACGATTGCTGTACTTCCGAGATATTGACGGATGCGTTCTTCCACTAAGGCGGCTTTGTCCTCCCATTGCCGCAATTCGCTGCGCGCATCCTGCCAGTCTTCTTCGGCCTCCACCAATTTTATGGCATCCACCGCAATTCCTTTTTCGATGAGGTAGCTGTAAATCTGGCTGCGATCGTCTTCCAACCCTTCCAGGCGGCGCAGTGTTCCAGCCATTTGCTGGCAAAACCGGGCGTCGGACAGGGCATTGTAGCGTTCAAACAGCCCTTCTTCCACCAGCAGGGCGGCTTCGGCGCTCAGGCGTTCCAGCTCGACTGCATTGACGGTGCGCTGGCGTTTAATTTCAGACAAGCCGTGGGTAGAAAACCGAAAAGCGATGCGCTGTTCATCGAAATAAAGGTCGTCGGGGCCGAGGCGAAACTCCAGCTCATCAAACACCGGCAAGTGCATCGGGTTTTCTACCAAATACCCCACAGCCCCCTGTTGCAGGCGCACACGCTCCTCCGTGCGGGCGGAAGCCAACACCATTTGCATGGAGACCCTGGCCGTATCGGCTTCGGGGGCAATTCCTGCGTTCAGGATGGAACAGAAACAAAATATGGTGCAATTCATCATGGTATATTTTCGGTGGGGTTGAAGATTTTCAACCCTTACCGGTGGGGTTGAAGATTTTCAACCCTTACCGGTGGGGTTGAAGATTTTCAACCCCACCGGCGGACGGGGCGGCATCCATCGTAATCATGATTTTTTCCCCGATGTAGAACGGATTATCGGGAGGCAGCCGGATGAAAATTTCGCGACCCCATGCTCTGATTTCCGGGAATTTCCGCAAGCGGGTGGGCAATTCGATCAGGTGCGGGCTGTTGCCCGTCAGCACCCCGCGCACCGAGTAACCGGGCCGCGCGCCGGAAGTGACCGTAACCGAGTCACCGAGGTGAAAAGTCAGGTCTACGGTTTCGTGAATAAACCCCCGAACCTTGTTCGGTTTCACGGGGTTGATGCTCACTAAAGTATTGTGCGCATCCACCGTTTCTCCTTCGAGGGCAGAAAGGTTGTCAATGAAACCATCAATTGGGGACAACAGTACCAAGCGGCCTTTTTCATTTTCCAGCGCAGCAATTTCACGCCGGAGTTGCTGAATTTGAGCCGCTTCCAAGGCGGAGTTGTCTTTTTTTTGACCTTCCAGCAAGCGAATTTCGCGGTACAGTGGTTCTTTCGACTGCCGAATGACTTCTTCCACCGCCGCCCGCTGGGCGCTTTGCAGGTTGTCTGGCTTTGCAGCGGTTGCGATGCCTTGCCTTTCGGCAACGATCTGGCGAAGTTCCTTTTGGATCAGCGCTTCGCTTTCTTCCACCACCACATCGGCGCGCAATTCACTGGCCTCAGCGGTTTGTTTGGCCTTCAGCAAGGCAATTTCGTTGTCCAACGTGTTGTTTTTGCCCGCTCGTTCGAGCTCAATTTGCCGGATGGCGTCGAGGCGCTCCGCAATTTCGAGGTCTAAGTCGGTGCGGTAAAGGCGCATCAGGGTATCGCCACGTTGTACCTGTTTACCGGGTTCGACATAGATATGGGTCACCCAAACCGGGTGGTCAAAACTCAGGTCGCGTTCGTCGGTCTCGGCAGCACCAAAAAAGGCATTCACATTCTGGTGTTCAAAGCTATTTTTGATCCAGAACAGGCCCAGCAGCGCCGCCGCCCAAAAAATATATAACACGTTAAATCTCATCAGGCGAAAGGATTGATGTCTGTTTGTTTGCTAAACCGGCGAATATGGGTTTTCGCATTGGCAAGGGCTTGCACGAGGGTTCTGCGTTCTTTTTCGTGGCGCATGATGACTACGTAGTCGTATTCGATCATTCCATTGCCGGTGGTTTCCGAAAGCGTCCGCATGCCGTGCTGGTTCCAATGTCGGCAGTATTGCGACAACAATTGTTCAAAAGCCTGGAGTTCGGCTTCGTCTTCCGGGATCCGCACCCGCAGTTCCCACAAGGTGTTGTTGCCCACGTGGTAGGGCGTGATGCGGAGGATGAATGCCGCCACGCAGAACCCCGTGGTGCCAATGATGGCGATGTAAAACCCGTAGACCCCGCAGGCAAGTCCGGCGCCGAGCGTCGCAAACATGAAGACGATGTCGCGCGGGTCGCGCAGGGTTGTCCGAAAGCGGATGATGGCCAATGCCCCCAGCATGCCCAGACCCGTTGCCACACTGTCGCCGATGGCTTGCATGATGGTAGAGGCTACCAAAGCGCTCAGAATCAGGGCCTGCATGAAATTCGGATTCCGGATGGTGTGCGGCGAAGTGCGTTCATAGGTGAACGCGATCAGGCCGGACAACAAAAAGGCCAGCAAGAAGGTGAACAAGACCATCTCGAGGGTAGGGTGCTCTATTTTAGAATAGAGCGATAAAAATTCCTGCATTGTCGCTTTATGTTTGGGTATTGGGTACTTGTTACCGGTTACTGATACAACCCCTGATGATCGCCAGAACGAAATCTCCTGTCTATCCCCCATTAACCCAATAAGCGAATAACCCGTAACCGGTAACTATTACCCAATAACGGCCAATGTTACCAAGTTTTTTTGAAAAAATCGGTATTGGGGGGAAATAATCGGAGAATGGATGGAGCGGTGACAAAATACAAGGGTGATTCCTTTTGCAGGGGTATCACTTTTTCGTTAAGATGCCGTATATTTATACAAAATGGTTTCAATGACACTCGATAATCAGTTGGCAACACAAATTCAGCTTTTGAATGTAAAAAGCCTTGAAGACCTTCGGCTTTTTGTAGCATTCCTATTGCAAAAGCAAAATGCTAAAAATAGTAATAATGAGCCAAATGGACAGCCACAGGTATCCTGGAATTGGGAGAAATTTCCTGAGGATTTATCTGCCTATACTGTGACGGAAAAAGACCTTGATGCTTTAGTAGCGATCTTTGAAGAGGAGCCTTCAGCGGAAGATCTTTGTAAAATACTGACTGCATAACTTTTACATAGCGATCAGTCACCAAAAAGTATTTTTTCGATGTTCCGCTCCACCGCCTCCACCGGCACTTGACCCGTCATCAAATAGGCACGATGAAAAGCAGGCAGCGAAAATGCTGTCGGGTGTTTCTTTTTCAACATGGCAATCATTTGTTCAATTTTCCAGGCACCCACCTTGTAGCTGAGGGCCTGTGCCGGCCAATTGGTACAACGCACTACCTCCCGTTCGGCAATGTCATCCTGGCCGGAGATGTATTTTTTCCAGCAGGCGATGGCCTGTTCTTTGGTCCAGCCGAAGTGGTGGATGCCCACGTCAATCAGGATGCGGGTAGAGCGAACAAGATCCCATTCCCATTTGCCGAGTTCTGGCCAGGCGTCGCGGTAAAGGCCAACGTCTTTCCCGAGGTATTCCACATACGCCGCCCAGCCCTCGAAATGGCCCGGGTAGTAAAAATGACGTTTAAAAGTGGGTTGTTCGGGCATTTGATCGCGCAACCACCACTGATAATGGTGCCCGGGGATAGCTTCGTGGATAAAAAGCCAATCCATGTCCCGGCGGTTGTGGCGGCCATCGTGGAAATTAAAGTGGAAAACCGGCAGGCCATAAGGATTATCCGTAGCGGGACTATAATACCCCGGTGGCGTGAAAGGCCCGGCGTTAGGCCATTCCATAAAAGCGATGTCGGAAACTTTCGTGTCGGCGAACAACTTGCCGAGGTTTTTGCGCACCGTGGCGTTCATTTCCTCATAGCGCCGCAGAATTTCTGCTTTATCCGTAAGATAAAAAGAATCGGATTGCAGGTGCTTGTAAAAACCGGCGCTGTCGGCAGCATAGCCCAACACCCCTTGCAGGCGTTTGATTTCGGTTTTCACCCTTGCTACTTCCTGCTCGCCAAAAGCAAAAAGCGCTTCCGGGGTGATGTTTACGCCCGTGTAGAAGCGAATGCGGTATTGGTAGCGCCCCGGCGGCAACTGACTGAGGCCGTCGCCGGGCAGTGGGTCGGGGCGTTGGGTGCGCCAGGCTTTTTCCCAAGCCAAACGCCCCAGATTCATGCGGATTTCAAAATCGAGGTGGTCGTAATGCAGGCGGTTTTGAGCCTTTAGCTTTGTGCGGTTCACCTGCCCCAGCCGGGTTTTCATGCTTTCAAAAAAAGCCAATTGTTTGTCTATATGAACCAGATCGCCAATGGCCTGGATTTCTGTTTTGAAGTCAAAATTTGGAGCCGGGACGTCGAGGGCTGCGTAACCCTGATCAAAATCGGTCATCAATTGTTCAAAAGCATCGGAAGGCGTACGCTTTTGGGCGGTGCCATGGAAACAAAGCAATAGCAACAATAAAGCAGGATATCGCTTTGTGATTATAGTCTTAATCATCACTTACCTGGTTTAACTTTCTCAACAATGATGGTTGTTTCCGGCTGAATTACCCGTCATCAAGATTCAAAATGTAAATTCCGAACGTGCGATCCATCTGCCGGTTGAACACTACCCGATTTCCAGAGGAAACATAACCCGCCCGTGCATCATACCGGGGAGATTCGGCAAAACTGATCTGCCGGATATTGCTGCCGTCTGCGTTCATTAAGGCAGTACTTGTTTTTTCAGCCAATCGGTGATCCCTTCTGCCACTTTTGGGTTGAAAGGCTCCAGGTTGTTGCGCGCTTCCGGGAAAGTAGCCGCGATGTGGATGCCGTGGTTGCTGTTGGGGATTTCAACAAAAGTGCCGTTGCCCGGGTTGTTGCCATTGACCGTTTCGGCAATCATTTCGTGTTCCCGGCGGGCAGAAATATAGTCCGTGCTGCCCCATGCCGCCAAAGTTTTCCCATCGTATGCCTGCCAGCCGGAATGTTCACGTCGTACAATTGCCCCCAGTATGCATCGCTTCGCAACAACAATACATCGTATACACCGCCGCAGACCTCGTCTATTTTTACCGCCGCTTCCCGGCTCAGCCGCGCGTTGAGGAGCATGGCGGCACAGGCAGATTCCCGCTTCACGTACAAATCCGCTTCGGCAGCATCCAATTCGAGCGCCTGAGCGATGGTGCGGCGGGTGTTTGTAAAATATTCCATAAAATTGACGCCAATGGTGCCATAAACGGCAATGCCTTTCACCGGTGATCCTTTGCCACCAAAGGAGCCATGAGGCCACCCATGCTATGCCCGAAAATAAAACAATTAGCCGCATCCACATCCGGAGCTGCCCGGAGGACTGCAAAAGCCTGACGGTAACCTTCCAGTTCTGTAAAAAAGTCAATGGCTTCGCAAGGGGTGCCCCGGCTGTCGCCCAAACCAGATTTATCCACTCGCATGACGACAAAACCCTGCCGGGCGATGTAGTTGATCAGTTGTGTTTCCGTCCGAAGCTTATCAAAAGGCGTATCCATTGAATAACAGCCGATGCCCTGAATAAACAGCAGGGCAGGCAGGTTGCCACTGCGGTGTTTGGGCTTCGTCAGCATGGTGCGGAGTTGGGCTTCGCCTGCTTTAACCGAACTGTAGGTCACCTCCAGGTCTACATAAGCTTCTTTGGGCACTCCCTGAATGGTGGTTTGCTGCACCAGCGTTTTTCCTGCGCGGAGCAATTTGTATTGCAGCGACTGTCCGGCACGGTAAGCGCCGACCATCCGCACTGCTTCGTCCGGAGCATTCACTTCCCGACCATCTAATTCCAGGAGCATATCGCCACGTTGTAAGCCTGCCGCTTCCGCAGTTGAGCCGGCGATAACCTGTTGAATTAGGACGCCTTTGAGGGCGGGCAATTTCATCACGCGTTGCACATTTTCAGTGACCGGCTCCATCCGGATGCCCATAAAAGCGCGGCGGGGAAGTTCCTGTGCCTGAGATTTTGCAAAAAAAAGCAGTAAGAATAAGCAGCAAGTGATCGGTGATTTCATAGCCTTCATCATTTTCTGCAAAATTACGCACGGGAGCGACCGTAGTAATATGCGAAAAAGGCTATTTTTTCAGCATGGCATAAACTGCGGGCGTGCATGCATAGCGCTCCCGAAACAGGCGGATGAAAGAGCTGGCATCCTCAAAACCGGCTCGTCTGCCAATTTCAGCCCCAGATTCGGGGTGCCTGTCCAACTGTTGCCTGCAAAATTCGAGGCGCCGGCCAACATGGTATTGGTGGGGAGGCTGCCCATACAGCGTTTTGAATGCCCGCTTGAAATGGTGCGGCGACAAACAGGCAACCCGGGCTACTTCTTCAAGGTGGATGCGGCGATCTAAGTGGGCGTCCATAAAATCCTTTGCGATGCTCAGCCGGCGGAACAACTCTGCACGGGTAGCCGCTTTTACGCCGCCGATTTTATTGATTTCTCCTTTCAGATTGCGGTGAATTTCCAGCATGCGCACCAGCAGTGCCGTATAAATATCGTCGAGGTCCGCTTCTTTTCTGGTGGCCAAATCTTTGTTAATCAGGCAGTGGAGGCGCGCAAACAAGTGGGAGACCGGCGGGTCGGCATCGTAGGTTTTTTCAAAAAACTGCACCGGCTGGAGGGGTTCAAAGAACGGATCATCTAACAATTTATCCTGCGATTTGACGAAGGAATGCAACAGGCTTTCCGCGAAACCCGGGCGAAAAGCAACCAAAATCATTTCCTGTTCGGTGTCCCCTGAAAACGCGGTTCGGTAATGTTGCCCCTGGTTAACCAACAGGTAATTGTCGGGCGTAACGAGGTGGTCGTGGATGCCCAGCCGATAGTATTGCTGTCCGTTGAGCATCAGGCGGATGGATAAACGGGATTCGTGGTCGGCGGTTTCTTCCAGCTTTCGGGTTTTGATAAACAAGGTACCCGTGTCCAATTCCTGCATGGGCGTGTTCTGCCGGGAGCAGTACACATGCCCCAGGAGCAGAGATTGAGCACTGTTGCCGTACGGGCAGGTGGTCATTATTTCAATTTTTCGTTTTTTTGATGGCGCTCGGCATCCCGAAGCGTTTTTTTGGCTAAATTTTTTTCCATAGCCGTTGTGAGATCCACGCCGGTTTGATTGGCCAGACAAATGAGCACAAAAAATACATCGGCCATTTCGTCGGCGAGGTCTTCGTGGGCTGTTGCAGCGGCGGCTTCCGTCTTGAACGATTGTTCACCGTAGAGCCTGGACATCAGGCGGGCGACTTCGCCCACTTCCTCGGTCAGGATGGCCATATTGGTCAATTCGCTGTAATACCGGATGCCGATGGTGTTGATCCAGCGATCAACGGTTTGTTGCGCTTCAAGAATGGTCATGGTTTAGTAGTCTTTGTTTTTAGAATCTATCAGGATGGTCACGGGGCCGTCGTTGAGCAGGCTGACTTTCATGTCGGCACCAAACTCCCCCGTTTGTACGTCCAGACCAGAAGTTTCCCGCAAACACGCGACAAACTGTTCGTACCTTGGAATCGCCGTTTCGGGGCGCGCAGCCCTGATATAAGAAGGGCGATTGCCTTTTTTAGTGCTTGCGTGGAGCGTAAACTGGCTCACCACCAGCAGGGCACCGCCAATATCTGTAACAGAAAGGTTCATGACGCCGGCTTCGTCATTAAAAATCCGCAACTGGATGATTTTTTTGCAAAGCCATTCGATGTCTTCGTCGGTGTCGGCCTCTTCTATACCTGCTAAAAGGAGCAAACCGGAGCCGATCCGCGCCTTTTCTTTCTGATCAATGACCACCGAAGCTTCCGAAACCCGTTGGATAACGACACGCATAAGTCAGTGTAGTGAGTGAATAATGGGAAATATTACCGCAAAGGAACGCCGGAAATACATACTTCCATGCCTTAGCGAACCTTATAAAATATTTTGCTGCACAAAACTTTGTTAATCCGTTGACTTCTGTTTTACTTTGCACCATCATTTCGTAAACCTATAAAGCGGATTAGACCATGTCTAACATTGCAGAAAGAGTAAGTAAGATCATCGTTGACAAATTGGGCGTTGACGAATCGGAAGTAACTTCTGAAGCCAACTTCACCAATGACCTCGGCGCTGACTCGCTCGACACGGTAGAACTGATTATGGAATTTGAGAAAGAGTTCAATATTTCCATTCCCGACGAACAGGCTGAAAAGATCCAAACGGTCGGACAGGCCGTCAGCTACCTTAAGTCGCAGCTCCAGTAGCGGTCATGTTCATGCCCAACCGGCGGAGACCCCAGGGAATCCGTTGTTGCAAACCCACAAACTGTGAGATTCTGTTTCCGGTTTGTGGGTTTTTCCTCTTTTTTGAGAAGCCAAAAAATTACGCTCAATGAAAAGAGTTGTCGTAACGGGTTTAGGAGCGCTTACGCCCATTGGCAACAACCTTCAGGAATACCTGGAAGGCTTGCAAAATGGTGTAAGTGGCGCTAACCCGATCACTCATTTCGATGCCAGTCAATTCAAAACGCAGTTCGCCTGCGAAATAAAGAATTTAAAACCTGAGGAGTTTATTGATGCCCGCGAGGTACGCAGGCTCGATAAGTTTAGCATTTATGCACTGGTTTGTGCCGATGAAGCCATGATTGATTCCGGATTAGATATTTCTACGCTGGATGTTGATCGGGTAGGCGTCATCTGGGGCTCCGGCATTGGCGGTTTGCGTTCTTTGGAAAAGGAAATCGAAGAGTTTACCTTAGGCAATGGGGTGCCACGCTACAACCCGTTCATGATTCCGAAAATGATTTCTGACATTGCAGCGGGCCATATTTCCATAAAATATGGCTTCCGCGGGATCAACTACGCGACGGTCTCGGCCTGTGCCTCAGCCTCTCATGCGCTCATGAATGCATTCGATTCCATTCGTCTGGGGCGCAATGACATCATCGTTTCGGGCGGTTCCGAAGCTGCGGTGATGAAAGCTGGCGTTGGCGGGTTCAATGCTATGAAAGCGCTTTCTACCCGGAATGACGATTACAAAACGGCTTCCCGTCCGTTTGACCTTGACCGCGATGGTTTTGTATTGGGCGAAGGCGGCGGCGCGCTAATTCTGGAAGAACTGGAACACGCGCTGAAACGCGGTGCCAAGATTTATGCGGAAATGGTTGGCGCAGGGGCGACTGCCGATGCTTACCACATCACTGCTCCACATCCGGAAGGATTGGGTGCCACGAATGTGATGAGGATGGCCCTTCGGGATGCAAAAATGAATCTTGAAGAAATTGACTATATTAATGTGCATGGCACGTCTACCCCGCTTGGCGACATCGCTGAAACAAAAGCCATTCAAAAAGTCTTCGGGGAACATGCCTACCAGCTAAACATCAGCTCCACCAAATCCATGACCGGCCACTTGCTGGGCGCTGCGGGCGCGGTGGAGGCGATTGCCTGTATCCTGGCCATTGGGCACAATTTTATTCCGCCTACGATCAATCATTTTACGGACGACCCGGAATTAGACAACCGGTTGAATTTTACGTTCAGCCAGGCGCAGGAGCGCAAAGTCAGGGCTGTTTTGAGTAATACATTCGGATTCGGCGGACACAATTCGTCGGTCATTTTTAAACATTTTGAAGCCTAATATTTAACCGGAGAAGCCTTGCGATTCATATTCAGATTCTACAACTACTTCATATCTGAAGATAAGGAATTGGCCAAAAGGCTACGCTCCCTCATTGGTTTTACCCCCGCCAACCTGACCACCTTTAAACTGGCTTTTTCACACCGTTCTTCTGCATCTGACAAGGCTTATGCCATGCAGAACAACGAACGCCTCGAATACCTTGGCGATGCCGTGCTGGGCACCATCGTCGCAGAGTACCTGTTCAAAAAGTATCCCAACAGCGACGAAGGTTTTCTGACGAAAATGCGCTCCAAAATCGTGAAGCGCAACGCCCTCAACAAGATCGGCGATAAAATGGGCTTAGATATAATTCTGGCGGAGTACAACAATACCCGGCTGAGTCGCTCCATGCTGGGCAATGCCGTAGAAGCGCTGGTTGGCGCCATCTACCTGGAATGCGGTTACCACCTCACCAAGCAGTTTGTCGTCCGGAAGATTCTCCGCAAATACGTCAACGTGGAAGAATTGGAAAGCTTCGACGACAACTATAAAAGCCAGTTATTGGAATGGTGCCAGAAAAACGGGCACACCGTTGCCTACAAATTGATGGCTCGTTACAAATTTGAAAAACGCGACCGGTTTAAAGTGGCTGTGATGATCAACAATGAAAAGGTGGCTACGGCGGATGATTTCAACAAAAAAAGTGCGGAACAAAGCGCTTCAGAGCGTGCCATGGTCAAATTGGGCATTCTGAGCGAAGAAGATATTGAGGAAGACGACGAATCTTAAAAGCAAATTGTAAATGATTCAAATTGATTGAGTTAACTATTTAAGCGCCTAAAAAATTGATATTCTTGCAGATACATTAGTTTGATTTAAAGTAGCTATTTACAACACTTCTTGAGTTGGCTCAGTTTTGGCGTAAGTTTGTTTCAAGAGCGCAAAACCGCTTCGGGCAAGTATGGAACAAGAACAAGACACCCAGGCAATTCCGGCAAACGGAAAAGGGAAATATCAGGTCATCAGGCGCAGCTTGGGGAAGATCGGGCGACGCCTCAGCATCAATCCTCAAAAAACAGATGCCAGTCTCACTGCGGTGACCGGTATCATTCTTCGCATACTGGCCTTGTTGCTGCTTATTTTTTCGCTTTTAGTCGTTTGGCGCTTGCTGCGCAATACGGCGTACGTACTGGAGCCGTTTTCAGTACCGCAAAAAGTAGCGGAAGAAAACGGGCTTACAGGCGCAGTTGTTGCAGCTCGTTTTCAGGATGCATTGAAAGCCCTGAAGGAGGAGATCGCTTCGGTCAAAGCGGATTCTTTAAACGTGGGTAGCAACGAGACCACCAACCTCAACCTTAGTCTCATGGGGGTGGATATTTCACTCAATTCGATTGCCTACCAGTTTGGCCAAATGTTGGGAAAAGAGGAAAAACGCATCACGGGAGAAGTGGTGCAATCCGGAGATTTGCTGTCGCTCAATTTTCGGATGAGCCGCTTCCCAACCGTACATTTTGAGGAAAAAATTGAAAATAATAACATCGAAGTTGCGACACAAAACCTGCTCAAAAAAGCGGCAGAAGTGGTGCTCAGAAGCACAGACCCTTACCGTTTAGCCATTCTTTACTACCGCCGCAAGGATTTCAATACCGCTACGGAAATCGTAAGAACCATTATCAAAGAACGTCCTCACGAGCGCACCTGGGCTTTTCATGCCTGGGGGAATATTCTTCGGGAGCAGGGCAGTTTAGAGGAGGCATGTCTTAAATTTCAAAAGGCGGTTGAACTGGATTCCAATTTTTCCATCTCCTGGTCGCAATGGGGTTTTACGTTGCTGGAATTGAATCGCCCGGAGGAAGGAGCAAAAAAACTTTGGCGGGCGGCACAGGGCGAACCTAAAAACCCCGAAGTGTTGATAATGCTGGGTTGGCTACACAACAACGCCAAGCAATATGCGCTTAGCGACAGTGCCTTTATGCTGGCCGTAAAAGCGGCAGCACCTTATAAAAAATCGGAAGTCGTTTACTTGTCCTGGGCGGATGCGAAGTTCATGCGGGACAGTGCTGATGCGGCATTGAAGCTGGTAAAATTGGCGGCAAGCACAGATTCAGAAAGTGCAGAGGGGTACGTTGCCAAAGCCACCGCGCTGCTGCTGCAAAAAGATACTGCGGCAGCATACCAGGCTGCCCTTCAAGGATTAGAACTGGATCCGGAGAACATGAGCGCGCTGAGTTTGGTTGTCAGAACCGAGTTTGGCATTCTGAAAAACTATGCCTCCGTCATCAACCGGGTGCAGGGAATCCGGTTCAAACACTCGAACCACGACCAACAGCTCATGATGCAAAATTTGCAGGCCATGTCCTATAATATGCTGGGCAAACACGACTCAGCTTTTGCAGTGATCCAGCGCACCATTGCCATCAGACCCAGAGCAGGCATCCCTTACACGACGCTGGCTGAAACCTACGCTTTTCAGGGCAATACGGAAGCTTTTTACAGCAGTCTTGAAAAAGCCCTGGAGCTCGGATTTCAAACCCGGTTTTTAGACCTAAAAGAAGAGCCTTACCGGCGTTTTGCCAATACGGCGCGTTTCAAAAAAATGATGGAGCAATATAAACTCAAGGGTTAGGGGCGCTGAATTAATAAGTGTCGCTTTCTCCTGGCAAGGCATTTTGATTCTAACCGAGGCGGGGGTTCCCGACCTTAGCCATAGCTAAGGGAGGTGGTTCCCCAACGAAGGGTAGGAGCAAAAGGCCTCTTGGAAAAGTAGACAGTTATTGTTTCAGCAACCCTAAATGTTGTGTGTGTTCTTGGAAGTAAAGATGAGCCAAACAAAGTGTACGCCAAAATTTTTTGGGAGTTTTAACAGGTTAATTTTTTTGGTTGTTGTCAGGCGGAGCCTGGCGAATAGGACACGCGAGGCGGAGCCATCGCGCGAGCAGAGAACAGGACACGTGAGGCAGAACTTCGACTCCGCTCAGTTACCTCCATCAGCGCGAGCAGAGAACAGGACACGTGAGGCGGCGCGAGCGGCAGCCTCCCGTATCCCATCCAAATTTCCTACCTACCATTCCACTGTCCGCTCAACCGTTTCCGTTGCTTTAATGGAGAACTCAATGCTCTTTTTCGGCAAACCTTTTGGCTTCACCGGGTTAAGATCCACCCGGTAATCGCCCGGTTCTATGATCATGGTTTTCGGATTGGTCGCCGCGCTCGAATACGTCCGGCCTGCGGCAACGCTTTTTCCGGTCTTTTTGGAAATCACTGAAACGGTTGCATCCACAAAAGCTTGCCCCTGCCGGGCACCGATTTTTAGTTCTCCCGACGAAAAATTATGGGACAAGGAAATCGTAGCCCCGCTGACAAGCACTTGGTTTTCAAAGCGAAACAAAGGCCGGTCTTCTACTTCAACGGAAGCAAGCTCTACATCGTAAGATAAAAAAATGCATTTTTTTCAACCTTACTCCTCTTATGATTAGGACAAAAACAGCTCGGTTTCCTCAACAAGCTGCCTCGTCGCAACAAACTCTAATAAAAAAAGGCGTTGATTTTTTTCTAAACTTTTAAGCTACTATGAAAAGTAATTTTATAAATTTGCCACTGCTGGCAATAATAATCGGCAACCAGGCAGGATCGCCCTTACTTTATTGCAGGCAAAAAGACACCCTCGTAATCTACATTAAGAACGACCATTCTATTGAATCTGCCAAATTGCTTGAAAAAGAAGCGTTTGGCGTCATTCCATGAACAATTGATACGGCTGATCATTCAGGACCGTATTGATGTCTTACTATCTCCCTGTTGAAGTTTGTCAGGCAGTGTGCATTTTTTTGCCACACAAGTGAGGGTGTTTCGCACCCTTGAACTATTATTAACCCGTTTTTATAAAGAATTTCTACAGATGAGTGCAAAACTACTTAAGCTCTTTGCGCCAATGGTCGCTTTTTTGCTGACGGCCTTTATTACGCAAGCGCAAAACTATCTAATGAATGGGACGCCCATCAATGACTGCGACGGCTTTTTTATTGATAGTGGCGGAAACAACAATCCTTATGGCCCGAATCAGAACCTGACCACCACCATTTGCCCGGCAGGCGGCGGCGGTACGCACATTCAACTCTATTTCCCCAACATTGAATTGGGCGGCGGCGATGTGCTCTGCTTTTATGACGGCCCCAATACATCCGCCACGCAGTTGACTTGTTCCGATGATTTTATCCCCGGCGCGCCGATCATTGTACAGGCTACGGCCGTCAACCCGAGTGGTTGCCTTACCGTAACGTTCACTTCGGATGCAACCGGCCAGGACAATGGCTGGAACGCTGAAATCCGATGCATCGCAGCCTGCCAAAGCATTCAAACGCGATTGGTCAGTTCCGATCCGATTGTGGAACCTGCCGATACCGGATGGATGGACGCGTGTCCCGGCCAGCGGGTTTTCCTCAGCGCGCAGGGACTTTATCCTCAAAATGGCGCTGTCTACAACCATTCCGACTTTACGTCCAGCTTCCTGTGGGAATTCGGGGATGGCACCTCAGCAGTGGGCCCAACCGTTTCCAATATTTATGAAGAATCCGGGGGGTACGTGATCCAACTGACGATTACAGATCAGTTTGGTTGCAAAAACACCAATTTCATCAACCAGCGGGTGCGAATTTCCACACGCCCTTCCTTTAATGTGAATACGGATCACCTGCAGCAGATTTGTGTGGGCGACAGCATTCAACTCAATGCGGTCATAGATACGGTCTTGTCGGATTATGCGCTTTCAGTGATGCCCAACAGCAGCAGTTTCCAGGCTGGCGGTATCCTTTCCGACTCGCTTCCGCTGCCCGACGGCACGGGAACCAACTATGAAACCAACATTGTCATCACACAGTTTTCTCCGGGTCAGGTGCTCAATAACATCAATGACCTGCTGGGCATTTGCGTGACTATGGAACATTCCTGGATGCACGACTTAGACGTATTCATCACCTGCCCCGACGGAACCCAGGTTAAATTGCAGGATCAGGAATTTATCGGCAACGAAGTTTTTCTGGGCATTCCTTACGAGTTGGACGACTTCGGAACGCCCAATCCACCGGCCCAGGGGATTGGCTGGAGTTACTGCTGGACGCCCACAGCGACCCAAACCTGGACGCAATATTCCAATGCAAATCCTATTATTCAATCCCTGCCCGAAGGCGATTATAGGTCTTTTGAATCGCTGAACAACTTGCTGGGATGCCCGTTGAACGGCCAATGGACACTGACTGTTCAGGATCAGTGGGCACAAGACAATGGCTGGGTATTTGAATGGAGCGTCAACTTCGATCCTTCTATTTTTCCGGACTTAGAGACGTTTACCCCGCAAATCTTAGATTATTCCTGGGAATCGAATCCCTCTATATATTATATGCAGCCCGATTCAATCGGCGCATCCCCCATCAATGCAGGAACAGCCAGCTACACGTTTGCCGTAATGGATGACTTTGGTTGCACCTACGACACCACAATCAATGTTGTTGTTTTGCCGGAAACCCATCCCAATTGCCACGACTGTCAGGAAATCCTGACCCCTGTGGATGATCGGTTACTTTGCCAAAATGAGAACACTGTCCTGAACGTAACCGGCACGGCAGCAACGTCTACTCAGGTCACATTTGAAGCTTCGCCCTTCTACCCGATCGGCTTCTCCAACCACCCGCCGGCCAATCCGTACCGATCCATCATTGCCGTCAATAGTATTTCGCCGCCTGTTCTATCCAATCCGGTGATACAACTACTGAGTGTGTGCATCAATATTGAAACTGACTGGTGCAGCGACCTCAACATCTCGCTCCGGTCTCCCGCAGGCACGGTCATTGACTTGTCTTCCGGGAATGGCGGCAGCGGCGACAACTATACCAATACGTGCTTTACCCCTTCAGCGCCCACTGCCATTACGACGGGTACAGCGCCATTCACCGGCAATTTCCGTCCGGAAGGCAACTGGAACCTGCTGTCCAGCACCCAAATCAACGGCAATTGGCAGTTGGTTGTGACGGATGCTTTTGGCATCAACCAGATTGGCCGCCTGAATTCCTGGACCATCACTTTTCTTTCTACGAACAATATTGTGTATAGTTGGTCGCCATCGCAGGGCTTGAGTTGTAACAATTGCCCTGCCCCAACAGCTTCGCCCAACGTGACCCGGACGTATTTTGTCCAGGCCGTAGACGGTTATGGTTGCTTGCAGCGCGATACCGTAACGGTTGGCGTGGTCAACGACATCAATCCACCGGTCGTTTCCTGTGAATCAACGGCTGATGGCGAAATCACGTTTTCCTGGGGTCAGGTAGACAACTTTACCGATTATGAAGTCAATGTTACCCAAAACGGATCCAGCTCGGGCTGGCAAGGGCCTATTACCGGCCTGTCTTATGTGGTCAACGGGTTAAACAACAACGATGTGGTCAGCATTGAAGTGCGGGTGAATACCGGCGGCGCTTCGCTGAATTGTGTAGTGGAAACCGGTACCAGCAGTTGCATTTACAGCAATTGTACCCTGACTTCCGCGCTCACATCCTCCACGGCAGTTTTCTGCAATGGTGGAAACAACGGGACCGCGCTTGTAACCGCTCAAAGCATGGAAATGCCGATCAATTATTTCCTTGATGGCGGCCCGATCGGCCAGGCTTCCGGCAGTTTCAGCGGCTTGTCGGCTGGCAACCATACCATTGCGGTGGTTGACGCCGACGGTTGTGCAGACACCTTGTCCTTCAACCTTGCCGAACCCCCGGTGCTTACCATTCCTTTGCAAATTACACAGCAGGTCAGTTGCCACAACGGTAACAACGGCCTGATCACCGCGACCCCGCAGGGCGGCAACAACGGCTATATCCTGAACTGGAGCGGCCCCGCTACGCCAAACCCGAACGGCGTTCCGTCCGGCACTTATTTGGTAACGGTAACGGATAATCTGGGCTGCATCGCCACCAACAGCATTGTGCTGCCCAATCCACCCCAGCTTTCCGTGATGCTGCTGGCCAACGCCCCCAACTGTTTCAATACCGCCGATGGCAGCATGGAAGCCATCGCAACCGGGGGAACCGGAACGATTGCCTACAACTGGTCGCCGGTGCTTTCTTCCCAGCCGATCCAGCAGACCTTAGCTGCCGGGAATTACTGCGTTACCGCAACTGACCAAAATGGTTGCACGGCCACAGCTTGCGCAACCACCGCTTCCCCCACACAATTGGTAATCACGTCTATCACGCCTCGCCCTGCCGATTGTTTTGGCAACAATACTGGCTCGGCCATCGTGCAGGTATCGGGTGGAACCCTGGTGCCCGGCGGTGAGTACAATTTTGCTTGGAACGACCCCATTCAGCAGGTCAGCGACACTGCCGTTTTCCTGTTCGCCGGAAACTACAGCGTAACGGTGACCGATAACAACGGCTGTCAGGTCACCGGTCAGACGAGCATTACCCAGCCTGCACAGTTGGTCGCCAATATGGTCGCCGTAGACGCCCGCTGCTTCGGAGAAAGCTCCGGCAGCGCAACCATCACACCAGGCGGAGGCGTTGGCCCTTATACGGTGCTTTGGGAAAACGGTCTTTCCAGCACCACGATCACCAACCTTGCAACGAATGCGTACGACGTAACCGTCACGGACGCCAACGGCTGCCAGGCACAGGGCTTTGCGGATGTCGGACAACCCGATACGCCGGTCAGCGTGGCGGTTTCGCAAACTTTTACCGGGTGTTTTGGTGCCACCGACAACGAAGCCAGCGCTATGCCTTCCGGCGGAACCGGCTTCGGGTATACCTTTATCTGGAGCAACACCCAAACCGGGCCAACCGCCGTCAACTTAGCGCCGGGGAGCCAATCCGTCAGCATTACCGACAGCAATGGTTGCGCCGCTTCGGCGCAGGTTACCCTCAGCGACTGGGCAGATATTAACGTCAACATCATCGCCATTGAGCCAACCTGTTTTGGCGACGCAAACGGCCAAATGGGGGTCAACCTCTTTTCGGGCGGGGCTGGCACGGCAAACAACGCCGCCGATTATACCTTCAACTGGAGCAATAACGGTGCCGGCGTCACCATCCAAAACTTAGCTGGCGGGGTTACGTATTCCGTCACCGTGAGCGACCTCCAGGGTTGCAGCAAGGTCTTTTCAAGGGCTTTGAGCCAACCACAGGACATTACGTTCGACTTCACCCATGCAGATGTCGCTTGCAATGCAGGCGCTGATGGCACGGCAACGGTCGTCAATGTACAGGGAAGTATTTTTGGGGGATATACCTACCGCTGGAGCAGCAATGCTGGCAGTCAGGTTACCGTAACCGCAGGCAACCTGTCGGCAGGCCTCTATTTCGTAACCGTAACCGATGCCAACGGCTGCAACAGCGACGGGCAGGTGCAGGTTGGTCAACCGACCGCCTTGTCCATCTCGATGGCTGCGGAAAAGGAGCCTTGTTTTGGTAATGCTTTAGGCAGCGTTACGGCCACGGTTAGCGGCGGCGTTCCCGGCTACACCTACGCCTGGACTGGCCAGCAGCAAACCGCAGCCACTATCGCCAACCTTCCGGCGGGCGTTTATACCGTTACAGCACAGGATGCCAATGGTTGCCAGATCACCGCCAATGCGGAAGTCCTGCAACCCGAACCTATCAGCGTGACGGTTGCCACGAAACCAGTAGATTGCTTTAACATGCGCAACGGTTCCATCACGGTGGTTCCGCAAGGCGGTTCCGGACCTTTCCAGTACAGCTTAGATAACAACACTTACAGCGGATCGAGTACCCTGATCGGCTTACAAGGGGGGGAATACACCATTTACGTCCGTGACCGCAACGGCTGCATGCTGGTTGATAAAGCGACGGTTGTTTCACCGCCTGAATTCATCGTCAACGCGGGCGTGGATACGACCATCACGATAGGCGATTTGATCAATTTGGGTGCCTCTTCGGTCAACGGCGCCGGCGAAGTCCTGTACACCTGGTATGCCCCTTACGACAGCACCCTGAGTTGTACGGAATGCCCCAGCCCCCAGGTTCTGGCCACCAATACCATCACTTTTGAGCTGTATGGCATAGACGAAAACGGCTGCGATGACAACGATTTTGTCAATGTCTTTATCCGCAAACCGAGGGTTTTGGCGGTACCAACAGGCTTCACGCCCAACGGCGACGGCGCAAACGATCGGCTGCTGGTACACGGGCAGGAAGGCACAACCATCCGCACGTTCCGCATTTACGACCGCTGGGGCGAACTGCTTTACGAAGCCCGCGATTTTGAAGTCAACGATGCCAATTTTGGCTGGGATGGCAGTTTTATTGGGAAAATGATGAATGGCGGCGTTTATTTGTGGTATGTAGACGCCGAATATGCAGATGGTGTCAGGGAGGTCTTCAAAGGCCAAACAACGATGATTCGGTAATAAGTGTCTGTCTGTCTCTATAGTCCGATAGCTGCGTTATGTTTGGCCCTAAAATCGGTCATTTACGCGAGTAGACTCCCGTTTTTGGGGCCAAACATGCCTTGCTCTCGAACTCTAAAGAATAGACACCGGACTAAATGGACAGACAGTAATTAGAGATTGTTTTTAAATGTAAAAATTGTTTATTTGTTGATTTGGTTATTTGTTTATTTGAAGAAATCGAATAGCCAGGTAACCAAATCAACGAATCAGCAGATAAACCAAAACTAATGCGCAGAAACTTTACACACCTCGTTCTCTTTTTGTTGGCATTCGTTTGCTGCCTCAGCCAAAGCGCCGCTCAGGATGCTCGTTTGTCACAATTTTACGCCGCGCCGTTGCAAGTCAACCCCGCCATGATCGGCGTGTTCGACGGGCAGTCGCGGGTGGTAGTCAATTACCGCGAATTGTACGCCAGCGTGTTGAAAGACAATCCGTTCCGGACTTTGGCCGCCAGTTTCGACATGCGGTTCCGGGTCATGCGCGGCGATTACGCCGGTTTTGGGATCAGCGTGATGCGCGACGAAGTGGGCGTGGCCAATTTCAACCGGGTGCGCGCTAACCTCGGCGGTTCCTTCCTGAAGCAACTCAATGGCAGCCGCTATTCCCGCAGCAACCAGTACCTCGTGATCGGTGCCCAGCTCGGCATCGGCCAGCGCGGGTTCGACTGGGGCAAACTCTGGTTCACCAACCAGTTCAACATTGACCAAGCGCTCGTGGACTACGGTTCCGATCCCGGCGAAAACTTCGATCAAAGCAAAACGAACGTTTACCTCGATTTCAATGCCGGGTTGCTTTGGTACGCCTTGTTCGACAACGACATGAGTGTTTACGTCGGCGGCTCGATGCACCACCTGAACGAACCCAATATCTCTTTCCTCGGCGACGATACCGAAAAGCTCTACTCGAAATGGGTGGGCAATGCTGGCGGTGAAATTCCTTTTACCAATAACCTGAGCCTGTTGCCGGCAATCGCCGTGATGGGACAAGGCCCGTCGTTCAGCGCAACCTTCGGCGGCAATTTCCGCTTCACCAACCGCGACTGGAAAGAAGTGGCCATCCGCGCCGGCGTCTGGGGCCACATGGCCAATCAATTAGAAACCAGCAAAACCATGGACGCCATGATCTTCACGGCGATCTTAGAAATCGAGCGCTGGAATTTTGGTGTCAGCTACGATGTCACGGTTTCTACGCTGGCTTCCGCCAACAACTCGCGCGGCGCGTTTGAATTGTCGCTGATTTATACAAGTAAGAATAAGGATCGGGTACGAACGGTGTGTCCGAAGTTTTAATTTTTTAGATTTTAGATTTTAGATTTTTGACGTTAGATTTTTGACTTGATTTGTTTTCAGCCGATTAAATTAGGCCATCCAACATCTCATGTCTAAAATCTAACCTCTAATATCCACAAGATCTACGGCAACTTTCTTGGAAAGATTAGCCTTATCTGTAAATTTTTTTAAACACCTGTGGCCGGCCTGATAAGGGGCCGGCCTTTTTTGTTTGTGGTCGCCAACTTCAGTTGGCTGACCCTTTGAAAGGACAGCGCAAGTAGGACGCCTGATCGGATAACAGCGATTTGTGCCATTTCGGATTCTCCCGCTCGCAGAGCGTCTGCGACGTGCGGGGTAGTTATTGATCGAAAAGATAGCTGTTGATCGTTGTTAGGCTCAATGTGCGCAAACATCCGGATCCCAACATACAGCTACCCTTGATTTTGCAGACCCTCTGCGAGGGTGACAGTCGTGGTGGGAAGAAGATCCCGCATCCCAACATACAGCTACCCTTGCTTTTGCAGACCCTCTGCGAGGGTAACAGCCGTGGTGGGAAGAAGATCCCGCATCCCAACATACAGCAACCCCTGATTTTGCAGACGCTCATGCGAGGGTGACAGCCGGGGTGGGAAGAAGGAGCCAAAAAAAAATCTGCCCTTTCTACCCAACCATTAAACCAAACTTCCCTTCTACAGTCGAATGCGGTAACAAAAACCAATCCATAAGCTTTTTACTTCGCTTAAAACCCATTTACGTATGGACAGAAGAGCTACTTTAGCCGCTTTTTTCGGCAAAAAAGAAAACGTCGCTACGCAGCAAGCCACCACGCAGGAATCCCGACACACGGGCGCGCGTACGGCAGCCGTAACGAGCATTTTTCAAGTAACTTCGGGTCTCGAGCCGTATGCCGGCTCATGGGCTTACGAACAGGCGGCTCACCTGCTCCGGCGGGCGATGTTCGGGCCTACTTACGCCCAGATCAAAGCGGCGCGCGACCAGGGGCTGAACGCCACGGTTGCCCAGTTGTTTCAGGACTTACCGCTGCCTTCCCCGCCCGTCAACTACTATTTTACAGATGACCCGAATGTGCCGGTGGGCAGTACCTGGATTGACGCGCCGTATTCCACCACCGTGAACCTAGCGCAGTACCGCGGCCGCAGTTTTCGGGGCTGGACGCTCGGGCAGGTGCTGCAGGAAGGCGTCTCCGTGCGGGAAAAAATGGTGCTGTTCTGGCTGAATCACTTTGGGATCTCCAATGTGAACGACCCGAAATTCATGTACCGCCACTCCAATTTGGTCAGAACCCATGCCTGGGGCAATTTTAAGCAGTTAATCAAAGAAATGACCATCAGTCCGGCTATACTCCGGTTTTTGAATGGCAACCAGAATACCCGGATTGCGCCGAATGAAAACTACGCCCGCGAATTGCTGGAGTTGTTCACCATTGGCAAAGGTCCGCAGGTGGGCCCCGGTGATTATACGCATTACACGGAAGGCGACGTGCTGCAAATGGCGAAAGTGCTGACTGGCTGGCGCGATCGGGGGTTCAATACGAACAACCCCGCCACCCCAGTCGAATCTTTTTTTCAGGCCAACCTGCACGACACCGGCCAGAAACAGTTGTCGCACCGATTCGATGATGCCGTCATCAACAATATGGGCAACCTGGAATACGCCCACCTCGTGGATCTCATTTTCCAAAAAGACGAAGTGGCTCGCTTCATCAGCCGGAAACTCTACCGCTGGTTCATTTATTACGTCATCACGGAAGACGCCGAAGCCAATGTGATTGAGCCGATGGCGCAGTTGCTGATCGCCAACAATTACGAACTCGAACCGACCCTCAAAGCATTGCTGAGCAGCGCGCATTTCTTCGACATGCTGAACGTGGGGCCGATGATCAAAAACCCGCTCGATTTTGTAGCGGGCGCGGTCAAGCAGTTTCAGGTAGCCATGCCGCCGGCTGAAGGGGCGCTGTACAATACCTGGTGGCGCGCCAGTACGCTGTTGGCACCCATGGAAATGGACGTTTACAACCTGCCCAGCGTAGCGGGCTGGAAGGCATATTATCAGGAACCTTTGTACTACCGTTCCTGGATTACCGCCTCTACCCTGCCGCCCCGGATGAACTACACGGATGCCCTCGCAACCGTTGGGATCCTGTTCAACGGTTTCCGGGTCATCATCAACCCGTTGGCGTTCGTGGCAACGCTGGAAACGCCGACCGAGGTGAATGCGATGATAGATGAAATGGCGAAAATCCTGTTCCCACAACCCATTACCGATGGTCAGAAGGTGGCGCTCAAAGAGGTTTTGCTGCCCGGACTGCCCGACTATGAATGGTCGCTGGAGTATGGGGATTACCTCAGCAATCCGAACGACGTTCAGTTGGCCAACGCAATTGCCAGCAAACTCAGGGATTTGATTCAGACCATGATGAGCATGTCTGAATATTACCTGAGTTAATTAATGTCTGTTTTTATAGTCCGATAGCTGCGTTATGCTCGACCCCAAAATCGGTCATTTACGCGAGTAAGCTCCCGTTTTTGGAGCCTTCGCACGCCTTGCTCTCGAACGCTAAAGAACAGACACGGGACGTAATGAACGGACACTAACTAATTCATTTCCAAGACGATTTTTTCCCGCAAGGGAATAAAAAATATAAAGATCATGAAAAGAAGATCATTCATCAGAACAGCCGGCGCAGCAGTGACCCTGCCCATGTTGCTCAACGGCATGCGGGTGTCGGCGTTGCCCCGCTCCTCTATCTTTAATTCGATCAACAACGAGTCGGATCGCGTGCTGGTACTGATCCAGCTCAACGGCGGCAACGACGGTTTGAATATGGTGATTCCACGGGACCAGTACGACAATCTGGCCAATGTGCGCGGGAACATTATGCTCCCCGAAAACACCTTATTGAATCTGTCTGATACCACGGCTCTCCACCCGACCATGACCGGCATTCGGTCGCTGTACGACAACGACCGGCTCACCATTGTGCAGGCTGCCGGTTATCCGGATCAGAACCGATCCCACTTCCGTTCCACCGACATCTGGACGAGTGGTTCGCCTTCCGGCGAAAACTGGACGACCGGCTGGCTTGGCCGTTATTTAGACGGTCTTTACCCGGGTTTCCCAACCGACTATCCCAACGAGACTAACCCCGATCCGTTCGCCATTACGATGGGCAATTTGGTGTCCGAAACCTGCCAGGGTGTGGTGGCCAATTTCAGCCTGACGCTCAACGATCCGTTTTCGCTCGGCGTGCTGGCGGAAGGCGAACCGGGCAGTGTGCCGGATACACCTTACGGCAACGAACTGACGTTCCTGCGCACGACCATCGCACAGACCAATGCGTATTCGGAAGTGGTGACTGCGGCGGCCAACAACGGCACCAATATGGCGAATTATCCGCAGGACAACCGGCTGGCGCAACAGTTGAAGAACGTGGCGCTGCTCATCGCCGGCGGTTTGCAAACCAAAGTTTACGTCGTCACGCTCGGCGGTTTTGATACCCATGCCAACCAGGTGCAGCAAGGCGACGTCACCACTGGCGAACACGCCGAATTACTGGCGGTTTTGTCAGAAGCCATGGCGGCTTTCCAGCAGGATCTGGGCTTGCTGGGCATCGAAGAGCGCGTGATCAGCATGACATTCTCTGAATTCGGACGCCGCATTCGTTCCAACGACAGCCTCGGCACCGACCACGGCACCGCAGCGCCGCTGATGGTTTTTGGTTCTTGCGTGAACTCGCAGATCCTCGGAGAAAGCCCCGAAATCACAACCTCGGTGGATGCCGACGAAGGCGTGGCCATGCAGCACGATTTCCGGGACATCTACGGTTCGATCCTCATGGATTGGTTTGAAGTGAGCGATTCGGATGTGCGGTCTTTGCTCTACCCCGATTTCCAGCACCTGCCCATTTTGCAGGTTTGCGCGGCAACGTCTACGCAACCGGAGGCCAATTTTAACCACGATGCCATTGAAGTCAACGCGTACCCGAATCCTTTCCGGGACTGGACGACCATCCGTTTCCAAAGTGGCAACGAATGGTGCAAATTGAGCGTTTTTGACGCCGCTGGCAACGAAATTCGTGTGCTGAGCAACCAACGCATCAGCGCAGGCGAACACCAAATCCGCTTCGAAGCACACGACCTGCCCGCAGGCAGTTATTATTTCCGCCTGCAATTGGATGGAAGGCAGAAGACGAGGAAGATGATTAAAATTTGAGGATTTTAGGATTTACGTTTGTTACGTGTGGGACACCTTTGGAGGTGTCCCGCACGTAACAAACGTAAATCCTAAAACATCCCCGCCAATACGCACGGCAACTTGATCCGCTCTACATCCCCTTCAGGATGAACCAACTCGACCCACAGCACGTAAATGCCGACGCGGGCGCGGCTGCCATCGTTGGTGGCGCCGTCCCATTTCAGAACGCCTTCGGAGGCGAGCAGCAGGTTCGTAACCAAATTCCGCACCTCTCGGCCCGCAGCGTCAAAGACCCGGGCATTCATTGCGTAACCGACTTTATCCACGGCGTAGGTAAAGGTCAGGACGTCCTCATTGCCGTCGCCGTCGGGAGAAAAGGTATTGTTCGCTAAGGTGATGAAATCCGAACCGGGTGTTGGCGGTTGCAACAAAAATTGTGAATTGCGCGCCGTTGGAGTGCCATAGCCGACGGTCGCGGCGGCAGAATGCCAGTTTCCGCGATCCTGGGTCGGCAAATCGGGGCTAATTCGTTCTAAGGACACTCCATTTTTGTCACTCAGGAGGGCGTTGTGCAGGTCGTCGTCGTAATCGAAGGCATCAATCACAACATTCTGTACGACAATGCTGACGTTTCCCTGGCTGTCTTCCAGCGTTGGCAGGTCATTTTCCAGCAGTGCGCCGGGGTTTTCAACCGTGTATTGTGCAGCGACAATGGACTTAGCGGGTGACAACACCACATATTCGCCGGGGAACAACAAAAAATCGGTAATAATCGGTTTTTCGCCGTCCGTTGCATCCTGCGTATTGGCAATAATCCAGCCGGAAATATCAAAAATTTTATCTGATCGGTTGTACAATTCCACAAAATCAGCGCCGCCGGTGGCTGGATTAAAAAGAATTTCATTGACGACAACGTCGCCGGGAGCAACGGCTTGCGCCAATCCTACTTTAACCGGCAAGGCGACAATGGACGCATTCCCAAGGCAATCTTCCTGGCCGCTTCGGGCGGTAACCGTGTATACGATGCCAGGTTGTAAGCTTCCGGACAGGGTCAACAAAACCTCGGTTCGCCCCGGAGTTTGCAAAGCAGCGCTGGTGACCGTCAACCCGTTATCGAGGCTATAATTCCCCATATTTTCAGCCGTTTGAAAACTGAGCGGTTCGTTAAAAACAAGGGTGATTTCAGAAGCGCTTTCCGCAAATGCGCGAATCGGGATCGGCGGCGTTTGCTCTAAAGCGCTGCCAAAAAGCGAATTCTGCTGCCCTGGCGTGCCCCCTACGCTGTTCTCTGATGCGCGCCAATTGCCGGGGCAGTTGTAAATTTCGACTTCATCTAAGTTGATCATCTCCAGTGACCAGCCACCGTTTGCTTTATTTATATCGGCATACCAGTTGGATGAATAATTCACTTCAAAAATGAGGGTGCCGGATTGGTCTGAAAGCGCCAGCCTGGCGCCGCCATTGGTCAGTGAAGGGAAACTGGATACGCTGACGACCGTGCCAAAAGGGGTAAATTCCGGAACAAAATCTTCATCGCAGACCACCACATACGCGCCGGGGAGCAGTAAAAAATCAGGCAATAACTGAGCCGAAGTTCCAACGCTGAAAGAAAGTTGGTTCAATCGGATAATCTTGTTGCTGCGGTTGTACAATTCGATGTATTCCGCGTTTGGCAGCCCCACCTGCGGGGTTTGATCCGCCATAATTTCTGAAATGATGACATCGCCGGGAGCAGGCGGCTGTATATTAAAAAAGGTAAAAGAAAAGGTTTGTTCGCCGCCAATATTGCCGTTCTGATCCTCAATCAGATTGACCGTCAGGGTATAGTTTTGCAAATTGGTCATCGGTGTCGGCAGTACCAGTTCCACCGAAGCCGGATCGCCTGCAACCGGAGTAGCAGACAGGGACGTCCCGATGCCTAAAACCTGAAAGTTGGCCGGATCCAATGCAGACGCTGCGTCTAAAGGCTCGTTGAACGTCGCAATAATCCGGTTGGATGCAGGCGTTTGCACTGCGGTAAGTTGTGGCGGCTCGTCGTCTGAATAAAGAGGATTGATGTTAATATCGTCGAAAAAAAAGCTCTGGGCGCGCGTGGTCGTATAGTAACACACCGCCCCAAAGTATTGTCCGAAATCGTAAGTAGCATCAACCGCAGTGGCTTGCAATTGAAAGTTGTTTGTGCCGCTGTAATCAGCCAACAAGGTCCATTGGCCAGAAGTTGAACGGGTGACGCGTACCCGGGCGACCACCGGATCGCCCCCCACGCCACCTGCTGTACCACTCAATACCTCCACAGAGGTACTGCCATCCTGGCGAAACAACTGGAGGGCGTCTACGTTGCCGGTAACCCCGCCAATGCGCAGGTAGTAGCCGTTCAACGCTGCGCTAAAATCCGGGCTGGAAGAGGTGAGGTAGACGCGCCCATAATTGCCGGAAGACGCTGCAAATTCCATACGGACGTAAAACTCCCAGGTGGTGCTGTCTTCGAGCGAGGTCGGCGCGGAAAGATAAAGCGCCGAGACATTGTTGCTGGCCGGACTTAAGTCGTTGAGTTGTAGTTCGCCGTTGGACACTACAAACTTACCCGTGTTGCCAAACCACTCGGGATTATTGGTAAAATCGCCGTCCGAAAAATCATCGGACAGTTGGGCATTCAGGTTGACGCTCGTAAAGAGCAGCGCGAGGAAAAAAATTATTGGTTTCATACGGATAAAAATAGCAATAAAGTATAGTAGCCCTATCTTTGCAGGCCTGATTAATTTTTTATTCTTCACAAAAAGAAAAAACGGCAATCTTATGAAAGTTGCAGTTGTTGGCGTTACAGGGCTTGTAGGGACGGTAATGTGTAAAGTGCTGGAAGAGCGCAATTTTCCTGTGAGCGAATTTCTGGCAGTTGCCTCGCCCAATTCGGTCGGCAAAACCGTATTGTTCCGCGGCGTGCCTCAAACCATTATCGGTATGGAAGAAGCCATTGCAGCTCGTCCGGATATTGCTATTTTTTCGGCTGGCGGTGGCACTTCTTTGGAGTGGGCGCCGAAGTTTGCAGCAGTGGGTACAACCGTCATTGACAATTCCTCGGCGTGGCGGATGGATCCGACCAAAAAATTGGTAGTGCCGGAGATCAACGCCCACGAACTGACGGCAGCAGACAAAATCATTGCCAATCCCAACTGTTCCACGATTCAGTTGGTGGTGGCGCTGGCACCTTTGCACCGCAGGTATGGCATCAAACGCATTGTCGTTTCCACCTATCAGTCTGTGACCGGCACGGGCATGAAAGCCGTGAAGCAATACCAATTGGAGAGCAAAGGTTTTGAGCCTAAGCCGGAAGAAATGGCGTATCACTATCAGATTTTTGAAAATTGTATTCCCCAGTGCGATACGTTTTTAGAAAATGGATACACCAAAGAAGAGATGAAACTCGTCAATGAGACGAAAAAAATATTAGGCGACCAAAGCCTCCGCATCACCTCCACGACTGTGCGGGTGCCGGTGCTGGGTGGACATTCCGAAGCGGTCAACCTTGAATTTGATCAGCCTTACGAATTGGCTGATGTCCGGAAATTACTGAGCGAAGCGCCTGGTATAATCCTGGCCGACGATCCGGATACGTTCAGTTATCCCATGCCTTTGTTGGCCAAAAACCGGGATGAGGTGTTCATTGGGCGCCTGCGCCGCGATGAATCACTCGATAACGGCCTGAATCTCTGGGTTGTTGCAGACAACTTGCGCAAAGGTGCAGCTACGAATGCCGTTCAGATTGCAGAGTATTTGCTGGAACATGGCGTAGTGGTTTCAAGCTCACAGGAAGCTTTTAGTCTATAATACACGTAGGGCTGGCAATAAACAGGATCGGCTTATGCGTTTTTAAAGTTCGCTTTGTACCTCATCTCAAATAAAAGATTATCAGTACATTGCGATAAATGCTTGCAAAAGTTGCACTTTTGCGAAGTGATTTTCTACTTTTGGTTAATCTTTGCGGCCATATTCTGTTGCAGGAAGTTTCATAAAACAGCATGACCGTTCTGCTTCGGCGATCAAAACATGCTCACAAACTCCCCGCTCCAGTCTGGTTTTCCCGCATATACAGAGAATTTGGATTGTAAAACGAATCATCAGAGGGATCTTACTTATGAAGAACAAGCTTGTAGTTTGGGGGGCCACAGCCCAGGATGAACGTGTTTTGATTGCATTAGAGTTACTTCCGGAAAGCAACAGAGTGAAACTCTACACTTTCCCGGAAAGCGTTGCCACAGACGAATTTGTGCAGAAGATGATGGATGAATGGCGCAATGACAAGCCACTGGAATTCCCGGAAGGCTACACGGAATCGGAGCGCGAATTAATGGTTACAGAAAACTTGTTGCCCGAAGACCTGAAAGTTGAACGCAGCGACATCATCCAGCGCGCACAAACGGAATGGCATTTTGTCGTCTTATCTTCCAAACTGAATGAAGCTTACCATTCAGAACTGGATGACCTCAAAACCCGGGTGGATAAAATAGAGGCTTTTGACGGTGATCTTTGGGGATCGCTCAAAAACTTTTGGGACAAAGTTCAGGCTCAGGTTAGCGACAAAAACTTGCTGCGCGAACACGCCGATAAACTCCGCGATGCGACCAACGCTCTTTTTGGACGCTTAAAGGAATTGCGTTCAAAATTGGACGAAGATTTCCAGCGCCGCTCCAAGGAGAATGTAGACAAATTCAATGCCATGCTGGAAAGTGTGGAGACGAAAATTATCGAAGGTCTGCGCCTGCAGGGCTTGTTTGACGAACTTAAGGAGTTACAACGCAAATTTCGCGATACTGAATTCACGCGCGACCACCGCTCCAAAGTGTGGGAACGCTTAGATGGCGCATTCAAACAGCTCAAGGATAAGCGTTCCGGGGGCAGCGGCGGCTCAACTTACGGCGGCGGCGGTGGTGGCCAACAGGGCGGCGGCGATGAAAATTCGCCAGCGGAACGCCTCAAGCGCCGTTACGAAGGTTTGCTGGGTGCCGTCGAAAAAATGGACCGCTCCATCCAAAGAGACCGCGACGAACTGAATTTCCAAAGCCGGAAAGTAGAACACTCCGATGGGCAATTGGAAATGCAGATCCGCCAGGCTAAAATTAAAATGATCGAGGAGCGCATTCGTTCAAAAGAAGAAAAACTGAACGAAATGGCGGCTACCAAAACAGATTTGGAAAGCCGCATCGAGTCTCAGAAAGAACGTGATTCTCGCCGAGAAGAGCGCCATAAATTAGATGATGCTAAAAAAGCGGCTCAGGAAAAAATAGCGCACGACATTGAAGAAGCGGCAGCAGCCCGTCAGAAAGACCAGCCGAAACTCGAAAAGGCAGCCGAGGCGTTGAAATCTAAAAAGGAAGAAAGCTTGCTGGGCGCAATCAGCACAACGCTGGGCGAAGCGCTGGAAGATATGGTGGATACGGCAAGAGCAGTGGCAGAAGTGCTCGAAGATCGGCTTGAAGATGCAGTGGAAGATGCGAAAGACAAAATCGCTGATTTCTCCGAAGCCTTACAGGAAGCAGTTGCGGAAGCCATGGCGCCTGCTGAAGAAGCGGAACCTGCACAACCAGAAGATGGCGCTGATGTGAATGCGGTAACAGTGGAAACAACAGAAGAAGCAACTGACCCGGTTGCTGAAACGGTTGAGGAAATTACTACTACAGAAGCAGCAGACCCGGATGTTGAAACAGTCGAAGAAGTCGCTACAGAGGCGGTTCAGCCGGTTGAAGCAGTTGCTACAACGCAACAACCCGTTGAAGTGGATGACGATGGACCGGATACAGAGGCGATTGCGAGTGCCGGGCCAGATGCGGTTGGCGAAGAAGAAAAAACGGAAGTTTGATTTTAAGATAAATGTTTGATAAAAACGCGCCACTTTCTGGAATCGGAAGGTGGCGCGTTTTTGTTTGCCCGTTTTTTACCTTTGCCAGACGCCTGACATTTGCCGAAAATAGTTTCCTTCCTTCAGCATAAAAAGTTATAACTTAAGGCCGCAATAATCTATTATTTCATTCCAAAACCTTACCACGATGAAAAATGCTTACCTTTTTACACATTCAGAAATTGTTAGTTGACTTAGCAAAACGGGGGGGATACACCTTGTTGTAACAATCGCTTTTTTGATTCCTTTTTGCGGTTTTAGCCAGCCACAGGCACCGCCGACGTTTCAGGGAACCATCGTTCCTATTCCTAATCAAAGCGTACAAGCAACGCT